>OLOS01000780.1_pt1 | contig 30915 bp, 29 predicted proteins | sample 1672631 | NCBI WGS metagenome assembly OLOS01 (sample SAMEA3136707, study PRJEB25190) | human gut metagenome | biome: human gut; feature: human-associated habitat; material: faeces | place: Austria | collected 2013 | reverse complement strand
GCACACCCTGTATAATGCCATGCGCCGCCATCGCGAGCGGCGCATTTTTTTGATCGGACATGTCCCCTCTCAAAGATAGGTTGAATACTACCTATTTTTCGTGGTGTAATAGCCGTAAAGGGAGGGATTCTTATGATGATTAACACCAATGCCATTGTTTCCGCGTCTGAGGCGAACCAGAATTTTTCCAGAGTTACGCGCATTGCGGATGCCCAGGGACAGGCGCTCATTTTCAAAAACAACAAGCCCAAATACTTGCTGGTCGATATCGAGTCTACGCCTTAGTATGAAACAAAATCCCCCATAATGCAGCCCCGAATTCTTTCCGTGTTCGAGAGTCCGCATTATGGGGGCATGTCATTCGTCGTGTCCCTCTTTGTTTTTTCGCCCCCCGAGCGAACGAATTCCGTTTATTTCGGACTCGCTTTAGGGCGTATCAAGCTCATTTCAGAATATCCATCGCAATCTGGCGATACAGCTCTGCCGCACGGAGCAGTTGCGCCTTTTCGACGTATTCATCCACCGTATGCGCCTGATCCAGACTGCCCGGCCCAATGATCACCGTCGCCGCACCTGCCTCCACCAAGAAGCATTGCTCGCAGGAAGCGCCGAAGGGCATGGGTTCTTCCACTCGATCCAGCAGCTCGCCGGCCTTCTTTACGCAGGCGGAAACAAACGGATGCGCTTTATCCACCTCGCCGCCCGGCATGAAGAAGTGCTTCTTGAGCTCGTAGCCCTTGATGCCGTGCGCATCCAGCGCATACACAAACACCGCTTGCCACCTCTTACCGCTTTGATTCTGCGCGATTTTTGCGTTTACACATTCAGAATAGATCTTGCGTTTCTTCACGGAATGTCCTTTATACTCATCGATATTTAATTTATTCTTTTAAAATCACAATTCTCGTTTCCCACGATCTGAGCTTCTGTTTTTCTCCCTCTTCGTCATAATTTCCAAGCAATATCTGCCCTTCCATTTGGGCGTCTGCTGTCAACACAGCATCTCGATCCGAGAAATTACAAATAACGAGCATCCGTTGTTTGCCATCGTCTCGAATGTAAGCAAAGACCTGCTCATCCTCGGGCATCAGCAATTCAAACCTGCCGTCGATCACCACGTCGTATTCCTGACGAATCCGAATCAGCTTCTGATAAAAGCTGAAAACGGAATCCGGGTCGCCGACCTGTGCCTGCGCGTTGATGACCGTATGATTCGGATTGACCGGCATCCACGGCTTGCCATGCGTGAAGCCCGCGTTCTTCTCCGCTGTCCACTGCATCGGCGTGCGCGCGTTGTCACGCCCCTTGCGGCGGATGCATGCCATCATCTGCTCAGGTGTCATCTCGTGCTTTTCCTCGACCAGCTCGTGATAAGCGTTGATGGATTCCACGTCCAGGCTCTCGTCGATGCTCTTCATCGGGTAATTGGTCATGCCCAGCTCTTCACCCTGATAGATGTACGGCGTACCCTGCATCATGTGCAGGCATGCGCCGAGCATTTTGGCGCTGCGCACACGGCTGGCTTCATCGCTGTCGCATCCAAAACGGGACACGATGCGTGGCTGGTCGTGGTTATTCCAATACAGGCTATTCCATGCCTTGCCATACAGTCCGGTTTCCCATTTGTCAAAAACGCACTTGAGCTTGGGCAGATGAAGCGGATCGGTGCACCACTTGTACTTCGGTGCTTCGTCCACGCTCACATGCTGGAACTGGAAGATCATGCTCAGTTCGCTTCCGTCCAGATTCGCATAATCCGCTGCGGATTCAACCGTTGCGCTGCTCGTTTCACCGACGGTCATCGTGTCGTAACGGCTCAGCACCTCGCGGTTCATCTCCCGCAGATACAGATGCTCCTTCGGTCCGCTCGAAACATTACGGTGCGGTCCGCCGTCGCTGGCGAGGGCTTCCTCCGGCTTGGCAATCATGTCGATGACGTCCATGCGGAAACCGTCAATGCCCTTATCCAGCCACCAGCGCATCATATCGTATACGCTTTGGCGCACCTGCTCATTGTGCCAGTTGAGGTCTGCCTGCTCTTTGGCAAACATGTGCAGATAATACTCGCCGGTCGCTTCGTCCTTCTCCCATGCGCTTCCGGAGAAGATGCTTCGCTCGCCGTTCGGCACGCTGCCCTCAAACGGCGGACGCCAGACATAAAAATCACGCTTTGGATTATCCTTGTCGGCTCTGGATTCCTTGAACCACGCATGTTCCGTAGACGTGTGGTTGACTACCAGATCCATGATGATGCGGATGCCCCGCACATGCGCCTGACGGAGCAGCTCGTCAAAGTCCTCCATCGTGCCGAATTCCGGAGCGATGGCGCGGTAATCGCTGATGTCGTATCCGCCGTCCACGCCGGAATTCTTGTAAATGGGGTTGAGCCAGATGACATTCGCGCCCAGCTCATGGATGTAATCGAGCTTTTCCGTCACGCCGCGCAGATCGCCGATACCGTCGCCGTTGGCGTCCATAAAGCTCTTGGGATAAACCTGATAAACGACCGCACGCTTGAACCAATCGCCCATATCACTGCCACCTTTCGTCCGTGCTTTTAGTTTAACTTTCCATTGTCGTTGACTGCAAAATGAAGTTGGACACATAAAAGGAGAATCCGTAGTGGTCTACCCGCGTGAAAAAGTTGCTGCGCATATTGATCAAGAGGGAACAATCACCACAGGCTGTCATCATTATATCATATTCCAGCCGTTCATTCCTAATCTGGATTAAGTCAGAGGTTCCTTAATTTCTTCGTAATGATATAAAAAGATTTGCTGCAAAATGTTCATAGCAACATTGTACAACAACAGCGGAGACAAAAACACCCCCTCATGAATGAGGGGGCAGGGGGAGTTGATGCGGGCATAGCCCGCTTTCTTGTTGCCCCGCTTTTCAGGAGATCGTCCGTTTGAGAAGGGAGCGCATTTCAATGATGAAATTATTCAACAACTCCAACGGTCATAGTGTTTATGGTATATTTCTTAAGTTTATTCTGGTCAATTGCAACGCCGAAGCCTTCACCTGTCGGCGGACGCATGAATCCATTCGACTGAGTCAAAGGCTCCGTCAGAATATCATCGGCACAACCGGCGGGCGTATTGTTCGGAATAATGGTTTGAGCGTAGTCACAAGAATTGCATACCGTTGAAGCATGCAGCATGATTGCTTGCGACAGCCCGCTCAATGACCTTCAGTTCGCTCTGGAAGGAATCCCAGCCGGCATCAATATCGACGTTTCCAGCCAGGAAGTTGGAAGTCATTTCTTCTACATAGTTGGTCAGCGTTACCAGAACTTCACTGATTTACTCGCTTTCGGCAGTGTCATAAACCAGCTTCGGGATCACTTCGACAGGGCGGGTATTGCTTTTCTGATATGCCATGCATGCCTGACCAAGAGCCGTCATATAGCCGGTAACGGTATCCTTGTTAATGGCTTTGCCGTTTGCAATGGCATACTGGCGTACATAGGGTCCCATCTGGCGCCAGCAGCTATTGGTAACACTGGTGCCGCCCCAAAATCCGTCGTCGTCATAAGCAATGAAATACAGGTCAAAGCCGTCAACATACGGAACATAGTTGCTCATGTCAACCTTGGAATTCTGCACATAATCCCAATTGATGCCATCTTCTCCGTAGCGCTGCATGACGCTAAAATACTCGGTGGTCATCAGGTCGCCAAGACGGAAAGCGGCTTCCGGTTCCTTGCAATTCGCAGAAACGATGAAAGCGGGCTTAGCAACACTTTGCTCGAAAGTTGCGGAAGAATAGCCGTTCGGTCCAATCAAAGGCAATATGTAAGTATATTCATCGCGGGCAGGATTGTCCATATTAATCATCGCCATGGAGTAATACACAATCGAGAACAAAGATGTTTCGGTAACATTGGCAAGCGTATCCAGCTGATTGCGATCCATGGTCAGGGATTCTGTGGCAATCAGTCCATCCTTGATCATATCGCGGATGTACTTCAGACCTTCCTTGCCGCAATGGTGGAGAGAAGTTTCTATCCAGAAATCGCCGTAAGCACCCCGCAGGCAGCTTCCATTATGGAAGTGCTGAACCAAAATCCCGACCTTGCAGGTCAGATTTTGAAGAATCTGCTTCTTCAAACGGCTTATGCGCAACCGAACACCACAGTCACAGGTTAGCCAAGTTTAGCAGGCGCATTAGCAGACTCAGCCGCGCCTGCTGCCGGCGCATCCGATTAGCAGAGATACGGACAAAGGATACGATCCTTGTCCGCCTCTCTCCCCTTCTCACAAACCCAACTGAACTATAAAAAAGCGGGCTGAGCCCGCCTTCACCTCCGCCGAAGTCCGCCACGCATCATAGTCTTGCTCACGCGGGCGATTTTACGCAATTTCTTATACATTAAAAAAAACACCCTCCGTGTCTATAACGGAAGGTGACATTTCGTGGAGCTGATGGCCGGATTCGAACCGGCGACCTCATCCTTACCAAAGCCATGGTAGGATTGCTATACAGCCCTCTCTATGCGCTCATTGGTAAGATGATTCTCTATGTTTCTAAGAAATAATAAATTTGTCTGCACTATGGATCAGCGTAAATCCGATGGCATCACATACACCTGATTAGCAGGGGTGTAGCAGAGAACGCTGCACAAGCGCGAGACGATTAGCTGAGGATATACTCTGAGGCAAATGAATGGAGTTCCCGAAGGCGTTCAGAAATGAGCGCCTTTTGTTTTTGAAGAAGTCTCGTTTACTTGCAGCGTTAGAGAAAGAAATAACCCTAAAAGTAATCCAATTGGAACCACAAGATGTTAAATCGGGAATTGATATGTTGATCCCCTTGCTCTATGATAGGTTGCCTCCGGAAATCGACAATACTCAAAAAGTTAAGTTTACGGTTAAACTATAATCCCAAACGAAAAACAACTTTAGCTGTGCAAACACCATCATATCATGGTTTCTTTCATTGTGGTGCTTGAATATCAGGCATGGGAATATATGAGGAACTCTCATCGGGAGAGGGAGGGGGCTTGTGATGTGAGGGACAAGCGGTCATACAATGTATAGCTTGTTTGCGAAGCGATATGTATGCGTTCTTTTCGCAGAATTGTTCGTGAGCGTTGATTGCATCGGTAGTCTCTGACATCCATTTCAAATGCGGAACAGCACAAGAAATCACCAATCGTTATTTCCTGAGGCCCAGAGCTTTCTACAGACCCAGAGCGAATGATAAAAATAAAATCGATTGAGCCAGTAAGTGTGGCAATCAGGTAATCCGCCTTGATTGTGGTTGCAAACGGGTAAAAGCGAGGCATGAAGGAATACAACCCGAAGTCGTTCTCAAGAGTATCCTTGAGATGGACGAGGGCAAGTAATCGAGGTTTGACGAGATTATCGAACTGTGCGCTTTTTTGGACTGTATCATATTTAATCTTTCCAGAAAGAATCATTTCGACTGCTTTGGGAGGATTGAATTTGGGCAACTGAATATCTTTCAGGTACTGAAAACCAGCGAGGTGAGGAAAATCCTGTACAGAAAAGGAAAGACAGATTGTATAAAGCTGTTTTCGATAACCGTAAGTGAAGCTGTAACGGTATTCCGTCAATTCTGTCCATGCAGAAGCAGCAAGAACAAGAAGGTCTTTCTCGCCACCCACGCAATCACATCCTCTTTCTTTGGTGTCCAGCTATAAAATAAGAGCCCTGCCGGAGGCAGAGCCCTCATTAAGCGTTTTCATTCGATTCGAAGAATCTATTCGGCTTGTGGTTACCGCATAACCCACAATCTGGCTCTGCAACAGGCTGTGACCGAACCAGTCCATTGCTTCAATGCCACGATAGCTGGTCAACGCCGCTATCCTCTAACCCTATTATACCACAGAATTATATGAGGTCAAGTACCTCACGGCAAATTCTGGAGCACAGAAGGGAGGCTGCGCCCAATTCCATTATATGCAGAATTCAAGAAAAATCAACTGGTTATACTTTACAATGCAGGTGTTAATTCGGCCAATAATACTCCGCTTTATGAGGCCGGTCAACTCGGTATTGTGCTTAATAATATCACGACACGATAGTAAGATGCTACTACCCAAGGGGAGAAGCCAGATGGGTGTTACAAAAGATAAACAACCTGATGGTTGCCCCACAGGGGGAGTAAGCGCGAAAGGAGAAAAACCGATGCCAGTTGATGCACAGAGTATTTTGGAAACCATTTATCGGTTTACAGCACTGCCGATACGGCATGAGCTGGAAATGCAGTGTTGGCTTCTTTGAAAGGGTACGGGATATGGTATTCGCTCTTAACCATAAGGTGATTGGAAAGAAAACGAGGCAAGTTCCGATTATCCGTCGTGCAAAATAACCGAGGATTTCAAGGTGTTCAGCAATGAGCGCCTTTTTCTATGCCAAGAAAAAAACATACTCATCTCAGCGCCGATGAATCAGCTCCTTCGGCGCTTTTTCTAATGATTATTTTATGAAACGGAGGATTCACCATGGCTGTTTTTCGAGTAGAGAAAAACCGAAATTACACGGTCATGAGCAATGTCCATCTCAAGGACAAAGGAATATCTCTCAAGGCCAAGGGGCTGCTGTCCGTTATTCTGTCCCTGCCGGAGGATTGGAACTACACGACACGCGGTCTGGCCGCTATCTGCAAGGAGGGCGTGGACAGCATCGGCGCAGCCCTGCGCGAGCTGGAGAGCGCCGGGTATCTTACCCGCCATCGCCTGCGCGACAGAAGCGGACGCATCTCGGATACGGAGTATATCGTCTATGAGAGCCCGCACAAGACGCCGGAAGCGGATTCGCCATATACGGCTTCACCATGTACGGAAAACCCGTATATGGTTTCCCCGGATACGGTAACGTCGCGAACGGATGCGCCGTATACGGAAAAGCCTGCGCAATTAAATACTCAGGTATCCAATACGTATGAATCAAATACCCAAAAATCAAATCCTGATCCAATCATGATCCAAAAACAAAGGGCACAGCAAGCCGATACGGGCATGAGCGATATGGATCAGATGGATGCACGGGAGTACCGGAGAACGCTCGCCGAGGTCAAGGAGCAGATCGAATATGATGGGCTGAACACACCGCACGACCATGAACGTCTGGACGAGATCGTGGAGATCATGACGGAGACACTGTGCAGCCGCAGGCCCTATATCAAGGTCGCAGGAGAGAATTACCCCGCCGAGGTGGTCAAGAGCCGGTTCAAAAAGCTGAGCTATCATCACATCGGGTACGTCTTTCTGAGCCTCGATAAGAAGCATACGGAGGTGCGCAATATCCGGCAGTACCTGATGACGACGCTCTATCATGCGCCAACAACGATGAGCAATTACTACGACGCGGAGGTGCGAAGTGCCGGGATTTTGTAACCCCATGCAAAGGACTTGCTGGCGGACATTTTACCAACGAGGCATGGCTGTGAACAATCAACGACTGCACATATCAGGAGGCACAAAGTGTACAGGAATCAGGAATGTTATGCGGATCCGACTGCCGGGGAGGCATTAGCCCGCATTGCGCGTGAGGAACAACTTCATGCCCAAGTGAAGCGGATTAGAGAGATAAAATACAAGCTGGCGTGGACGAATCCAGCGTTCCTTTGTTCAGCCAACCATAGGAGGAATTGCATTGGCTATCAGGAAAACCAGCAGCGTTAAGGGAGAAGAAAACCCTTGGCAGGTATTGGCCGACGCCATCATCATTCAGGCGGTCAAGGATTATCGAAATCGCGCCCGGATGATGAAACGAATCCGTGGGCGTCTCAAGAGGAATAAGGAAATGACTCCTTCTGAATTGGCTTGTCAGGAACAGCGCTTGCAGCAATATGAAGAGAAACAGGATGCTGCCGGCAATTTCTTCTTTTCCAGATGGTTTTCGGTTCTGTCAGATTTGGATGGATACGATCTGCTGGATAGACTGCAAAGGGAGGCGATGTGATGCCGGTTGATGCGCTTTTTGAAAAGCTGCGGTTTGCAGAACGCCGCCTGACTGCGGCAGAGGAGCGGGTAGCCTTCTGTCGGGCTGCGGCGGCAAAAGCCTCGGCAGTGCTGGGTGGTGAATGTGTTTCAAGATCGCGCGACGTCACCGCCAACGAGAACGCCGTTATCCGCCTGATGGAAGCTGAGCAGGAGTATGCCGAAGCGGAACGGGAGTACGGTGACTTGCGTAGTCAGGTTTGTTCTCTTCTTCAAAGGCTGGATGATCCGATCAATGCTGAAATCCTGAAGCTGCGGTATGTGGAACACAAGCGGATGTCAACTATTGCGAATGAGCTTCATCTCAGCCGATCTAATGCCTACTACAGACATGAAAATGCTTTGATGGAGCTGTGGAAACTTAACTGAATAATATACAGACGATTTATCAATATTCATTCTGTTTTGTGGATTCCATGCGCAAACCGGTCAGATCAGCTTATTGCCGTTACGCCATTCACAGCGAAGAGCAGCATCGAAACTGTTCTTGTGATCCATAACCTCGCTGGTGACGTGATCCACGATGATCAGCTGAGGTGTGATGCCAGTTTCTTCTTTAATGAGCTCAACCTCTTCAAAAAAAGTGTTGTAGATTTTGTTGACGGCCTTGAGATCGGAGGAATGCTCTGCCCGGCGGCTTTCTTCGGCTGTGAGGCCCTGCGGGAAATAAACCTGGCTTGGTTGGTCGTAGAACTGAAACAGCGGCATCGGGGACTCTTTTTGCGAAGCAAAATAATGCAGGAAACTCAGGAACAATGCGATGTGGCAGGAGAGCCAGTTTGCACCGCTGCCCATTTCAAACAGATATATCTTATCTCTATGATTCTGGTGGTGATACAGGTCAAACGTCTTGTCTGTCAAAGCGAAATTCAGATCGATGGGTTTGTATTCCTCTTCAAAATCCAGCTTTTCAGCAATGGCGTCCATTGAACGATTCAGGAAGTTCTCTGCCTTGCGCAGCATGGTCTCCACGTCGTATCCATTGATGTGAGCCTTAAGCATATCGATTTTACTCTTTAGGTTTTCAATCTCGGCTTCCAAATCGGATTCGTCGTAGAAACTGATAGTTTCCAAATACAGATGGATTTGAGACTTGGCGTAATTGACCTTCTCGCGAAGCGTGACCAGATCGTGGGACTGGATATACTTCTTTTCGATTTTTCTGATCTGGCTCAACAGAAGAGTGATATCGTCCTGAAGCGTATCGCTTTGTTCCTGTAGTTTTCGAATGTCTTCGGCAAAGGAGTGCGTGTATTTTGATGTTAATGTCAATTCCTGATTAAGCCATTGCGCCGCTTCTGCGAGCTGTTTGTCAGTTTCAGATAGCTCCGGAAGGTGATTTCCACACAGTGGACAGGTGTATTCGTTACAAGCCGGCGGAGCAAAACACACCTGCTCTTGCATGGCGTTCAAGGCGCGATCATATTCATTGCCATAGCCTTCGGATGATTTCAGAGATTCGATAGCGCTGAGCGTTTGGCGACGCTGATCCCGCTTGTATTCCAGCTCCGCATTTAGTGCGTGATATCGTGTGACGATGCTGTCATCCTGAAATAGAGACGAATCGTCGAATTCAGGAAGATTCTGAGCAAGACTGATGATCTGCGTATACTTCTTTGTTTCGGGCAGAGTCTTATGCAGCAGCGCGTAATAATCCTTCACCAATGGCAGTAGATGGTTCTGCACATAGTTGTATGTTTTCTGTCGCTGCGTCAACGTTCGCTGTTTTCTTCTGAGCGTCAAACTGAGCGACTCCAGGTAAATCAGTTCACTGTAATACTGCTGATCAACCAGACCGGCAAAGATCGGAAACTGTTCGATGGTATCCTTCCGCTTAGCAGAATCGGTGAATCGATAGAAGAGAGCGAATTTACTCGCGATCAGGTTTTGATGCTGGAACATGTAGGAGACCATATTACGCAGAGATGGCTTTCTGCTTTGCTCGTCAGCCCCCTTCAGATTGGTGATCGTCATGCCTAGTGCAGTTTCGATTTTCTGCTGCACTTCCTTGACAGACGACGGCATGACATCTGTGAACATATCCATGCTGATGTCGCTTCCGGCGAAAGTATCATCCATTTTCAAAAAGTACATATGCCCGTTCTCTGCTGCGCTGCGGCGCGCAACACAGTATGCAGCCTTATCAATGTGAATCAGGATGCAGTAGATGGATGTATATTCGGTGATGATGCCTTTGGGCACAGAGCAATGAGAGCTGCACAGGCAATAGTCAATGATTTCCACTAGCGCGCTTTTTCCGGTCTTAGAATCTCCGGTTATGATGTTGACACCCGGCTGCAGCGGGACAATACGGCGAGAATTATCCTTTCCAAGCAGTACAATGGCTTTTAGATAACAATTCACGTCAAATCCACCTCCAAAAAGTGAGAGATCTGTTCGGGTGTACTCTTCTTGAATAGGATGCCCAGATAGTAGGCGGCTTTGACCCATTGTGCAACCGACGCGGAAAGTCCTTTGTCAGTATGCCGGATTACCTTTGTATAGCGAAGATAATGGTCGCCGCACAAGACAAGGATATCGTCAGCACACCCGACGATGATGGCTTGTTTAACTTTGGGCAGAAGAAACTGATAACGCGCATAGAAACCAGCAAGCTGAGAAGGACCGCTAAGGAACCTGTCATTGCTGAGCGGTATCTTGTGGTTGAAGAGCGATTCGAATCGGCTATCGCTTCTCGCTTTTACCAGCTTGTCTCTTGCAGGCTCATGATAGAGAATTGGGATGCACAAGGACACGTCTTGAATGCTGCAAGTCTCGCCGTAGCCGGTGAGAAAAGATTGGATGAGACGCGCCATAAAGTGGGGATTCATGGACAGAACTTGAATGCATTCAATGCTCATCTACTTCCTCCAGACTCCATTTGAACGCTTGTTCATCGACGATTTCGTGTATGATGCCGTTTTGAAAGTACCCGGTATTGCCAACGACGTTGCCAAAGTCAGTGGCTGGCCATGAAGTCGCACGGTCGTACATGTCCTGGGATTCGTCGATATGAGCGCAATGATCCTGACCACGCATGCGGCGAGAAGCCTGACGTTTTTCGCCGTCCAGCCGACGTTTAAGATCGTCTTTATATGCCGGCAGACTGGCCATGAAAAGGATATTGCTCTGTGCGCTGCGAAGCACCTGCGTATGCGTGCGCCAATAGTCATCTATAGCGGAATGAATGACCTGGTCATATTCAATACGCTCGATTTCCTTGACAAATACTTTCTCCTGAAGCGCTGCGCAGTCTTCGGGCGAAGGCTCCCCTCCGGTGTCCGAAGGAAGATACACGTGATCGCTCTTTGCAAACCGGCCGGTTGCATCGATCACCATCTGCTCGAAGTCGTCGAAGGAGACATGCCATTTGTACGGCGGATCAGCGACCTTTGCCATGATGTGTCCAAGAAGGAATTCGATATACAAGCGCCGGTTTTCCAAGGGGATGTGCCGACTGGCTTCGGCGAAAATCTGATCAATTTCAGATATGACACTCTGATCGGACCAAATTTCGATTTTGCCGAGTATATCCATCAGTTCTTTCTGCGTCAGTGTGTTTGCAGAAAATATGTTGTCATAATGTTGCCGAAAGCTGGATTCCCGCATGCGCCTTTCTTCGCCGCAGTCTTTGAGCAGGCGATACCGCGCGTCTGTATCCACTGTGTTCCAATTGTAAAAAGCGGAATTCTTTGAAATGCCGGAGGTGGTGTAAAAAATAAGCTTTTCAAATGTGGCTGTGCTATGCTTGTTCTTACACCAATTATCCAATGTATTCCAGAAATCTTCGTCCCTGTCGCTCAGATTTCGCTTTCCAAGGTGATGTTTGATTTCCTTTTGAATGCGGTTTTGACCAGAGTGTGAAACGATACTGACGTCTCCCTCAGTTTCTATGAGCATGGATTCGCCTTTTTTGAGCGAGAAGCAATCGAATAGGGCGATAAAATATTGATAGATATCGCCGATCTTCTGCTTGGTTGCATCGTTGACTGCCGCCATGAATTCAGCCTCCCGGTTTATATGTCGCACTGGGTCAAACATTTGCATGGTACATAAATGGTGGTTAGGCTTGGATGCACGAAACCCATGAATCATCTGTTTGTAATATATTACGATATTTCCATACAATATTCAAGCCTATTTACCAAAACATCTTATCTGTATGCTCATGTGTAGTGTTATATTTGCGAGAGAATTCTATTTTCCTAAATGCAGACACTCCCAATACAAAAAACGATTGGAATGGGCTTATGGTTAGAAAAGGCAGGATGGAAGGAGCGAAGCGGTATCTGACAGTGAGCGGATTCTAAAGTTACGGGAATACAACCAGACTTTGTCTTAACGCGAGAGGGATATTTGCAGTCTGGTGACATTCTGATTTCCTCATGGAGCGGTATATCGGTTGCTTCAAAAGAAAATCGCGATTATTCGTGGCTGAGATGGTTTTCAAAACCGCTGAGCATGGATGGATCAGCGCTGAGCTTTGATTGAAGTGCAGATGTCCCAACTCTCCTTGACGAAATATATACGAATTGATATAATATAACAAATGTGGTTGTTTGAATTTTGAATAACTTCTTTGATGAGGGCTTTTGTGTTTCATGGAATCAAATCGGGAAACAGTATGAGGAGGGGCAGTCCTCATCGCATACCATGAGCGCTTCAGAGTATGAAACGAGGCTTGCTGAGTATAATCTCCAACTGATTGCAGATACATTGGATATATCTCGGCAGCAATCCGAAGAACGTGTTAAGGAGTCGCTTAAGAAGGCCTTTGACCTGTCCGACAATATCTTTCACATGCGACAGGGAATCCGGAAAAAGTACCTTGAATATGAATTCCGGTATGTTCAGCAGCTTCGCAGCCACTTCCCGGATTCCTTGAGCGGAGTGAGGAGCGAAAACGATGAAGAATTGCTCCATACACATACCGATATTCCCGTATGTGATGGCATGGAACACTGGGACGTTGTCCCTTGATAGACCAACAGTATTTGGGCTTATTGATCCGACCGAAACCAGCTTCATCCTGAAACATCAGGCGTACTTTTGGCCCATCCGATTCTTGCATTTTGGTTACGGTTGCTTTAATTTTTTTGAGGCTTCTATAGCCTCCTCACTTACCTTTTTCGGATGTCTGGATCTTGGCATGATTTTTCTCCAGCCATGTCGATGGAGCACATAGTAGATCTGTGTATCACTTACTTTATGCGGAACAGCCTTTTGATACGCTACGGCGATTTCCTTTATATCCACCATTTCTCCTCGCTCGGCTCTTTCGATAAACGGTGCAAGAATGGCCGCTTCTTCTTCAGAACTCATGTTCCGGCGATTTCCCTTATGGTGGTTCTCTGCAATGGCGCTGATTCCATCGCGCATATATCGTGCTATCAGCTTACTGGCTGTCGAAATATGATATCCGGTCTTTTCCGAAATCTCCTCTAGGCTTTTTCCTTCTGCGCGCATGACAAGAACGCAAAGCCTACGCTCTACGTTCTTGTTTCGGTTCTTCTTTCGCGCTGCCTCTATTTCCAGCAACTGACTTTGGGATATCTCGTATGATTTTGCCATCTTTCATTACCCATTACATTATACCACGTTCCGGATTTTATTGGGCGATTTGGTGAGAAAATAGTATAAAAGGACAGAAATATCAATAAATGACGTATATTCGGTTGCAAGAATCAGGTTTATCTGGAATGGCCCCAACAGATTTTGGTACGGAACACCTTTAGTCTAAAGGTTAGGACGACTTGAAACAGTTTGGGACGATTTAGGACAAAAAGCTGTGCTATAATGGTAACGTGAAAGATGAGATTGAGAGCATCGTCAGAACAATCTGGCGGTGTTTTTTCTTATTCAAATGATCGGAGGGATAGGATGAATGCATCGATTGTCGGGTTAGTCAATCAAAAGGGAGGCACGGGAAAAACCACAACCTGCGTGAATCTCGGCATTGACCTTGCCCGTGAAGGAAAGAAGGTGCTCATCGCTGATTGTGATCCCCAAGGTAGTGCGACCATCAGTCTTGGTCATCCTCAGCCGGATGCCCTGCCAGTGACGCTGACAGAGCTCATGGGCAAGGTACTGAATGATGAGCCGATTTCTCACGGTGAGGGTATCCTTCACCACGAAGAAGGCGTGGATATTCTTCCTGCGAACATCACTCTGGCGGGAATGGAGGTGTCCCTCGTCAACGCTATGAGCCGGGAAACAACGCTCAAGCAGGTGCTCGCTAATTTCAGCAAGGGATATGATCACATTCTGCTGGATTGTGGCCCGTCTCTTGGAATGCTGACGATCAACGCCCTCTCTGCTGCGGATCGGATTATCATCCCCGTCCAAGCTCAGTATCTTTCGGCAAAGGGTGTTGAGCAGCTTTTGGCTACTGTTGCCCGCGTAAAGCGAAACATCAACCATAAGCTGCACATCGACGGCGTTCTGCTGACCATGGTGGACAGTAGGACAAACAATAGCCGCGAGATTGCTTCCCTGCTTCGCAGCACCTATGGTTCCAGGATCAAAGTGTTCGATACAGAGATTCCCCGTTCAGTACGCGCAGCAGAAATCAGCGCAGAAGGAAAGAGCATCTTTGCACATGATCCTGCGGGTAAGGTGGCTCAGGCATATCATGCGCTGACAAAGGAGGTGTTGCAGCTTGAAAGGCAGCGGCAGAAACATCAGTCTGACCTCATACGATGATCTCTTTTCCACGGAGAAGACACGGCAGGCAGATGCGCGGGAGCAGGTTCTGCAAATCCCTCTTTCTGAGCTGCATCCATTCAAAGATCATCCATTCCGCGTTGTGGATGATGACCGCATGATGGAAACCGTGGAAAGCGTCAAGGAGTATGGGGTGCTGGTGCCAGCCATTGCACGCCCCTTGGAAGATGGCGGGTATGAGATCGTCGCCGGACACCGGCGAAAGCGTGCCTGCGAACTGGCAGGCCTTTACACCATGCCGGTCATCGTCCGCGACCTCGATGATGATGAATCGGTCATCATCATGGTGGATAGCAATCTCCAGCGCGAGAATATCCTGCCGAGTGAACGGGCAAAGGCATATCAAATGAAGCTGGAAGCCATCAAACATCAAGGTGCGAGGCGCGATCTAACTTCGTCGCAAGTTGCGACGAAGTTGAGAGCAGACCAAGTTGTTGGAGCTGAAGCAGGTGTTAGCAAGGATGTGGTTCATCGCTATATCCGGCTTAACAGCCTCGAACAGCCCTTGCGTGATAAGGTGGATAGTGGTGAGCTGGCCTTTACTCCCGCCGTTGAGCTTTCCTATCTGAAACCAGAGGAGCAGCAGTGGCTGCAAAACGCGCTTGAGGTCACGCAGCAGACTCCCTCGCTTTCGCAGGCACAGCGAATCAAAAAGGAAAGCAAAGAAGGAACGCTGTCTGAGCAGGGCGTGATGGAGATCATGTCAGAGGAAAAGAAACCTCTGCATAACTCGGTAACACTCAGCCATGACACGCTGAAAAAGTATTTCCCCAAATCCTATACGGCAAAGCAGATGGAAAAGGTCATTATAAAACTGCTGGATAACTGGCTGAGAAGCCGCCAGAGGGCACAAGAGCGATGAGCACACCTGATGAAATGTGGGTGTGCTTTTTGATTGGAGTGATTGCTTGCAGAAACATGGAATAGCCCTTTCTTCCATATTGCTGCTCGCCATGTTCCTATGCGGTGCAGCCGCGTTTGTGCTGCCGCTTGCCTTGGAGCTGGCTGCGTATCGGGCGGATGAGAATGCGTATTCGGCGATTGCAGAGATAAGCATTCATGCACCATCGCCCAGCCCTATCCCAATCATGCCGCTTCCCGCTCCAACCGGCGGCACAGAGAACGACACAGAAACCGCACCGTTGCCGGGAACCGAGTCGTATCCTCAGGTGGGCATGGCAACCGATGCTTTGGCATCATCTTCCCCTGCTCCCAATATACCAGAAGCCCAGCAGACCGCTTCTCCCTCCCCGGATGCTCAGTCTGTTGTCGATTCAGGCATTGATCTGGAAGCGTGTCTTGCCCAAAACAAGGACTTCGTTGCCTGGCTATCGATTCCCGGCACCGTGATCAGCTATCCAGTCGTGCGCTCGGATGACTCCGCGTATTACCTGAGCCATCTGTTTAGCGGGAAGAAAAGCAAGCTGGGATGTCTGTTTTCGCTGAAAAGCTCGGACTATCGGCAGCCCAGCCAGAACATCGCCATCTATGGTCATCATCTGAGCCATAGCGACGCAATGTTCAGCACCCTGATTGACTATAAGCAGGAATCATATTACGCGGAGCACAGCGTCATCACGCTGGACAGTATCTACGGCAGGCGCTGCTACCGCATCTTTGCCGTGCTAAACATGAAGGTCAGCGATTGGGACCCGGCTGCTGCGTCCTTTGGCAGTGGCAAGGCGTTTCTTCAGTTCGTGAACCGTGCCAAACGAAAGGCGCTGTTCAATACGGGTGTTGAGGTGAAAGAAAATGATCATATCCTGACGCTGATTACCTGTGACCGCAGCTATAGCGGAGCCAGCGGACGGCTGATTGTCATGGCGGTCCAAGAGTAGAAAAGGAGATAAAATGCAGTTGAGACGAAAAACAAAACGGTTTGCAGCGCTTGTGCTGGCGATGAGCATGGCACTCGGCTGTATGCCTGTGGGTGCATGGGCGGAAGCCACGACGCCCACCGATCTGCCCCCGATCATCGCTACGGATGGCGAGGCAGTACCTGAACCGGCGCTTCCTTCCGATGAACAGGAGGCCGAGAAAACAGATGGTGCACCTGCCCCGGAGGATTTGGAAGATCCTGATGAATCCCATGGCGACAGCGAACCCGCTGCGGATGACCCTGCTTTCGAACAGGGAAAATCCGCAGATGACAACACTGACGGCGTGCCTGCCGACAATCCGCAGGGAGATGATGCACAGGATGCGATTCCCGATGAGCCTGCGGACGGATCGGAAGAAGAAAACGAGGACAATACACCCGATGGGGAGATCGTACCCGACGACAGGCTTCCGATTCAGGCAGCTCTTGACGAATACGGTCATGTGTACGTCGCCACCGTCTACAAAGCAGCCGTGTACAGCGACGCCGCGATGACAGAGGAATCGCTGGTTTACACCACAACGGAGGATGTCTTTCTCGTCCTGGCAACCGAGTTTGCCGCTCCCGCATCGGTGAAGGTGTGGTTCCTGAACGAAACGGGCGAAGTCATCTGCGGCTATGTCCGCGCGGATGATCTGGACAGCAGCTATCTGCTGGATGAGGATATTCCGCAGATCAGTTTCTTCCCCGCAGGCGAGGGCATGACGGACATCGGCCTGATGCCACTGTTTATCGTCAGCGGCGAACAGCCGACAACGGATGCGGAAGGTGATCCTGCGGAAATGCAGGAGGACGCTGTGCCCGACAAACAGCAGCCTGATATGGAAACACCGGAGGACACTGTCGGGCTTCAGCCCGAACATGGTGAACTTGGTGATGCGGATGAACAGCTTCCTGTTACGGACATGGAAGAAATCCTGCCTCCTGAAGAAAACACTGATGCGCCAGTGCTTGCCGCGCCCGGCGATTATGTCAGCGTTACGACTGATACGCGCGTCCTTGAGTACGTCAACGAATATGGCATCGAGGATTATTACTGCGACGGGTACCTCGGGCAGTTTGTGAATGACGCGACCGTGCAGGTGCTGTCCGTCACTACCGATGAACTGGGCAACGGCTGGTACGAGGTGCGCTTCCTGTATGGCGACGACTTTGCGGATGGTACCATGAAGTGGACGGACTACGCCACCTGCTGGGTTATGGCTGCCGAGACTGGCCCTGCAAACAGCGATGCCTGTACAGTGACGGATTTTGCCTATTCGCAGGAGTTTCTTGAGGCACTGCAGGCAATGGACATCAGCCTTTATGCGACGGCGATGAATGGTTTCTCCCTGAAAAACATCAATGGAAGCGTCGGCGGCTTTTACGCATGGCAGTCCTCACTCTATGGCAGCTCGGGCAGGGACAGCGCTTATCCCCAGATCGCCAAATCCGCCTCTCATGGCACGATCTATGCCACACCGCACTATCTGGAGGGCTATACAGTGTACTGTCTGGAGCACAATCTATCTGGCCCCGGTGAGGGTTCCGGCTCCAATCAGACCGCGAAGGGCCCTTACGTGTTGGTGGATATGAATTACTTCGTCAACAACTCTGGCGGCGGCGGTGTTTCAGGCGTGCGTTTTTCCGCAAAGACCATGCACGCGCTGGCTTGGGTACTGCGCCACACCTACCCTTTCATGGCAGTCAATCGCAGTGCTTCTAATAACGAGGTTTGGTCGCGTGTCGCTGGTCAGTTTGCCATGCGCGAGGTGATCAAGCAGCTCGAAGGTTCGCAGTATGTCCGCAGCTACTGGGATATGGACAGCTTCTACGCCTTCTCCGGCGGCGCGCCTGCTGTGTACCTCACCTACGCCAGATGGCTTGCGGAAAACGGCATTGCCCGCGCATCCATCACGGGCAAAATCACAGCCTCCAATCAGAGTTTGAGCGTGTCCGGCTCCAGCTACATCGGCACCGTCACACTGACCACGGATGCCGATCTGATCCGTATTCCGAGGTCGGTGGGCACGCTGACCGGCAACAGCGGCGGCTCGGATGGCAGCTACTACTACATCAAAAGCGGGGATACCATTCAGGTAACATCATCAAGCAGCCGGTTTGCCGTCTCCATGGAATCCGTTTCCTCGGACGACGAGGAAGCCTATTTCCTCGTCGGTATCCCCAGCGTCGCCATCCAGAAAATCATGGTTCCGCTCTACGGCTCTCCATACGCGCTGCAATCTGCAAGCGTGACCTTTGAGCTAAGCACGGGCGAAATCAAGGTCACCAAAAAATCTTCGGATGGCATTCTCCTGAAGGGCGCGGTCTTTGAGCTGCTGAGCAGTGGTGGAGCTGTGCTGGCGACAAAGACGACCGGCTCGGACGGCATGGTGCTTTTTGCTGACCTGACGCCAGGCGCATACACCGTTCGGGAAAAGAGCGCACCTGAGGGCTATGCGCTGTCTGCGTCGTCCTCTTCCGGCGTGACCGTCGCTGCGGGTACAACCACCCATGTTTCTTTCACCAATGAACGCATTATGGGTCGCATTCGGGTAAACAAGACGGACAGCCTGACCGGCAAACCGCTGGCTGGGGCTGTCTTTTCTGTTACACGCCTGACTGGCCCGGCTTCTGACAATGCCGCCGATATCGGCAGGGTCGTTGCGACCATCACGACCAATACCCAGGGCATTGCCGAGACAGAGCCTCTCCCATTGGGGCAGTACAGAATCACCGAAACCGGCGTGCCGGGCGGCTATCTGGATGCCGGGTACACAACCACCGTAATCATCCGATGATGAGGAGAATAAACAATGATGAGATTCATGAAAAGACTGCTCCGTCTGGGCGTGACGGTGCTTCTGCTGCTGTCCCTCACGGCAGCAACCGCTCTGGCTGCCGAAACGGCGACCGCCACGGTGAACGTGACCAACACACCGGTGCGCGGCGATGTACGGTTGGAAAAGACCGGCTTGCAGCTGGTTCGTTTTGAGGATGAGCAGGATGCCTGCGGCAATACCGTCATGCGCCCGGTTTTCAAAAATGGCTATCTGGCTGGTGCAGTGTTTGAACTACGGGCGGCGGAAGACATTGTGGGCAAGGAAGGCTCCGTGTTCTACCGCAAGGACGAATTGATCGAGACGCTGACCACCAGCAAGACCGGATCAGTCAAATCCAAGGTGCTGCCGCTGGGCAAGTATACCCTCACGGAAATCTCCGCGCCGGACGGTTATGTGTTTGATAGCACGCCTCATCCCTTCACGCTGGCTGCCGTGGATAAGCAGACCGCGATTGTTGAGGTCAAGGTGTCTGCCAGCAACACTTATCTGCCGGTGCGCGTGACCCTGCGCAAGCAGAAGGAGGATCTGCTGCTCACACAGACGCAGGCGGGCATGATCCACCAGACGGTTGAGGTCTATCCCGGCGAGGGCTTTGTCTTTGGCCTGTACACTGGTGAGATCATCACCTATGGTGACAGCCAGAAGCTGCCCGCCAATACGTTGGTGGCCACCGGCACGACGGATGCGCAGGGCAATCTGACCTTCTCCGGTCTGTATCCGCACGGCAGTTACTATATCAGGGAGCTGTCCGTGCCGGACGGCTGGCTGCTCAGCACGGAGAAGTACCCTGTGACGCTGACCTCCGCAAATAAGGCCGTCAGCGAAAACGTCATCACCGTCTATCTGGAAAACCCGATCCTGAATCGCCTGATCTACACGCCTGTGACGATTACCAAGACGGACATTACCGGTGCCAAGAAGCTGCCGGGCGCGCTCATCGAGGTATACGATGCCGACGGCAACACCATCTACCGCGAATACACCAACGAGAACGGCGAAATCCCCAACATCCCCGTTGTGCCCGGAACCTACACCTTCAAGGAAACCTACGCGCCCTCCGGGTATGCGCTGAATGTGGCTGTCAAAACCTTCACGGTGACTGCCGACGGCAAGGTGACGGGTGATACGGTCATTCGGGACGAGCTGAACAAGATCATGCTGAAGAAAACCAAGCAGAACGGCGAAGTGCTGGCGGGCTCGGTGTTCGGTCTGTTTGATAGCAAAGGCAACAAGATGCAGGAGGCTGCCTCCGCTGCGGATGGTTCCGTGCTGTTCCAGCAGATCGCATATGGCGAGTACACCATCCGCGAGATCAGCGCGCCCTACGGCTATCACCCGTCTGTGGAAGAGTGGACGGTGACGATTGACGGCACCTACCTCAATCCCACCACGCTGCTGGCGACGGTGATCAACGAGGACGCGCCGGGTCGAATCAGGATCACGAAGCAGGATGCTTTGGATCAGCACACGATTGCCAGCGTTCAGTTTGACATTTACTCGGTGGACGAGGACGGGAACGCCATGGATTGCGTCGCGCAGATGACGACGAATAATCAGGGTATCGCGGAATCGCCCGACCTGTTCCCTGCCGATTACATTGTGCGTGAGCACGCCAACCCCACCGGCTATGAGGATGCGCTCTGGAGTGAGAAAATCACCGTGGGCATGGATGAGCTGGTGACCCGCACCGTGACCAACATGCCGATTCAGGGCGTCATCCGCATTGTCAAGACGGACAGCGAAACCGGGAACGGCCTGCCCGGTGCGGAGTTCACCGTAACGCGCATCTCCGGCCTGCCCTCCCATAACGGCGAGGGCGACGGCGAGGTGGTCGCCGTGATCACGACGGACGAAAACGGCATTGCGCAGACGCCGCTGCTGACCTGGGGCGAGTATGAAATCGTCGAATCCGTTGTGCCGGATGATTATCTGGACGACGGGTATTCCACCACGGTTCGGATTCCTGCGGAGGCTGAGCCGCAGCCGGCATCTCTCGAGGAGTAAACTGCAGAAGGCAGCGGGTCAAACCGCTGCCTTTTCCTTACCTATCTAATCTAATTCAGAAAAGAGGTAATCAGATGAAGATGAGACGAATACGCAGCTTTCCCTTGCTGGTGCTTCTGCTTCTTATCCTCGCAATCCCCATCATGGCGTTTGCGGAAGACGAGACAATGATTGTGCAGGAGATCGCGGTATCCAACACGCCCATCAAGGGCACGATTGAGATCGACAAGTGGGGCTTTGTGCTGAAGGGCTTCAGCGAGAACCGGGATACGCTGGGCTATACGGTACACACGCCGCTGTATCAGGAGGACTGGCTGCCCGGCGCGGTGTATGAGGTGCGCGCTGCCGAGGACATCGTGGGCAAGGACCAGACAGTCTGGTTCCGGGAGGGCGAGCTGGCTGTGACGCTGACCACGACGGCAGGCAGCAGCGTTGTCACAGATCCGCTGCCCCTTGGACGATATATCGTGACCGAGGTGTCCGCCCCTGCCGGGTATGTGCTGGATGAAACGCGCCATGAGATTGCGCTGACAGCATCAGACCACACCACACCGGTGGTGAAAGCCCGCCTTTCTGCCGTCAATGAGTTCATGGCTGCACGAATCACCTTGACGAAGGAGAAAGAAATCGTGACCACGCAGCATGATGAAGATGGCATGGTTCATTCCAGGCTGATGAACGTGCCCGGCGAGGGCTTTGTTTTCGGCCTGTATAGCAGCGATCCCATCGAGTATGCTGGCGGCACACTGCCTGCCGATACGCTGATCGAAACCGGCATCACCGACACGGATGGCGTTCTGACCTTTTCCGGCGATTATCCCCACGGGGAATACGATGTGCAGGAACTGGCTGCCCCAGAGGGCTGGATGCTCAGCGATGCCCGATACCGCGTCACCATCACGGACGAGTTCGCTGACGAGCATCACGATGTTGTTTTCCAGATGGGATTGCCCATCCACAATGAGATTGTTCATGCGGATGTGCGGATTGCAAAGACCGACAAAACCGGGGATGCAACCCTATCCGGCGCATTGATTGAGGTCAGAAACAGCGAGGGTGAAATCATTTGCCGCGACTATACCGGTGAGGACGGTTATCTGCCCGCACTCCCCGCAGTCCCCGGCACCTACACTTACCGGGAGGTGCTGGCCCCGGAGGGCTATGCGCTGGATGATACCGAAATGACCTTCACCATCAATGAACAGGGCGAGGTGGTCGGGCAGACCACCATTGCGGATGAATTTTCCCGCTTTTCCATCCGAAAGGTCGATCCGCAGCACAGGCCGCTGGAAGGGGTTGAATACGGGCTTTTCCGCGAGGACGGCACGCTCCATTCGACCGCTGTTACGGACAGTGAAGGTCTGGCGACCTTTGAACGGATTCCCTACGGCTCCTACACCATCGAGGAGATCAAACAGCTGCCCGGTTATGTGAAGGACCATATGAAGACCCCGATCACGGTAGACGGCACCTTCAAAAACCCAGACGCGCCCATCGCCACGCTGACCAACTGCCCGACAGAGCTGCTGGTTCAGAAGGTTGATCAGAACAGTGTCGCCCTGGCTGGCGCGCAGTTCGGTTTGTTCGATGAGAAGGATGAGCTGGTCATGACCGCTGTTTCGGATGCGGAGGGCTTGGTGCATTTCGTGGGTGCTGCGGTTGGCAAGTACACGATCTGCGAGCTGGCAGCGCCCGACGGGTATCTGCTGAGCAAGGATGTGATCCACGTCACCATCGATGAGGGCTATACCAACAACGATGTACCTCTGGCCACGGTGGTCAATCAGTTGAAGAAGATCACCTGCATCAAGGTTGATACCGCGGGCACACCGATGTCCGGCATCGCGTTCAGCCTGTACAAGGCCAGCACCATGGAGAAGGTCGAAACCGCCGTCAGCAATCAGGATGGCGTATTCACCTTCAGCCAATTCGACTATGGCGACTGGATCATCCGTGAAGACGCCGCGCCCAATGGCTATTGCCGCACGGAGGACATTCGCATTCATGTCGGGGATGACTGGACAGAGCCCAAGCCTATCATGTGCGTGAACATCCCGAACCACTATGAGTTCATCAAGACGGACAGCTCCGGCGTTCCTCTGGCGGGCGCGAAGTTCACCGTGGAGGATGCCAGCGGCAGAATCATCGGTACCTATGAATCCGGCGAGGACGGCATCGTCAGCATCCGTGATCTTGAGCCGGGCGAATACTTCATCAAGGAAACCGAAACGCTTGAGGGCTACAGCGTTTCCGGCGAGGTCATCCGGGTGAAGATCAACGAAGCCTACGTCGTGCCTGATGAAATGAGGAGATTTGTCAACTACACGACCATTCAGACCGGCGTGAATCTGGCTGTAACCGGCGTCATGTGGGTGGGCATTGGCCTGATGGTCATCAGCGGCACTGCGGGGCTGATCCGCAAGCGCCGATCAAGCAGAAATAACAGAAACAACTGAGGAGAACATAAGCGATGATGATTCGTTCCTTTACCAATTCCAAGAGCGAGGCGTTTTACGTTGTGGGCTTTTCGAGTCTTGACGAGCGCCACCGCATGTTCACGGCGCTCACCGAAAGTACCGTCTTTCTCCATAACTTGCGCGAACACATGGAGTTCTCTGAACTGCTCACCCGGCTTGAAAAGCGTGATGCTGGTCGTATCGACATTCCGGGTATTGTTTCCGCCATTCCCCTGCGCAACAGCGAGATGAACCTGCTGGTTGAAAGCTTCACCACGATCCTGCTGGATGCCTGTATGCAGCGATCCGAAGAGAAGGAGAAGGACGCTGCGATTGAAAGCATGTTCCACGATTACTCCTTCGGTGATAACGACTGACGAAGAGAGTGTGCTTCTCGAGCCACGGATGATTCGTGGAAAGGAGTGAATGCACATGACTCAGAGGTATGTCATAAGCATGTACTATCTTCATCGTCTGGAGGTGCCGCCGTGGCATCTTCTTTTGATTCTCACACGGGAGGGAACTGCCCATGCAGGAAGACATTGAAAATAAATCGCTTACCCTGATCATCAACACGAGCAAGCTGACCGCACGTACCCTGGCGACGGCGTTCATGAAGTTCCTGCGGTACTCCAGGAACAAGATTCAGGCGCATCAGAACGTAAAACCCCAGGGAAAGCAGTCTGTCAAGCAGCTCATCGCGCAGAATCAGGGTGTTGAAAACACAGAGCTGGCTGACCGGAACGAGGCGAAATTCTTTGACCGGTATGCCCGGCAATACGGCGTGGACTACGCTGTCCAGAAGGGCTACTCTCAGGAAGGCAAGCCCCGGTACATCCTGTACTTCAAGGCGCGTGACCGGAGCGCCATCAATCAGGCGATGGCTGCCTACTCGGTTGCATGGGCCAGGCAGCAAAAGCAGGAGCGCTCTGCCGCTGAGCCGACGCTCGATCCGACCAGAGAAGCGCCGGCAAAGAAGATGGAACGCATCCGGCAAAAGGGGATGGAGCGATGAACAAAGCGCGGCTCAAGAAGCTGCTGATTCTCAATCTCCCCTATGTGCTTATCGGTCTGTATGCGACCAAGCTGGGAGAGGCATGGCACTTGGCTGACGGCGCGGACATGTCGGGAAAGCTGCTCCACCTCATGGACGGGCTATCCGCTGCATTTTGCTCACCGTGGCCCAGCTTTGTTCCTGCAGACCTTCTGTTGGGCATCACCATTGGCTGCCTGATGCGGCTGGTCGTCTACGAAAAAGGCAGGAATGCCAAGAAGTACCGGCACAATGTCGAGTATGGCTCCGCCAGATGGGGCAAGCCCGGCGATATTCAGCCGTTCATCGACGCGGACCCGTGGAACAACGTGATCCTCACGAAAACTGAGTGCCTGACGATGAACAGCCGCCCCAAGAACCCGCAATATGCGCGCAACAAAAACGTGCTCGTCATCGGCGGCTCCGGCAGCGGCAAAACAAGGTTCTTCGTGAAGCCCAACATCATGCAATGCACCAAAACCAAAGGCACCTCTCTGGTGGTGACTGATCCGAAGGGAACCCTTGTCGTGGAATGCGGCAAGATGCTGGTCGCTGCCGGGTACGATTTGCGTATTTTCAACACCATCAACTTCCAAAAGTCGATGCACTACAACCCGCTCTCGTACATTCACAGCGAAAAGGACATTCTGAAGCTCGTCACGGCACTGATTGCCAACACGAAGGGTGAAGGCAAAGCCGGAGATGATTTCTGGGTCAAGGCCGAAACGCTGCTGTATATCGCCCTGATTGGCTACATCCATTACGAGCTGCCGCCGGAAAGGCAGAACTTTGCGACGCTGATCGACATGCTGGATAAGATGCAGGTGCGGGAGGACGACGAGGACTTCCGCAACGAGATTGATGATCTGTTTGACGATCTGGCACAGCGGAAGCCGGGGCACTTTGCGGTTCGCCAATACCAGAAGTACAAGATGGCATCTGGAAAAACGGCAAAATCCATTCTGGTGAGCTGCGGCGCGCGTCTTGCCGTCTTTGACATCGAGGAGCTGCGGGAGATCACTTCCTATGACGAGCTGTCGCTGGACACCATCGGAGACAAGCGAACCGCGCTGTTTCTGATCATGTCGGACACGGATGCCAGCTTCAACTTTCTCATCAGTCTGGCCTATAGCCAGCTGTTCAACCTGCTCTGCGAAAAGGCAGATGACGAATATGGCGGCAGGCTGCCGGTGCATGTCCGCTGCCTGATCGATGAGTTTGCCAACATCGGACAGATTCCGAATTTTGAAAAGCTCATCGCCACTATCCGCAGCCGTGAGATCTCCGCCAGTATCATTCTGCAGGCGCAGTCTCAGCTCAAGTCCATCTACAAGGACAACGCCGATACCATCACCGGCAACTGCGATACGCTGCTGTTTTTGGGCGGCAAGGAGAAGACCACGCTCAAGGAGATGGAGGAGCTGCTCGGCAAGGAAACCATCGACACATATAACACCGGCGAAAGCCGCGGGCGTGAGGTTTCTCACAGTCTCAATTACCAAAAGCTCGGCAAATCCCTGATGTCGGTTGACGAGCTCGCCGTCATGGATGGAGGCAAGTGTATTCTCCAGCTGCGCGGCGTCCGGCCATTTCTGTCGGATAAGTACGACATCACAAGCCACCCCAACTACAAATATCTGTCTGATTCCAATAAGAAGAACGCCTTTGACATCGAAAAGTACTTGTCACGCCAGCTGAAACTCAGGCTGGAAGAGGAGTACGAGGCATTCGAGGTGTCCATAAGCGATAACCCGCAGGACGATGAAGCACTTCTGGAGGAATGGACGGATAGCACTCAGCTTCAGGCGGCCGGATATGGCGGCCTTTTATAATATACGGAGGTATTCTATGGCTTTTTTCAATTCTGCAATTACCGTTCTCCAGACCCTCGTGATCGCCATCGGCGCTGGCCTTGGCATCTGGGGTGTGATCAACCTGCTGGAAGGTTATGGCAATGACAATCCCGGCGCGAAGTCCCAGGGCATCAAGCAGCTCATGGCTGGCGGCGGCGTGGCCCTGATCGGCACGACCCTCGTCCCTCTTCTCTCCGGCCTGTTCGGCTGATGTACACCAACCAATCTTCTGCTCTCTCCCGGGTTTCCGGGAGAGGGCATCAAGGAGGGATGCGCCTTTGAATTTTATCTGGGACAAGATTACCGAGTGGCTCAAGGAGCTGCTGGTCAGCGGCGTGGTCGGCAATCTTTCCGGGCTGTTTGACAGCATCAATTCCCAAGTGTCGGATGTCGCCGGTACAGTGGGCGCTTCGCCGCAGGCGTGGAACGGCAGCATCTTCGGCATGATTAGAAGTCTGTCCGAGAATGTCATGGTTCCCATCGCCGGTATCATCCTCACCTTCGTCATGTGCCTGGAGCTGATCCAGATGCTGATTGACCGCAACAACATGCACGATTTCGATACGTTCATCTTCTTCAAGTGGATATTCAAGACCTTCGCCGCGGTGCTCATCGTGACGAACACCTGGAACATCGTCATGGGCGTGTTTGACGTGGCGCAGCATGTGGTCAATCAGGCGGCGGGTGTGATTATCGGAGACACCGCGATGAACGTCAGCGGACTGATGAACGATATTGAAGCCCGGCTCATGGATATGGAGATCGGGTCGCTGTTTGGCCTGTGGTTCCAGTCCTCGCTGATTGGCATCATCGCATGGGCGCTGAGCATCTGCATTTTCATCATCACCTATGGGCGAATGATTGAAATCTACATGATCACCTCGGTTGCGCCCATCCCGATGGCAACCATGGTCAATCGCGAATGGGGACAGATGGGTCAGAACTATTTACGTTCCCTATTCGCGCTGGGCTTTCAGGCATTTCTTATCATGGTTTGCGTCGGCATTTACGCAGTGCTGGTGCAGAATATCAGCGTGGACAGCGATGTGAGCACGGCGCTCTGGACGTGCATCGGATATACGGTGCTATTGTGCTTCACGCTGTTCAAGAGCAGCAGCGTCGCAAAATCCATCTTCAATGCCCATTGAGCCTCATGAGGAGAACGCCATGAGCAAAAACACCAGAAATCATTCATCTGCTGTCCATGTACCGGACAGCCAAAGCCAGAAGCAGCACAGTGTACTGCGAAAACGAAAACCCAAGCGGCAGGGAAGCCGCAATCAGACCGGCAAGCATCTGCCGCAAAGACGGCCTATGCCCTTTCAGAGGGTCAATCGCAGTTGGCAGCAGCAACAACTTTGCCGCAGGAAAGGAGAATTCACATGGCATATGTGCCTGTTCCCAAGGATCTGACAAGGGTCAAAACCAAGTTCCTGTTTAACCTGACCAAGCGTCAGGTCTTTTGCTTCGGTCTGGGCGCGCTCGTCGGCGTGCCTTTGTTTTTTGTAACCAAGGACACCATGGGCTCCAGCATGGCTGCTCTGATCATGATCGCGGCCATGATGCCTTTTTTCATGTTCGCCATCTATGAGCAGCATGGGCAGCCGCTTGAGGTGCTTCTGCAGCATTATATTCAGGCGCGTTTCGTCCGTCCCCGCACGAGGGTGTACCAGACCGAAAACTTCTATGCAACCATCGACCAGAATATCCGCACAAGGCGGGAGGTGAAGAAAATCCTTCATGGCAAATCACCGCACTAACAAGATCAAGCTGACGCGCGCAGAAAAGCAGCAGCTCAAGTCGCTCATGGCCCGGAATCGGCAGAAGGGAAAGAAGGGATCGTATTCCGCGCAGGACACTATTCCCTATCAGCGCATGTGGCCGGACGGCATCTGCCGCGTCTCGGATCAGTATTACACCAAGACCATTCAATTTCAGGACATCAATTATCAGCTCGCGCAGAACGACGACAAGACGGCAATCTTCGAGGGCTGGTGCGATTTCCTCAACTATTTTGACAGCAGCATTCACCTGCAGTTTTCGTTCCTCGACCTGACTGCCAGCACGGAAACGTTTGAGCAGAGCATCCTGATTCCCGACAGGGATGACGGCAACAACGAAATCCGCAGCGAGTATGCGGAAATGCTGCAAAACCAGCAAGCCAAGGGCAACAACGGCCTGACCAAGACCAAGTTCATCACCTTCGGTATCGAAGCGGAGAATATCAGGATCGCTAAGCCGAGACTGGATCGAATCGAGATTGATCTGCTGAACAGCTTCAAGCGGTTGGGTGTCTCTGCATCTCCGCTTGACGGGCGTGAGCGGCTGAAGCTCATGCATGACATGTTTCACATGGACACCCAAGCACCTTTCCTGTTCGACTGGAAGTGGCTCCCGCCCTCCGGCCTTTCTACCAAGGACTTCATCGCGCCATCCAGCTTTGATTTCCGCGAAAAGCGCAGCTTTGGCATGGGAAAGAAGCAGGCGGCAGTCAGTTTCTTTTCGATTCTGGCTTCCGACCTCAATGACCGCTGCCTTGCGGATTTCCTCGCTATGGAATCCAGCCTCGTCGTGTCCCTGCACATTCAGGCTATCGACCAGGTGGCAGCCATCCGGAATGTCAAACGCAAGATCACCGACCTCGATAAGATGAAGATCGAGGAACAGAAGAAGGCCGTCCGTGCCGGATATGATATGGACATCATTCCGTCCGATCTGGCCACCTACGGCGGCGAAGCAAAGAAGCTGCTGGAAGATTTGCAGAGCCGCAACGAGCGCATGTTCCTCATTACATTTCTGGTGATGAACACGGCAAACAACAAGAAACAGCTTGCCCTCAACGTCAAGCAGGCGCAGAGCCTTGCCCAGCAGCACAACTGCCAGCTGGTTCCGCTGGACTTTCAGCAGGAAAACGGCATGGTTTCCTGCCTGCCGCTGGGCCTCAACAAAATAAGAATTCAGCGCGGACTGACGACCTCGTCTACCGCGATTTTCATTCCTTTTACCTCGCAGGAGCTGTTTCAGTCCGGCGGCGAGGCGCTGTATTGCGGATTGAACGCCCTTTCTCATAACCTGATCATGGTGGATCGCAAGAAACTGAAAAATCCCAATGGCCTGATTTTGGGCACACCGGGCTCCGGAAAATCGTTCGCGGCAAAGCGTGAGATCTGCAACGTCATTCTGCTGACCGATGATGACATCATCATCTGCGATCCCGAGGGCGAGTATTTCCCGCTGGTCAACACGTTCCGCGGACAGGTGATCCGCATTTCGCCCACCAGCAGCAGCTACATCAACCCGATGGACATCAACCTCAATTACAGCGATGATGACAATCCGCTGGCACTCAAGTCCGACTTTATCCTGTCGCTGTGCGAGCTGATCGTCGGCGGGCGCGAAGGTCTGCAGCCCATTGAGAAGACTATCATCGACCGCGCGGTGCACATCATCTACCAACCCTACCTGAGCGACCCCAGGCCGGAGAACATCCCCATTCTGGAGAATCTGTACAACGCCCTGAGAGAGCAGGAGGAAAAGGAAGCGCAGACGCTGGCCACCGCGCTGGAAATCTACGTAACCGGCTCCCTGAATGTGTTCAATCATCACACGAACGTGGATGTGAGCAACAGGCTGGTCTGCTACGACATCAAGGAACTGGGCAAGCAACTCAAGAAGCTGGGGATGCTCATCGTGCAGGATCAGGTGTGGGGCCGCGTCACCGCCAACCGCGCCGAGGGCAAATCCACCCGGTACTACATGGACGAGTTCCACTTGCTGCTCAAGGAGGAGCAGACGGCGGCATACTCCGTGGAAATCTGGAAGAGATTCCGCAAGTGGGGCGGCATTCCAACGGGCATCACGCAGAACGTCAAAGACCTGCTTGCCAGTCAGGAGATCGAGAACATTTTCGAGAACTCCGACTACATCTATATGCTCAATCAGGCAGCGGGTGATCGTGAGATTCTGGCGAAGAAGCTGGGCATTTCTCCGCATCAACTGTCCTATGTCACCCAGAGCGGCGAAGGCGAGGGCCTGCTGTTCTACGGCAATGTCATCCTGCCGTTCCAGGATCGGTTCCCGAAGAATACCAGGCTGTACCGCATCATGACGACCCGCCTTAATGAAAAGTTCTGAATAATGGAAAGAAATGCGAAGAACGGCTGAGTTTCAGCC
>OLOS01000769.1_pt1 | contig 31212 bp, 19 predicted proteins | sample 1672631 | NCBI WGS metagenome assembly OLOS01 (sample SAMEA3136707, study PRJEB25190) | human gut metagenome | biome: human gut; feature: human-associated habitat; material: faeces | place: Austria | collected 2013 | reverse complement strand
GAGCAAAAGGAAAGCCTCGCAGAGGCGATTTTGCGAATGGACTCTGAATAGTTACCATACATTGATGTTAAGGTCAAAAGTATTTGATATCATAAGGACGGAGGTATTCTATGAACAGAAAAAAGATTTGTATCCGTATTCTGATACTCGGACTGGTATTTTGTCTCTATGGATGCGGGAAAAAGAGTGAAAATACAAAGGTGACGCTGAATGAGGTGGCACATTCTATTTTTTATGCACCTCAATATGTGGCGATTGAAAACGGATATTTCGAAGATGCGGGAATTGATCTGACACTGGTGACAGGCTTCGGGGCTGACAAAACACTCACATCTCTCATTTCAGGCGATGCAGATATCGGATTTATGGGATCTGAAAGCTCTGTCTATGCCTACAATGAGGGGGCTTCCGATTATGTTGTAAACTTTGCCCAGCTCACCCAGCGGGCAGGCAATTTTCTGGTAGCAAGGGAACAAATGGAAGATTTTTCCTGGAATAAACTGAAAGGAAAGAAAGTTCTTGGCGGACGGAAAGGTGGCATGCCTGAAATGGTTTTTGAATACATTCTGAAGAAAAACCAGATAAGCCCGGATACGGATCTGACCATTGACCAGGGGATCGATTTTGGTTCTACTGCTGCAGCATTTGCCGGAGGACAGGGGGATTATTCCATTGAGTTCGAACCTGGTGCAACCTCTCTGGAACAGGAAGGGGCTGGATATGTGGTGGCTTCCCTGGGTGTAGATTCCGGATATGTCCCATACACCGCCTATTGTGCAAGAAAGAGCTTTCTCGCTCAGAACCCGGATGTCGTCCAGCGCTTTACGGATGCTCTTCAGCAAGGGCTTGATTATGTAAATCAACATACACCGGAAGAGATTGCAAGGGTAATAAAACCTCAGTTCAAAGAAAATGATCTGGAAACCATCACAGCCATCGTACAGCGGTACGCCGAACAGGATACCTGGAAAGAGCATCTGATCTTTGAGAAAGAAAGCTTTGATCTTCTGCAGGATATCCTTGAAAGTGCCGGAGAGCTTAAGAGTCGTGTCCCTTACGAAAAACTCATTAACACTGCATATGCTGAAAAATCTTCTCTCCGTTCAAGTACGCCTTAGCATACTTGCTGCAAAGTATGCGTCATGATTTGCATGACCTGTTTCTTCTGCGCACCTCTGCATCTACGTTACACTTTGGCCGGTACAAAACGTGTGCCACTGGCACACTAAAACCCCCGGAGGCTTTATATTTACGTAACGTATAACGCAAAGCATTATGGTTATACTTGATAAAGAAAGCGTAACTGTTCAGAGACGGGATACTATTTTTTACCGGTATCTGGACAGTTACAATCCCCTGAATCTGTGAGGTACAAAGTGTCTTTGTTTATCAAGTATCTGTTCATCCTTTTTTGCTTTTGTCTTTGTCTGGCAAGGAATTACCGTTTTCTGTACGTTCCCCGTACATGCTTTCGTATTCTTGCACTCTTTTTTACCGTCTGTGCAGACTATTTTTTACTTTTTACTGATCTGTATCTGACAGGTGTTTTCTTATTCTGTATCGTGCAGTACTGCTACAGTATCTTTCTGGGAAACCGCAGTATATTCCTGACCTTGCCCTTGCTGTTTGTTTTCGTCTATACAGACAGTATCGTCCTTATGGCTCTCCTCTATATTCTGTACCTGTGTATGAATATATACGGTGCATATCGTACAGAAATGCACTGGTTCATGTCTGCACTCATCCTGATGCTGCTCTGCGATATCCATGTAGGGCTGGCAAATCTGCCCTGTTATCTGCCTCTCCATTCAAACACTCTTCTCCACACCTGGTGCAGTCTTTCTGCCTATATTTTCTGGTTCTTTTATCTCCCGTCCCAACTCATGATTTCTCTCATAAGACCGAATGTCAGGGAAAAGGTTCACATCGTGCTCCCGAAATCCTCATGTTCCTGATGCAGGATACTGTCCACACAACGATGAATATAATCCTGTGCATTATACACAGGTACAATAATACTGACTGTGGGATTTTTGTCTGTCACTACCTGTCACCTCTTTTGAAAAACAGCGGGGAAGCCTCCCCGCTGTCATAATTGTTATACTTTTATTTTCTTATCGCCGCCTGCTTCGGAACACCTGCTTTTTTCAGCATTTTCTTATATTTCGCAAGCTTCTTCGCCGGCACAGCAATCTTAGCCTTTGCATCAATCTTTGAGAACGCTTTCTTGCCGATAGTAGTAATATTGGCAGCCTTCTTCATATTCACATTTTTCAGCTTACCGCACTGTGCAAAAGCTTCCTTGCCGATCTTCTTCACATTCTTTCCGATCGTTACCTTAGCCAGTTTGCTGCATCCCTTGAATGCTTTTTCCTTAATCTCGATAACCTTCCATGTCTGTCCGCCGTATTTGATGGAATCATAGATTGTCACAGATTTCACTTTCTTTGTGGTAACTCCTGCAGCTGCAACTGTTTTGGCAGATGCGTTTACTACTTTATACTTCACATTCTTGTAATTGAACTCTGTAACCGGTTTCTCGTCCTTGTTGCCCGGGTTCGGAACTGGAGTCGGATTGTTTTCAAGTTTATTCAGCTCTGCCTGTTTATTTGCTGCTGCCTGTGTATAAGAGGTCTGCTCAGCTTTTTTACTTGCTGAAAGCTTCCTGTTGTCTGCTGCCTCTGCAGCCTTATCAGCTGCTGTGCCTTCTTTTGCTACAGCTTCATTCTCCAGGCTCTGCTTTTCTTCATCTGTCTCTGCCTTCTTCGCACGTTCTCTCAGAATCACTGCTTCTTTGTGAGCGATATCTGCTTCCAGATCGGACACTGACGCTTTTTTCTCCGCAGCTGCCGCCTCTGCTCCTGACAGCTGTGCATACAGCTTCTGAAGCTCAACCTCTGCACGAAGCTTCTCTGTTGTATTTGTCTGTGCATTTACTTTTGAAGCTGCCGCAGTCACTTTCCCCTTGAGATCTGCAACGGCTTTTTCAGCAAGTGCTGCTTCCGCCCTGACTGCATCCAGCTTCTGCTGTACCTCTTCAAGAGCTTTCTCCAGCATATCTCCCACATTCTTCAATGTGATGATCTCGTAAATAACAGGTGTTACATCCTGCCACTCCAGCTTAATCGCATAAACCTGATCAAGGTCTCCTGTATAGAAAGATGAGAAACTCTTATCAAGGGTTCCAACATTCTTCCATGTGTCAGCGCCTGTGCGTACAGACACAGCTGCATTGCTGATACTTCCACCACTCTGCAGAATATTGATTCTGCTGATCTCTGTCTCATCTGACAGATTGTAGATCAGATATCCGTTCTGTGCATTTGACATATCCGGCTTGAAAGCAGTTGTCAGATCACGGTCATTCAGATTCTGAGCCTCAGCGCCTCTCTGTAATGCGGCATCTGTTACAAATGTAGGGTCGTTAATCGTTGGGATGTACTCTCCGCCGTTAATACGGATTTCGTTCACCTCTACCCAGCGGTAAGCATACCCTGCAGTAAAGTACAGTCGGATATATCTTGCTTTCAGATTGTTAATGTTCGCATTTTCTGCATAAGCATAAGCTACATCTATTGTGTCATGTGTCCAGCCGCCGCCCGGATTCTCTACCGGTTTCGTATCCCTGTCTTCATCGGTATCTGCAATACCATCGCCTACCGTCAGGATATCTGTCCAATTCTCATTATCGACAGAAGCCTGAATCTTTGCATCACGAGGATAATCTACTGCTGTATCAAGGACATACATTCTCAGGGAACGGAGATTGATCTCCTGTCCCAGGTCATACGTTATATATCCGTCTTTTGAAGGTGTCGTACAGAATTTGGCCTTTGTTGCCAGATTTCCGTCCATCCAGTTCTTAGTATCTCCCTCAACTGAAGCATTGATTGTAGTCTCGTGTAAATCCATCGGATGAATTTCTTCAAAAGCTGCGTTGAAGGCAGTCAGGCTGAAGTTCACTGTCTGATCCGTCTTGTTCATCAGACGGATATATCTTGCAGCACTTGCCTGATCCTTTGTCATCCATTCCGCCTGATTCATGGATTTCTCCAGTGTCAGTTTCTCTAAACCGGTTCCTGTTACTGTGATTCCGGAAATCGCATGAATACGATCAAATTTCAGTCCAATGTATTCTCCCTTCTTCAGGGTCACATTGTCTCTCGGGAACACCTTAGCGGAATCGTCCCCATACTCCACACGCCATTCCGTATCATTTGTATTCGTAAAATCCATTGCTGTGCCCGGCTTAATAGAGCCTTCCACATATGAGAAAGCTGAAAATTCACAGAATTTTACCCATTGAGCCACGTCAGTATCATTGATCAGTTTAATGTAGCGAACATTTTTACCTCCGAGATTTACCTCATAAGTATCCGTTCCACTTGCCACACCTGTATAAGCCGCCTGGCTTTCCCATGTATTTCCATCTGCAGAATATTCCAGATGATAGTTTACCCACTTATCGTTGTCTCCGGATCCTACCACTGCACGGACACGTCCGACAGATTTTGCACTTCCCAGATCCAGCTGAATGTAATCTCCCACAATGGAATGATCCTTCGATGACGTACTTGGATTATACCATACGATTGTAGACTCATCACCATCTGTCATATTTGTTTCAGGTCCTGAGTGAACACTCCATCCGGATGTACGTGAGAAGGTTGCTGTATACTTCTCTTCTCCTGTATCTACTGTCTCACCTACATTATAATTGATATCCTTGATTCCAAGCCAGCGGTTCCTTCCTCCCAGGCTGGTACATTTCCAACGGAATCCGCGAAGTTCCATTGCTTTCGGGAGTACCATCTTCACAGTCGTACCGCTCTCCGGCTGTATGTCAGCCGCAAATTCCTGCCAGGTCTTTCCGTCCAGCGTATACTCCATCTTTCCTTCATAGAAATAATCATTCTCATGACCGCTTGTTGTCAGGATAAACTCCATATTCTCAACAGAGACAGGAATATTAAAGAGGATTCCAATATAGTCACCAACGACCTGATCTGTTTTGAGCAAATAAGTTGTCGCCGGTTTTCCATCCATAGCATTTGCAGGAGTTCCTTCCACACTTCCTGCCGATGTGTTACCACCAATCTGGAAGGTCAGTGTCTTCTCCAGAGAGATATGCTCCGGATCCACGATCTTTTTCACTTCATCGGAAACATATTTCATCATTTTCTCTGTAAAAGGTGTTATATACTTTCTTCCAACTACAGCATATACTGTACCAATGCCATAGTAATTGAATCCATGTGTTTTAGACTGCTCGTAGAGTGCCTGCGCCTCTGCAAAATTCTCCCACAGTTTACCGTCCTCTCCCGCCAGGATTCCTTTGAGTCCTTCCAGAAGCTTCACATCCGCCTGCGTCAGATCACGCATACAGTCCAAAAACGGAGTCATCTGTGAAACCATTCGTTTATTCGTGCCCTGTGTAAGATACTTGACTGCAGCTTCATTGATCTTTTTAAATTCTGCCTGCAATTCATTTACATCATCTGCCGTAAATGTACCTGCATTCAATTTTTCCGTGAATGCACTGATTTTCGGGCTGAGTTCCACGGACTCATCAAACTGAGCCTGTTTTCCGGGAACAGTCTGATCCGGTCCCTGTGTAATCATATGCTTCGCAACTTCTCTGAGCGCATTGGATTCATCTGATTCAATCGGTGTCATATGATCCATATATTTGAAAGAATCCTCCCATGCCTGATCACCTTCGCTCTCAGTATCCCATGTTTTCCAGCAGAAATCTGCTGCTGTGAAGATTGCTACCTTAGATGGTTCGGACTCCTGGATAGGATTCAGGATAATACCCTCATACTTGCTTCCATCCACACCCGTGTGCAGGATCGTGTTATGTCCGCCCATGATCTGGCTGGTCTTCGTATTGTCATTACACGGCCAGTTTACCCACATGTAAGGATAACGTCCGTCTACACCTTCACTCTTTATTCCATTATAGAAATCATCAGCAAACTTACTGCTGACTTCGCCCCAGATCTTACCACCTGTCACTACAATATGAACCTCACGGCTCGCACCTGCATTGATATCTGTCATCTTCTGGGCTGATGTATACATATACGTCGTCGGACAGTACAAAATATCTGTCTTCAGATCCGGATATGTAGTATCTTTCATCTCATGCAGCCATGATGTCAGGTCGTTCAGCAGCTTAATAATATTTGCCGCGCTGGCTCCTGTTGCATCATCCTCCAGGATCGCAACCTGTCTGACACCTACGCTCATAACCTGAGCGAACTTATCTTTGATAATCTGCAAATCTCTCTGGTAGTTTGCATCCGATGAAAAGTCAACTGCATTGTGCATAAAGGTATGAAGTGCGTAAACAAAGAAACATTTACTCTCGTTTCCCGCCTGTGCCAGCCTTCCAATATCTTTAAGCATCTCTTCCGGATAGAGTTCACGCCACTTGGAATTGTGATAGGGATCATCCTTCGGTGCGAACACATACTGGTTCATCTTGATCTCGCCGCCGAATTTCATAAGATCAATCCGGTCTTCTACGCTCCAGGGATTTCCATAATATCCCTCGATGAATCCACGGAACTGTACCTCCGCATAGTCCTTAATCGTCAGCTCCCGGATGCTCTTTCCATCCAGCTGTTCGAAGATACGCTCCAGAGTGGTAACACCGCGGTAAGCCGCATCGGTATCCTTGCCGAGGATAACGATACTTCCGCCTTTTACCCAGAGAGTGTAACCATCATACTTTCCAAAAACAGCTGCATCTGCGCCGTTCGCTTTACCGAAAGCGTCTGCCGCATCATCTGAGCCATACACACCTACGATCAGCTTTGTGTTTTTCGCATCTGCCGTGGTGCTCTTCTCAAGCTTCAATTCCTGTAATGCCACATCAATTTTTACTTTCGTATAGTCATCAATTCCATCACCGACCGTTACATTTACCTTGTCTGTCAGTGACATAGTGTCTGTTCCGTATACGATGTCCTGAGGAGTCGGATAGATCTCATACTCTCCTGCTCCCTCCTTCACACCGGCAGACACCGGAAGCACAAATGCAAACAGCATGACCAGTAATCCCAGTATGTGAATGCCAAACTTCTTGCTCTTTTTCATTTCTTTCCTCCTTTTTTTGTAGAAACATCCATCATCCGCAGCCATATATCTATGCAGTGATACATTTTTCGTAACGGTTCAGATCCCATTCGCATAATCGCCTCTCCCGGGCTTTCCTTTTGCTCATGTAGGGCTCTAAACCGTTCCCATTTTTCATTTATGACGGGATGACGCACGTGACCTTAGATATATAAACTATACCAATTTTCATGATTTGAGTCAATCTTTTTCATGTAAATCAACCAATTTAGTAACTGTTCAGGTTACTATTCACACATCAGCCAATTTGAGGTATTTTCTGTGAGTGTAGCGAAGTGGAAGTCACGTAAAACCCGAGAGTAACTACTCTTAAACAAACAGCAAGTGCTATCGCCCTGCTGTTTTCCGACAAATGAGCCTTACGGGACCCATAGACATAAAAATACATGCAAGCATGTATTTTATGTCCATTTGTCCCTTGGCTCATTATATTCTGACAAGCTCATACTGATCTGTGCCAAGACCGATCTTCACGGCATGGGCAATACAGGATTTCCACTCAGCATCCGGATGTGTCATGTGGAAATGATCGTGTCCTTCCTCGTTGCCATGCTCCTTCAGATTCTCACCGAGGATGCTCTCTGCTACCGGCGTCATCTGGTTGCACAGATCCGCGCATGCCTGATCAAGTGCTACAGGGTCAAAGGAAGCCAGCATACCTACGTTTGGAATGATCGGTATGTCATTTTCCGAATGGCAGTCGCAGTTCGGAGATACGTCACAGATCAGTGACACATGGAAGCACGGACGCCCCTTGCAAACTGCGAGACTGTATTCTGCCATCTTGTAATTTAATACAGCTATGGAGTCACTGAAATCTGCAGCGATCGCATCCTTCGGACAGACTGCCAGGCAGCGTCCGCATCCTACACATTTATCATGATCAATGGATGCCTTTCTGTCTTTGATCTGTGGTGCATCATGCGCACAGATCTTTTTACATGCGCCGCAACCTACACAGAGACTCTGGTCTACGCTCGGCTTTCCGTCGCAGTGCTGCTCCATCTTTCCTGCTCTGGAACCGCAGCCCATACCGATATTTTTCAGTGCTCCTCCAAATCCTGCCATCTCATGGCCTTTAAAATGTGTCAGAGAGATAAAGATATCTGCATCCATGATCGCATGACCGATCTTCGCCTCTTTCACATATTCTCCCTGAATGGGAACCAGGGTTTCATCGGTTCCCTTCAGTCCGTCTCCGATGATCACGTGACAACCTGTCTGATAAGGTGAAAAACCGTTTACGTAAGCTGTTTCCAGATGATCCAGCCCGTTCTTTCTGCTTCCGACATAAAGGGTATTACAGTCGGTCAGAAATGGCTTTCCTCCCAGCTCCTTAACATAATCCGCCACCACTCTCGCATAATTCGGCCGCAGAAAAGCAAGATTGCCATATTCTCCAAAATGAATCTTGATGGCTGCATATTTATCCTTAAAATCAATCTCTTCAAATCCTGCTGTTTTCATCAGGCGATGCAGCTTCTGCAGTAAATTTTCACGCTCCGTAGCCTTAAAAGATGTAAAATATACTTTTGCCTGTTCCATTTTCTTTTCCTCCTGTGTTTTCTTTTGGGCAGTGACCATGCATGCCAACAGTTCCGGAAAGCCGCCATTCCGGACAATTGACACTTGTGAATGTGTTTACCTGCCATTTCTTCCATTATACAAAATGTAGCCTGTCTTTTCCAGTACTTATTATTGCAGATACTTTGCCACGTATTGTCCTGTATAGGAATCCGGATTCGCCGCAACCTCTTCCGGCGTTCCCTGGGCTACCACGGTTCCTCCCTTGTCGCCGCCTTCCGGTCCGATATCGATGATATAGTCAGCCGTCTTTATGACATCCAGATTGTGCTCGATCACAACGACTGTATTTCCGCCTTCCGCAAGCCGCTGAAGAATTTCAATCAGTTTATGAACATCTGCAAAATGCAGCCCTGTCGTCGGTTCATCCAGAATATAAATCGTTTTTCCTGTACTGCGCTTTGACAATTCTGTAGCAAGCTTGATCCTCTGTGCCTCGCCTCCTGACAGCTCTGTGGACGGCTGTCCCAGCCGGATGTAGGAAAGACCCACGTCATACAGTGTCTCAATCTTTCTTTTAATAGAAGGAATATGCTCAAAGAACTTCATTGCCTCCTCTACGGTCATATTCAGAACATCATAGATGCTTTTCCCTTTGTATTTCACCTCCAGAGTCTCCCTGTTATACCGCTTTCCGCCGCATACCTCACACGGCACATACACATCCGGAAGGAAATGCATCTCGATCTTCAGAATACCGTCACCGGCACAGGCCTCACACCGTCCGCCCTTTACATTAAAGCTGAATCTTCCTTTTTTGTAACCTTTTGCCTTCGCATCAGCTGTGCTGGCAAACAGGTCCCGGATCTGATCAAATACGCCTGTGTAAGTGGCAGGATTGGATCTGGGCGTCCTGCCGATCGGTGACTGATCAATAGCGATCACCTTGTCAAGCTGCTCCACGCCTTCGATGCGCCGGTGTCTGCCCGGAATCGTCCTGGCTCTGTTCAGCTGCTTCGCCAGTGCCTTGTACAGAATCTCATTGATGAGCGAGCTTTTTCCTGAACCCGATACTCCTGTCACACAGGTCATGACTCCCAGAGGGATCTTTACATCAATGTTTTTCAGGTTATTTTCCCGGGCACCCACGATCTTCAGGAATCCCATCGGCTTCTTTCTGACAGCAGGCACCAGTATCTTCTTCCTGCCGCTTAAGTAGGCACCTGTGATGGATCTTTCATTTTTCATGATCTCCTCTGCGGTTCCGGCTGCCACCACTTCGCCGCCATGCTCACCTGCCCCCGGTCCGATATCCACCACATAGTCTGCCGCCCGCATAGTATCCTCGTCATGTTCCACCACGATCAGCGTATTGCCCAGGTCTCTCAGATTCGTCAGTGTCCGAAGCAGCTTGTCATTATCTCTCTGATGGAGTCCGATACTCGGCTCATCCAGGATATATGCCACTCCCACCAGTCCGGAACCGATCTGTGTCGCCAGCCGGATACGCTGTGCCTCTCCACCGGAAAGCGTTCCTGTGGCACGTGCCAGCGTCAGATACTCCAGACCCACATCTGCGAGAAAACCGACGCGCGCACGGATTTCCTTCAATATCTGCTTTCCGATCATCATCTGATGTTCGGAAAGCTCCAGTTCGTTCATAAATTTCTGCAGTCTGCGGATGGACATGGTGGTCACTTCGTGTATGTTCTTTTCCGCCACGGTCACTGCCAGTGCTTCCTTCTTCAGACGCTGTCCGCCACATGTCTTACAGGGCGTGATACGCATAAATGCCTCATACTCCTGCTTCATGGTTTCCGAACCGGTCTCCCGGTAACGGCGTTCCACATTGCGGATCAGTCCCTCAAACGCCACATCGTAAATGCCTTCTCCTCTCTGTCCGCGGTAATGAACCTTTACCTCCTTTCCGTCTGTACCGTGAATCAGCATATGACGGATATCCTCGGGCAGCTCCCGGTAAGGTGTCTGCAGGTCAAAGTCGTATTCCATTGCCAGTGCATCGAGGATCGCCCTGGTATAGCTTCCCTTATCTGTACAGGACTGCCAGCCCGTGACGGTAATCGCACCCTCCGCAATACTGAGTGTCCTGTCAGGGATCATCAGTTCCTCATCAAATTCCATCTTGTATCCCAGTCCATAACAGTCCGGACAGGCTCCGAAGGGATTGTTGAAGGAAAAGCTTCTCGGCTCAATCTCATCAATACTGACCCCGCAGTCCGGACAGGAAAAGCTCTGGCTGAACCTCATGATGTCCTCGCTGTTCACATCTACGATTGCAAGCCCTTCCGCCAGCTCCAGAACTGTTTCAAGAGAATCTGTCAGTCTCTTTTCAATTCCCGGTTTGACAACCAGACGGTCAACGACAATTTCAATGTTGTGCTTAATATTTTTATCCAGGCTGATTTCCTCTGACAGTTCATAAAGACTTCCGTCAATCTGTACTCTCACGTATCCGCTGCGCTTTGTCTGTTCCAGCAGCTTTGCGTGCGTTCCTTTTCTGCCGCGCACCACCGGTGCCAGAAGCTGGATCCTGGACCGTTCCGGCAGAGCCATGATCTGGTCTACCATCTGATCCACCGTCTGCTTTTTAATCTCCCTTCCGCACTTCGGGCAGTGAGGGATACCCACTCTGGCGTAAAGCAGACGGAAGTAATCATAGATTTCCGTCACAGTTCCCACGGTTGACCTGGGATTTCGGTTTGTGGACTTCTGGTCGATGGAGATCGCCGGCGGCAGACCTTCGATACTCTCCACATCCGGCTTTTCCATCTGTCCCAGGAACTGTCTTGCATAAGATGACAGAGATTCCATATACCTTCTCTGCCCCTCTGCATAGATCGTGTCAAAAGCCAGCGAAGATTTCCCTGAGCCGCTCAGACCGGTCAGGACAACCAGCTCATTTCTTGGAATATCCAGATCAATGCACTTCAGATTATTTTCATTTGCCCCTCTGATCCTGATCATCGGTTTTTTATTGTTTATCGCTGTCATGTTTTCCTCCTGCCAATTCCGGCAATACATTTTTTGTATCTGTTCAGATCCTGATCGCAAAACTGCCTCTTCGAGGCTCTCCTTTTATTCTATCCGCCGATTTCCTGCAGCTGCTTTTTCAGTATGATCATCTGGTCACGCAGCAGGGCAGCCTCTTCAAAGTTCAGTTCTGCTGCTGCCTGCTTCATTTTCTTCTGAAGCTCGCCGATCGCCTTCTCCAGTTCCTTTTTACTCATGGATTCCGGATCTTTTGCAAAGGTCTCCTTCTCTTTTTCCACCTCTTTGGAAATGCTGATCAGATCACGCACTGCTTTTTTGATCGTCTTCGGCGTAATCCCATGCTCTTTGTTATACGCCTCCTGTATGCTGCGCCTTCGTTCTGTCTCCCCGATCGCCAGTTTCATGGAATCAGTCATAACATCTGCGTACATGATCACATGCCCTTCTGAATTCCGGGCGGCACGGCCGATGGTCTGCACCAGAGAGGTTTCCGAACGGAGAAAGCCCTCTTTATCCGCATCGAGGATCGCTACCAGAGTAATCTCCGGAATATCCAGACCCTCTCTTAACAGATTGATGCCCACCAGCACATCAAACACATTCAGACGCATATCCCGGATGATCTCTGTCCGCTCCAGAGTATCGATATCCGAATGCAGGTATTTTACCCGGATACCGATTTCCCTCATGTAGTCTGTCAGATCCTCTGCCATCCGTTTGGTCAGCGTTGTGATCAGTACCTTATTCCCTTTTTCTACTTCCTTATTCACTTCTCCCACAAGGTCATCGATCTGCCCCACCACCGGCCTTACCTCGACCTTCGGGTCCAGCAGCCCGGTGGGACGGATGAGCTGTTCTGCCCGCAAAAGCTCATGCTCCGCCTCATACTCACCGGGTGTTGCCGATACAAAGAGCATCTGATCGACCTTGCTCTCAAATTCTTCAAAATTCAGCGGCCGGTTATCCTTCGCAGAAGGAAGGCGGAAGCCGTAATCCACCAGCGTACTCTTTCTCGACTGGTCTCCTGCATACATTCCTCGGATCTGCGGCACCGTCTTGTGCGACTCATCGATGATGATCAGATAATCATCCGGGAAATAGTCCATCAATGTATGGGGAGTCGCCCCCGGTTCCAGCCCTGCCAGATGTCTGGAATAGTTTTCGATACCGGAGCAGAACCCGGTCTCTTTCATCATTTCGATGTCAAAGTTGGTCCGCTCTGCAATCCTCTGTGCCTCCAGAAGCTTGTCCTCACTCTTGAACCAGCGGACCCTTTCGTCCAGCTCTTCTTCAATATTCTTCACAGCTTCCAGGATCTTCTCCATGGGAACGACATAGTGGGAAGCCGGGAAAATCGCCGCATGCTCCAGCACTGCCTTCACCTCACCGCTCAGCACATCGATTTCGGCGATGCGGTCAATCTCGTCCCCGAAAAATTCTACCCTGATCGCGGTATCCGTATTCATAGCCGGAAAAATCTCCAGCACATCCCCTCTCACACGAAACGTACCACGGTGAAAATCCATATCATTGCGGTCATACTGGATATCCACCAGCTTCCGCATGACTTCATCCCTGTCCTTCTCCATTCCCGGTCGCAGGGAAATCACCATCTCTTTGTAATCCACCGGATCTCCCAGACCATAAATACAGGACACACTGGAGACAATGATCACGTCTCGTCTCTCTGCCAGCGCCATGGTTGCTGAAAGACGGAGCTTATCAATTTCATCATTGATGGATGAATCCTTCGCGATATACGTATCAGAGGACGGAACGTAGGCTTCCGGCTGATAGTAGTCGTAGTAGGATACAAAATACTCCACCGCATTCTCAGGGAAGAACTCCTTAAACTCCCCGTAAAGCTGTGCTGCGAGGGTTTTATTGTGTGCAAGAATGAGGGTTGGCTTCTGTAATTGCTGGATGACATTTGCCATGGTAAAAGTCTTTCCAGAGCCCGTAACCCCCAGCAAAGTCTGGCATTGGTTGCCTTCTTTGAAGCCCTGGACCAGCTTCTCAATGGCCTGCGGCTGGTCGCCGGTGGGGGCAAATTCTGAGTGTAATTTGAAAGCAGCGCCGCCTTTTGTGCTGCTTTCATGAGCAGGCAGCGAAGCGGATTGCGAATGTCCTTGTTCTTTCATAACTGTATTTTTCCTTTCTAGTGACCCGTAATAAAGTTCGCCCATCAGGCAGAAATACGAAAATGAAAGGATTTTGCCCGGCCTGATAGACGAGCTTTTTTCATTTTACGAATGAAAGTCACTAAAACCCATTTTTTGAAACACCGCAACACCAGATAACATCAGGTGGAATTGGCATCACGGAAAGTCATTAAAAAGTATATCATACTTAAAATAAAAAGTATAGATGTTTCCTAGAACATTTGTTCTTTTCTGCATCTATACTTTTAGGTGACTATTTTCATATAGCTGTACCAAAGCACAACATAGTTTTTCTTGCATTTTTGTTAATCCTTCTACTAATACAGAACCGCAAGCTTTGACCGGTTCAATCGGTATGTAGAAAGTGTTTTAACATCAAGCTGCATACAGAACGCTGTGCCATTCTCCATGCCTGTTCTTCCAGCAACGTAGTATAAATCCACATCCAAAATCTTTATTTGGCATGCATTTTGACAAATCCACTTTATCGATTTCCATATTAGATCCATGAAAAAGTCTCACTAAGCTGCACCTCCATTTTTCCTGCATATTGCAGCCAGATCATCCAAAGCATCATCAAATGAGAGGGTATGCTCCACATCATAGAATTCTTTTAGAAATTCAATTCCTTTATAACGGTTCAAATAAATATAAGCATCTCTCATATGCATCCCGTACCGGTTTGCAAATTCACTGATACAAACAACAATGTAATCTATTAGGTTTCTATCTGCTTTCGTCATATCACCCTCTCCTTTCCTGTATCTTAGATCTACTTTGATTATATCAAAAATTCATAAATCTTACACTACACTTTTTAATTTTTATCAGGCCGCCTTTTGTGCTGCTTTCATGAGCAGGCAGCGAAGCGGATTTCGAATGTTTAGCGGATTTTGGGAGCGCGGGAGCGCGGAAAAATCCGAAGGCATCAAGGGGTCAAATACTTTTGACCCCTTGATGCCACCTCTGCAGCTATCCTCCATTCTGATGCCTCCTGCATCAGGAATCTCCACGCAATACTCCTATCAAAACATCATATGCCTCTGTAACCTCACCAAACAATTCCTGTGCCTTCTCCATGCTGCCGCTCCTGAGCTCTTCCACCATGGGAATAAGTGCCGTATGCAGCCGCTCGAAGCTTAAATTTCCCGCCATGCCCTTCAGGGCATGAGCCTGCTGAAAGGCCTGCCGCATATCTCCCTGCTCCATGGCTTTTTTCAGCCCTTCATAATGGGCATCCTCACAAAACTTCTGCATCAGCATTTCATACAGCTCTTTGTCATTATCCAGTCGCTTTAAGCCCTGATTCACATCAACACCTGCCCTGGAAAGCTTATATCTGTTCATGATTCTTAAAAACCTCCTGAAGTGTTTCATATAATATATTGGTTTCAATGGGCTTTGCAATATGACCATTCATGCCCGCATCCATCGCTGCTGTCACATCTTCTGCAAATGCATTTGCCGTCATGGCAAAGACAGGGACGCCGGCTGCATCCGGCTTCGCACTTCTCCGGATCGCACGCACGGTTTCATATCCGTCCATTTCCGGCATATTGATATCAAGAAAGATACAGTCAAAGAACCCGTCCGGTGCCTGTTCATAAATCTCCAGGGCTTTTCTTCCGTTTTCGGCTCCCTGTACCTCAATGCCGACCATATTGAGCAGACTGACCGCTACTTCCATATTTAGTTCCACATCCTCTGCGATCAATACATGACGTCCCGTAAAATCGTACTTTGCAGCTGTATCATAGGTTTCTGCTCCCGCAAACTTCCCGGCAATGCGGTTCAGGATATTAAACAGGCTGGACTGGAACATCGGCTTCGCCATAAACCAGTTCGCTCCTGCCTTTCTCCCTTCCGCCTCAATCTCGTTCAGATCATAAGCAGATGCAATAACCACAACCGCATCTTCGCCAAAAATGGAACGGATTTCCCTCGTAACATCCCCGCCGTTCATGGAAGGCATATTCCAGTCGATGATACAAAGCCGATAAGGATCTCCCTGATCCTCCGCCTCGCCAAGCAGCTCCAGGGCAGCCTCGCCGTCCATGACGTAATCATACCTGATTCCCAGATTATCAAGGAGGATCCCGCAGTACCTGCAGGCACTTTCATCATCATCCACCACCAGCGTACGGATATCTTCAAAACTGCTTTCCTGGATAACTTCCTGCTCACAGGATGCAAAAGGAATATCGACGATAAACGTACTTCCTTCATTTACGACACTCTCCGCCCGGATCGATCCTCCCATCATCTCTACCAGACTCCTGGTGATCGAGAGACCCAGACCACTTCCGCCATGTTTGCGTGCCGTAGAAGCGTCCTGCTGCTCAAATGGCCGGAACAGCCTCTGAAGCATATCCTCATTCATTCCACACCCGGTATCCTTCACCTCAAAACGCATGTAAATCTTATCCAGCGACCGGCTGCTCTGTGTCACAACAAAATCTATCCTTCCACCAGACGGTGTAAACTTAACCGCATTCGACAGAAGATTCATCATAATCTGGTTGACCCGCAGTTCATCTCCCACAAGAGTTTCCTCAGTCACTCCATTCATATGAACTCTGAACAGAATCTTTTTCTGCTTCGTCTGCTGATAAAACAGATTCACAATGCCGGACAGCTGTTTTTTAAAATCAAACGGGGCATTGTCCAGCTTCATTTTTCCCCGTTCAATTGCTGACATATCCAGTACATCATTGATGATTCCAAGAAGCAGCCTGGAGCTTGATTCTATTTTCCCAAGATATTCCCGAATCTTATCAGGCCTTTCTGTCTCCGTCTTTGCAATCACTGTCAATCCGATAATTGCATTCATTGGTGTGCGCAGCTCATGGCTCATCTGTGCCAGAAACTGGGATTTCGCTCCATTTGCATCCTCCGCTGTAGTCACTGCACTGGCCAGCTGCCGGTTTTTTTCCTCCAGTTCCATACTGCGGCGGCGCTCATAGACCGCCCGCATGACAATCGCCATCACAGCCATCACGATCAACGCAGTAAACAGTGTAATGAACACTACCCTTCCATACTCCTCCCAGAAGCCCGGCTTCCGGTTGATGAGCACTGCATCCGAAGGAATCAGTTTTCCGGATATCTCAAATCGGTCAATCACATTCTGATCCAGATAAAATCCATTCGGACTGTCACTTTGCATAGGGATCTCTGATGGATCTGTACCATTTAAGATCTCTGCAGCCATCCTGCCTGCTATGGCTCCTGATTCCTCGTGAAATACGATATTTCCGCCCAGGACGCCTTCTCCGATTCCCGCCTGTACAAAACGCAGCACAGGAACATTCGCATATTCCTTAAGGATATGGCAGAACTGTTCATTTGTATAAATATTTCCCTCTGCATCTTCAGACATAATCAGATAAAGCAGGATCGTATCCTTACCCACATCGGAAATGGCTGTGATCAGTTCGTCTTTCGTCATCAGGGAACCGTTGATCACATCAAAAGTAAGCTGCGGATAGTTGTCCTCCTGGTCAAAAAACTGCTGCTGTTCCCCGATTCCTGTGACTGTATTGTCTACGATTGCCAGAACCTTATCTGCCTTCGGGCAGATCTTCATGGCAAAATCCAGATTCTCTTTATAAGAAAACTTCTCTATCACTCCAGTCACCAGAGGATCACGGCTGACTTCTTCAGCATATTTGATATTGTTGATGCCTTCAAATATAATCGGAATCCCGTCAAACAGTTCCCCCCGGTGCTGCATGACAAACAGCAGTGCCGCATCATCCCCGACGATCACCACATCATAGGAAACAAGATGCTCCTTTTTATACCGCATCCGCTCCATGAGTTCATCCTCTGCCATTTCCAAAGGAAGTGTTTTCGTATCCATGAATTCCACATCCAGTGTTACATAATCCGGGAGTGAAGATCGAATCCCCTGCATCTGAAGCGGTACTGTTGACCAGGTATAGGAATACGAACTGATAAACAGAACTCTTCCCGGTTCCTTTCTCTCCGTTTCTCCCGCCGGACGGTCGCCCTGTGCCAGCGCAGAACCCCCATAGAAACAAAACAGGATAACGATCAGAAGTATAACTCCTGTGACACGCTTGTGATATTTCTTCCCCTCCCTCATACCTTTCTCCTCCACCTTTTTCTTAATTCCTGTTGTCCCTTTCACTGCCGCGTCTGAGCGCATTTCTGATAGAAAGCAGTAGAAGCTCTTTCCGATACGGTTTTCCGATAAAATACTCCGCCCCCAGTTTCAATGCCATCAGCGCACTGTCTGTCTCCGTCTCCGATGTAATGATAACCGGAATATTTGAAATATTTTTCTCCTGCTCTCTCAATTTCATAAACTGAAAACCATCCATTACTGGCATCACCAGATCCAGGAGGATCAAAGAGATCTCTCCGGGATGCGACATAAGATAGCGGTAAGCTGCTTCCCCGTCAGCAGCTTCTTCTAAATAATAATAAGGCTCCAGCATAGCCTTTAGGATCTCCCGGTTCATATCGCTGTCCTCAACAAGCAGGAGCTTCCGGTTTTTTCCCACGCTTATGTCTGTAAAAACCTCACGAATCCCTTTTCCTTCATCAACCGTTGCTCTTTCCCGACAGGAAACCTTCTCCAGATAACGTTCAAACGCCTCCCTTTGCATCGGCTTTGCAAAATAGTACCCCTGAACATAATCACAGCCAAAACTTTTCAGCTTCTCCACCTGATCGATGTTTTCCACACCCTCCGCAATCGTTTCCAGATTCAGCCATTTTGCAAGACTGATGATAAAGCCCAGAATATTTTTCCTGTTTTCCGAATTCTTCTGGATAAATTTGATATCCAGCTTCAGAAAATCGATCGGCATCTCACTGAGCATATTTAAAGAGGAGTAACCCGTTCCAAAATCATCCATCTCAATCTTAAAGCCACTCTCCCTCAGCCTGGTCACTGTCTCGACGATCCGCTGCGGTTCATCCATATAAACAGATTCTGTAACCTCCAGATGAAGAGTTTCCCTGTCGATCCCGTATCTGTCCGCCAGTCCGATAATCTCCTCTGACAGGTCCGGCACGGAAAAATCCATTCTTGAAATATTCACAGATACAGGGATCGGGCGTCGTCCTTCATCCTTCCATTTTCTCAGGCTTTTGCACACCTCTTCCCAGACATAAAAGTCCAGCTTTGTAATAAATCCATTCTTTTCAAACAGTGGAATAAACTCTCCCGGAGACATAAATCCAAACTCCGGATGTACCCAGCGGACCAGTGCTTCCGCCCCTGACACACAGTCACCGATGAGATCGTATTTGGGCTGATAATACACCTCAAACTGATGCTCCACCAGCGCCCGCTCCATAGTATCGAGAATCTTCTGCTCTTTCAGAAGAGTCGTTGACAGGGAATCCTCATAGATGGAAACATACCGTCCATACCTGTTCCTGATCTTATTCATTGCCAGGATAGCCCGGTCACACATTCCAAAGGGCGGAATCCTGCGATCCACATTCTCGTAAATTCCATATTTGATCACCAGATTACGCAGTGGGATTCCGCTCACCTCTTCATCCCACTGCCACAGCAGGCTTTCCCTCCAGCTGCCGTCACCGTGTGCGATGAGCATCGCAAATACATCGCCATGAAGTCTTGTACAAATGCCCTTCTCTCCCACGATTCTCCGATACCGGTCAGCCATATAGCAGAGGGTCTTATCTCCGATCGTAACACCCAGACGCTCATTCACCACTTTAAAATTTTCCACATTTGCAACCACCAGGTCATATGCCACGCACGGATTCTTCTCCAGGATCCGTGCTGTCTCCAGATAGAAAGCCTCCCTGCTGTAAAGTCCGGTCAGTCTGTCACGCTCTTTTTCTTCAATCATTGTTGTTGTTTCCCACAACCGGATCAGTCTGTCCACTCTCCGCTTCACGACCTCCGGACGATACGGCTTTGACACAAAGTCAGCCGCTCCATTCTCCAGACATCTGATCTCATCTTCTTCCTGATCCTTCGCCGTCGTAACGATGACAGGAATCGCAGAGAGTCTGGCATCCTTCCGCATCAGATCCAGGAATTCATATCCGTCCATCACCGGCATCATCAGATCAAGAAGGACCAGTGAAATTCCCTCTTTCTCAGCATTCAGGATTTCCAGAGCCTCTTTCCCGTTCACTGCCACCAATGTATGATACTGCTCCTTTAAGATACGGCACAAAACATTACAGCTTATCTCATCATCATCCACGATCAGCACTTTTCTCGTCCTGCAACCCGCTTTTCCATAAGAAGTATCCAACTCTTTGCACTCATGATTGCCATATAAATCCCTTGGCATTTTAAACTCCTTTCATTCACGAACCAATTCTCTTATTATTCTAACATATTACCAAAAAACAGACAATAATATAATGCATTTTACATACTTTTTTGTCGAAAAAGCGTAACTATTCACACATCAGCCAGTAACGAAAACAGGAGATCCCGGTCAGGAATCATTGCTCCTGACCGGAATCTCAAGCTTGTTTACAGCTGCGCTCTTAACAGCTGCCTTGCTCTCTGCGGTAAGAGATCAGGTTGTCATAGGTGCTGGTATGTGCTTTTACGTCAACAGAATCATACATTCTTCCAAACTGAAGAGATCTCATAACCATTGTCAGGACTCTGGATGCACATTTCTGAACATCTCCAAGGATCAGTGCAGAATCCAGATCATTACTCGGCGTTCCGGCCAGAGCATCCATGACTCTCTGCTGTGTTCTTCCCGGCATCACCAGGTCGTTTCCTGCATGCATCTGTCCGTCAATGCTTGCACGTCCGCCTGCACCCCAGTCTGTCATAACCATTCCGTCAAATCCCCACTCACCGCGTGGAATAGATTCCAGAAGGTCAAAATTCTCACATGCATAAACACCGTTTACTTTGTTGTAGGAACTCATGATTGCCATCGGCTGTGCTGATCTTACAACCATCTCAAAGCCTTTCAGGTAAATCTCTCTCAGTGCTCTCTCTGAAACGGATGTATTTACTTTACTTCTGTTTGTTTCCTGATTGTTTGTGATATAGTGCTTAATGGTAACACCCACGCCCTTATTGGACTGTACGCCTGCTGTTATACAGGAACCTACAAAACCGGTCAGTGCCGGATCCTCTGAGTAATACTCAAAGTTACGTCCGCAAAGCGGGTCTCTGTGGATGTTCATACCCGGAGCCAGCCAGAGTGTGATACCGATCTCAGCCATTTCTTCACCGATTGCCTGTCCTACTCTGGTGAGCAGATCAATGTTCCAGGTCTGTGCCAGCATCGTTCCGATCGGGAAAGCGGTGCAGTAATTGTATACGGATTTTCCATCTGCGTCTGTTGTAACCGGTGTTACACGGACACCTGCCGGACCGTCTGCCTCTACGGTATTCGGGATACCAAGCGTTCCACCGTACCTCTGTGTTGTCTCACCTGCTGCTCCCACTACGCTGTTAGCCTCAGAGCCCCAGTCTGCCATGGCATTTCCGCCTTCCATACCTGCCTGTGATACCAGTACCATACCGTCAAGCTCTTTAATCTCATCATAGAATTTGGTATCGATGACACCGCCTACATTCAGCAGGACGATAGCTTTGTCAAAATTCTTTGCCATCAGCTCAATATTGGCACGCTCTACATCGGATAAATAGTATTCTCCTTTGTCAATCGCTCTGTCTGCACCCTCGCCGGATACACGGCTGACTGTGTAAAATGCCGTATCCGCACCGCCTGCCTTTGCTGCATCCATATCCTTCTGAGTCAGAGCCTGGTCGATCGGCAGGAAGGAATCCGCACCACCAAATCTTCCTGCTGTGAAGGTCACATAATCATTTGATGCTTTCTCGCTGGCTGCCTGTGCCTTCTTTTCCTCCCAGGTCTTCTGGTAGGTACTCCACCATGCGCTGTTTGAAACCTTGTAGGCGGATGTCAGTCCATCATATATGGTAACTGGATACCTTTGCCCGGCTCCTGAGATCCTGCATCTCTCCCTCCAGGTCGTCTGACATTCCATGCCAGATCCCTGCTTTTAGCGTATTGTATTTCCACTTATTCCAGCAGACATAGCTGACATTCTCCCGTGTAACACCTGCGGGCCAGGTAAAGCTTCCATCCTCCAGAACCTCATAATGCTGTCCTTCAATCCCGTAAAGGATCAGGTTCAGAATATCTTTATCTTCATATAACAGGTTTAATATCTGTACGGCTTCCTTCGGATACCTGGTGTAATCCAGAATGCCCCACACCAGAACCCAGTCATCCTCCGTATCCAGAACCGGCTGCGTATCAAAGGGCTGAATGATGACTATCTGCTGAAGCCTTTCGATATTGAAGAACTGAGCAGCACTGTCCGGGAGGCTGTACAGCAGATCCGGAAAAACCAGGCAGCGCACGTCCGGAACGCCATCGAAAGCCATCCTGCCGACAAGCTGTCAATTGCAGAACATTTCTGGCAGCAGCTTCTTCGAAATACTTTTGAAAACAGTACACTGGATTATATCCTGTGGAATGCTGACAGTAAGGGGGTTCCCTTCGACCCGGAAGCACTTTATGTACCGGCACTCTTTTACATCGTATCGATGCCTTCACAGACTGTGGATACCGGTGTCCTGTTTTTCTGTATCAAAAATGCACTGAATGAAATCTTTCTTTCCGGAACCAGTGTTCCTCCGGCAACCGAGCTGGGTGCCCGCTATTTTCTTGCACTGATTCCCGCAGAGGATATGCAGGATACACAAATGTTCCAGGATGGCTGCGACAGGCTGTTCCGGTTTTTCCATGACAACTTTCAGGTCACACTCCAGGTGCTTACAGGGAACACCGGAAACTATCTGGCACTTCCCGGCCAGACGGCACTTCTGAAGAGTCAGGCTGCCACCCTGCTCGCCTCGATCAGTGAAGCCGACTCAAAGGAAAACCCGAAGCAGCTGGTCCAGAAGATCATGGAATTGATCAAAGACAATAAAACAATCAGCAGAGAAGAGCTTGCCGAGCAGGTATTCTTAAGTCCGGACTATATGGCAAAGGTGTTCAAACGGGAAACCGGAAAGAAACTGATCGACTATCTCTCAGAAGTAAAGCTTGAAGAAGCAAAATACCGTCTTTCTAAGACGAACGAAAGCATCAGTAATATTGCTTCTTCTCTTGCTTACTCAAACTTTTCCTACTTTTCCAAAATGTTTAAATCCGAAACCGGAATGTCTCCGGGCGAATACCGGAAAAAATTTAAAAAATAAGACCCTGGCAGGTAAACCTGCAGGGTCTGCAGGGCTCTCGCCCTATAGATTTATAAAGTTAAATATTTCTCGGCTATCTTTCTGAGGTTCTCTGGATTCTGCGCAAACCAGTGATCGAAGGTTGTATGCTCTGCCTGGACAGCTTCTCCGAGTTCTGCAAAGAAGGCCGGCATGTCCTTTTGCAGCATCATCCCCCACTGCTCGCCAAAGCACTCCTCTCCCTCTTTGTCATTGCCGTTCACATGGAACGTAAAGGCCGGTTCCACAACGCCATTTACCTTCTTAACTCCGCCGTGGAATCCCAGTGTCCCGATCTGATGGGTTCCGCAGGAGGAAGTACAGCCAGAGATATGGATACGCGGCAGCACACCGTCTGCAAAATCGTGTTTCCGCACTTCCTCTATGATCGCAGCCAGGGCTCCCTGGGAATCTCTCAGTCCGATCTGGCAGATGGTACTTCCGATGCAGGAAACCGATGTCTCAAAGAGATTCTGCGCTCCGTCAGCCGTAGCATCCAGCACCTTCTGCGCCTCTTCGCCATTCAGGTTTATGATGTAGACCGTCTGATCCGGTCCGATTCTAAGCTCTGCTGCTTCCATATCCCTGATAACATCATATAACTGAGCGAATTTTCCGCTTTCCGGCGTACCTCCCAGCGGATGCCATGCGACTGTATAAAGCCCTTCCTGCTTCTGGGAAAGAACACGGCTTCCTTCCGCCTTCGTTCCGTTTCCTGTCTTGACGGGCACCTCCGGCTCCACACAAAGGTCCAGTTTCTCATTTTTCCGGACCTGTGCCAGCTTCTCAAGATAAGCCTCCCGGTATCCATCCACCCCCAGAGTTTCCTGCATATAGCGCGTTCTCGCCTTTCCTCTGTTCTCATAGTTTCCATAGGTCATGAAGGTTTCAATCATCGCCTTCACATAGTACAGGATTTCTGAGGGCTTCACCTGCTCTGCCACCTTCACACCCATACGGGGATTGTTTCCGAGACCTCCGGCACTGTACACAGTAAATGTGCCATCCTCCTTCGCCACAAATCCCAGATCACGGAAGGTCGCATGGGGCTCATTCGCCGGCGAATTAGAAAAACAGACCTTCAGCTTTCTCGGCATCTTCACTGCCTTGATCATGCCCAGAAGATAATCGGATACGGCCTGTGCATACGGCAACACATCAAAATACTCTCCACTCTCCACACCGGAAAGAGGGGAAACCATTACATTCCGCGGAAAATCTCCTCCGCCTCCTCTGGTGATGATTCCCACATCCATGGCCTTTTCCATGATCTCACATACCGCTCTGCCCTCCAGATTATGAAACTGAATCGTCTGGCAGGTGGTAAAATGTACCTTCTCCACATGATATTCCTCAATCGCATCTGCCACAAACTTCAGTTTCTCCTTCGTCAGCCGTCCCCCCGGCATACGCAGTCTCAGCATGCTCGCTTTTCCGCCCTTCTGCGCATAGCTGCCAAAACCTCCCGAAAACCCTTTGTATTCCTTCGCACTCACATCCCCTGCATAAAACTTTTCTGTCATATCACGAAACTGATCAAGATCCTCTTTAAATTCTTTCAACAGTTGTTCCATCTTCTGTAACCTCCATATTCTCATCGCCCTCAGGCTGATGAATGCTGATATCTTTCTCATGTTTAACGGGTCCCAGGGTCATGATTTTTCATGCAAGCAAGAAAATCATGACCTTTTTACCCTGGTATCATCATCAGTTTATACAATTTCAAGCAAAAAAACAACTGTTATATAATATTTTCCAAATTATGACACTCTCTCCTCCTACTGCTTTCGACACACAGCAGGCAAGGAAGCTTCTGTTGCAAAGCAAACCATTTCCAGGGGCGCTTTTAGCGGAGGTGAAATCCACTTCCTACGCAGACTTAGGCGCGAAGGCTCTTCCTGAGCGCCTTAGTCGAAGTTTGCGCGAGTGACGAGTCGAACGGACATGTTTACATGTCCACTCGACGACCACCGCGACAATAGGAAAAACTCGCAAAGTGAGTTTTTCCTATGGAAGTTAGTTCACCGCAGCGTTGCCCCCGGTTTGCGTGTAACAGAAGCTTCCTTGCCTGCGTCCTGCGTAAACCCCAAAACTACTCCTGATGCCTCCCCCTGAAATGATAATACGCCCCCAGCATCCCCGCATCATTGCGATGCTGAGCAAACGCGATCCTGGTCTTTTCTTCTATCCCCGGAACAAGATATCTGCGGACAGCCTTCTGTATCTTCTCCCGCAGAAAATTCTCCTGTGCCATCACACCTCCTCCTAAAACCACCACTTCCGGATTCAGCACATAGCAGATATTAGCAATTCCCATTCCAAGTGCATCCACCATCTCCTGAATCGTCTGATTGCAGATAGAATCTCCCCGTTTCGCTTCTTCAAAGACCCGCCGTCCATTCCAGGCGCTGACAGGATCGCCCTTTCTCTCTGCTGTTCTTCTGGTCAGACTGCTGGTCGCTCCCAGTGCCTGAAAGCTGCTGCCGTTCATATGCATATAGCCCACCTCACAGGCACTGCCTCCGAACCCGCGATAAACCTGCCCGTTGATGACGGCACATCCTCCGATCCCCGTTCCCACCGTCAGTGTCAGAGAACTGCTGCTGCCTTTTGCAGCACCGGATACACTCTCTGCCAGCCCTGCACAGTTGACATCATTTTCTGCCTCACAGGGAATATGAAAGGTATCTTCCATCACATCCTTAAAGCATATGCCTGCATAGTCCGGAATCTGGGGACCCGCATAAAAAATTTTTCCTTCTTCCACATCCACCATCCCGGCTGTAGAAATACAGATCCCGCTGATCTGTCCCTCCCGCACATATGCGTTTACAATACCGACCGCCTTATTCAGGATCGCCCTGCCGCCTTTCCTGGCTTCCGTATCCATCTCCCGGCGTTCCAGTATCGTTCCGTTTTCATTGATCAGCCCATACTTGATTGCTGTTCCGCCAATGTCAATACTCACATAATTTTTCATTATCCATACCCGTTTATGCAATAACCATTCAAAACTGTAAACAGTTCTGCCGTTTCGTCAGTCCACCTGCTGTACGAATTTCTTAACCGCTTCCCGGATCATCTTAGCGGCCTCCCTCGCAGCCGGCAGATCCTCCTCGTCAAGCGGAGTCAACGGGAGGCGCACACTGCCGATATCCAGATTCTCATTGATACGCAGGATCTCCTTGATACATGCATACAGGTTGCCGTGACAGGAACACATCTTATAAATAATCTCATTTACTGCATACTGTACCTTCCGCGCCTCGTCCACCTTTCCTCTTCTGACAAGTTCATCCATTTTCAGGAACAGTTCCGGCATTACCCCGTAGGTTCCGCCGATTCCTCCATCTGCTCCGATGACTCTTCCGCTGATAAACTGTTCATCCGGTCCATTGAAGATCACCGAATCCTCTCCCGCCGCTGCTTTAAATACCTGAATATCCTGTGCCGGCATGGATGAATTCTTCACACCGATCACACGGGGATTCTTTCGCATTCTGGCGAACAGCTCCGGTGTCAGTGTTACCCCTGCCAGCTGAGGAATATTGTAGATGATGAAATCCGTGTCCGGTGCCGCCATGCTCATGGCATTCCAGTATGCCTCCACGGAATACCCGGGCAGATGGAAATAGATCGGCGGAATCGCTGCGATCGCATCCACTCCCAGACTTTCGGCATGGGCTGCCAGCTTTACACTGTCCTTTGTATTGTTGCAGGCTACATGCGCGATCACGGTAAGTCTTCCCTGCGCAGCCTCCATCACATGTTCCAGAACCAGCTTCCGTTCCTCCACACTCAGATAGATACATTCTCCGGAGGAGCCATTCACATATACGCCCTTTACCCCTTTTCGGATATGATACTCTGTCAGAGCTCTGACTCTTTCCGGACTGATTTCACCATATGCATCATAGCATGCATAAAATGCCGGAATCACACCTCTGTATTTTTCTAAATCTCTCAAGCTTCCACTCCTTTCCATAAATTCATTCCAATACCTCTGAAAATGCCCTGGTGATCAGCTGAGGTCTTGTAATAATGGAACCTACCACCACACTGAAGCACCCAAGAGCAATCACTCTTTTTACTTTCTCCGGTGTATTAATATTTCCTTCTGCGATCACCGGATGTCCGGCGTATTTCAGGATTTCCCTGATGATCTCAAAATCATTCTCTTCGATCTTCAGGTTCGCACTCTGCTGTGTATAGCCCACCATCGTCGTGCCGATAAAATCAAATCCCAGCTCATCGGCATGAAGGGCTTCCTCCACCGTAGAGCAGTCAGCCATCAGCAGCTGATCCGGATATTTTTCCTTTATCTCAGAATAGAAAGCATCCAGTGTGATGCCGTCCGGTCTTACCGCTCCTGTTGCATCCAGCGCAATGATCTCCGGTCTGACTTCCATCAGTTCTTCGATCTCCCGCATCGTCGGCGTAATATACACACCACTGCCCTCATAATCTCTTTTCACGATTCCAATGACCGGAAGTGAAGTCTGTGCCTGGATCTCCCGGATGTCCTCTCTGGTATTGGCGCGTATTCCCCTGGCGCCTCCTTCCTTTGCCGCCAGTGCCATCCTTCCCATGATAAATGAAGAATGCAGCGGCTCATGGGGCAGCGCCTGGCAGGATACGATCAGCTTTCCCCTTAATGACTCAATATTTTCATTCATGATAAACTTCTCCCTTGCTCATGTGTTTTCCGTTAACTGTTCCTGTCAGTCCTCTGCCGGCACTATCCCTTTACAGCCCCCATCGTAATTCCCTGCGTAAAATATTTCTGGAACAGAAGAAAGACCGTTACGATCGGTACTGCCGCCAGCGCCGCACCTGCCATGATCAGACCGTAATTCGTTGCCATCTCCGCCTGAAGCGTTGCCACACCCAGAGAAATCGTCAGCTTATTTCTGGAAGAGAGCATAACCAGCTGCATAAAGTAATCATTCCAGGTATTGATGAATGTAAAGATCGCCAGCGCCGCGAAGCCGGGCTTTACGATTGGAAACGCGATATTCGTAAATGTCCGCAATTCACTGCAGCCGTCAATTTTCGCTGACTCCAGAAGTTCTGTGGGAATATTTTCGCTGAACTGCTTCATCAGGAACACACCGAACGGCCATCCGATCAGTGGCAGAATGACAGCCCAGAGGGTATCGTGAATCCCCATCCAGCTGATGATCCGAACCAGCGGAACAAGCACCACCTGCTTTGGCAGTGCCATAGCTGCAATAAAGACCGTGAACAAAATCTTCTGTCCGTAAAAACGCTTCTTTGCAAGCACATAGCCTGCCAGTGCAGATGTTCCGCAGACAAGAAGCATCGTGATCCCTGCGATCAGAATACTGTTGATCAGCCATTGTCCTGCCGGATTCTGAATCAGAAGCTTCCGGAAATTTTCCAGTGTGGGATCTGCAGGCCACCACTGAGGCGGTATTTTGATGGCAGCTCCCATGGATTTAAATGCTCCCGTCATAATCCAGTAAAACGGAAAGACGAAAACAATCGTCAGAAGGCTTAAGATAATAATCGTAAGAATATGAAACGGTGTCACTTTTTTCTTTTCCATAGGTATCCCCTCCTTCTAATATTCCACATCGCTGCCCAGCAGTTTAAACTGTGCAAAGCTGATCAATCCGATCATTACCGCCAGAAATACACCCATGGTATTTGCATATCCATATTCGGAAAGCTTGAATGCCCTCTCATACAGATAGTACATGATCGTTGTCGTAGAATAGTTGGGTCCGCCCGATGTCAGAAGCTGAATCAGAGAAAAACACTGGAAGGAATTGATCGTAGTGATCACCACGATATACAGCGTGGTAGGAAGCAGTCCGGGCCACTTGATCTTCCAGAATACCTGGAACTCATTTGCACCATCCACTCTTGCCGCTTCCATAAGTGATTTATCGATATTTCCAAGAGCGGCAATATACAGGATGATGGGCTGTCCCACGGCCGTAGTCAGAAGTATGATAATAATCGCAGCCAGTGCATACCGCCTGTCGCCCAGCCAGCTGATGTTCTGATCAATGACATGGGTCGATTTCAGCAGGAAATTCATGATGCCGGAAAGCGGATCATAAATCCACTTCCATACAACGGTGACGGCTACCGTACCTGTTACCACAGGCAGGAAAAATACGCACCGGAAAAATGACCGGGTAAATACATTTTTCTCATAAGTCTGGGATGCTACAAACAGAGCAAACACAACGACAACCGGCACAGAACCTACCACAATGATCAACGTGTTTCTAAGGGATTTCAAAAAAACCGGGTCTGTAAACATACGTGCATAATTTTTTAATCCGATAAACGTAAAATCTGTCATCGTATAATGAAAGAAACTGGTGACAAATCCCATGAACATCGGAACCAGTACAAATGTGATAAAAAAGACCAGAACCGGTGCTAGAAAACAGTAGGAAACGAAAGTCTCCCGCATCCTGATTTTATTTACTCTCTGCATAGTTTTCCTCCACTACTATCTACTGTTCTGAATAATCATGATGTTGGGGGCAAAAGTATTTGACCCCAACACCATGCCTGCATGACTGTGATAAGAGATTTCTTCTGTCAAACTCCCTGCACACGAGTCGTATGCAGGGAGAATCCGGAATAAGAATTTCTCTTTTATTTTGCTGCTTTGCTAATTGTCTCATTTGCCTGTGCTGTGAAGGTTTCCAGCGCTGCCTTCGCTTCTGTCTCACCATTTGAAACAGACTGGCACATCGGGAACCAGAACGTCCTCATCTCGGCAAAACCATCGATGGTATTGTAATACGGAGAATAATATTTCGTCCACGTGATCAGATTCTTCATTCTGTCCTCATTGTACAGAACGCCAAAGGAACTGCGCACCGGGAATGCACCTGTTCTTACAACATCCAGTGGTCCCCATTTCTTGTCATCACACATAAACTGGATAAAACGTTTCGATGCTTCGATCTTTGCCTCATCGCCATTATCAAATACGCAGAATCCATTTACCAGATACTCCAGTGCCGGAACACCGTCATCAGACGGATATGGAACCTCAAGATACTGCACACCGCTTTCTGCAAGCAATGCCGCCTGTGTTCCCGGCTGAGCCGGTGACCACAGAATCGTAAAGGATGTCTGGCCATTGGCAAAATTCTGAATATCCGCAGAGCCGTCAAACTGTGAACCGTTCATCATCAGCCCCTCATCGATCATCGTTTTGATGAGCTCCATGGCTTTTACAGAATTCTCATCATCTGTCGTATATCTGGTAACGTCTTCATCCGTGATCGATGAGCTGTACAGATTTGCAAAAAAGGCTCTCGGTCCCTGGTCACCGCCCTGTCCGTTGCAGAAGAAGGAGCCCGGATTGTAGCCTTTGTCCTTCAGTGCTCTTAACACAGTAAGGAAATCGTCAGTGGTCCATCCTTCCTTCACCAGATCTGCCACACCTGCATCCTCTACCATCTCCTTATTCAGTGCCATGTAGAAGGGTGCTGAACTGATGGGATACATGTAAGGCGTATCTCCTGCTTTACATGCCTGCAGGAGTGCATCATTGTTTACATCCTTTATAAATTCCTCCGTAAACATATCACTTAAATCCGCAAGCTTCCCTGCTTTACCATATGTAATGATACGTCCCGGAGCATCAAAGAGAACATCCGCCATTGTTCCGGCTTCAATTGCTGTTGTGATCTTCTCCGGACCTGAACTGAAATCGATGGTTTCCAGTTTTACAGAAACGTCCGGGTTTTTCTCCTCAAATGCATCAATGATCTTCTGTTCCCAGGTTCCAATGGCATCCTCTGCTTTTTCCTGTGTATAAGTCGGAAACGCCCACCATGTAATCTCCGTAACTTCATTTCCGGAAACAGCGTCCGTCTCCATGATTCCTGTTTCTGTATCCACTGCCGGTTCTGCCGTAGTGCCTTTTTTGCCGGTAGTACCTCCGCATGCTGCGAGCGAGAGCGCCATCGCACCTGTCATGAGGGCTGTTAGAATTTTTCTGTTCATTTTTTGTCCTCCTTCATTTTTTTGATTTGCCCGACAAATGAGCCTTACGTCGATTTTTCCGTGCTTCACACTCTCAAAATCGACGTAAACATTCGCAATCCGCTCATTTTTCTTCGAAAAATG
>OLOS01000767.1_pt1 | contig 31285 bp, 30 predicted proteins | sample 1672631 | NCBI WGS metagenome assembly OLOS01 (sample SAMEA3136707, study PRJEB25190) | human gut metagenome | biome: human gut; feature: human-associated habitat; material: faeces | place: Austria | collected 2013 | reverse complement strand
GTCGCCGAGCGCGGCGTGCTCGGCGCGTTTACAGGCGGCTTCACGGCCGGCGCTGCCGGGATCTGCGCGGCGATCTTTTTCGGGCTGCTCGTCGCCATGCTGTTTCGCTCAAAGGACAAGCAATAAAAAAAGAACCGATCCGCAGATCGGTTCTTTTTTCGTTATGGGTAAGCTCAGCCTCTTGCAGCGGCTTCGCCGGCCTCGAGCGCCTTCATGTTGCCCTCGAGGAACTTGGCCTTCTTCTCGCCAAGCTCGATGCGGATCGCTTCGCCGAGGATCTCGTTGGAGACGACCGGAGCCTTCTCCATCAAAGCGCCGAGGATCGCAACGTTCGCGCCCTTCGGGTTGCCGACGGACTCGGCAATACCGTTGGCGTCGCAGTAGACGACCTGAATGTCATCACGCTCGGCCTTGCGGTCGATGATGGAGCTGTTGATGACGAGGACGCCGCCCGGCTTGACGTGGCTCTCGAACTTGTCCAGAGACGGACGGTTCATCGCCACGACGCAGTCAGCCATGTCGACCAGCGGGGAAGCAACCGGATCGTCGGAGACGATGACGGAGCAGTTCGCCGTGCCGCCGCGCATCTCGGGGCCGTAAGAGGGCAGCCAGGAGACGTGCTTGCCGTCGAGCATGCAGGCCATAGCCAGGAACTTACCGATCAGGAGCATGCCCTGACCGCCAAAGCCAGCAAAAATGTATTCTTTCTTCATGTTATTCAGCCCCCTTGTCCTTCTTAACGCCGAGCGGGTAGTACGGAATCATGTTCTCTTCCAGCCACTCCATCGCCTTGATCGGGCTCAGGCCCCAGTTCGTCGGGCAGGCGGACAGGACTTCGACCATCGTGAAGCCCTTGCCTTCCATCTGGTAATGGAACGCCTTGGAAATGGCCTTCTTCGCCTTGACGATGTTCGGGGTGTTGTTGACGGCAACGCGCTCGATGTAGTAGGAGCACGGAACCTCAGCGAGCATCTCGGAGACCTTCAGCGGAGCGCCGCACCAGTCCTCATCACGGCCGTAAGGGCTCGTGGTGGTCTTCTGGCCGACCAGCGTGGTCGGAGCCATCTGGCCGCCGGTCATGCCGTAGATCGCGTTGTTGACAAAGATCGTGGAGATCTTCTCGCCGCGGTGCGCAGCGTGAACGATCTCAGCGGTGCCGATGGACGCGAGGTCGCCGTCGCCCTGGTAGGTGAAGACGAGGGTGTCCTTGCCGACGACGCGCTTGGCGCCGGTGGCGACTGCGGGTGCACGGCCGTGAGCGGCTTCGTACATATCGCAGTTGAAGTAATCATACGCAAAGACGGAGCAGCCGACCGGCGCGACGCCGATGACCTTGCCGTCCAGATTCATCTCATCAATGACCTCTGCGACCAGACGGTGGATAATGCCGTGGTTGCAGCCCGGGCAGTAGTGGAACTGCTTGTCCGTGAGGAGTTTGGTCTTTTCAAAAACAACAGACATTTACTTGCCCTCCTTCATGCTGATAATCTTCGCGACGATCTCATCGGTGGTCGGCATCTGGCTGCCGAGGTGGCCGAAGAAGTCGATCGGCTTCGCGCCGTTGATCGCGATCTTGACATCCTCAAGCATCTGGCCCTCGTTGAGCTCGACGTCGAGAACAGCCTTCACGCCCGGAAGCTCGGCAGCCTTCTTGACCGCGTCGTACGGGAACGGCCAGACGGTGATCGGGCGAACCAGACCAACGTTGATGCCCTGCTCCTTGAGCTCGGCGATGGCGGACTTGGCAATACGCGCAACCGTGCCGAAAGCGGTGATGACATACTCAGCACCCTCGAGGTTGTACTCTTCCCACTGCTGCTCGTTGGCAGTGATCTCACGATAGCAGGCCTGCAGCTCGTCGTTGTGGACGGACAGGGTCTCGGTATCGATGTAGATGGAGTTGATGACGCCGCGCTTGGCCGGATCGTCGCCCGGTTTCCAGCCGGTGCAAGCCCAGGGCTTCTTCTCGGGATCGATCTTGTAGTCGACCATCTCGGGCATCTCCACGGGCTCCATCATCTGCGCGATGATGCCGTCGGCGAGGAAGAGAACCGGTATACGGTACTTCTCAGCCTTGTCGAAGGCGTACATCATGATGTCGATCGCTTCCTGCACGGATGCCGGAGCGTAGGTCAGCAGATGATAGTCACCGTTGCCGCCGCCCTTGACAGCCTGGAAGTAGTCGCCCTGAGAAGCCTGAATGTTGCCGAGGCCGGGGCCGCCGCGCATGACGTTCAGGATGACAGCCGGGAGCTGCGCGCCTGCGCAGTAGGAAATGCCTTCCTGCTTCAGGCTGACACCGGGGCTGGAGGAAGAGGTCAGCGCACGTGCACCGGCACCGGCTGCACCATAGATCATGTTGATAGCCGCAACTTCGCTCTCGGCCTGCAGGAAGCAGCCGCCGACTTCGGGCATACGTGCGGACATATATTCAGGAATCTCCGTCTGCGGAGTGATCGGATAGCCGAAGAAGTAACGCGCGCCTGCACGAATCGCAGCCTCAGCGATAGCTTCGCTACCCTTCATAAGCGTCAATGCCATTTTCGATGTACCTCCTTAATCTCTCACAATGCTGATTACCACGTCCGGGCAAGTGCGCGCGCAGGAAGCGCAGCCAATGCAGGCCTCCGGATTCGCGACGACGGACGGATGATAACCCTTTGCGTTGAGTTTGTCCTTCGCCAGCGCCAGAACGCCCTTCGGGCAAGCTCTGACACAGAGACCGCAACCCTTGCAAAGATTCTCGTTGATGGTCACCTTTACCATTTTTGCTACCTCTTTTCTGTTCTGTTTTGCGAAATTGCCTATGTAAACCGCATGCGCGGGTTACGCCTGTTTCTTCTCCGACAAGCTGTGGATATAGCTGTCCCAGTCACGCTTCATGATGATGTCGATGGGGACGGGCTTGCCGATGTACTTCGGGTCGTGCCCTTCGGCCAGGAAGATGTCGAGCATCTCCTTTTTGCCGGTCGTATACATGACCGGAACGCCGGTCCGGTCGCTGACCTCGCGCAGCATCTCATAACCGTCGCGCAGCTCCGCCGGCGTGGTCATGGTGGCGAGGTTGGTGTTGTTGATCATGCCGGTGATCTTCAGGTGGGAGTGGATCTCCATCTGCTGCTGCAGGTCGATGATCTTCTCCACCGTGCCGGCAAGCGGGCGGCGGATATTGACGACATTCAGAACCTCCAGCTGTTCCGGGCCCATGGCCATGAAGTCCTGAAAGTCCTCATAATAACGGCCGAGCGCGGTCGAACCGACGGCGTCGCCGCCGACGTCGAACACGACGGTATCCCAGTTCATGGCAAATGCAGAAGCGACCTCCGCCGGCAGCGACAGCGTCTCCACGCCGGAGCAGGCATAGTTCGGGGAGATGAGACGGATCTCTTTCTGCTCCACGAGCTTGCCGCGCTCAGTCAGGCGGAAGTAGGTATTGACCAGGTCCAGGTCAATGAGTTCTGTCTTTCCGGTTTCAGCCGCTTTAAAAGCAAAATTCAGCGCAAGCTCACTCTTGCCGCTGCCGTAGTTGCCGATCATAACGTATATCTTTTTCAAAACAAAGCTCCTCCCCTCGAGGGGTATTCAAAATGTGCAAATGGGTATTAAAAATCAAAATATATCCATTCAAATATCCAAATCTCAACGGTTATCATCATAGCACAATCGCGCGAATTCGTCAACAAACGTTGTTTGGCTTTGTGGAACGTGTCTAATTTCCGCACGTGTTTCTGGACAAGATGCCAGTTATCTGAAAATTAACGGCAGTGTTCAGGAATTAACGCTATTTCTTCCCTGTTTCAGGTAGAGATACCACGCGCTCACGCCGACCAGAAGCCCGCCGCCGACGAGATTGCCGAGCGTGACCGGCAGCAGATTGCCGGCGAGCGCCGCGCCCCACGTCAGCCCTTCGGCAGCAGCGCCGGTCTGCCCCGCCGTGAAAATCCCAGCCGCAAGGTAGTACATATTAGCGACGCTGTGCTCAAAGCCCGCAACCACGAACGCCATGATCGGGAAAAAGACGGCCGCGATCTTCCCGCCGACAGTCTTTGCGGCATTGGCCATCCAGACGGCGATGCACACGAGGAAGTTGCAGAGGATGCCGCGCACGAACGCATCGCCGAACGTCAGCCCCGCCTTCGTCTGCGCGATGGCGACAACGGACGCCGCGAGCTTGCCGCCAAACGCGGAAAAGACGTGCCCAGACACACACAGCGCCGCAACGAGCGCCGCGCCCGCAAAGTTGCCCAGATAGACAACGAGCCAGTTGCGCAGCATCTGACGCACCGTGATCGTGCGCGCCAGAACGCCCATGATCATGAGATTGTTGCCGGTGAAGAGCTCGCTCCCAGCCACGATGACCATGGCGAGACCGGCCGGAAACACGCAGCCGGAGATGAGCTTTGCCAGCGATGGATCGCCGACCGTCGCCGCGGCAGCCGTGGACGCGACGCCCGCAAGCGCGACGAATGCGCCCGCAAGGCAGGCAAGCAAAAACATCCGCCCCAGTGGCAGCGCGGCCTTGGTGCGGCAGGCGGACAGATAGTTCTCCGCGATCTCTTGGGGTGTGTACATAGATAGGCTCCTCCGGCAAAGCACAAGATATATGACACGCATTATCTTACTATCACATATCTTGCGCTGTCAAGTACACAGACAAAAAAAGCAGCCGGAGGACACTCCGGCTGCCTATGCATCCAGCCACACGCGCATACGCTCCACGGCGCGCCGCTCGAGCCGCGAGACCTGCACCTGCGAGATGTGCAGAAGCCCGGCCGCGCGCTGCTGCGTCAGACCGTGATAAAACCGCAGCGCGATCACCTGCCGCTCCCGCTCCGGCAGACGGCGCAGCGCCTCGCGCAGGTCGGCATATTCGACCATGCGCGTCTCCTGCTCGTAATCCCCGAGCGTGTGCTCGAGCGTAAAGCCCGTCTCACCGTTTTCCCTCTGCAGGGATTCCGTAGGGCCGGTGGCCGTCTCTGCGGCCGCGATCTCTTCCGGCTCGAGCCCGGTCTCGGCGGCGAGCTCCGAGAGCGTCGGCTCGCGGCCGAGCGTCTGCTCAAGGCGGGTGCGCGCCATGCGGATGCCCTGCGCGCGCTCTTTCACGCTGCGGCTGACCTTGACCGCGCCGTCATCGCGCAGAAAGCGCCGGATCTCCCCCGCGATCTTCGGGACTGCATATGTGGAAAAGCACGTGCCGAACTGTTCGTCAAAGCCCTGCATGGCCTTGAGAAAACCGACGCAGCCGAGCTGATACAGATCGTCCGGCTCAACGCCGCGGCCGAAAAAGCGCCGCGCCACGCTCCAGATGAGGCCGGTGTTTTCCTCGACCATCTGCTCCGCCGCCTGCAAGTCGCCCGCCTGCGCGCGCCGCAGCAGCGCACGCATCTCTTCGGCGATCATGCGCGGCGGCGGATGCGGCGGCACATGGTCACGGTCGTACCGCGCCCCGGTGCAGAGCGGACGCGCAGCGTGTCCATAAAGCTCTCCATGATGGTAAAGCCCATGCCGCTGCGCTCCTCCCCGCCGGTGGTGTACATCGGCGCGCGTGCCTGCGCCACGTCCGCGATGCCGACACCGTGATCCTTGACGGTGATCTCCAGCCGCTCATCCGGCAGAATGCGCACGCGCACCTGCACCGTGCCGAGCGCGTCCGGATAGGCGTGCACGACGGCATTCGTCACGGCCTCGGACACGGCGGTCTTGATGTCGCCGAGCTCGGCAAGCGTCGGGTCGAGCTGCGCGGCAAAGGCCGCCACCGCCGCGCGCGCAAAGCCCTCGTTCACGCTGCGCGCCGGAAACTCCAGCTTCATGTAGTTTTTTTGCGTCAACACTCTTCACACTCCTTTTCCCGGTCGCCAAGCACCGGGACAATTTTCGTCAGCCCCGCAACATCCAGCACCCGCCGCACCTGCCCCGGCACGCCCGAGAGCGCCAGCGCGCCGCCCGTCTGCCGCAGGAGGCGGTCGGTCTTGAGGATGACCGCGATCCCGGAGCTGTCCATAAAGCTCACCCCCGACAGGTCGAGCACGCAGCGGCGCGGCAGATATTCCTCCACGGCGTCCTCAATGCCGGGCATGACCGTCTGCGCCGCCGCATGATCGAGTTCTCCCATGAGCCGCAGCGTCAGGCAGCGGCCGTCATCATGCGTTATGATCCGCATCTGCTTGTCCCTCCTATTCCAAAAGAAAAAACACCGCATACGGCCGAAGCCGTACACGGTGTTATTGTAGCGTAATGCCGCTGTGGTTTTTTGTCGGACGCGGGTGCTCAGCCGAGGTTTTTCAGGCTGGCCTCGAGATTTTCCATGAGCGCCTTCGCCTTCTCGGCGCGCTCGCGCTCCGTCTGCACGACGGCCTCCGGCGCACGGGAGATGAAGTTCTCGTTCGAGAGCTTGCGCATCTGACCCTCGTAATTCTTGCGCGCCTTTTCGAGCTCTTTTTCCAGACGTGCGCGCTCCTTGTCGAGGTCGATGAGCTCGGCCATCGGCATGAAGAGCTTGGCCTCCTCCGTGACGACGGAGACCATGTGCTCGGCATCCGCCGGCAGCGCACTGCTGATCGTGATCTGCTCGGCATAGGCGAGCTTCGAGATATAGCTCTCGCCGCTGCGGAAGGCATCCTGCCGCTCGGTCGTGATGAACAGGTGCGCCTTTCTGCTCGGCGGCACGTTCATCTCGGCGCGGCGGCTGCGCACGGCGCGGATGGCATTCATGACCATCTCAAAGTCACGCTCCTCCGCCGGGAAAGCGAGCGCCTCGCTGTACTCCGGATAGCGGGCGATCATGAGCGCCTCACCGTCATGCGGCAGCGCCTGCCAGATCTCCTCGGTAATGAACGGCATGAACGGGTGCAGGAGCTTGAGGATATCCGTCAGGACATACAGCAGCACCTGCTGTGCGCTGCGTGCGCGCGCGGCGTCGCCGCTGTTGAGACGGGGCTTGGTGAGCTCGATATACCAGTCGCAGTACGTGTCCCAGATGAAGTCGTAGATCTTCGCCGCGGCGATGCCGATCTCATACTTATCGAGGTTCTCGCATACTTCCTTCGAGAGCGTGTTGAGCTTCGAGAGCACCCATTTGTCCTCGAGCTCGAGCGTCTCGGGCAGCTCGTTTTTGTCGATGGTGAGGTTCATCATCACGAAGCGCGATGCGTTCCAGAGCTTGTTGGCAAAGTTGCGCATGGCGCCGCACTTCTCGACGTAGAAGCGCATATCGTTTCCGGGGCTGTTGCCCGTGATGAGGTTGAAGCGCAGCGCATCGGCGCCGTAGGTGTCGGCCATCTCGAGCGGGTCGATGCCGTTGCCGAGAGACTTGGACATTTTGCGTCCCTTATCGTCGCGCACAAGGCCGTGGATGAACACCGTCGGGAACGGGATGTCCTGCATCTGCTCAAGGCCGGAGAAGATCATGCGCGCGACCCAGAAGAAGATGATGTCATAGCCCGTGACCATGACGCTCGTGGGATACCAGAACTTGAGATCCTCGGCGCTCTTATCCGGCCAGCCGAGCGTGGAAAACGGCCAGAGCGCGGAACTGAACCACGTGTCGAGCACGTCGGGATCGCGGTGGATATGCTTGCTGTGGCAGGCCTCGCACTCGCAGGCGTCGGTGCGCGAGACGGTGACATGACCGCAGTCATCGCAGTACCACGCCGGGATCTGATGACCCCACCAGAGCTGACGGGAGATGCACCAGTCGTGCACGTTCTCCATCCAGTTATAATAGGTCTTGCTGAAGCGCTCGGGCACGAACTTGATGCGCCCGTCGCGCACGGCCTCGATGGCGGGCTCGGCCAGCGGCTTCATCTTGACGAACCACTGGGGGCTTGTCATCGGCTCGACCGTCGTGCCGCAGCGGTAGCACGTGCCGACGTTGTGGTTGTAGGGCTCGGTCTTGATGAGATATCCCTGCTCCTCGAGATCGGCCACGATGGCCTTGCGCGCCTCGTAGCGGTCGAGGCCGTTATACTTGCCGCCGTTGATGACACGGGCGTCTTCGTCAAAGATCAGGATCTGCTCGAGATTATGGCGCAGACCGACCTCGTAGTCGTTCGGGTCGTGGCAGGGCGTCATCTTGACGCAGCCGGTGCCGAAGTCAAGCTCGACATAATCATCGGCCACGATGGGCAGCTCACGCCCGACCAGCGGCAGGATCGCCGTCTTGCCGACGAGGTGCTGATAGCGCTCGTCCGCCGGGTTGACCGCGATGCCGCTGTCGCCGAGCATCGTCTCGGGACGGGTGGTGGCGATGGTCAGATACTCATCGCTGTCCTTGAGCGGGTAGCGGATATACCAGAACGAGCCGGGCATATCCTTATACTCGACCTCCGCGTCGGACAGCGCCGTGCGGCAGTGCGGGCACCAGTTGATGATGCGGTTGCCCTTATAGATCAGACCCTTTTCGTACAGCTCGCAAAACGTCTCGCGCACGGCCTTGGAGCAGCCCTCATCCATGGTGAAGCGGCTGCGATCCCAGTCGCAGGACACGCCGAGGGACTTCTGCTGCTCGACGATGCGGTTGCCATACTGCTTTTTCCACGCCCAGACGCGCTCCAGAAACGCGTCGCGCCCGAGATCGTAGCGGGTCAGGCCCTCCTCCTTGCGCAGCATCTCCTCGACCTTGATCTGCGTGGCGATGCCGGCGTGATCCGTGCCGGGCACCCAGAGCGCGGCATAGCCCTGCATACGCTTATAGCGCGTGAGGATGTCCTGCAGCGTCGCGTCGAGCGCATGACCCATATGCAGCTGACCGGTGACGTTCGGGGGCGGCATGACGATGGAAAACGGCTTTTTGTCCGGATCGGCTTTGCCGGCAAAGTAGCCGCCGCGCATCCACATGTCATAAATCTTCTTCTCGACCTGTTTGGGGTCGTAGACCTTCGGAAGCTCTTTCATGGTTCTCCTCCTTTGAGATTGCCGGGGCGCAAAAAAATCGCCCCGAAACGAACTGTTTCAGGGCGATCGAAACCGCGGTACCACCTGAATTCCACGCAGACGCGTGACACTCTTGTCTCTGTAACGGGAGAACCCGGCCGCCCTACTCCGTTCAGGCAGGCTGCTCCGGGGCGACCTTCATCTCCGGCATCCGAAAGGCTCGCACCAACCGCCTTCTCTCTGATGTCCGCCGGGAGACTACTCCTCCCCTTCTTCGCATATAGATGCAAAAATTATAGGCTCTGCAGCGCCGTTTGTCAAGCGTTTCTGAGCCAGCGCACGACGGAAAGCGCCGCACGGTTGCCCTCACCGACCGCCGACGGGATCTGATAGGGCGCGCCGGTGCAGTCTCCGGCCGCAAAAACGCCCGGAATGCTCGCCGCGCAGTCATCATCCACGACGATGTGACCGTTATCCGTCGCCAAGCCGGGCAGGAGCGTATCGGCTGCAAATCCCGCGCGCAGGATAAAGACGACATCCGCCGGCTCAGCCGTGCCGTCGACCACGAGCGTATCGGCGCGCTCGGCGCCGCGGATCTCAAAACGGTGCTTGCCGCCCTCATAATAGTGCACGTCGCAGCCGATCTCGCGCAGGAAGTCAGCCTCCTCCGGCGCGTCCGCCGCGAGACCGATGACCGCCGCGCGCTTACCGCGATAGAGCATCCCGTCACAGGTGGCGCAATAGCTCACGCCGCGGCCGAGAAACTCCGCCTCGCCCGGAAACGTGCCGCGCTGGGCAATGCCGGTCGCCAGCAGCAGCGCCCTGCCCTCCGCGAATTCCTTGCCCGCCGAGACGCCGAACGTCTTGCCCATCGGCATCGCCGAGAGCGCCCGCTCGCGCAAAAAATCCGCGCCGAGGTCGCGCGCCTGCTGCGTCATGGTCTCGAGCAGCGCAGGCCCGGATACATCCGGCACGCCGGGATAGTTCGTGACATGACCGGCTTTGTGCAGCGCGCTGTCAGCCGCGCCGCCGCAGATCACGCACACGGACAGGTTCCGGTTGCGCGCGGTCATAGCCGCCGACAGACCCGCGGGCCCACCGCCGATGATGAGCAGATCGTACATGGCTCATACCTCCGATTCGGTCGTTTCCAAGTTATTATATTACAAGTTATTATATTATTATATATTTCTTTTTGGATATTGTAAACAGAAATCGAATCGTGTATAATACTTCTGCAATATTATCTGGAGTTGAAAAAACACTATGGAAGATACCAAAAACTTTATCGAATCCTTTGTCGAAGCCGATCTCGCGCCGGGCGGCCGTTTCGCCGGCCAGACCATCCACACCCGCTTCCCGCCTGAGCCGAACGGCTACCTGCACATCGGTCACTGCAAGGCGCTGTGCATTGATTTCGGCACGGCCGAAAAATTCGGCGGCATCTGCAACCTGCGCATGGACGACACGAACCCCTCCAAGGAGGACAACGAGTTTGTCGAGGCCATTCAGGAGGACGTCCACTGGCTCGGCTTTGACTGGGGCGACCGGTTTTTCTTCGGCTCGGACTACTTCGAGAAGGACTATGAATACGCCGTTGAGCTCATCCAGAAAGGGCTCGCCTATGTGTGCGAGCTGACGCCGGAGCAGTTCCGCGAATACCGCGGCGACGTGAACACCCCCGCTGTCAGCCCGTGGCGCGACCGTCCGATCGAGGAGAGCCTCGATCTCTTTGCGCGTATGCGCGCCGGCGAGTTCCCGGAGGGCAAGTACACCCTGCGCGCGAAGATCGACCTCGCGTCCGGCAACTTCAATATGCGCGACCCCGTGCTCTACCGCATCCGCTACATCGAGCACCACCGTCAGGGCACGAAGTGGTGCATCTTCCCGATGTATGACTTCGCGCACCCGATCCAGGACGCGCTCGAGGGCATCACGCACTCGCTCTGCTCGCTGGAGTATGAGGATCACCGCCCGCTCTACGACTGGGTGGTCGACAACGTGTCCGTTCCGTGCAAGCCGCGCCAGATCGAGTTTGCGCGCCTCGGCATCAACTACACCGTCATGTCCAAGCGCAAGCTGCGCCGCCTCGTCGAGGAGGGCTATGTCTCCGGCTGGGACGATCCGCGTATGCCGACGCTGTGCGGTCTGCGCCGCCGCGGCTACACGCCCGCGTCCATCCGCAATTTCTGCGAGCGCATCGGCGTGTCCAAGGTCGCGTCCACGGTCGACTACAGCTTCCTGGAGCACTGCCTGCGTGAGGATCTCAACCTCCACGCCCAGCGCGCCATGGCCGTGCTGCACCCGGTGAAGCTGCGCATCACGAACTACCCCGAAGGTCAGAGCGAGACGTTCGCCGTCGAAAACAATCCCGAGGATGAGACCGCCGGCACGCGCGACGTGACCTTCTCCAACGAGCTGTGGATCGAGGCCGACGACTTCATGGAGGAGCCGCCGAAGAAATACAACCGCCTCTTCCCCGGCAACGAGGTGCGCATCAAGGGCGCGTACATCGTGCGCTGCACCGGCTGCGTCAAGGACGCGGACGGCAACGTGACGGAGGTGCTGTGCGAGTACGATCCCGAGACCCGCGGCGGCAACACGCCCGACGGACGCAAGGTGCGCGGCACGATCCACTGGGTCGATGCGCACAACTGCGCCGACGCCGAGGTGCGCCTGTACGATAACCTCTTTGCCGACGCAGACCCCGAGGGTGACGGCAAGGACTATCTCGAGTGCCTGAATCCGGACTCGCTGTCCGTGCTCACCGGCTGCAAGGTCGAGCGGATGCTTGCCGGCGCCGAAGCCCCGGCTGCATTCCAGTTCCTGCGCCTCGGCTACTTTGCCGTGGACAACAAGGATTCCGCGCCCGGACACCTGGTCTTTAACCGTGCCGTCGCGCTCAAGGACAGTTTCAAGAAGGCCTGAACGTAACTATTTATGATTTATCCCTCCCGTTTGTCGCGGGAGGGATATTTTTTGTGGCGAAATCGTGAATTTCTTATTGACAACTGTCGCCCATGGTGGTATTTTACGCAGGATGATATTTTTAAGTCGGTACGAGATACCGGCAAGGTGTCACGGCTAATGGAATCACGGTGGGAGTCACTATGTGCTCTCCCTGCGCGCTGCCGCCTTGTCTGGACTCGGACAGGGCGTTTTTCTATGCACGGAGGCATCGCTGTGGAGCTCAAATGCAAGGCGAAGATCATGGATGCGGCCGCGATCGACCGCACGCTCGTGCGCATCGCGCATGAGATCCTTGAAAAAAACGGCGGCACGGACGACCTGTGTCTGATCGGCATCCACACGCGCGGTGTGCCGCTGGCGCACAGGCTGGCCGAGAACATCGCGCGCATCGACGGCGTACGTCTGCCGGTCGGCGAGCTCGACATCTCGCTCTACCGTGACGATCTGAGTCCGGCTGCGGATACGCCGGTGCTCAACCGCACCGATGTCCCCTTCCCGGTTGCGGGCAAGACCGTCGTGCTCATCGATGATGTCATCTATACCTGCCGCACGGCGCGTGCGGCGCTCGATGCCGTGATGCGGCTCGGCCGTCCGGCGCGCATCCAGCTCTTCGCCCTGATCGACCGCGGTCACTCGGAGCTGCCGATCAAGGCCACCTACGTGGGCAAAAATATCCCGACCGCCAAGAGCGAGATCGTGGCCGTCCGCCTGCAGGAGACGGACGGGGAAAACAGTGTCTGTATCCTCGAACGAGGAGATAGAATAGATTAAATTTTCACGGGAGGAAAAAATCTATGAGCAACAAATCCCTCGGCAATGAGCCGGTGTACGACGCACGTACACTCGGCGCGCCCAGAATGTTCATTCTGGGTCTCCAGCACATGTTCGCCATGTTCGGCGCGACCGTCCTCGTCCCGGCGCTCTCCGGCCTCGACGTCGCAACGACGCTGCTGTTCGCCGGCCTCGGCACGCTGCTGTTCCACCTGCTGACCAAGGGCAAAGTCCCGGCCTTCCTCGGCAGCTCGTTCGCCTTCATCGGCGGCTACAACGCCGTGCGCACCATCGGCACGAATCCGGACGGCTCCGCGATCTATAATAATGACCTGCTGGCCTACGCCTGCTTCGGCGTCGCCATCGCGGGCCTGATGTACATCATCCTGTCGACCCTGTTCAAGGTCTTCGGCGTCAAGAAGGTCATGCGCTACTTCCCGCCGATCGTCACCGGCCCGATCATCATCGCCATCGGCCTGACGCTGTCCTCTTCCGCCATCACCAACTGCCGTGCCAACTGGCTTGTCGCCGTCGTCGCGATCCTGATCGTCATCGGCTTCAATATGTGGGGCAAGGGCATGACCAAGATCATCCCGATCCTGCTCGGCGTGCTCGGCTCCTATATCTTCGCACTCATCGTTGACCCCGTGGAGCGTGCCTCCGTCGCCGCTGCCGTCAGCAGCGCCAAGTGGTTCGGTCTGCCGATCTTCTGGAAAAACAGCGTGTTCCATCTCTTCGCGGGTGAGGTCGACAGCGGCGTCCTCTGGTCCGCCGTGCTGACGGTCGTGCCCCTGTCCCTTGCCACCATGGTCGAGCACATCGGCGACATCTGCGCCATCTCCTCCACCTGCGGCAAGAACTTCATGGTCGACCCCGGCTTCCACCGCACCCTGCTCGGTGACGGTCTGGCCACCACGCTCGCTTCTCTCTTCGGCGCTCCGGCCAACACCACTTACGGTGAGAACACCGGCGTGCTCGCCCTGTCCCGCGTCTACGATCCGCGCGTGATCCGCATCGCCGCCTGCATCGCCATCGTCGTGTCCTTCTGCCCGAAGTTCGCCGCGCTCGTGTCCGCCATGCCGACGGCCACCATCGGCGGCGTGTCCCTCGTGCTCTACGGCATGATCTCCGCCGTCGGCGTGCGCAACGTCGTCGAGAACAAGGTCGACTTCACCAACACCCGCAACGTCATCATCGCCGCACTCATCCTCGTGCTCGCCATCGGCATCACCTACTCCGGCAGCATCCAGATCGGCGTTGTGTCCCTGTCGGGTCTGGCTGTCGCCTCCATCGTCGGCATCCTGCTCAACGCCATCCTGCCCGGCAAGGACTACACCTTCGAGCAGAACGATCAGGGCGCGACCTCCGTGGACTTCAAGGTCTGATCGCAGCACGATCAATATTATTCGTAAAGGCCGCCGCAGCAGCTCGCTGCGGCGGCCTTTGAGACTGTCAAAAAGTATTACTTTTTGACAAAGGGATTTGCAGCCTGACTGCAGCGCACACACCGCCCGCCGGAGGCGGCCGGCTCGCACGTTTGCAGGCCGAGAAGTATTTTCTTCGCCGCACATGTCGCCGAAGAAAATGATTGGACTTTCTTTCGCCGCGCCGGCGGCGAAACTCCACGAGGTTCTTTGACAAGCAGAAAGGCCGCCTTTGCCGCAGGACGCGATTGTTAAATTTGTGTCCGGTTTTTTCCAAAAAATCAGTTGTAGTTTCTGAAAAAATGCGTTATCATGAATTTGCTTAGGAGCAAAAAGGAACAAGAAATATCCATAAAAACGGAGGAGCAACATGAAATTTTCCAGCAAAATCGAAAAGTGCGGCCTCTCGCCCATGCGCAAATTCGCGCCCTACGCAAACGAGGCGGCAAAAAAAGGAAAAAATCTCTACCACCTGAACATCGGTCAGCCCGATATCGCAACGCCTGCGGCCTATTTTGACGCCGTCAAGAACTTCAGCCAGCCGGTGCTGGCCTATGCCCCGTCCGACGGTGTGCCGGAAATGATCGACGCCGTCGTCAACTACTACGGTAAGATCGACGCGCCCATCACCAACAAGCAGGTGCTCATCACCACCGGCGGCAGCGAGGCGCTGCAGATCGCGCTCAGCTGCATTCTGGACGAGGGCGATGAGATCATCATCCCCGAGCCGTTCTACCCGAACTACAGCACGTTTGTCACGCTCACCGGCGCGACCATCCGCCCCATCACCACGACGCCGGAGGAAAACTACAAGTTTGCCATCCGCGAGCGCGTCGAGGCCTGCATCAACGAGCATACCCGCGCCATCCTCTTCACCAACCCCGGCAACCCGACCGGCACCATCCTCACCGAGGAAGAGCTCAAGCTCATGGCCGACATCGCCAGAGAGCACGACCTGTTCATCATCGGCGACGAGGTGTACCGCGAGTTCGTCTACGGCGGCGAGAAGCTCATGAGCCTGCTGCAGCTTGAGGGCTACGAGGACAACGTTGTCGTCGTTGACTCCGTGTCCAAGCGCTTCAGTGCCTGCGGCGCGCGCATCGGCTGCATGATCACGCGCAACCAGGCGCTGTATAACAACGCCATGAAGTGGTGCCAGGGTCGTCTGTGCGCCTCCACGATCGACCAGGTCGCCTCCGCCGCACTCTACACCGTCGGCTCTGAATACTTCGATGCCGTGCGCACCGAGTATAAGGCGCGCCGCGACACCCTCGTCGAGGGGCTCAAGAAGATCCCCGGCGTCATCTACTCCGAGCCGAAGGGCGCGTTCTACGTCATGGCCAAGCTCCCCGTGGACGATGCCGAGAAGTTCCAGCTGTTCATGCTCGAGGAGTTTGACGACAACGGCGACACGCTCATGTTCACCCCGGCCGAGAGCTTCTACAAGACGCCGCACACCGGCGTCAACGAGATCCGCATGGCCTACGTCATCAATCAGGACGCCCTCAAGCGCTCCATGGAACTGCTGGCCAAGGGCATCGAGGCCTATAACAGCAAGTAAGCACACGCACAAAAACCGTCCGTTCCCACCGGGAACGGACGGTTTTGCTATCGGCGTCAGGCTTTTGGCCGCCGCTTGAGATTGAGCAGCACGACCGCCGAGAGCACGCACACACAGCCGAGGGCGCTCAGCGGCGTGAGCGTCTCGTGAAACACGAAGATGCCCACGAGCGTCGCCACGACCGGCTCAAACGAGGCGAGGATGGACGCCTTGCCCGTCTCGAGCCCCGTGAGACCGTAGGTATAGAGCAGATACGGCAGGTAGCACGTGACAATGCCGAGCGCCGCACACAGACCGAAGCCCTGCCACGATGCGAACATCACGCCCAGCGGCTGCGCCGCGCCCCAGAGGATCGCCGCGCCGACCGTGGTCAGCAGGCAGGAGTAGAAGTTGACGGTGCTGCTCGAATAGCCGCGGTCGAGCGCACAGCGGGCGAAAATGCTGTAGAGCGCGTAGCCGAAGCCCGCGCCAAGCCCGTAGAGCACGCCGAGTACCGAGAGCCGATGCGTCCCGCCGACGAGCGACACCAGACAGCACCCGGCAAACGCCAGCACGAGCGCAAGGAGCTTTGGCGCAGTAATGCGCTCATGAAATAAGAGCAGCGACAGCACCATGACGATCGACGGCGCGGTATACAGCAGCACGGCCGCCGTGGACAGGTCCATGATCGTGATGGCCTGAAAATAGCAATATGTAAAAAAGAGCAGGCTGCAGATGCCCGTGCCGAAAAAGCACCAGAAATCCCGCAGCCGGATGCGAAACTGCTTCGGGTCGCGCACAAGGATCGTCACGCCGAACAGCAGCGCGGCGATGCCGCAGCGCAGCAGGATCGCGCCCGTTGCGTCCACGCCGCAAGCCGCCAGCGTGCGCGTGAACAGTCCCATCAGCCCCCAAAGGCAGCCGGCTGCAAGGACAGACGCCGTATATTTGTGCATCGCGCACCCCTCCGTACAGATATTTTCGTGTGGATGATAGCAGGTTTTCAGGCGGTTGTCAATTTGCACGGAGCTCGTTTTTGCGCGGCATTTTTGTTTGCCCACTTGTCAAGCCGCAGCGGCTGTGATAAGATGAGCCTGCTGCAAATGCGGTGCGCGGGCAAAGTGATCTGCTCCGCTTCGGGAACCTCCCCGTGGAAAAATAGAGGCTTATGAGCGGCGGCCACCCTGCCGCTTTCTGTTTGCGCCTGTGATGGAATTGGTAGACATGCGAGATTTAGGTTCTCGTGCTTTCAGCGTGTGGGTTCGAGTCCCTTCAGGCGCACCACGCCTCCGGCAGCCGATGTATCGGCCGCCGGGGGCGTTTTTGCTTTTGGGGGAACATTTGTACTGTGCGGCCGTCTGACCATACAACAATATAGAAAGGCGGCCTGACCATGAAACGATCCCGACTGCTCCCCGCACTGCTTCTCGCGCTGCTGATGCTCCTCCCCGCCGGCTGCGGCACGCAGACAACGGACGCACCGCAGCAAACGCCCACGCCCACCGAGACCGCGGCCGTATCCGGCGCTGCCGGGACGCTGCGTGTGCAGGTTCCGGACGGCTGGAAGTATGAGATCTGCCCCGAAGGGACGCTCGACGGCTCGGAAACCGACTTCGGCATAAAGCTCTGGCCGGACAGCAGCTCGGACAGCTGTGTGCAGCTGTACTGGTCGGACAGCTTCGGCGTGTGCGGCACGGGGCTGAAGGAAGAATCGCTGACGCTCGCCGGAGACAGCGTCTCTGCCGGGTATTATGACGCCGACAAAAACTGGACGTTTCTCAGCTTCCAGGGCAAAAACCGCGGCATCATCGCCTGGGCCAACCCGAACGCGCCGTGGTTTGCGGCGCAGGGTGAGCAGCTGCTCGCCGTGCTCGACACGGTCGAATGGACTCCGGCAGCATAACGCCGAAAACCGCATAGAAAAACCGCACGCCGCGCCCGTTCCGGGCACGGCGTGCAGCATGTTATGCGGTTTGGCGTTCACTCGACCTCGTCGTCCAGCCAGTCGGCCAGCTTGGCTTCATCCAGCTTCAAGCCCTTGGTCAGGAACGCGACCATCTCGTTGAAGTTGAGCTTTTTCAGGCGCTCGAAGTTCGTCTCGCCCTTCTTTTCGGGGTCGATCAGGCGACCTTCGATATAGCCGCACTCATAGCACATGTTCAGTGCGTATTTCCGATGGGTATCCAGCGTCATTTCATGACCGCAGCGGGGACATTTCATCACACATTCTCCTCTCCGAATATGGCAGTTTCGGGTGTGTTTTGCACAGCGCCCTGTTCATAATCTTAGAATATGCTACATGATTGCGCGGCAATATGCAAGCATAGTTTACGAATTAACACGGCGCGGCCGCCGGTTCCGGCAGCGTGACGGTCAGCGTCCGCGTCAGGCGCACCGCCCCGCCGATCGACAGCCCGGTCACCGCGCCGTCCGTGCGCTGCACGCCGACCTCAAGCGTGCCGCCCGGCTGACCGATGCCGATCTCCGTGATGCCGTCGGCAAAGTCCGCCGTGAGCACGACGGCCGTGGCGACGCTGCCAGAGGCGCAGCTGTTTTCCGCGACGCAGGACGCGGTCTCGCGCACGAACACGACCGGCTTTATGCTGCCGCACGCGCGCTCGAGAAAGATCGCCCCGACGGCGCTGGCCTCAGGCGCTAAGTCAATGGCACGCTGCACGAGCGCCTCGTCCGGCTGCGCACAGTCGATGACAAAGTGCGTGATACCGGCAAAGGTCACGCGCGTCGCCTGCACGTCCGCCCAGCCGGCCGGCTGCACGGACAGCGGCAGCGGCATCACCGTGGATGCCGTACCCTCCGCCGTATCCGCCATGACGGGCTGGACACCATCCGCCCCGCTGATCTCGGCAAAGACGCAGCTTTTGCCCTGCGCGCCGGTGCGCAGCGCCTGATAAAAGCCGGCGCAGCGCAGGGCGTTGCCGCAAAACTCGCCGCCCATCATCTCCAGCCGGATCTCGCCACCGCTGCGCGGCTCGGTCAGGAAGGCGACCTGCTCAATGCCCAGCTCCGGCAGACGCAGGATCTGCGCCGCAACGCGCGCACGCTCGGCCGCCGGCACGTCCGAGCAGACGATGGCCGTGACGTTCCCCGCCGGGTCGAGCACCGCGACGGTGAATTCTCTTTTCTGCTGCAAAGTCTGCATGGCGCTCACTCCGTGAAATGGATGTGGTTATTGATATGGTCCTGACAGAAGCAGTGGTAGCCCACGCAGCGGGAGCAATACCGAAACTCCAGCTCCGGGTGGTCCGCGTCCGTGCGGCCGCAGACGGCGCACTTGTAGTGATAGGGCTTGTTCGCCTGCTCGCGCTGAATGCGCCGCGCCTCGCGCTTGAAGTTGACCGTTTTCTGCCGCTGACGCACGTGCGACGGGCGGAAGAAGTCAAACAACCAGTCGCCGCAGTAGACCAGGTAGTTGAGCACCGCCACCACCGGCAGCAGGTTCAGCGGGAAGGTCATCGTGATCACGCCGAGCACGAACAGCGCCGCGTCCAGATACGCCAGATACTTGACCTTGATCGGGATGATGAAAAACAGCAGTACCTGCACATCCGGATAGAGCGTGGCAAAGGCAAAGAACATGGACAGGTTCAGATACGTGGTCGAGACGATCACATCGCGGCCGAGGATCGCCGAGAGCACCACGCCGTAGATCGCCGTGAGCAGCATACCGCTCACGTAATAGATCGTGAATTTGCCGTTGCCCCACTCGCGCTCAAGACACGAGCCGATCCAATAGTAGAAATACAGCATCAGCAGCAGCCAGATGGGACGTGATTCCGCCGGCACGAACACATAGGTGATCAGCCGCCAGACCTGCCCGTGCAGAATACCCTGCGCCGAGCCGCTCAGAAGCGACACGATCTGCCCGGTCGTGTCCATCTGCGCCAGCAGCCAGACGGCCGCGTTGCCGATGACGATGATCAGCATCAGGTTCGGAATGCCGAAGCGCGGATGTGTATAGCAAAACCGGTCGATTTTGTTCATCAGTTTTCTCATGGGGTTCCTCCGTAAAAACAACGTATGACCATGATACCTTCTTCCAGGCGCAAAGTCCATAAAAAAATATCCGGAATCGCAATTTGTGCTTTCTAAATGGCGCGGCGTGTGGTATGATGATATCTGTATTATTATGTCGCAAGGTATGGTTATCACATGGAACAAATGCAAGAATTTGAAACAGAAGCGCGCAATGATCTGATCGAAGGCCGCAATGCGGTCATCGAGGCCCTGCGCGCAGGCCGCACGATCGACAAGATCTTCATCGCCAAGGGTGACGTGGACAAGACGCTCGGACACATCGCCTCGAAGGCACGCAACGCCGGCATCGTCGTCACGGAGGCCGACCGCCGCAAGCTCGACGCTATGAGCCAGACGCACGCACATCAGGGCGTGATCGCCCTGTGCGCCGTCAAGGAGTACAGCACGATCGAGGATATGCTCGCCGTCGCCGCCGAGCGCGGTGAGGCGCCGTTTCTCGTGCTGTGTGACGAGATCTCCGACCCGCACAACCTCGGCGCGATCATCCGCACGGCCGAGTGCGTCGGTGCGCACGGCGTCATCATCCCGAAGCGCCGCAGCGCGGGGCTGACCGCCATCGTGGACAAGGCGTCCGCGGGCGCGCTCGAGCACATGGCCATCGCGCGGGTGCCGAATCTGGTCGCCGCGATCGAGACGCTCAAGAAAAACGGGCTCTGGATCTACGGCACGGCCGCCGATGGCTCGAACGAGCTGTGGAAGACGGATCTGACAGGCCCCGCCTGCATCGTCATCGGCTCGGAGGGCACCGGCATCAGCCGTCTGGTGCGGGAAAAGTGTGATTTTCTCGTCAGCATTCCGCTGCACGGGCAGATCTCCTCGCTCAATGCATCCGCTGCCGCAGCGGTGCTGCTCTATGAGGCGCTGCGCCAGCGCAGCTGAACGTCCGCGCCCCTCACTATAAAAAGGAGTTGACCATATGGACGAATTTGATCGCTCGCCAGAGGACATTTCTTTTGATCTGAATGCGGAGGAATTCTCCCTGGAATCCATTCTGGACGAATATAAAGATTTTCAGACGCAAAAGCCGGCGCCGCGTCCGCGCCCGGCTTACCGCAGCCGCCCCGTCACGGCAGAGATGATCGAGGAAGCGGAAGCGGCCGATGCCGAGACTGAGGACATCCTCATGTCCGCCGAGCTCGACAGCGCCCTTGACGACGCCGAAAGAACGCAGGCGCAAACCGCGCCCGTGCATGAGGATCACGATGTCAAGCGCTATCAGCCGAAGCGTCAGCGCGACCATGCGACCGCAGCCGAGATCGAAAAGTGGAACGAAACGAAGGCAGGCGCCAAGCGTCTGGCGCAAAAGGGGCTCTCAGGGCTCAAGAACCTCGCCTCCAAACTCTCGGAGGTCGTGCCGGACGAGCCGGTCGAGCCTGAGGACGACCTGCCGGAGGAGGATGCATCCATCCCCGTCTCCGCCCCGCCGGATGTGCCGGAGGGTCTGTATGACCCCGAGCCGGAAGAGCCGACGCGCGTATTCCAGGCCATCACCGCCGACGGCACGGAGGGTGACGACGCTGCCTACGCCCGCGCGGGAAACTATGCGCGCGCCGACGAGGATGACGCGCCCGCCCGCCGCAGCTTTCAGGACTCGGTGCTCAACCCGCTCATGGCGCGGCTGGCTGCCGTGGCCTACCGTGTGCGCGCGCACAGCAACGCCGTGCACGCCTCGGCCAATGCCGAGGAGGAGCTCGGTCCGGAGCCGAGCGCGGAGGACGCCGCAAAGTATTACGGCGGTCAGGTCAAATCCCTGCGTTTTCGCTGCCGCGCGGCCATGCTCGTGTGCATCCCGCTGCTCTACATCTCGCTCGGTCTGCCGGTGTTCGGCGTGCTCAAAAGCAGCCCGACCGTCGCCGCGCTCGTGTGCCTGATGATGCAGCTGACCGTGATGCTCATCGGTCTGGACGTGATCACCAACGGCTTTTTCAACCTCGTGCGCCGCACGCCGGGGCTGGAATCGCTCGTATTTCTCAACTGTGTCTTTTCCGCGCTGGACGCGGTCGTGCTGGCCATCACCGGCTCGGACGCGGTCGGTCTGCCGTTTTGCGCCGTGTCCGCGTTTTCCGTCGCCTGCTGCCTGTGGAGCGCGCTGAACACCTGCCGCGGCTTTAAGTACACGTTCCGCACGCTCGCCGTCGACAAAGACCCCTACACCGTCAGCGCAGACAGCGAGGTCGTCAAGGACAGCATCACCGTGCTCAAGTCCAAGCGCGACACGGCGGGCTTCATCCACCGCAGCGAAGAGGCCGGCCCTGCCGACACGATCTATGCCGGTCTCGCGCCGTATCTCATCGCCGCGTCCGTGATCCTCGGCCTGCTTGCCACGATCCTCAACGGCAGCTACGCCAACATCCTGCACGTGTTCGCCGCCGTTACCGCGCCGTGTGCGCCGTTTGCGGCGCTGGTCGCGTTCGCCGTCCCGTTCCGGACGGCCGCGCGCAAGCTCGCCCAGACCGGCAGCGCCATCGCCGGCTGGAACGGCGCGAGCGATATCGGCCGCAGCAAGCACCTGATCGTGACGGATAAGGATCTGTTCACCGCACGCAACATCTCGATTGAGGACATCCGCATTCTCGACGGCGCGTTCCCGGACAAGGTCATCTCCTACACCGGCAGCGTGATCGTCGCCTCCGGCAGCTGCCTTGCCCCCGTGTTCACCGACCTCATGCAGCGCAACAACTGCTCGCTCATGCCGGTCGATTCGTTCACCTGCAACGAGAGCGGCGGTCTGACGGCGCTGGTCAACGGCGAGGAAGTGCTCGTCGGCAGCAGCGCCTTCATGAATCTCAAGGGCGTGCATCTGCCGCAGCAGCTCAACGTCAAAAACGCCGTGTTCGCGTCCATCAACGGGCTGTTCGTCGCAAGCTTCAAGATCAAGTACGTGCCGGTACAGTCGGTGCAGAACGCGCTCTTCGGTCTGCTGCGCACGCGCATCGCGCCGATCTTCGCTGTGCGTGACTTCAATATCACGCCGCTGATGCTCAGCCAGAAGTTCAAGATGTCCACCGACGGCTTCGACTTCCCGGCGTACTCCAAGCGCTACGCCATGTCGGCCGCCGAGCCCTCGGACTACACGCAGACCGCGGGCATCGTGGCGCGCGACGGTCTCGGTCCGCTCGTCGGCGTCGCCGGGACCGGCCGACAGCTCTTTCAGGCGGTGCGCATCTGCGTCATTCTCGCTCTGCTGTGCACGGTCGTCGGCGTCATACTGATGTTTGCCCTGTGCGCCATCGGCGCGTTCGATTCCGCCACAGTCGGCAACCTCTTCGTGTTTATGGGCCTGTGGCTCGTTCCTGTCATATTGCTGAATTTTGGCCTGAAACGCTGACTTTTCATATTTATGATTGCCAAGAGTTTCGAAATCGTGTATACTTTTATAGTCATGTGTTAAATACAGCACGTGGCTTCCGGAGTTGGAATTTCCGATAGTTAATATAGAAGGAGAGTACACTACATGAGCTACGAAACCAAGAACATCCGCAACGTGTGCCTGCTCGGACATGGCGGCAGCGGCAAGACCACGCTCGCCGAGAGCATGCTGTACCTGACCGGCGCGATCGACCGTCAGGGCAAAACTGCCGACGGCAACACCGTCTGTGACTACGATCCCGAGGAGATCAAGCGCAAGATCACGATCTCGACCAGCGTCGCGCCGGTCAACTTCGGCGGCTGCAAGATCAATATCCTCGATTGCCCGGGCTTTTTTGACTTTGCGGGTGACGCACGCTGCGCCCTGCGCGCGGCTGAGGCCGGCATGATCTTCTGCACCGCGAAAGACGGCATCGCCGTCGGCGCAGAGCGCTGCTGGAAATACCTCAAGAGCGAGAACATCCCCTGCCTGTTTTACATCTCCAAGACCGATGAGGATCACGGCGATTTCGCCGGCGTCCTCTCCGCCCTGCAGGACAAGTACGGCAGCGCCGTCTGCGCGGTCACCGCGCCGATGAGCGACGGCACGGGCGTCATCGACCTCGTGCACAACGTTGCCTACCAGACCAAGGGCAACAAGACCGAGAAGATCGCCGTTCCCGCCGCCGACGCCGACATGGTCGAGTCGCTGCGCGAGACGCTCTTTGAGACGGCCGCCGGCGCGGATGAGGCGCTCATGGAGAAATATTTCGAGGACATGATGCTCTCCGAGGAGGACACCGTCAAGGGTCTGCGTCTGGGTCTGAAGGACCGCACCGTGTTCCCCGTGCTCTGCGGCGCTGCCGCCGGCGGTATCGGCACCGAGAGCGTGCTGCAGGCGATCGTCGATTACGTGCCCAGCCCGGCCGACATCGGCGAGGTCGCCACGGCAGACGGCGGCAAGCTCGCCGTCAACCCGAACGGTCCTGTGTGCGCGTTCGTGTTCAAGACCATTTCCGATCAGTTCGGCAAGTACTCCTTCATCAAGGTGCTGTCCGGCAAGGTCGTGTCCGATCTGTCTCTGCGCAATATGCGCACGAGCAGCACCGACAAGCTCGGCCGTATGTACACCATGTGCGGCAAGAAGAGCACCGAGGTCAAGGAAGCCTGCTGCGGCGACATCGTTGCCATCGGCAAGATGGAGTGGAAGACCGGCGACACCGTCTGCGACCCGAAAAATGAGGTCGAGCTGCCCGCCATCAAACTGGCTGAGCCCTGCTACTCAATGGCCATCAGCCCCAAGACCAAGGGACAGGACGACAAGGTCGCGTCCGGCCTCGCACGCCTGAACGAGGAGGATATCTCCTTCACGCTCGTCAACAACGCCGAGACCCACCAGATGGTCATCTCCGGCGCGGGCGACATTCAGGTCGACGTGCTGTGCGCCAAGCTCAAGAGCCGCTTCGGCGTCGAGACCGAGCTCAAGCCGGCGCGCGTCGCTTACCGCGAAAAGATCAAGGCCAAGGTCGAAGCACACGGCCGCCACAAGAAGCAGTCCGGCGGCAGCGGCCAGTTCGGTGACGTCTGGATCCGCTTCGAGCCGCAGGATGAGTCCGACGACATGATCTTCGCCGAAGAGGTCTTCGGCGGCAGCGTGCCGAAAAACTTCTTCCCGTCCGTTGAAAAGGGTCTGCGCAACGCCGTGCAGAAGGGCGTGCTCGCCGGTTACCCGCTCGTCGGCCTGAAGGCCGTGCTGTACGACGGCTCCTACCACCCGGTCGACTCCAACGATATGGCGTTCCAGACGGCTGCCCGTCTCGCCTATCAGGACGGCATCCCGAAGGCGAAGCCGACCATCCTCGAGCCGATCGGCCTGCTGAAGGTCACCATCCCCGACGCCAACCTTGGCGACATCATGTCCGACATCTCCTCCAAGCGCCGCGGCACCGTGCTCGGCATGACGGCGGAGGACGGCATGCAGACCGTCGAGGCGGAAGTCCCGATGGCGGAGATGGGCTCCTACACGATCGATCTGCGCTCCATGACGCAGGGACGCGGCTCGTTCTCGTGCAAGTTCGTTCGCTACGAGGAAGCGCCCGGCAACGTCCAGCAGAAGGTCATCGAGGAAGCAAAGAAAGAACAGGAAGCGTAACTGCAACTGCAAAAGAAGCCCTTTCCCGGGCTTCTTTTGTCTATCCGGAAGCGAGGGATCCCAATGAAAAACACGAACAAAACTATGCTCTACACCTTCTGGTCGGGCGCGATCCTGCTGTGTCTGGCGCTGGTCGCCGTCGTGCTGGTGTTCACCAACGCCGTCGGCAACACACACGCCTCCAAGCCGCAGAACGACCCTACCGCCGCCGTCACACCGACGCCGACGCCGCAGGTCAATCCGATCACGCCGATCCAGTCGTCCGCCGCGCTCGCGCAGACGGAGGACAAGGGCAGCACCTATGTCGACCAGATCTATTTTCTGGGTGACAAATCGCTGAAGGTGCTCCAGACGGAGTCGATGCTCACCGGCAAGGACGCCAAAAAGCAGGTCTGGGTGCCGGACACCGGCTCTCTGCCCGCCTCATCGCTCGACACGGCAAAATACAAATCCCCCGTGACCGGCAACAACGTGCCCGCAGATGAGATCTGCGAGGTCAACAAGCCCGCATATCTCGTCATCTGTCCGAGCGCGGACAACATCTCCATGACGAGCGAGGAGCAGATCAAATCGGTCTACGCCACGCTCATCAACGCCGTCAAGGCCAAGAGCCCGAGCACGAAGATCATCTGCTGCTCGCTGACGCCGATCGCGTCCAATTATCAGTATGAGGACATCACCAACGAGCTCATCCAGAAGGTCAACGGCTGGATCGCAGCCGCAGCGGAGAGCACCGGCGCAAAGTATCTCGACATGGCAAGCGGTCTGGTCGCCGACGACGGCTTCCTGCCGCAGAGCTATCAGGACGGCGACGGTATGCACCTCAATGCCGCGGGCATGAAGGTGTGGCTGGAGTACCTGCGCACGCACGCCTACCCGTAACCGATGCATAGAAAATCCCGGAGCGACTGCTCCGGGATTTTCCGATATCAAAAAAGCCTCGCAGAGTTTCGCCGCCGCAGCGGCGAAAGAAAGTCCAATCATTTTCTCCGGCGACATGCGCGGCGGGGAAAATACTTCTCAGGCTGCAAGTGTGGAATTTGTGCGCCGGCGGCGCACAAATTATGCGCGTAGCAGACTGCAGGCCTTTTTGTCGGAAAACAAGATGTTTTCCGACAGCCAAAAGATCCCGGAGCGACTGCTCCGGGATCTTTTATGCTCTGTCAGCGGATGATTGCCTTGATAAACGGCGCTGCCGGGGGCGCATCCGGGGTGATTGTGTAGCACGCGGTGAGCTCCGCGACCGCCTTGCGCGCGGCCGCCTCGTCGGCTGCGTGGATCGTCGCAAGCGACTCCCCTGCCGCGACCGGCTCGTCCACCTTCTTGTGCAGGACGATGCCGACGCCGTAGTCAATGCTGCTGTCCTTCGTCGCGCGGCCGCCGCCGAGACGCATGGACACGAGCCCCACGTCCGTGGCCGCGATGTGGCGCACATAGCCGCTCGCAGGCGACGGCACTTCCATCCGCACCGGCGCTGCCGGCAGAAGCGACGGGTCATAGATCGCCGCCGGATCGCCGTCCTGCGCCGCCACGAACTCGGCCAGCTTTTTCAGCGCCGAACCGTCCGCGATCGTCTGCTCAAGCATGGCGCGCGCCGCAGCATCGTCGGCCGCAAGCCCCGCCTGCGTGAGGATGCACGCGCCGAGCGTCAGGCACAGCTCCAGCAGCTCGCTCGTATGCTCGCCGCGCAGCGTCGCAATGGCCTCCCTGACCTCAAGCGCGTTGCCGACGGCATGGCCGAGCGGCTGGTCCATGTCCGTGATGACGGCGACCGTCTTGCGGCCAGCCATCTTGCCGATCTCGACCATTTCGGTCGCAAGCTCGCGCGCATCGTCCAGCGTTTTCATAAACGAGCCGTCGCCGCACTTGACGTCCAGCACGATGACATCCGCGCCGGCGGCCAGCTTCTTGGACATGATGCTGCTGACCATGAGCGGGATGCTCGGCACGGTGCCGGTCACGTCGCGCAGCGCGTAGAGCTTCTTATCCGCGGGGTCGAGATTCGCCGTCTGCCCGGCGATGACCATGCCGACGCGGTCAACGTTAGACAAAAACCGCTCCATGGGCAGGTCAATGTTGAAGCCCGGAATGCTCTCGAGCTTATCGAGCGTGCCGCCCGTGTGACCGAGACCGCGGCCAGACATCTTCGCCATCTTCACGCCGAGGCTCGCCACCATCGGCACGAGCACGAGCGAGGTCTTGTCGCCCACGCCGCCGGTCGAGTGCTTATCCGCCTTCACACCGGACACGCCGGACAAATCCAGCGTCTCGCCGCTGTGCACCATGGCCATGGTCAGATCCAGCGTCTCGCGCCGATCCATGCCGCGAAAATAAATGGCCATCAGCATGGCGGACATCTGATAATCTGGGATCTCGCCGCGGGTGTAGCCGTCGACCACATAACGGATCTCCTCCGTCGTGAGTGCCTGCCCGTCGCGTTTTTTCACGATCAGATCGCTCATTCTCATCGCAATGCGCTCCTTTGCATTTGTTTGCCATGAGTATAGCACGGCGGCGGCGGAATTGCAATTCAGCGCGGAAAAATCAGATACGACCGCCCGTCGATCTCCCGCAGCACGGCCTGCGCGCCGCGCGGGAGGCTCGGCGCGTCCGCCGGGATGGCGATGACCGTCCGCTTGCCGTCGAATGTCGTGAGCACGCCGTCCGGCGCGGAATACCAGAGCACATCCAGCCCTTCTTCCGCACCCTGCGGTTCTGGCTCAGGCTCGGGCTCGGGCTCGGACGGAATGTCCCACGCCTCGTCCGCCGCGAACAGGATCTGCTGCGGCAGACGCGCACACTCGAGCCGCGTGAGCCGCTTTTGCAGCGTGAGCGCGCCGCTGCCGTCCGGCAGCATCAGACCGAGATACGCGCGTGAGCGCGCCCCGCACACGGCGAGCCGCAGCCGGGGCGCATCCGTTTTCGCCCGCGCGGAAAACACCGTATGCAGCCCCTCGCGCGTCACGCGCAGCGTGCCGATGGGCTTGTTTTGCTGCAGGATCGGATACTCAGACATAAAAAATCACTCCCGCACCAGACTATGCGCAGGAGTGATCTGTTTAGAACCGGGGCATCAGCCGACGCTGTAGCTGCCGCGCACCATGACGGTGGTGCCGGCCGAGGCACGAACGCCCGCGCCGTCCGACTGCAGGAGATACAGGTGGTTTTCCGTGAGCTTTGTGCCGACGGCAGCCGTCGAGCCGGATGTGAGATCCACGGCGGCGCTCTGCGTCACGGCGGCGGCACCGCTGCGCATGAGCACCTCCGTGCCTGCGCGGCCGGTAAGCGTCTGTCCGTTATCCAGCGTCACGAGCACATATGTACCGCCCGCAGCGGCGACCTGATCGGCAAACTGCGCCTCCATTTCACCGATCGCGCCGTTGAGCGTGGAACGGTAGGCGTCCTCCATGCGCGGCTGCACGACATCCTGCAGATAGCTGGACGTGACGAGCGGGTCTTCCCGCGAACCGTAGTTTGCGACCGCGTACACGGTCACGGCGGCGACCATGGCCAGCGCTGCGACAAGCGCGATCGTGATAAGCGACTTTTTCTTCATATCCGTTCCTCCGTTTTTGGGCGTGGCGTTTACTGCGGCAAGCCAAAGCTCACGGCGATCGCACTGTCCACCTGATGCATCGCAGGCTCGTCCAGACGGCCCATGCGCTCGCGCAGGCGCGACTTATCGAGCGTGCGCACCTGCTCGAGCAGGATCACGCTGTCACGCGTCAGACCGCAGCTGCGCGCTGCGAGTGAGATGTGCGTCGGCAGGTTGGCCTTGCCGGTCTGCGACGTGATCGCAGCGGCGATCACCGTCGGGCTGTGGCGGTTGCCGGTGTCGTTTTGAATGATGAGCACGGGGCGCATCCCGCCCTGCTCACTGCCGACCACCGGGCTGAGGTCGGCATAATAGATGTCTCCGCGTCTGACTGGCTGCATAACATTCATCTCCGATGTAATATTTGCCCCGGTCAATATGTAGGGGCACAGTTATTGTCGCCATCGGAGCGAAATTTATACCTCAGTCGATATATACGCGCTGCACGCGCTGACTCATGGCGCACAGCAGCTCATACGGGATCGTGCCGGCCTTTTCGGCCTGCTCAGCCACCGAGAGGTCCGCGCCGAAGATGGTCGCCACGTCGCCGGGCTGCACCTCGGGGATGTCGGTCACATCGACCATGCACATATCCATGCAGATGCGCCCGACCTGCGGCGCGCGCTTGCCGTGCAGCAGCACATCGCCCTTGCCGGAGAGACTGCGCAGCAGACCGTCGGCATAGCCGACCGGCAGCACGGCCAGACGCATATCGTGCGGGCAGGTGAACGTGCGGCCGTAGCTGATCGTGTCGCCCGTGTGGTGGTGCGTGACTTCGGACACGCGGCTATAGAGCGACATCGCCGGACGCAGGTCGAGCCCGCCGGTCTCCGCCGCCGGAAACACACCGTAGAGCAGCAGACCGGGGCGCACCATGTCGAGGTGCATCTGCGGATAGTTTATCACAGCGCCGCTGTTGGCGCAATGGCGAATGGCAAAGTGGTGACCGCTCGCCTGCTCCATGCGGTCGATCGCGTGCAGAAAACGCGAGAATTGCAGCTGCGTATAAGGGTCGCCGTTTTCATCCGCGACGGCAAAGTGCGTGAACACGCCGGTAAAATTCAGGTGCGGCAGCGACAGCGCCTCGAGCATCTCGTCCAGATGGCTGTCGTCATGCACGTCAAAGCCCGTGCGCCCCATGCCGGTCTCGAGCTTCATGTGTGCGTTTAAGCGCAGCCCCGTCCCGGCGAGGAAGCGGTTGAGCTCACGCGCATATTCGATGCTGCCGACCGCCTGCGTCACGCCGAGCGTCGCAAGGTCGACGGCGATGTTCGCCGACTGCGGCCCGAGCAGCAGGATGTTCATCGTCACGCCGGCGGCGCGCAGCTCCTCGGCCTCGTCGTAGCAGTTGACGGCGATCCACTGGCAGCCCGCCCGCTGCAGGCGCTGCGCCACGCGCACCGCGCCGTGACCGTAGGCATTGGCCTTGCAGATGCCGAGCATCTGACAGCCGTCCGGCAGACGGCTGCTGATCTCGCGGTAATTGTGTTCCAGATTATTGAGACTGATCTCTACCCATGTTCGGATTTTGCGATTCATCGTTCGTACTTCCTTGTTCCAGATTCCATTGTTCCACCGTGCAGTACAGGCACGAGCGTTCATCCACCGACAGCTCCGCGCACTGCGGCACAGTGCCGTCAAGATACAGCCGCACGACCGTATGGTCGTCGGTGATGAGCTGTACGACCAGCAGCCCGTCCTCCTGCCATGTGAGGTCGACATAGCCGCTGCGGATGGCATCCACCACATAGGGCAGCGCCGTCAGCGGAGTCAGTCCGGCTGCGTTGAGATCGCCCGCCGGCAGCAGGATATCATCAAAGGTGAGCGTGCTCTCTGCGCGGCGCAGGTGTGCGCCGACGCCTTTCGCCGTCTCCGGCGCGATGACCGTGAGATCATAGCCGTCGGCCAGCTCCCGGCAGGTGAGCGTGTAGTCCGCGACCGTGTCGCCGTAGTCCGCGCGCACCTGCGCCGTCACGGTGACAAGGCTTCCCGTGAGCGTGTCACGAAAGGTCTGAAACGATCGCTCTCCCGCACCGTGTCCGCACGCGGACAACAGCAGCAGGCTTATCATCAGTGCAGCGATGCTTCTGCGCTGCATACTGCCTCCTATCGGATGATGGTTTTTGTGACCTCCGGCAGTGCCGCGATCACATCGGTCGGGTTCATGGCATATTCGCCCATGCGCGCGGCGCACACGTCGCCGGCCCGCCCGTGCAGCCAGACTGCGGTCTCGACGGCGTCACGCGCGGGCATCTGGCACAGCAGCGCGCCGAGCATACCCGCCAGCACGTCACCGCTGCCGCCCTTGGCCATACCGGGATTACCGGCACGCAGCACGGCCGTGTCCCCGTCCGGGAATGCACAGACCGTCTCCGGCCCTTTGCGCACGACGGTGCAGCCGTGCGCAGCGGCAAAAGCGGACGCCGCCTCTGCCCTGCCGGCCGCATCCGCACCCGCAAGCCGGGCAAACTCCCCGTCGTGCGGCGTGAGGACGATGGGCGCGCGGGCGCGTTTGAGCACCGCCACATCCTGCGCGACGGCAAAAAGCGCGTCGGCGT
>OLOS01000766.1_pt1 | contig 31289 bp, 24 predicted proteins | sample 1672631 | NCBI WGS metagenome assembly OLOS01 (sample SAMEA3136707, study PRJEB25190) | human gut metagenome | biome: human gut; feature: human-associated habitat; material: faeces | place: Austria | collected 2013 | reverse complement strand
ACCCCGTCCGCGCCCGGCAGCCGCAGGGCAAAAAGCCCCGGCGCATCCCGGAGCTTGAGCGCGGCGTGGGCTTTCGCGTGCTGGGCGGTCTCGCCGAGAAGTACGGCGGCAGCTTCCGGCACACGGGCGAGGACGGCGTCTACACCGTCACGCTCTCGCTCAGCGCGGGCGCTGTGCCTGTATCATGAAACATACGGATCGCAAAGGGCTCCGGCTTCGGCCGGAGTCCTTTGCATTTGCCGGAAAATCGCAAGCGATTTCCCGGCAACTGGGCTGCAGTCTGCTGCGCGCATAATTTGTGCGCCGTTGGCGCACAAATTCCACACTTGCAGCCTGAGATGTATTTTCTCCGACGCACATGTCGCCGGAGAAAATGATTCGACCTTCTTTGCGCCTGCGGGCGCAAACTCCGCGAGGCTTTTGACACACGCAGGGCTCCGGCTTCGGCCGGAGTCCTTTTTTTTCGTTCGTTTTGTCGTATTTTCATAATGCTTCGGCACGGCACATGGCTTTCTTTGCGCATTCGCACAAAAACGTGCTAATTCTGCGCAAAAATATGCAGAAAATGCAAAGTGCATTTCAAATGCTTCATAAAATGCTATATTTCTGCCAAGAAGACATGGAGCGATCGGCTCGTCGCTTCATGGGAGGGGGAGCGTAAAAAAGTGGCCGGAGTATTGGAAGTATGCATCGTGGATCCCAGCGCGATCTGGCGGCACACGGCAAGAGAGATCCTCTGCCGCGAGCTGGACGATCACGGGTTCGGTGCTTGTGTGGACGAATTTTCCGTTCCGGAGTCCATCGGGACGGCCGGAGAACAGACGACGTATGATGTAATACTGGCAGATATTTCCGATCGTCAGACGCGTGGGCAATATTTGAATTTTTTCCGGGACCTGTGCTTGGCAAGCCCGCAGACGAAGCTGATCTTCCTGTCGGCAGATCCGCTGGCGGCGCTGGACGTGTTCGAGTGCGACCCGGACTATTTTGTCTGCAAGCTCGAGATGGAGACGCGCCTGCGCGCGGCGGTGCGCTATGTGCTGCAGACGCGCGACGGTGAGCCGGGCACCTGCCTGATCGTGGGCACGCGCTCGACGCGCCATGTGCTGCCCATGCGCGAGATCCAGTATTGCGAGCACGCGCAGCGCCAGACGAAGATCGTTATGGCGGCGCGCACCGTGACGTGCTCGGAAAAACTCAATGAGATCTATGAGCGGCTCGATTCCGCGGACTTTGTGCAGACGCACTGCAGCTTCCTGGTCAATCTCAGCTATGTCAAGGAGCTGCGGCGCACGTGCGTCGTGCTGCACAACGGCGTGACCGTTCCGCTCAGCCGCGCCAATTATGCCCGCGTCCGGCAGGCGCTGGCGCAGCACCTGTCCCATGTGGGCAGGGGCGACCGGCCGTATCTGGCGCTGCCCGTGCGCTGATGCCGCCGCGCCGGATCTCACGCAGAAAACAAAGCGGTCTCTCCCGTGCGAGAGGCCGCTTTGCGCACCCGGATGCGTGACACCCGGCGGAAAACGGGCGCAAAGCTACCGCTGTTTTTGCCTGTGATCTATCACCGGCACGAAACGGGAACAAAATGGTTACAACGGACAACGCTTATCTCACACATAAAAGCGAATGATGGCGAAAAAGTGGACAAATGTGCAGATATGCCCACAACGTGAATTGAAAATGGTAACATCTACTGTGAATCGTTGGGGGATTTTCGGCTTTTTTGTCGAAATTTCTGGAAATATAAGGAGCGCGGACGCATGGCAAAAATCAACATCACAAGTTACGAGCCGGAATTTCAGGTGCGTGTGAAGCTGCAGTGGCGGGAGCGCTTTTTGCCCGACCAGTGCAACCTTCTGCGCGGCTGCTATACCGACGGGCTGATGCGTTTGAGCAATACCTCCGGGAAAGCAGCGGTCTTTACTGCACCGGCGCATATGCAGCTGCGCGTTTTTCTGCAGCACGGTGTTGACCGGAAGGTGTTTTTTCATGTTCTGGCGCAGACGATCAATGTGCTCCGCTGGGTGAACCGGCAGCAGCTTCCGCTCGCCAATCTGCAGCTCAATGTGGAGCATGTGTTCATCAATCACTACACGCAGGAGCTGTTTTTCCTCTACATCCCGGCGCAGATCGATGCGCCGAAGTCGGATCTGCGCTCGTTTCTGGAGCAGCTGGTCTTCAACGCCAGCGCCCAGATGTATGCCAGCGCGGACTATAAGCAGGAGCTGATGAGACTGCTTCAGAGCAACAGCGGCATCACGACGCATCTGCTCGAGACCTTTGTGCGCACCGGGTGTCCGGAGGCGGCGGCAGAAATCACAGCCGGTCCGCAGGAGTTTCAGCAGCGGATCTCCGACTCCAAGTCGGAGTATCTGCGCCAGATGGATCGATACCGGGAGACAGGGCCCGGCGGCGCTGCTTCGCTGCGGGAGACACCGCCTGCACCGGCGGCACAGTCCGCGCGCGCCGGTACGGATCTCTACTACAACCGAAGCGACGCGCTGATGCCCGACCCGTACGGACAAGAGGATGGGACGACGCTGCTCGGCGGCGCGGGAGACAACGATGGGACCGTGCTGCTCGGCGACCCCGCGGGAGACGGCGGGACCGTGCTGCTCGGTGATGCCGGAGAAAATGACGGGAGCGTCATGATCGACACCGGCGGCACGATCGTGCTCGCGCAGGAGATGCTTGCGCAGCCGCGCCTTTACCGGCGGAAAACGGGCGCAGTGATCACCATCGACAAGCCGGTGTTCCGCATCGGAAAAGAAGAGGGCTATGTGGACTATCTGATCCCGGATAACCCCGCGATCAGCCGCAGTCATGCCGACATCATTTCGCGCGGCGGAAGCTATTATATCTACGACAACAACTCCACGAACAAGACGTATGTGAACAATATCATGATCCCGGCGCTGAAAAATGTGGAGCTGTCCGACGGGTGTCTCATCCGGCTTGCAAACGAGGAATTTGAATTCAAAACAACGGATTCCTGAGCAGAGGAACCGAGAAAATGGGGTGCGGAAATGGTATTCTTGAGCGCGGTCGAAACAGATGTCGGCAATGTAAAGACGACGAATCAGGACTCGGCCTGTATCCTGGTCGCGCAGACGCCGCGCGGACAGATCGCGATGGCGCTGGTCTGCGACGGCATGGGCGGCCTGGAAAAGGGAGAGCTTGCCAGCGCGACGGTGATCCGGGCGTTTCGGGATTGGTTTTGCCGTGAGCTGCCGCAGCAGATGGCGGGCTTCGGATGGGATACCGTCCAGACCGCGTGGATGCACCAGATCAAGGTGCTCAACCGGACCATCAGCGATTACGGCAAGTTTTACGGCTTTTCCCTCGGGACGACCGTGACGGCCATGCTGCTGTATCAGGACACATATCTGATCGCGCACGTGGGCGACTCGCGGGCGTACGAGCTGCAGTCGGATATCCTGCAGCTTACGGCTGACCACAGTGTGGTCGGCCGGGAGGTGCGGCGCGGAACGCTTACGGCACAGCAGGCTGAGCAGGATCCGCGGCGCAATGTGCTGCTGCAGTGTGTGGGCGCGTCCAAAACGGTCAGTCCGCAGATCCTGCAGGGGCAGATCCGGCCGGGTGCGCATTATCTGCTGTGCTCGGACGGCTTCCGCCATGTCATCACGCCGGAGGAGCTGCTCACGCAGCTCGGCCCGGCCGCCGTGCAGGATCCGGGGCAGATGCACACGCGATTGCGGGGGCTTATAGATCTGGCAATGTCCCGCGGGGAGCGGGACAATATCTCAGCTTTGCTGATTCGAGCGGAGGTGTGACGGCGTGGCAAATCCCATTGAGTCCGTATTCGGAGGGAAATACGAGATCCTGAAAGAGATCGGCCGCGGCGGTATGTCGACCGTCTATCTGGCGATGGACCGGCATCTGAACAAGCAGTGGGCGATCAAAGAGATCAAAAAGAGCGGGACGAGCAAAAAGGGCGTCGTCTATGTGCAGAGCCTCATCACGGAAGCGAACCTGATGAAGAAGCTGGACCACCCGGCCATCCCGCGCATCGTGGATATCACCGACAACGATGCGGCCATCTACGTTGTCATGGACTATGTCGAGGGTGAATCGCTGGATAAGGTGCTGCAGAAATTCGGGCCCCAGCCGCAGGAAGTGGTGCTTGACTGGGTCAAGCAGCTTGCTGACGCGCTGAACTATCTGCACACGCAGACTCCGCCCATCATCTACCGGGACATGAAGCCGGCGAACGTGATGCTCAAGCCGGACGGAACGGTCAAGCTCATCGACTTCGGCACGGCGCGTGAGTACAAGGGCACCAGCCTTGCCGACACGGTCATTCTGGGCACGCAGGGCTATGCCGCACCGGAGCAGTACGGCAAGCGCGAGACAGACGGCCGGACGGATATTTACTGCCTCGGCATGACGATGCACACGCTCCTGACGGGGAAGAACCCCTGCGCGCCGGATTATGAGTATTTTCCGGTTCGCCACTGGAATCCGGAGATCCATGAGGGCATTGAGCGCGTGATCGAAAAATGCGTGCGTCCGGACCCGGAAGACCGCTTCCAGAACTGCACGGAGCTGCTCTACGCGCTGGAAAACTACGAGCAGGATACGGTCGCATATAGAAACGCGCAGAAGAAAAAGGTACGTCTGTTCGTCGTGGCGGCAGCGCTGAGTCTGACCATGTTCCTCGCCAGTCTCGGCTCTTTCGTGGCGGCGCAGGCTGTGAAAAAGGGCGACTACGAGGCGCACATCAATGTCAGCGCCGCCGCGTCGCTCGACACCCGGGTGGATGAGTATGCCGAGGCGGTGCGCCTGGACCCGAAGCGGCTGGAGGCGTATGACAAGCTGCTCGACGCCTATCAGGACAACGGCAAGTTTGACCGGAAAGAGAGCGGCGTCTTGTCGGGGCTGTTCGGCAAGTACTCCGGCGCGAAGAACACGGCGGAATACGCACGGCTGTGCTACCGCATGGGCTTTATGTATTTCAATTTCTACACCGAGGACGGTCATGCGAGCTTTCAGGCGCGCGCCGTCAAGTCGGCCGGTTATTTTGAACAGGTGCATGAGCTTTTGAAGGCGCACCCCGAGCTTGACTTTGACAAGGCGGAGGCGGCGGAGAGCTATTATACGATCACGAGCTTCTACAAGGCCAACAATGGTATGCAGCTTGCCAAGGCGCACACCGCCGAAGAGCTGTCGCAGCTGTTGGACGCGTTTTCCGATTGCGCGGACGCGCTCGAGAATTACGATGAGCAGCAGGATGAATCGGCGCAGGCGGTCAAGCTTGACCAGTATATGCACATCGCCGAGCAGATCAACGAGCTGCGCAACGAGTTTGCCGCCGCCGGCACAGATGAGGCGCAGGTGCTCGCGCTGCTGACGAAGCTCTCCGCGAGTGAATCGAGGATCCGGCTTGCGAGCCTGTCCGCGCAGCGGGAAAAGGCTCTGGCCGACTGCACGGCGTTTTGTGATAACGTCAGCCGTGCGTATCAGAACTGATAGGGAGGGCGGCAGATGACATCTATTTTATTACGAGTCTCGTTGATCCTGCTCTGTCTGGGTGTTGCCTTTCTGATCGCAGCCGCGGTGATCTTCGTCAAGTTGAAGATCTGGGTCGTCATTGCCGACCTGAGCGGCAAGACGGCGCAGCAGTCGATCGAACGTCTGCGCAGTCAGAGCGGTCAGGCGGCACCGCGCCAGAGGCACTTTTCCTATGTGGCCAACAGCGGCGCGATCTGGCGCGGCAAGGGCACGGGGCGTCTTTCCAAAAAGGAGACCGAGCCGCTCGGCCGCCGAACGGAGCAGACGCTTCCGCTGAACCAAATGGGAGCAGATCCGGACGGTACGATGCCGCTGGATCAGGCGGGTCCGGACGGTACGATGCCGTTGGATCAGGCAGAGCTGGACGGCACGATGCCGCTGGATCAGGCGGGTCCGGACGGTACGATGCCGCTGGATCAGGCAGAGCTGGACGGTACGATGCCGCTGGATCAGGAGACTGGCATTCTGGACGATGCGGCGTTTGCCGCTGCTGCATCGGATCCGGGGGCGACGGTCGTAATGGCGCCCGAGCCCGAGACGGAATGCCCCATCCCGCACGGTGACTTTGTCCTGCTGGAGCAGACCGTGCTCATCCACACACAGGAAGTGATCCCGCAGCAGAGCGAGTTTCACATCTGAATTTGCTGGCAAAATAATTTAACATACAAAGGAGAAGCATTATGAAAAAGAGGGTTTTGTCAAGAATCCTGACCGTTGTGCTCGTTTGCACGATGCTGCTGGGTCTCGTCGGCTTTGCGCCGATGGTCGAGACCTTGTCCGGCTCGCAGCAGACGATCGCTGCGGTCGACGGCTCGACCGGCGATATCAAGGACACGCCGGATGCGGGCAGCACAGACAAGGACACCGGCGACGCCGGGGATGCGGGCAAGGAAGATCCCGCTCCGAAGCCTGAGCCGGGCAAGGAAGATCCCGAGCAGAAGCCCGAGCCGGGCAAGTGCATCGTTACGATCGAGCAGCCGGATGGCGGCACGATCACCTGCAAGCAGCTCCCGGAAAACGGACAGGTTGAGAAAGACACGAAGCTGACCTTCACGGTCAGCCCGGAGAAAGCGAAGAAAGCGGAGAAAGCGGAGGAAGGCGTGGTGTCTTCCGAGCTGGTCGCGGTCCGTGTGAACGGGGAAGATTTGGACATCAGCAAGGACATCAACAAGAAGGGCGAGTTCACCGTCACCATTACGAAGGACACCACGATCTCGGCGGAGTTCTTCGGCATCCGGAGCATCAAGGTTTGGGATGCAGACGCGTGGACGCAGAGCAAGAACGTCACGATCAAGACGATCGGCAGCGTGTCCAGCATGTCGTATCAGACGGCGGATGGCAAGGCCATGCCCTTTGACAAAAGTTTTGAAGTCAAGGACAACATCGGCAAGGAGCCGGTCAAGTACACGATCGCGGTCAATGGCAGCGGAGCGGCCGAAGGCAAAACCGCGACGGCCACCGCCGAGGTCAAGCTGGTGGATACTATCGCTCCCACCGTGACCTCAAGCTCTAAGACGGTTTACAAGAAGAACGGCAAAGTTGATTACTATCACTGGACGGTGACCGTGACGGACGACGGTTCCGGTCTGGATGTGGATAAGCTGAAGAACGGCGGCTTTCAGATTTGGTATTACGAATGGTCCTCGAAATACGTTCCGACCGAAGAAACAAACGTGACCAACCAGAAGATGACTGTGCAGAAAGATGGCTCAGTGCAGATCGAGTTTGATTCTAAGCAGAGCCAAAACTATTTCTTCACGGCAAAGGATAGAGTGGGGAACGTGAACGAGAAGCTCTCTGCGGATCAGGTGGAGGACAAGATCCCGCCGGTTATTACGGAATGGAGTGTGAAGCCCGGCGGCAAGGTTGCAGAAGGCGACGATTCCATCTGGTGGGCAGGCAGCGGTGCGTGCCTGACCGTTTCGGCGCGTGACGCCGGTGGGATTCAAAGCTTCGAGCTTTGGTATGGAAAGAACCCTGTCAAACTGACGAAGCGCGAATTCGCGACGGATGCTGATGGCAAGTATGAAAAAGCGCTGTTCAGCATTGATAAGAGCGGCGAATATAAGGTTGTTGTAACTGACAATAGCCAAAAAACAACCGAGGAAACGATCACCATCCAGTATGACCCGAAAGCGCCGAAGTTCGAGAGCGCCAAATACACGACAAGCGCGGATGACAACTGGCTCAAGGGGCTGTTGAACAAACTTACCAACGGCGCACTGTTCAACGAAACAGTTGGGATCACGGTTGCGGTCAATGACGGTAAGAACGGTAAGGACGATACGGGTAACGCCGTTTTTGCCAGCGGTGTTGCCAAGGTGGAGTACTGTCTGGTAGAAACAAAGACAAAGACCGAGAATGCTTCTGCAGACAAAGCAGAGCGTGACGGCAGCGCTTCCCAAGAGAAATGGACTGGAACCGAGCTCGTCATCGAGAACGGGAAAGCGTCTATTCCGATTAAAGATGATTTTAAAAAAGATTTCACCGGCTACATCGAGCTGCGCGCTACGGACAATGCCGGAAACGAGAGCTTTGTGACGGTTAAATGTGACGAGGAAAATCCGGATAACATTGAGATCACGAACAAGGCGACTTACGGCGGCAAGGGCGACTTGATCGTCATGGCAAAGACCGGCGACGGCACAGACCAGAAAGCCTACACGAAGGCGGAGGGCGCAGAGCAGCCCGAGGTCGTGCGCTCTGTGGATTTCGATATCTACACGACGGAACCGGCTAAGACCAATCTGCCGGCGAGTGAGAAATCTTCGACCACGAACCCAGAGACCAACGTTACGACAACGGAAGAAACGACCTATTCGTATGGTGAGCCGACCGTGACCGCTAAGTACGGTAATGGTAATGAAAAACTTTCGATTGAGGATAAGTCTTCAGAAGATGAGGCTGCGGCTGGCAACCGTACATACGCAGCCTCGATCGGAAGAGGTACAGGTAGAGTGCGCTTTGGCGGGAATGTCGAGTTCACTGTGAAGTACCCGATTATGAAAACGGTGACTGTAGACGGTCAGCAAGGGACTCCGACAGAAATTAGGACAGAGGAGCAGACCGTCTCCGTCCCGGTGCGCGTGCAGAACTATCTGGACGCTCCGGTGATCGAGCTTGTTAATGGAGAGGGCAAGAACGACAATGGCGATAGCTGGTTCAACAGCAATGGCCATCGCCTTACCTCCGTGAACAGTACGACGACAAACAGCATGGTGTCTGTAGATACTACCTACACGATTCAGTATTGGAAAAACGGTCAGAGCGAGAGCGACGCTAAGGAGATTTTTAAGGGCACCATTACCGCGGACGAGAAAGAGATCGCAGCCAATGGAACGGCAGTCAAACAAACGGAATTCTTTAATGATGAGAACGCGCCGTTCCGGATCGCGGAGTACAACAAAGCGGGCTACTACAAAATCACCGCGGTGAGCAAAGATAAGATCGGAAACAGCAAGGAAGCAGAAAGCCTTGTCTTCAAGTACGACGCAACCGCTCCAATGATCAAAGCGGAATTCGAGGATGTGATGCAGCCGTCTGCGAATGGTAAATACTATAACATCCAGAGAATCGTGACGATTTCCGTTACGGACGAAGGTTTCACAGGAACGGAAGATTTGACGAACGCAGAAAAGATTACCTGCACGAGTGGAGCAGAGGCTCAGCAGAAGGATGCCTGGACTTGGACGAAGGGCCACTGGGAGTGCCGGTATTCCTACGGCGTTGCGTCCGGAGATGCCAGAGACGGTGATGACTACGAGCTGACGGTGTCCGTGACGGACAATGCCGGAAACACATCCCGCACGGACAAACAGGGCTTGTATTATATCAACGGCAGCGAAACGGCGAAATCGGAAGCTTCGCATTACACCGGCGCTGGTCAGGCCAACAACGACTTCACCATCGACCAGACCAAGCCGGTCGTGAGCGTGGTGTTTGACAACAACAGCGCGCGCAACGAAAAGTACTTCTCCGCCGGCCGTACCGCGACCATCACGGTGACCGAGCACAACTTTGATCCCAAGTCGAGCGTGCGCATGACGGCCGAAAATGCGACCGCCGGTGCAGACGCCAAGGAAGGCTGGACGCAAAACGGCGACGTCTGGACGAAGACCGTCACCTTCGACCCGCAGGATGCGGTCTGCAAGTTCAGCATCGACGTGATCGACCTTGCCGGCAACGAATGCCCCGATGAGGACGTGAACTACGGCAGCAGCGCCGCGCCCCGCGAGTTTGTGATCGACCAGGTCAACCCCGCGCTCGAGATCACCGGCACGAACGCCTCTCCGTATGCGGATGCGTGCGCGCCCGGCTTCACGGCGCACGATACCAACATGAGCACGGAATACACCATGACGCTCACCCGTACCGTCCGCGCCAGCCGCAACGCAAACGTGTCTGACCGCTTCCTGACCCGCGACAGCGTCACGGTGACGGGCACGGACATCAACGCAGTGTTCAACACCATCACGGAAGAGGCCGAGAACGACGGCATCTACATTCTGGACGTGACCGTCATGGACATGGCCGGCAACTCCACGCAGACCACCTCGACCTTCACGGTCAACCGCCACGGCTCGTTCTACATCTTCAATGAGGCGCTTGCCGACGTCGTCAACGCCAAGTACGTCCAGAAGGCGGACGGCAGCTATCAGGTGACGGAGTACAACGCCAGCCCGCTGGTGGGCGATTCCGTCAAGATCGAGATCTACCGCGACGGTCAGCTCGTCACGACGCTGACGCCGGCTGTCGGCGCGGGTGTGATCGGCGCTTCCGGCCTGTATGAGTACACCTACGATCTGCCGGCGGAGTACTTCGCGCAGAACGGCAGATACAAGGTGGCGCTCTCGTCGCTGGATGAGGCGAAAAACGAATCCGACAACACGAAGCTTGACGACGCACTGCTCGAGTTCACAGTGGACTCCGTTGCTCCGGAGATCACGATGATCAAGGGGCTGGAAAAGGGCATCGTCAATGCCAAGGAGCTGACCTTCTCGGCGGCAGTCATGGACACGTACGGCATTGCCAGTGTTCAGATCCTGGTCGACGGCAAGGTGGTCAAGGAGTATGTGACGCAGGAGGCTTACGACGCGCTCAAGGCCGGCGGTCAGGCGCTGGATCATGAGTACGCCGTGCTGACGAACACGCTGGACGTCGGCGTCGAGTGCAAGCTGCTCGAGAGCAGCAGCCGCCAGCACGTCGTCATCGCCGTGACCGATATGGCTGGCAACGTGACGCAGACCGACAGCAAGGATTTTGCCCCGAGCTACGACTTCCACGAGAACGTGCTCGTTTCCACGAACTTCTGGGCGCGCTATATCCACAATGTCTGGGCGCTGGTCGTGACCGGCGTTGTGATCCTGGCGCTTGCCGGTGGCATCTGGTATGTCACGGCCAAGAAGAAAAAAGAGCACACGGCTGCGTAATTTAAGCACAGCCTGCTGACCCTGCAAAATTCCGGGAGGGGCTTCGGCCCCTTCCGGATACATGGAGACTGCGTTTTGCAGAGCCGCGCCGCGCGGCTGTGCAAAGCGCGGCCGCAAAGAATGGAGATGTCTTGTATGCACGAATGGATCGAAGAAAGAAAACTGCTGGAGGTGCACGGGCCGCAGAGCCTGTCGTACATTCTGGAGGACGACAGCCTGTTCAATCTGAGCGAATACAAGATCCTGCAGAATCAGGACAACGACTTTTTCGTCGATTGCGCCAAGCTGCGCTACAACGGGAAAATCAAGCTGACCTATTTTCTGGACGACTATGTGTCGCTTCAGGCATTGCTGCCGACGCTGGAGGCCTACACCTTCGTCACGGTACTCGCAAACCTCCTCGGCAGCGTTGTGGAGATCGTCCACAACGGATATCTGGACGCTGCGGACCTGAACCTGGAATTTAACCGCATCTACGTCGACCCTGCATCGCTGACGGTGCGCCTGATCTACGTGCCGCTCAACAGCGAGCGTGTCTCCGGAACGATCGTGCTGACTGCGCCGGTGACGGACCGCTTCCGCGCCGAGCTGCGCAAGCTGATCCTCAATTCACCCGGACTGTCCGGCGGCAGGCTGCGCGTCGTCAGCGACTGGCTGGACGACAAGTCGCTCAGCCTTGAGGACGTGTGCAAAAATGTGCGCGCCATGTCCCCCGCTGCTTCAGGCGGCGGCGCGGCGCCGCACTCCGCCCCCGCTGCACGCGGCGGCCATGCGCGGCGGCGGGTCACGATCACGGCGCTCAACGCGCCGGAGCCGCTGTCGGTGGAGATCAACAAGCCCGAATTCCGGCTCGGACGCAGCAAGACGGATACCGACTGCTGTCTGCTCTTTAACGCCGCGATCGGCCGTGTGCACTGCCGGATCTTCAACAGCAACGGCATCGTAACGGTCGAGGACGCCGACAGCCGCAACGGGACGTTCGTCAACAAGGTACGCCTCAAGCCGCATGAGCGAAAGACGCTGCACGATCAGGATGTGCTTCGTCTGGCGAACAGCGACTTTTCGGTTCGGATAGAGGAAATCAGATAATATGAGCAAGATGAGAATTATCATTGCCGACACGGAAGAAAAGGTCGTGTCGGCGCTGGAGACGAAGTTTCTGTACGAGCTGCAGGATGACGTGGATCTGGAGGTCATCACGGACGCGGAGTATTTCTCCGTGTTTTTCAACAAGCCCCAGACGGCGGACATTCTGGTCTGCGGTGAGGAGCTGTTCACGGAGGATATCAAAAAGCACGGCATCAAAAAGATGTTCCTGCTCTGCGAACAGGCGGGCACCGGCGGCACGGAGGATCTGTCGATCGAGCGGGTCTTGAAATATTCCAGCCCGCAGGCGGTCATGGATCAGGTCCTCCGCGGCCACGGGACGCAGAAGAAAAAGGAGCCGGTCATCGTGCTGGTGTATTCCGCCTCCGGCGGCGCGGGCAAAACGACGGTCGCGCTGGGCGTCTGTGCAAACCTTGCCAAGAGCTATAAGCGGGTGCTGTATCTGAGCGCCGAGCGCATCCATACGTTTCAGGGGCGCTTGAAAGACCCGAACACGCTCTCGAATCAGGCTGTGGCAGGCATTGCCGGAGCGGGCGAGCGGATGTTTGCCGAGATCCGGCCGCAGCTGCGCAAGGAGGGGTTTGATTATCTGCCGCCGTTCCCGGTCGCGCTCTCATCCGCCGGGCTGCCGTTTCGCCTGTTTGAGGCGATCGCGTCCGCGGCCAAGTGCTCCGGGGAATATGACTATGTGGTCGTGGACACGGACACGGTGTTCGACGGCGATAAGGCGAGCCTGATCACCAAGGCTGACCGGGTAGTCATGGTGCTGCGCCAGACGCGGCAGGACGTGTTTGCGATGAATATGCTTGTGCGCAACATGAGCTGCAGCGACACGGCAAAGTATTTCTTCGTCTGCAATGACTTCGACAAGGACAGGGAAAATGCGCTGGTGTCGCAGGGGAACGAGGCAAAGTTTTATGTCAGTGAGTATCTTCCGCACATGGACCGGGTGCAGAATATGACGGTTGGCGAGCTGGGTGCTCGGCCGGAGGTGCAGAAGATCGCATTTTTGGTGATGTAAAGAGGGGAAAACGATGGACAACAAGGCAGTGGTTATTTTTCGCATCCTGAAGCGCAAACAGGAACATGATCTGGAGATCCCGCTGGATATCTCGGCCAACGAGCTGTTCGTCGCGCTCAACACGGCCTATGAGCTCGGGATCGATACCGGAGATATCAAAAATTGCTACCTTCAGGCGGAGCGGCCGATCGCATTGCTCAAGGGCAACAAAAGTCTGGCGGAATTCGGCGTCCGCAACGGTACGATCATTTATTTTACTCGATGAGGAGGCGCACGCGTGGAGTACGGTTATGTTCTGAAGCTATCCAGCAAGCATCTCTATAAGGAGATCCAGCTGCTGCCTGCGGAAACGCATCTGAAAATCGGCATGGATGTCGATTGCGACGTTCGTCTGTATAAAGAGGATTTCTTTGAAAAGTTCGACCTGACCTTTACCAAAACGGGCGGCGGATGGAACGTATGCTGCTCAGACAACGTGTATATTTATGCCGGTGACGTCCGCAAGCTCGTGACAAAGGAGCTGCGGCATGGCGACGTTTTCTATGTGAAATACCAAAACGCGGACATGGAGGTGTTCCGCGCAGAGTTTCTGTTCGATTTTGACAATGAGAACAAGCGCTACGATTATGCGATCGACATTTCCCGCGCGGAAATGATCACGATCGGCGGCGGCCGTGACTGCAATATCGTGCTCAACGGTGACTATACCAAACGGGATATGCTCGTTTTGCAGCGGCGTGGGCAGGATCTGCAGGTTCGTGAGCTTCATGCTCAGTGCGGCGCGTACATCAACGGTAAGAAGATCACCTCGCACGAATTGATCCGCGACGGAGACTTTCTGTCGATCGCCGACATCAGTTTCTATTACCGGTCGGGCGTCCTGTATACGGAGTCGGGCGGTAAGGTGCTCGCGCGTGAGCCGCTCACAGCCGGACAGGTCAACACCCAATCGCACTATCCGAAGTTTCATCGCAGCACGCGCATCAAGCAAAAGCTTGATGATGAAAAGATCGAGGTGCTCGACCCGCCGGCAAAGCCGCAGGAGCCGAAAACCAATCTGATCACGCGCCTGCTGCCATCGCTGAGTATGCTGGTCGTTGCGGGCGTCATGGCGTTTATCGGCGGCCCGACCATGCTGATCTTCAGCGGCATTTCCGGCGTCATGTCGATCGTGACGGCGGTCATCGGTCTGCGGGATACGAAGAAGGATTTTAAGGCGAAGTCACAGGAGCGGATCGAAAAATACAACAAGTATATCGACAACAAACGCACGGAGATCGAGCAATCGCGCGCACAAGAGCACGATGTGCTTGAGGATATCTACATTTCACAGGCGGAAGAACGTGCGCGTTTCCGGGATTTTTCGGACGAGCTGTTCGACCGCGTTCCGGAGGATGAGGATTATCTGGTCGTGCGCCTCGGCACCGGCGACGTTGCTGCCAAGCAGGAGATCAACTACAAAAAGCAGGAGCGCTTGGAGCTGGAGGATGACCTGCAGCTGATGCCGGAGCAGATAAGCGAGGAGTACAAGTACGTGCACGATGCGCCGATCGTCTGCGATCTCAAGACGGTGAACGCGATCGGTGTGATCGGCACGGAAGCGGATCGCTTCTGCATGATGAAAAATCTGGTGGTCGATCTGTGTGCGCGCCACTATCACACGGATGTGAAGATGATCTTCGTGGCCGAAAGCGAGCATAAGGACCGTATCTGGTGGCTGCGATTCCTGCCGCACGTGGCAAACGATATGCTGGGAAGCCGAAACATCGTCTGTAACGATGAGAGCAAGAGCCTGATCTTTGACTACCTGTATAAGGAGCTGTCCGCACGCAAGCAGGCGAAGCGGTATGACTACAACATTGTCGTCTTCTTTTATGATGAATACGGCTTTAAGAGCCACCCGATCTCCAAGTTCGTGGACTCTGCCAAGGATATCGGCGTCACGTTCGTGTTTTTCGGAGAAGAAAAAGCAGACATTCCGCAGGGATGCGGCTATCTTGTGCGGGTCAGCGGCGACGAAGGCACGCTGATCCCGACGGATGACGGCAATGAGGCGAGTGCATTTCGCTGCGTGACGATGCCGGACGACGCGGCCAAGAGTATGGTCGCGCTCTTGGCGCCGGTGTATACGGAAGAGCTCTCGCTCGAGAGCACGCTGACGAAAAACATCTCGCTCTTTGAGCTGCTGCATATTATCGCGGCGGATGATCTGGATCTGGGGAGACGCTGGAGCACCTCGCAGGTGTTCAAGAGCATGGCGGCGCCGGTCGGCGTGTCCAGAGGCGGCGTGATCCAGCTTGACCTGCATGACAAGGCGCACGGCCCGCACGGCTTGGTCGCGGGTACGACCGGCTCCGGTAAATCCGAGATCCTGCAGACCTACATTCTGTCGATGGCAACGCTGTTCTCCCCGAAAGAGGTCGGCTTTGTGATCATCGACTTCAAGGGCGGCGGTATGGCCAATCAGTTTAAGGACCTGCCGCATATGATGGGCGCGATCACGAATATCGACGGAAAGGAGATCGCCCGCTCCCTGAAGTCGATCAAGGCCGAGCTGCAAAAGCGGCAGCGCCTGTTTGCGGAGGCGGACGTCAACCACATCGACAAGTATATTCAGAAATACAGAAACGGCGAGGTCGTCGAGGCGCTGCCGCACCTGATCATCATCGTGGACGAATTTGCCGAGCTCAAGGCTGAGCAGCCGGAGTTTATGAAAGAGCTCATCTCGGCTGCGCGCATCGGCCGAAGCTTGGGCGTGCATTTGATCCTTGCGACACAAAAGCCGTCCGGTCAGGTGAATGAGCAGATCTGGAGCAACTCGCGCTTCAAGCTCTGCCTGAAGGTCCAGAGTCAGGAGGACAGCAACGAGGTGCTCAAGTCCCCGCTCGCCGCGGAGATCAAGGAGCCGGGCCGCGCCTATCTGCAGGTCGGCAACAACGAGATCTTCGAGCTGTTCCAGTCCGCCTACAGCGGGGCGCCGGAAAAGGCAGCGGACAGCAATGTCAAGAGCTTTTCGATCTGCAGTCTCGCCCCGTCCGGCAAGCGCGTTCAGATCTACTCGCAGAAAAAGCGCCGCAGCGACGACAGTGAGCGCACACAGCTGACGGCGATCGTGGACTATGTGCATGATTATTGTCGGGCACAGCACATTGAGAAGCTGCCGGATATTTGCCTGCCGCCGCTGCCGGAACGCGTTGACTTTCCGGAGAAGTTCACGCGCGCGGCTGCGGCCGGCATCGTTGCGGATATCGGTATCTATGACGACCCGGATCACCAGCTGCAGGACGTTTACCGCGTGGATCTGTCCGCGCAGAACCTGATGATCATCGGCTCTGCCCAGTCCGGCAAGACCAACGTCCTGAGCGTGATCGTTCGCAATCTGGCGCAGAAATATTCGCCGGAGGAGGTCAACATCTATATCATTGACTTCGCGTCCATGGCGATGAAGGTTTTTGAACCGCTGGCGCAGGTCGGCGGTGTGGTCACATCCTCCGAGGATGAGAAACTCAAGAACCTGTTTAAGCTCTTGTTCGAGGAGATTGCTGCACGCAAGCAGAAGATGATGGAGAAGGGGCTGAGCTCTTTCTCCGCCTATCGCGAGGCCGGATTGACGGATCTGCCGCAGATCGTCTTGCTGATCGACAACCTGACCGCGCTTAAGGAATTGTATTTCAAGGATGATGACGAGCTGCTCGAGCTGTGCAGAGAAGGGTTGTCCGTCGGCATCAGCGTCGTGGTCGCAAATGCGCAGACTACAGGCATCGGGTATAAATATTTGTCCAACTTTGCGGCGCGCATAGCGCTCTTCTGCAATGACAGCGGGGAATACAGCTCCCTGTTTGACCACTGCCGCGAGCGTGTTGACGATATCCACGGCCGTTGTCTGGTCGAGCTGGACAAGACACATTTGGAGTGCCAGAGTTATCTGGCGTTTACCGGGGAGCGCGAGATCGACCGCGTCGATGCCGTGCGCACCTTTGCCGCACAGATCCGGCAGCAGTATCCGCGCAGCCGCGCAAAGCGGATCCCGTTGATCCCGGAGGTGCTCAACAGCGCCTATATCAAGGAAAACTACGGAAGCGATATGCGCGATCGCTTTGCGATGGTGCTCGGTTTGGATTACGGCAGCGTCAGCCCGCTCACGGTTGAGCTCAACGGTCTTGGCGTTCTGGCCATTTCAGGCCGCGAAGGTACCGGTATGCACAATTTCATCCGCTACTATGTTGACATGATGAATGCCGCTTACCCGGGCAAGAATGAGGTCTACATTATGGACGGCATCGGCAAACGGCTGGCGGCGCTGGAGGGCGCGGCAAATGTCGTCGCCTACGACTTCATGGCAGCCAGAGCCGTGGAGATGATCCGGACGGTGGAGCAGCGCGCGCAGCAGCGTTATGATGCGCTGGCGAGCGGCGTGACCGAATCGATCGCGGACGAGCCGTTCCTCACACTGGTCATCGACAGCCCCGATGCGCTTGAGGCCATCAGCAATGACACGCAGGCGGCAAACGCGTATAAGAATCTGACCGGAAAGTATAAGAGCATGCATGTGCTGGTGCTGGTCTGCAGCTATGAAAACACGAACATCTCCTACTCGGCGCCGGAGATCGTGAAGAAGGTCAAGGATGCGCGCCAGTTCCTGTTCTTTGACGATGTGGCAAATATGAAGATATTCGACCTGCCGCTTGCCATCCTGCGCAATTTCAAGAAACCGATCGACAAGGGCGACTGCTATTACATTCGTGATAACGAATGCCGCAAGATCAAAACGCCTCGCTGCGCCCGATAACGGCGCACACCGGCTGTAAACGAGAAGATGGGAAAAGGAGGAGCACTTATGGATGCTGCGGAACTGGATGCGGAGATCCAACGGGTGCAGCGGGAACTGGATCGGACGATCCGCCAGCGGCGCGATGATTTGAAAGCGCAGGAGCATCTGACGCGGGTCGCAGAGCAGCTTCGTGCAAAGGCGCAGAGCACCAACGCGATTCCGGAAAAAACAATGGGCGAGATCTCAAAAAAACTCGCCCAGGTGCGTGTCGGCGAACGGTTCAAGCAGAATTATTACAACCAAGTCAAGAACATTCTGTTTGGAGCGCCTTATGCGAATGCGGCCGAACATATGTGGGAGGCGCTGCGGGAGGCGCAGCAAAAAAGTTTGGACTGCGAAGAGCTGGCGAAGCGAGCGCAGCAAGCGATCCTGCGGCTGCAGGAGAAGCTTGAAAATCTGAAGGCGGAGCGGGAGCGCTTACAGGCGGGAGGCGGATTTAGATGATCAGCGTATCCAAGTCGGCGCTGGCACAGTGCAATGCACAGCTGAAGTCGCTGTGTAATGATTGGGATGCCGATGTCGCCAAGAAGTGTTATATGATCCGAAGCCGCGGAGACACCGCCGACGGTGCGCAGGAGTGGATGGATGAAACATATCGGCTGCTGCAGGCGATGAAGCTGCTGCTGGAGAATACGGCAACATTTTTCAGCGCTGTCGCTGCGGAATTCGAAGACGCGGATGATACCGCGGCACAGGAAACGGGCGGCATCGGCGGCTCCGGCGGCATTGTGAAGGGGTGAGGGCGATTTATTCGGTTCCATATGATTTGATCGTTGCGGATGCTGAATTCGAGCGTGTGGAAGCAGACGTGAAAAAGGCGCTGGAGGATCTCGAGACGACCTGCAAAAGCTATAAGGAAACCTTGGAGACGATCAGCGAGACCGCGCTCGTCTCCGGACAAACCCATGACGCGACGGTTCAGTTCCTGCAGTATGTCGACCTGCTTTGCGAGACCGCACAGGGGCTGGGTAAGAAGTGCGAGAAGCTGACCGCTGACTTTCTGACAGAGATCGATCAGGCGGATTCTTATCTGTATGATGAGTCCTTTGCGACAACGGGACGCGACTTTACACAGCGGCAGTTTTCATATTTGTGCGAATGCCTGATGGATATTTGGCCCACGGAGATCGACAATTGGTTTGACGGGGTTTTGGACTATGTCCACAACATCTTGGACGGAGTCGGGGACTATATCTACGGGAAAGCATATAAAATCGTCGACAAACTCGGCTGGAAGCAAGGGAAGAAGTGGCTCCAAGACTGCCATGTTATGTATCTCGACTACAATAACGCGACAAAGCGGGAGCTGATCGAGCTGTTCGACCGGAGCTTTGCCGTTGACAAAAAGTACGGATTTAGGTGCGGACATTATTTCACCATGGCCAATACGCTGGAGAGTCTGCGGCGGCTGATGTCTGCCATGTCGGATGTGATCCGGCCGTCGAACGGGACATTTACCGTCGAGGAGCTGAACCGCAAGGTGAGCAGCTTGGCGCGTGAACTGCAAACGTATTATACGCAGACAGTCGAGATCGTGGGCAACGGTCAGGTGCCGGACGAGCTCCAGATCTCTGATTTCGTTTCACAGCCCTGGTCGATCACATACTTTTCCGGTTTCCTCTGCGCGACCACTATGTTTATGGCGGATGTGAGCGGCGTTGATTTAACGACGCTGACGATCACGCAGATGTTTGAAATGGCCAAAAAGCAGATTTGCCACATGGAATCGTATAACGATTATCTGACCAAGAAGCTCCTGATGGAGAGCATACGCAAAACGGTCACAGAGAAACAATACGCGTATGACGAAAGTCTGGAGAAAGATATTGCAGATTTTTTCAAGGAGTTTTTCAGCAACACAAAAAGCACGCACGAAGATATTTACGAATACTTGAATACCCATCGCGACAAGGACGGGAAACTGTTTTTGGATGGGCGCACGGTAGAGGCAAAGAGATTTCGTGCGTTCCTGAAATCGTTGGGCAAGGCTGAAGAGATCATGAAATGGGGCAGCGCTTCGGCCGACTATCTCGCCAGATTGTTTGCCGACTATACCGAAAGTGCGAAGATCCTCGAGACGTTGGACGCGTATGGAGCGGGTGGCGCGGATATGCAGCGCTGCCTGAAGGATGTACGCGCGCTTTACGAAAACGAGATCGACGCATGGGTGCAGGAAGGAGCCAGCGTGGCCGCGGAGCTTGGCTACGACGCAGCGTTTAAGTGGCTGGCGAAGACATCGCCGGTTATGGCGGTCATTGATGAAATTGAGAAAACGATTGCAACGACCGGAGAAGTCAGCGGCATCGGTATTGCGGACCGGAATCGGTATGACGCGCTTGTGTACGTACAGCTCCATTGCGATACAAACGCGGCATATGATCGCGCCCGTGGAGTGGCCAAGGGGCTGACACCGGACAGTGAAGGCTATGCCGCGGCAATGGAGGATCTGCGCAACTGCTTTGAGCTGAATAAGCAGACGATGATCAAGATGTTCGATGCGATGGCGAAGGCAGAGCACGGCTACAAGCAGGCGTATTACAGATACTGTATGCGGCAGGTGCAGAGCGCATCCATGTATGACAAGGCAGAGATCAGTGTGCTCACCTATGAACAGTTTTTAGAGCAGGCATAAGCGGCCTGCATCCGGATATACCCGTTTTACGGTTATATATAAGTACAAAATTATTAGGAGGAAAAAGCAATGTCTAACCAGATCAGAATGACTCCCGACGCAATGCGGGAACGCGCAAATCAGTACCGCAACGAGGCAGAAACCGTTCACGGTGTGATCTCTAAGATGGATTCTCTGCTGCAGCAGCTGCAGTCTGAGTGGGAAGGCTCGGCGAGCGAGTCTTATGCTGCACGCTACAACGAGCTTAAGCCCGGCTTCATGAAGGCGGAAGAGCTCGTTCGTGAGATCGCTTCGGCGCTGGATGCCAGCGCGCGGATCGTCGAAGAGACCGACAAAAACATTGCCGATCAGTTCAGAGCGTAAGTATGTTTGCCTGCCTGCTGCCTCTCTCGAGGCAGCAGGCAGGACTTCCTGACGCTGCAGCCGTTTTGAGAGCTTTCTCTGAACGACTGGAGCGCCAGACTTGAGAAAATGGGTTTTGGAGGGGCAGGAGATTCCTATGGAACAGGCACAGATCGAAAGCAGAATGCAGAGTATCCGCGAGGAGATCCGGCAGATACAGAACAGCTTGGATTCTTGTGAACAATGTGGGCAGGGGTTGCGAGTTTCGTTCACGGAGATAGAGGAGCTCCAAAACGAAATGCTCCGGAAAATGGACCGAGCGGGGAGCGTTGGACAGGAGTTCCGTATGTTTCGGAGTCTTCAGGAAAAGCGCCGTGAGGTGATTCACGGACCTGCGTTTCAAAGCATGATGGAAGGCCTCTACGGTTCTGACAACGAGTTTCGAGAAAACAAGCAAAAATTGATCCGTCGCTTGGAAGAGCTGGAAGATGAGCTGGAACAACTGCGCGCGCTGGCAGAGGCGAATGCTGCGGAGGATACAGATGGCTAAGAAAAAAACGGCAGTAAATGAAGGGTACAATTTTGTCTTTGATGATGATTATATTAACGACGCGAAGGAGTATTTTTCTTCCGCAGTGAAAGATATAGACCAGCGGCTGACCTCTTATCTGGAAATCATGGAACAGATCTGTGAGGATGAAAAACTTGAGGGCGAAACAGCGGCGGCGTTGGCTGCTCTTATGGAACGGGCGGAAAGACTGAAGGATGCAGTTTCTACTTATGGAGAGCGTGCCAAAGATGTATTGGCCGCTTTTTTGAAGGAAATTGATGCAATAGACAAATCGCTTTATTAAGAGGTGAACGTAGTGAGTGGCAGCGATCAGAACCGCAAGCAAAAGAGTTCCGGCAATCCTACACCGGGGCGTTCCGGTGATCGGATTACCTATAACAGCGACCTTCTGGAAGAGACTCAGGAGAAATTGAATCAGCAGCCGGCCTTCTGCAACGTTGTGCCCGGCAAAAGCGGAAAAGGTGAGAGTGTTGACAAGATAGCGGCGCTCGCAGAGCAAATGGATGCGATTTACCAACAGATGCACCTGCTGATCAAGGCAACGGCGAAAGCGCTGGAAAGCATTCGCATCACTGTGCAGGAAATGGACAACGGACTTGCCGCGTCATATATCGTCGATGACGGAGTCTCCTGTACGTTAAAGAAAAAGAAGGAAAAAGAGGACCCGCTGATGTTGAAGTAGACATGGGGAGGTGTTGGCGATGGTTAGGGAGTTTACGGACGCAAAGCTGGCCGAGCTGCTGAAATATGCGCAATCCCGCGAAGAAATGAATTGGTTCGAGCGGCGATGGGATGATATTACCGATCTTTATAAACGGGTTACTACCGTTTGGCCTATGGGGCTCGGGAAATTGTTTAAGAGCGACTATATATCCGGGAATAAGGAGCGGGAAAAGAAGTATCGTGCGGCGATCGTCGACGTTGAAGACTATGGTGAAGCGCAGCTTCGCACAATGTTTCGGCTCGCAAATGATCAGGATGAAATCGAGGCAGCAATAATTCAAGAATTATATGACGAAGGAGAACAGCTGCTCCGGGAGCTGAAAGCGCTTACGGAGATTATCACACCGACGGGAGCGGGCGCGAGCCCGCTGAACGGCAATGCGGCGCTTGAGAGCGTGGGAAATTCAAGCGAGACGGTGGTCGTGCACGCATCCCAGCCGGCCATTTCGGACGAACGACTCATTGAGCACTGTCAGCAGGAGAGCGCCTTTGAGTACCGTCAAGCGGTCCTGAATGTATCGGATGCCGTTTGCAATATGGACTTTGCAACGGCCGTGCTGATCGCGCTGTTCAATCATAAGGATATCATTCTTGATGACTTGCTGCATAAGCCGGGCGCGCCGGATGCACGGAAGTATGTCTATGAACAGATTCAAAAAGGTGCAAAAGGCTACGATTCGATTGACGTTCTCATTCAGGAACTCGCAGCAAAAAAATTGATCGACCCGAACAACAAAAAAGATCTGGAATATGTTCGGTATGCGTTGAGCCAGCGTGCGGAGGGGAAAACGCTTGTATGCGCAAATGATATTCGGCTGGATTCGCAAAGATATGGGCAGTTGGATTTGATGATCGTCCCCATCGTGGATTGTTTCTTGAACAACAATTTGCAGACGATGATCAAAGACGAGAATATGTTTGCAGCATATTGTGAGCATCTTGGAAGGGATCCGCAGCTGATCAAAGATCTCCGGGGAGGCAAGATTTCCGGCTATGAGGTTTCATTGTATCAAGATGCGCTTTATGGTTCGCTGACGGAAATTTTCGATAAGAGCGAATATAAAGTCTGCCCGCAGCCATACAAGGATATTATCAAAGGACTGAAAGATCTTAAAAAAATAGGGATGAGCGGCAAGAGCGAAGAAGCAATGAAAGAGATGCTCAAAGATGGGGTGCTGACAGAAAAAGAGGCTGCCGAATTCCTTAAAGTGTACTGCGGGATCAAGAATGCCGGGGAGAAACATATTAAAGCCTTACAAACGCTCGCGAAACCCGTGGAAGTATTCAAGAAAATAGACAAATATGCGGATGGATTGCAGGATGGCATTGACTACATATCCTATTGGTTTGCGGATTATAGTGGAGAGTTAGAACTGGTTGATCAAATGATCGAGGCGGCCAAACTATCGGGAGACACGAGCTATGAGAGTGCGCTCGAAAGATTGAGAGATGATTTTTCAGACAAATTCTCAGGAACGCTAAATCGGGCGATCGACATGGCAGCCAGCGAGGGGTGGAAAAAGCTTCAAGGCATGAGCCCGCTGCTGACGTTGACGGAAACTGCCATTGATTTTGTGGGGGTTACTACGGGGGCTAAGAACTATTGCGATGCAGCCCAGAAAATCATTAGCTATTCCGCGATCAGCGGTCAGTGCGTGGACAATTACAGTCGTGCGATTGAAGCAGTTCAGGCGGGTAACGCCGGCGAGTCGGCGCTGCTGAATGTGCGCTCTTCTTTTGAAATCATGAAGCAGGTGCTGTCTGATTATTATGATGCCCAGATCATTTATGCGAGAAAGACCCGACTCCAGGTCCCCAAGGAGAAATATATGTCCTATCTTGAGTATGAAAAGCACGTTATCGATCATATGGAGCTGGGGCAGAAATTCAAGGCGATGAGTTTCGAGGAGTTTCAGCGGGACGTATTGTGCTGCGCATGACGGAGCGGCGGCGATAAAGGCCTTGGCTCGCAATGCGATGGAAGATAAAAAGAGGTGAGCAAAACGAACGCGGCCGTATTACAGGAAACAATCGAAGAATGCGAGAAGAAGATTCTGAAAATAGAAGCGCGCAACCAGGAGATCTCTCAACTGTTGCAGGATGCGGACAACGGAACAGAGCGCGCGCAGGCGGGAGCACAGAAGTGGGAGCGCAAACGGTCAGAGTGTTTTGAATTTGTGCGAAACGGCTTGAACCGGCTTAATCCAAGGTCTGCGCTTCGGGAGATCTATCTGCAGAGAATCCGCAGCGTGCTGGACGGCTATGAGGCCGAGTCCATCTCGGAAATATACCGAGAGCTGCAGCGCGAGATTTATATAAGCGCCGACGAGCTGGAAAGTGAACTGGCGTATAATCAGGCACAGCTGCAAGCGCTGCAAGAAGAGCTGCGCTATTATATGCAAATGCAGGAGCCTTTATAGTGGAGGTCGCAATATGGGGGAAAAAATAAAGCTGACGCCGGATGCCGTTCGCGAGGCCGGAAAGAAAATCAGTCAAATTTCCTATACACCGACGGCATTTGCAGAAAGCGCGCTTTCTGCAACGGGCGGACTTGTGTCATTTCGGCTGAAAAGCATGATGGATGACCTCAACGCCATCGGCAATCAACTCACGCAGATCCTTCAATTGTCAGAGGGAAAATTTGAGAAGATTGCAGAGGAAATGGAGGCGGCGGATCAGCACGCGGCAAGCCAGTATCGGGGGTGAGGTATACATATGGCAGGTCTGTCTTCTGAGATGATCGTGGATGTGGAACAGTATCAGGCGTTTGCGGAAACGATCAAAGCGGAAAGCAAAAAATGGGAAAGCACGTGGGACGCATACCTGAAGCAACTGAACTTTGCGCAGGATTCCGGAATAGAAGCCGGCGCTGCGGCGAAAGCGTTCCTGGAGTTTGTGGACACGGTGTCAAAGCTGAATGGGGCGTTTGAGAAGTTCGGAAAAGATGTTGCGCAAGATATCACATCGTTTTTGAAGGCTGTCGATGATGCGGATTCGAAGTTGTTCAAAAATGAAGGCAATAAGGTGTTCACGAATGAGGAGTTTAAGAAGGCCTACAGTGTTGTAGATAACACACCCCAAAGCTTTCATATCGAAGATGACACATGGATAGTCATATTGATTGAAAAGCTCTGCAAGCTCTTTTGGAAAGGCTATGGGCAGAAAGTCAAAATCGAGGACTACGAATCGGAACTGGTAAAGCGCGTGCAAGAAGTGAAAATGAAAACCAGCGGGGAGCTGGCGGAGGTAAAAGCAGGCGTGCGAGCGGCGGATCACACATTTCAGCAGAATCTTGCGGCGCGGCAAAACGAACTGACGGAGCTTCTTGCGGCGCTGAAGATGATTGCGTCTATTCTGGAAACACCATCGGGAATGATATCGCATGGTGATTTGACTGCGATTACGTGTGCGCTTTCGGATTTGCAAAAGGCCGACGTGACGGTGACGGACGAAAATGTTGTGTCTTTTTCCGTGAACGTCAGCAATTATTTTGGTCCAACTACGGCCGGGATCCGGTCGTACTGCGAAAGCAGCGTCGCGTCGCTGATAACGACCGATTTTGATAATTATCGTGTCACTGTAAAAGCGGCAAAATCCTATTTCGATTCTTACTCCCAAGATTATACCGAAACCCAAAAGAATATTGATAAGTACAAAAATGTGTTTGACCAGATACTCCGTCTCTATCAAAAGTACGGAGCAGAAAAATGGGCTGAGCATGCGCAAGAAGCACAGATCGCTATACAAAAAGAAGACGTTGAGCGGTTTAATCGCATTGTCAGCAAAACGGCAAAACTGAGCAAATATTCTGATGATTATATGGATATATGGCTTCCGATGTTTTGCGATATGTCGGCCAGCAAAGAGATGTTTGCACGTTTCAAGGCAAACTGCGATCTGGATAAGCCCGGTGTACAAAAGGCACTCGAGCGCGTGGAAGAACTATATAACCAGAGCGAGGAGGCCTACATATCAGAAACGCTGGAGACGATGGCGAAACAGATAAAGGATTGGGCGACGAAAAAAACCGCGCAGACTCTTGTGGAAGTTTATGCAGATGTCTATGCAGGCTTTGGCGGTACGATAGCTTCGGGAGTCGCGCGAAAGGTCGGGAATGGCATCATCGAAAAGGCGTTTGCGGAGGCGCCGGCGGTGCAACTCTTGGATTGGGTCGAAGCGACGAACAACAGCTTTAACAATGCGGTGATGAAACTGAAAAATGCCGACCCGGCGTCGGATGGATATCAGGAATTGATCCAGGATGTCCGTCAGCAGTTTGAGACGGCAAAAGAAGCGCAGTTGTCTTTTTATTCAAAGCTTGCAGAGAGTGCGTCTCGAAAGGAGCAGGAGCGCTTCAAAAAGATTGAAGACAGCATCCGGTCGATGTCTTTGCTGGATGTGGCTCCTGGTGAAATCTATGACTACGAAGACGAGAGATACTTTTTGATAGACTATATCATGGACGGAGATGTCACATTAGAATGAACAGTGCTCTGTTCGCCGAAACAGCGCTGCCCGTGCAGCAGGCGCGCGGCAGATCTGCGCGCCCGGTCGATGGCGAGTAGACACGCGGCAATCAAATAGGAATCGCAGCCCGCCCGGGGAGCAATGCTCCCCGGGCGGGTCGTTTTTTTGCGCCGGGGCGCAAAATTGCGCATTCGTTCTCCAGCGCATCCTCCGGCGCGATGCCCGCTGCGCGCTTTGCGGCGCAAAAATTTTCGCACCGCAGCGCATATCCGCGCGCGGTTTCGCCGACAATAACCGGGAAGCAAATCCCGAACTTGCGCCTTTGGAGGAATGGATATGTACAAAAAGGACTTTATCGACACCAACGACTTCACCCGGCAGGAGCTGCTGGACATCATCGAGCTGTCGCTGGCCATCAAGCGCGCCATCGCGCAGGGGTATTATCCCCCACTGATGAAAAACCAAAACCTCGGCATGATCTTCCAGCAGTCGAGCACCCGCACGCGCGTGTCGTTCGAGACGGCCATGAGCCAGCTCGGCGGTCACGCGCAGTACCTCGGTCCGGGCATGATCCAGCTCGGCGGTCACGAGACCATCGGCGACACGGGCAGGGTGCTCTCGCGGCTGGTCGATGTGGTCATGGCGCGCGTCATCGAGCACCGCACGGTCGTGGAGCTTGCCGAGGCGTGCACGATCCCGGTCATCAACGGCATGAGCGACTATAACCACCCCACGCAGGAGATCGGCGACCTGTGCACGATCTGCGAGCACCTGCCGGCGGGCAAGCGGCTCGAAGACTGCAAGGTCGTCTTTGTCGGCGACGGCACGCAGGTGTGCGCATCGCTCGGCTTCATCACGACGAAGCTCGGTATGCACTTCGTGCACTACGGTCCGGAGGGGCATCAGCTGGGCGCCGGGCACAAGCAGATCCTGGAGGCCAACTGCAAGCTCTCCGGCGGCACGTGGGCGGTCACGGACGAGCGCGATGCCGTGCGCGGCGCGGACTTCATCTATACCGACGTCTGGTACGGGCTGTATGAAAACGAGATGCCCAAGGACGAGCGCGTGCGCGTCTTTGCGGATTTTCAGGTCAACCGCGAGCTTATGCAGCTCGGCGCGCTCGGCTGCAAGTTCCTGCACTGTCTGCCTGCCACGCGCGGCGAGGACGTGACCGACGAGGTCGCAGACTCCGCCGCCTCGCTCTGCTGGGAGCAGGCCGGAAACCGCCTGACGGCGATGCGCGGGCTGCTCGTATACTTCACGCGCTGCCGCCGCAGCCCGTCGGAGCTGGCGCTGGCCGCGGCGCGCGAGGAGCTCGACACGTTCCTGGCCGCGCGGCTCGGCGGCTGCTGACCGGCGGATAAAGGAGCGGACGAATGGACGAACGCAAAAAGTTCCGCCTCGCGGACGTCATCCTCTCGGTCATCTGCGTCGTGTTCGTGGCCGAGGCCGCCGCGCCCGTCGCCTCCATCGGCAACAGCCAGTATTTCTGGTGGCTGTTCATGATGGTCGCCTTCCTGCTGCCCTACGGCATGATCTCGTCCGAGCTCGGCACGGCGTATCCCGGTGACGGCGGGCTCTACGACTGGATCCACAAGGCGTTCCCGGAGACAAAGTGGGGCGCACGCGCCTCGTGGTATTACTGGATCAACTTCCCGCTGTGGATGGCCTCGCTCGCGGTCGTGTGTCCGGAGCTGCTGGGCGTGCTCACGGGGCTGCGCTTCGGCTGGGGCGCGAAGCTGCTCATCGAGCTCGCCTTCATCTGGATCGTCACGTGGATCGCCTGCTACCCTGTGTGCGACAGCATCCTCATCCTCAACATCAGCGCCGCCATCAAGATGCTCCTCGCGCTGACGGTGGGCGTGCTCGGCATCGTCTATGTCGCGCGCAGCGGCTTTGTCAACGACATGGCGCCGCGCACGTTCCTGCCGGGCTTTGACCTGCACAGTCTGTCGTATATCTCGGTCATCATCTTCAACTTCCTCGGCTTCGAGGTCGTGTGCACCTACGCCGACAATATGCGCGATCCCAAGCGCCAGATCCCGCAGGCCATCGTGAGCGGCGGCATCGTCATCGCGCTCATCTACCTGTTTTCGGCCTTCGGCATCGGCGCCGCCATCCCCACGCAGGAGATCAGCGAGGATTCGGGGCTCATCGACGCGGTCGCGCTCATGACCGGGCGCACGAGCGGCTGGTTCGTCGGCGCGGTGGCGCTGCTGTTTCTCATCACGCTCTTCGGCAACATGATCTCGTGGTCGATGGGCGTCAACGCCACCGCCGCCTACGCCGCCGCGCGCGGCGATATGCCCGCGGTCTTTTCCCGCCGCTGGGCGAAAAACGATATGCCCGTCGGCGCGGCGCTCACGAGCGGCGTCGTTGCGAGCGCGGTGTGCATCCTTGGCGTCATCATCGAGCTGCTGTCTCCCGCGTCGTCGCTGTTCTGGAGCTTTTTCGCGCTCAACCTCGTCATGCTGCTGCTGAGCTATGTGCCGGTGTTTCCGGCGTTTTTGCGCCTGCGTGCGCGCGACCCGGATGCCGAGCGGCCGTTTCGCGTGCCGGGCGGGCGCGGGCTGCTGCGCGCGCTGGCCTATGTGCCCATGGCGCTGATCCTCGTCTCGATCTTTTTCACGGCCGTGCCGCTGTCCATGGACAGCGAAACGCTCTCGCACTACCTGCCGATCACGGTCGGCTCGCTCATCAGCATCGCCATCGGCGAGGTGCTCATCGCGGCGCGTGCGCGCCGCCGTCCTTAGGAGGGGATACTATGGCAAAACGAATCATCGGCTCGACGCCCAAGCGCGACGGCTACCGGATGCCCGCGGAATTCGAGCCGCAGTCCGGCGTATGGATGCTCTGGCCGGAGCGCAACGACAACTGGCGCGACGGCGCCAAGCCCGCGCAGCGGGCGTTTCTGGACGTGGCGGAGGCTATTTTGCAGTTTGAACCCGTGACGGTCTGCGTCAGCGCGGCGCAGTACCAGAACGCGCGCGAGCGTCTGCCGCGCGCCGTGGACTGGACGTTCAACGCCTGGGGCGGTCTGGTCGACGGGCTCTATTTCCCGTGGGATCTCGACGATCAGGTCGCGCAGAAGGTGTGCGAGCTGGAGCGCGTCGATTCCTACCGCACCGAGGGCTTCGTGCTCGAGGGCGGGTCAATCCATGTCGACGGCGAGGGCACGGTGCTCACGACCGAGATGTGCCTGCTGTCCGAGGGGCGCAACCCCTCCATGGACCGCGGCGCGATCGAGCATATGCTCTGCGACTATCTCGGCTGCGAAAAAGTCCTCTGGCTGCGCGACGGCATCGACCCCGACGAGACCAACGGCCACATCGACGACGTGGCCTGCTTCATCCGTCCGGGCGAGGTCGCGTGCATCTGGACGGACGACCCGCAAAACCCGTTTTACCAGCCGGCGCACGACGCCTACGACACGCTCTCGCAGGCGACGGATGCCAGGGGGCGCAGGCTGAAGGTGCACAAGCTCTGCCTGACGCAGCGGCCGTGCCTGCTTGAGGGCGCGGCGACGATCGACGCCGTGGAGGGCACCATTCCGCGCGCGGACGGCGAGGTCGCCATCGCGTCGTATATGAACTTCCTCATCGTCAACGGCGGCATCATCCTGCCGCAGTACGGCGATGAAAACGACGCGCTTGCCGTGCAGCAGGTGCAGGCCATGTTCCCCGAGCGGCGCGTGGTCGGCGTGCAGACGCGCGAGGTCGCCTTCGGCGGCGGGAACATCCACTGCATCACGCAGCAGCAGCCCGCGCCGCAGCGCAGGTGACGCCATGGCAAGGATCGTCATTGCGCTCGGCGGCAACGCGCTCGGCAATACGCCCGCCGAGCAGCGCGCGCGTGTGGCCGCCGCCTGTCCGGCGCTCGTCGGGCTCATCCATCAGGGACACGAGATCATCGTCAGCCACGGCAACGGTCCGCAGGTCGGTATGATCCAGACGGCGTTCGACGCCGCCGCGAAAACGAACCCCGCCGTCGCGCCCATGCCGCTGCCGGAGTGCACGGCCATGAGTCAGGGCTATATCGGCTATCATCTGCAGCAGGGGCTGCGCCGTGCGCTGCGTGCGCAGGGTATGCCGTGGCAGGTGGCGACGGTCGTCACGCAGGTTGTCGTCGACCCGGACGACCCCGCCTTTCAGACGCCGACCAAGCCCATCGGCGCGTTTTACGACGCGGCCGCGGCACAGCGGATGCAGCACAGCGACCCGACCCTGCATATGCGCGAGGATTCCGGGCGCGGCTGGCGGCGTGTCGTCGCCTCGCCGAAGCCGGTGGACATCGTCGAGCGGCGCTCGATCCTGAACCTGCTCGACAATGAGTATATCGTCATCGCCTGCGGCGGCGGCGGTGTGCCGGTCGCGCGCGACGCGCACGGGGACTATTTCGGGGTCGACGCCGTCATCGACAAGGACTTTGCCAGTGCCTGTCTGGCCGAGGCCGTGGGCGCGGACTATCTGTTCATCCTCACGGCGGTCGACCACGTCTGCCTGAATTTCGGCACGCCGGAGCAGCGCGCGCTCGACGTGCTGCACGCCGACGACGCGGAGCGCTACCTGCGCGAGGGGCAGTTCGGCGCGGGCTCGATGCAGCCGAAGGTCGCCGCTGCCGTGCAGTTCGTGCGC
>OLOS01000762.1_pt1 | contig 31378 bp, 28 predicted proteins | sample 1672631 | NCBI WGS metagenome assembly OLOS01 (sample SAMEA3136707, study PRJEB25190) | human gut metagenome | biome: human gut; feature: human-associated habitat; material: faeces | place: Austria | collected 2013 | reverse complement strand
CACACCCGTTTTCCGCCGGAGCCGAACGGCTATCTGCACATCGGCCACTGCAAGGCGCTGACCATCGACTTTGGCACCGCTGAGCGCTTCGGCGGCCTTTGCAACCTGCGCATGGACGACACGAACCCCACGAAGGAGGACGTCGAATTTGTCGACGCCATCAAAGAGGACATCCACTGGCTGGGCTTCGACTGGGGCGACCGTTTCTTCTACGGCAGCGACTATTTTGAAAAGGACTACGAGTACGCTGTCGAGCTCATCAAAAAGGGCCTTGCCTACGTCTGCGACCTGACGCCCGAGCAGGCGAGAGAGTACCGCGGAGACATCGGCAAGCCCGCCATCTCCCCGTACCGTGACCGCGATGTGGAGGAGAACCTCGACCTCTTCGAGCGCATGAAAAACGGCGAGTTCCCTGAGGGCAGCCGCACGCTGCGCGCAAAGATCGACTTAGCCTCCGGCAACTTCAACATGCGCGACCCTGTTATTTACCGCATCCGCTACATGCACCATCACCGTCAGGGCGACAAGTGGTGCATCTACCCGATGTACGACTTTGCGCACCCCATTCAGGACGCGCTCGAGGGCATCACGCACTCGCTGTGCTCGCTCGAATTCGAGGCGCACCGCCCGCTCTACGACTGGGTGGTGAACAACGTTTCCGTGCCCAATAAGCCGCGCCAGATCGAGTTTGCCCGCCTTGGCATCGATCACACGGTCATGTCGAAGCGCAAGCTCAGAAAGCTCGTCGAAGAGGGAATCGTCTCCGGCTGGGACGATCCGCGTATGCCGACGCTGTGCGGCCTGCGCCGCCGCGGCTTCACGCCTGCGTCCATCCGCAACTTCTGCGACCGCATCGGCGTTGCCAAGAGCGCGAGCGTGGTCGAATACAGCTTCCTTGAGCACTGCCTGCGCGAGGACCTCAACGAGAAGGCTGAGCGCACGATGGGCGTGCTGCATCCGGTGAAGCTCGTCATCACGAACTATCCCGAGGGCAAGAGCGAGACGTTCACGGTCGAAAATAACCCGACCGACCCTGCGTCCGGCACGCATGAGATCACGTTCTCCCGCGAGTGCTGGATCGAGGCAGACGACTTCATGGAAGTCCCCGTGCCCAAGTACAAGCGCCTGACGCCGAACGGCCCCGAGTGCCGCCTCAAGGGCGCGTACCTCATCACCTGCACGGGCTGCAAGAAGGATGAAAACGGCAACGTCGTCGAGGTCTACGCCGAGTACGACCCGAACTCGCCGGGCGGCGATCCCGCCGACGGCCGCAAGGTCAAGGGCGCGACGATCCACTGGGTCGACGCCGCGACCGCGCTGGACGCCGAGGTGCGTGTTTACAGCGAGCTGTTCAGCGACCCCGCACCCGACGGCGCGGACAAGGATTTCCTTGCCTGCATGAACCCCGATTCGCTCGAGGTGCTGACCGGCTGCAAGGTCGAGCCGCGCATGCGCGACATCGCCGCGGCGTACGACAAGACCGAAAAGAAGGGCAAGACCGCGCCGAGCTTCCAGTTCATGCGCCTTGGGTATTTCTGCCTTGATAACAAGGATTGCTCCGAGGATCATCTGGTGTTCAACAGATCTGTGACGCTGAAAGACAGCTTTAGGAAATAAGCATTGAAATGTTCCCTGCACCGTGCAGGGGATGCGACAAAGGGGACCTTCTCTCACGTGAGAGAAGGTCCCCTTTTGAACCCCTAAGAGAACGGCAGGGGCGTTTCGACTTCGCCCCTGCACCCCTAACGACCAAAAGGGAGGGGCCTTGCCCCTCCTTTTTGGATTATCCACCCCGTGGCACTTCCGGTAAGCACTGCACCTACTTTGGATGCTTCTGAGCTGATAGTACCTGCCGGAGCGGCATTGCTGCGCTCGCCGCGCTGGGGATTTTTTTAGTTTTCTGCTGAATCGGTACTGCCGATAGGCTCGTCGGGGATGATATCATGTGTGATGACTTGTTCTTCTGCGTCTAACAGGGCTTTTTTCAGGACTTCACGGGCAAGAATGCCCTTGCCCTCATCGTAAAGGTCGATGGCTTCGCTCATGGAGCGTACCATCAGGTGGTAGAGACTTTTATAAGTTGTCATAGTGCATCCCTCCTTGATGGCATTTTACCGCATTGTGGAGATATACACAATATTTGTTTTTCACTTTGCTCCATATAATAGGCTCGTAAGAAGGTGGGGTGAGGACAATCATCAGTTATGAGCCTTTATGGAAAACGTTGCAGGAAAAAGGTATTTCGCAGTATTATCTGCTGCAAAATGGGCTTGACAATAAGACTTTGGATTCGCTGAAAAAGGGAAAGAACATCACACTGCTGACGCTGGAAAAGCTCTGCAAACTGATCGACTGCACCCCAAACGATATTATTGAATTTATCTGAAAGCTACCGGTGTGTTAGTCGGTAGCTTTTCATTTTCCCGCGGCGAGCGCAGCAATGCCGCCCGCACGCAGTCTGCCGCCGTGCTACCGTCACTCGCGCCTCACGGAGTAAGGCGCGGTTGCGATTGGTAACGAATCGCAGAGATTCATGGCGAAGCCATGTACACCGCACCCGATTGCGCAGCGCGTGCAGTTCTTCGAGCTGCAATCTGGCAATGTGCGGGGTCGAGGGGGAAGGCCCCTCGTCCTTTCTCTCGGGGGTTGCAAAGGGGGATACTCTCTTTCGAGAAAGAGAGTATCCCCCTTTTACGCACTTCCGTACGGTGCGGAAATATCCCGCGCCTGCGCGGAACAATTTGCAAATGGTTTTGTTAAACCGTTTCCAGAATCTCTCTGGCAACATAAACACCGCTCGCCGATGCGTGCGACAGCGAATGCGTAATACCGCTGCCGTCGCCGATGACATAGAGCCCCTTGTACGGCGTTTCAAGGTGCTCGTCGAGCGCGACCTCCATGTTGTAGAACTTGACCTCCACGCCGTAGAGGAGCGTATCGTCGTTTGCGGTGCCCGGCGCGATCTTGTCGAGCGCGTAGATCATCTCGATGATGCCGTCCAGAATGCGCTTGGGGAGCACGAGGCTCAGATCACCGGGGGTCGCCGCGAGCGTCGGCGTGACGAGGCCTTCTTCGATGCGCTTGACCGTGCTGCGGCGGCCGCGGACGAGATCGCCGAAGCGCTGGACAATGACGCCGCCGCCGAGCATGTTGGACAGGCGCGCGATGGACTCGCCGTAGCCGTTGGAATCCTTGAACGGCTCGGAGAAGTGCTTGGCAACGAGAAGCGCGAAGTTCGTGTTCTCGGTCTGGAGGGACTTATCCTCATAGCTGTGGCCGTTGACCGTGACGATGCCGTTCGTGTTCTCGTTGACGACGATGCCGTTGGGGTTCATGCAGAACGTGCGGACGTTGTCCTCGAACTTTTCCGTGCGATAGACGATCTTGCTCTCGTAGAGCTCGTCAGTCAGGTGGGAGAAGACGACGGCGGGGATCTCGACGCGCACACCGATATCGACGCGGTTCGACTTCGTGGGGATCTTGAGCTCCTGGCACACGCCCTCCATCCACTTGCTGCCGACGCGGCCGACGGAGACGATGCACTTATCGCAGGTATAGTCCGTCTCGCCGACGGTGACGCGGTAGCCTTCGCCCTCGCGGGCGATGGTGGTGACGGGAGAATCGAAGTAGAAGTCGACCTTGTCCTTGAGCAGGTCATAGAGGTTCGAGAGCACGACGAGGTTCACGTCCGTGCCGAGATGGCGGACGGAGGCGTCGAGCAGATTCAGCTTATTCTGGATGCAGAGCTTTTTGAACTTTGTGCCGGCGGTGGAGTAGAGCTTCGTGCCCTCGCCGCCGTAGGCCATGTTGATCTCGTCGACATAGTGCATGAGGTCGAGCGCCTGCTTTTTGCCGATGTACTCGTGCAGCGTGCCGCCGAAGTCGTTGGTGATGTTGTATTTGCCGTCGGAAAATGCGCCCGCGCCGCCGAAACCGCTCATGATCGAGCAGCTCTTGCAGCGGATGCAGGACTTGACCTTGTCGCCGTCGATGGGGCAGTGGCGCTTTTCAAGGCTGTGACCGGCCTCGAACACGGCGACGCGCAGGTCGCTGCGATCCTTTGTCAGCTCGTAGGCGGAGAAGATGCCGCCGGGGCCGCCGCCAATGATGATGACGTTGTAATGCATGGAAGGAACCTCCATTTGATCCGGATTTGCCGGAGGAGCATCCCACCGGCGCAAAAATACATGCTATATTGTAATAAAATGGCGGATAAAGTCAAGAGAAGAAGCGGAAAAAGGAGCGGAAACATTTCCGCTCCTTTTTGTCTGAGTCTACATATTCTTCTTGATGCTCTTGATGGCGTTTTTCTCAAGGCGCGAGACCTGCGCCTGCGAGATGCCGATCTCACTCGAGACCTCCATCTGCGTCTTGCCGTCGGAGTAGCGCAGGGCGAGGATCTGGCGCTCGCGCTTGCTCAGGCGCGCCATGGCCTCCTTGAGCGCGATCTGCTCGAGCCAGTCCTCGTCGGTGTTCTTGTTGTCGCGCACCTGATCCATGACGCACACGGCGTCGCCGCCGTCGGAGTAGATGGGCTCAAAGAGCGACACGGGGTCGCATACGGCGTCCATGGCGAAGACGACCTCCTCGCGCCGGATGCCGAGCTCGCGCGCGATCTGCTCGACCGTGGGCTCGCGCTGCTGCTCGCGCTGGAGCTTTTCACGCGCCTGTAAGACGCGGTAGGCCGTGTCGCGCATCGAGCGGCTGACGCGAATGGAGCTGTTGTCGCGCAGATACCGCCGGATCTCGCCGATGATCATCGGCACGCCGTAGGTGGAAAAACGAACATTCTGCGAAGTGTCGAAGTTGTCGATGGCCTTTAGCAGCCCCACGCAGCCGACCTGAAAGAGGTCGTCCGCGTTTTCCCCTCGGCCGGAAAAGCGCTGGATGACCGACAGCACCAGCCGCAGATTGCCCTCGACGAGCTTTTCGCGCGCGGCTGCGTCGCCGTCCTTTGCGCGATGAAGCAGCGCGTCCGTCTCCGCGGCGGTCAGCGTCGGCAGCTTCGTCGTGTTCACGCCGCAGATCTCCACCTTGCCAAGCATAAAAAGAATCCCCGCCTCCCATGCGTAGTGCTTTCAGTATGTCCGCACGCGGCGGAAACATACGGAACGGGAAGCGGGGATATTTTTTATCGTTCGGCGCGCTTCGATGGACTTTGCGCCCTCAAACGGTTCTCACGCAAGAAGACCGATACAGAATGCAATGATCGCAGCGTTGAAGAAGTCGTTGAAGAGGCCGCCGACCATCGGGATGACGAAGTAGGCCGAGGGAGAGGGACCGTAGCGGCGGGAAACGGCCTGCATGTTGGCCATGGCGTTGGACGTGGCGCCCATGCCGAAGCCGATGAAGCCGGCGGTGATCATCGCGGCATCGTAATCGCGGCCCATGACCGGGAAGACGACCAGCAGCGAGAAGACGACCATCAGCAGCACCTCGGCGGCGAGGGCGGCGATCATCGGCAGCGCCAGGTCGACGAGCTGCCAGAGTTTGAGGCCCGAGAGCGCCATCGAGAGGAAGATCGCGAGGAACATGTTGCCCATCGTGCTGATCTCGGCGGCGGGGAATTCCATGATCTTGAAGTGGTCGATCACGTTGCGCACGACGACGGCCACGAGCATCGAACCGATGTAAATGGGGAAGCTGAAGCCGCAGAGGTTCGTGAGCAGAACGCTGACGACGTTGCCGACGCCGGCGCAGAACATCAGCAGCAGGAAACCGTAGACAAAGTTATTGGCGTGGGTGTTGTAATGCGTGTCGTCGACATCCTCTTCCACCGTCTGCTCTGCGAGCTCGTTGCGCAGGTGGTTCTTGACGATGAGCTTGCGGGCGATCGGGCCGCCGAGGAGCGAGCCGAAGATGAGGCCGAACGTCGCCGCCGCGACGGCGACCGTCGTGCCGCCGATGGCACCGGCCGCGTCAAGGTCAGGACCAATACCCGCCGCCGTGCCGGGGCCGCCGATCATCGAGATAGAGCCGCAGGCGAGGCCGTAGAGCGGATCTTTGCCCATGAGCGCCATCACGCCGCTGCCGACGACATTCTGCAAAATGATCATCACAACGCTCAAAATAAGGAGCATGATGACGGATTTGCCGCTCTTGAGCAGCATCGGAATGCTGACGGTGAAGCCGACGGTCGTAAAGAAGAAGATCATAAAGACCGTTTGCAGAGTGTCGTCAAAGGTGATGACCGCCGTGCCCGTGGCATAGAGGATGGTGTTGAAGATCGCGAAGCACAGACCGCCGACCAGGGGAGCGGGGATGCAGAAGCGGCTGAACACGGGGATCTTCTTCGTCAGCACCAGACCGAGGGCGTACATGGCGGCGCCAAGCGCGAGGGCATGGTACATATTGAGCTGGATCTCTGTCATGTGTGGGAACCTCCGTAGAGAAAATTTTCTCTCCGGCATAGCCCGGAGAGAAGTCGCGGGAAATGCGAGGGATAGGACTTCCTGTTCCGGAAATACAATGAAAGGGAACAGGAGGGGATGCGCATGAACTGCCGCTTTGCCGACTTCCGCTGCAAGGAGGTCATCAACATCTGCGACGGCTGCCGCCTGGGCTATGTGGGCGACGTGGAATGCAGGCTGCCGGACGGGCAGCTCACCGCGCTCATCATTCCCGGGCCGTACCGCTTTTTCGGGCTGTTCGGCCGGGGAGAGGAATACTGCATCCCATGGGAGTGTATCAAGCAGATCGGGGACGATATCATTCTCATTGACAAGCCCTTTCCGCGCCAGGAGATCCCGCGCAGAGAGCACCGCACGCGCCGCCGCCGGTACTGAAAAGGGCGGCGGACGAAAAGTCCCCCAATAGCAGACCTACTATATTATAAGGATTTTCGACATTTTTGCAAGCCTAAATTTTAGAAAGACATTATTAAAAAAGGAAAATGACAACTTCTGGGTGCAAAAGCGCGGGAAAACGACGCGGGAAAGGCGGCAAAAGGAAAAGAAAGCGGGAAAAACACAGGATTTTTCAAAAAGTGCTTGCAATTTTGAAAATAGCGGGGTATAATACCCGGGTATTCCGCATGGAGACCGGACTTCTTGTCTGTGCCATCAGGTTGGCAGGAGGGATGAAGGCTCCAGAGGTAAAACTAAATTTGAAGGAGAAACTACAAGCAATGGCAAACGTCGTATCCATGAAAGCCCTGCTCGAAGCAGGCGTCCACTTCGGCCATCAGACCCGTCGCTGGAACCCCAAAATGGCTCCCTACATCTACACCGAGCGCAACGGCATCTACATCATCGACCTGCAGAAGACCGTCAAGAAGCTCGAGGAAGCCTACAACTTCGTCCGTTCCGTCTCTGAGAGCGGCCAGAACATCCTGTTCGTCGGCACGAAGAAGCAGGCGCAGGAGGCTATCAAGGAAGAGGCTTCCCGCTGCGGCGGCTACTATGTCAACGCTCGCTGGCTCGGCGGTATGATGACCAACTTCAAGACCATGCGCACCCGCGTGGACCGTCTCAACCAGCTCAAGACCATGCAGGCTGACGGCACGTTCGATATGCTTCCCAAGAAGGAAGTCATGAAGCACCTCGCCGAGATCGAGAAGCTCGAGAAGTACCTCGGCGGCGTGAAGGAAATGAAGAAGCTCCCCGGCGCGCTGTTCATCGTCGACACCCGCAAGGAGCGCAACGCCATCGCCGAGGCGCACAAGCTCGGCATCCCCGTCGTCGCCATCGCCGATACCAACTGCGATCCCGACGAGATCGACTACCCCATCCCCGGCAACGATGACGCCATCCGCGCCATCAAGCTCATCTCCTCCGTGATGGCCAACGCCATGATCGAGGGCAAGCAGGGCGAAGAGACCGAGGAGAAGGCCGAGGGCGAGGCTCAGGCCTGATTTTCCCAATCAAGCGAGAAAAGAACCTTACGGGGCGAGGCAAAGCCTCGCCCTGTCTCATTTTTACCACACTATTTTTCAGGAGGATATCAGAATGGCTATCACTGCTGCTGTTGTTAACGAGCTCCGCCAGGCCACCGGCTGCGGCCTGATGGACTGCAAGAAGGCACTCATCGAGTGCGAGGGCGATATGGAAAAGGCCGTCATGTATCTGCGCGAAAAGGGCCTCGCCTCTCAGGCGAAGAAGGCCAGCCGCGTGGCTGCTGAGGGCATGGCTTACGCCACCGTCATCGACGGTGTCGGTGTTGTGGTCGAGGTCAACTGCGAGACCGACTTCGTCGCCAACGGCGAGCCGTTCAACAACTTTGTCAAGGGCGTGGCTGCTGTCGTCGCCAAGGAGAACCCCGCTGACGTCGACGCGCTCATGGGCTGCCCCTGGGTCACCGGCAACGGCACCGTCAAGGATGCGAAGGACGAGCTGTTCCTCGCCATCCGCGAGAACATGAGCATCCGCCGCTTCGCCCGCATCGCTGACGGCTTCTCCGTCCCCTATGTCCACATGAAAGGCAAGATCGGCGTTATCGTCAACCTGACCGTCGAGGGCTGCGACGCCACCGAGATCGGCAAGGACATCGCCATGCAGATCGCCGCGCTCAACCCCCGCTTCTGGGACAAGAGCCAGGTCACGCAGGACGTTCTGGACGAGGAGAAGGAAGTCATGCTCGGCCAGATGGCCAACGACCCGAAGATGGCGAACAAGCCCGATCAGGTCAAGGAAAAGATCGTCATGGGCAAGCTCAACAAGTTCTATGCCGAGAACTGCCTGCTTCAGCAGGCCTTCGTCAAGGACGGCGACGTCTCTGTCGAGCAGTATATGAACAACGCTGCCAAGGCGCTGGGCGGCAAGGTCAGCTTCAACACCGCCGTTCGCTTCGAGAAGGGCGAGGGCATCGAGAAGAAGCAGGAGAACTTTGCGGCTGAGATCGCTTCCATGGTCAACGGCAACAAGTAATTTCCAAATTACAAAATATGATGAAAAGAGGTTCGGCGAAGGCCGGACCTCTTTTTTGTTTCCGCGCGGCAGACAGAATTTTCTGCGAAATAAAAAATTTACAATTTCCTAAGGTGAATATTATTGTGCATATCTTGCATATTCATTTTGACTGGTGTATAATAGGCAATGCTAAGCAGCGGCGCAGTATCCTAGTCGGAGCTGCCGTTTCCTAAGAAGGGCCTAAAAATCCTTTAAAGGGCACAACTGTGAAGCCTTTGGTGCCTGCTTCTTACGCCCAGTTTGGGGTGGGTGCTGAAGGGAGGCGAAAGCGAAAGCTGCGCCTGCGGACTCCGGGCGACCCCTAATGGCATGGGGGAACCGACCCTGTTTCTGCGGAGACTCGTTGCTGTGCCGGAGCGGACTCCCGGTTTCGGGTATCGACTTCGGTACGGGACGGGATATGAACCTGCATTGCGGTGCTACCCGGCCTTTGTGCCGCGAACGCTGTGTGCAGCGTAGCCTGCCTTGCGTGGGGAATTCGGATAGGAGAACAACGTACAGACTCCGGCCAAGAGCGAAGTACGATCGCTCCTTGAAATTTTTCCTGCAAAAGAGGATAAGAAACGGCGTGACTCCGGGGTGGAAATCACCTAGGCTGTCGCAAGGGCAGCGAAAGGGTTACAGTGCGGACTAAGTGGCAATCGGGTACCTCGTCTGGTGACAACGGGGTGCAGCGCCTAAGGGGGAACCGCCTCCATCGGCAACGAGAGGTGCGCTGCAGGGAAAGCCAACCCGACCTATGCCGCAGGATTACCTTTTGCTGCTGCCGCTGATTAGCATGATTATGAAATAACTGTGGAGAAGAAAGCCTTGGAAAACGAAGAAGACCGAAAGCAGAAGAAAACGGAAAAGACGCCCAGCCACGCGCGCTGGGTCATCCGTGTGTTTTTGATCGCTGTGGCGCTTTCCGCCGCGATGAGCCTGTGCTCGGGCGCGCTGCTTGAGGATGCGGGGTATGTGGTGGCAACACTGATCCTGCTGCTGTTCATTGCGCTGGGCATCCTGTTCGATATCATCGGCGTCGCCGTGACGGCGGCAAATCCCAAGCCGTTCAATTCGATGGCCGCGCACCGTGTCAAGGGCGCGAAGGAGGCGCTGTACCTCATCCGCAACGCGGAAAAGGTCGCCTCGTTCTGCAACGATGTGGTCGGTGACATCTGCGGCATCGTCAGCGGCTCGACCGCGACGGTCATCGTCGTGCTGCTGCAAAACAGCTTCGGCTGGCGCAGTATCGTCGTATCCACCGTGGTCACGGCGCTCATTTCCGGATTGACGATCGGCGGCAAGGCCATCGGCAAAAAGATCGCCATGAAAAAGAGCAAGGATGTCATCTACCTGACGGCGAAGGTGCTGTCGGTGCTGCATCTTGTCAGATAAAGAAGGAAACCGTATTGATTCTTGAAACCATCCATGATCCCCGGGACATCAAGGCCCTGAACGACTCGCAAACGCAGCTTTTATGTACGGAGCTGCGTGAATTTTTGCTGAAAAATGTGTCGAAAACGGGCGGGCATCTGGCCTCGAACCTCGGCGCGGTCGAGCTGACGGTGGCTATCCACCGCGTGTTCGATACGTCGCGAGACCGGCTGGTGTTCGACGTGGGGCATCAGTGCTACACCCATAAAATTTTGACCGGCCGGCGCGAGCAGTTTTCGTCTCTGCGCCAGTACGGCGGCCTCTCGGGCTTTCCCAAGCCGCGCGAGAGCGGGCATGACGCCTTTATCGCGGGACATGCCTCCAACTCCGTCTCCGTCGCGCTCGGCATGGCGCGGGCGCGGACGCTGCAGCATCAGGATTATTCCGTACTGGCGCTGATCGGCGACGGCGCGCTCTCCGGCGGTCTTGCCTACGAGGGACTTAACAACGCGGGCGCGAGCGGCGAGCCGCTCATCGTGATTCTGAACGACAACGGCATGTCGATCGACGGCAATGTCGGCGCGGTGAGCGAGCATCTGGGACTTTTGCGCTCGAAGCCTGCGTACTATGAATTCAAAAAAGCCTATCGCGACCTGCTCGACCGCAACGCGGTCGGCCGCGCGGTGTATGATTTTAACCATCATCTGAAAACGAATGTCAAAAAGGCGCTGCTGCCGAATTCGACGATGTTCGAGGACATGGGCTTTACCTACCTCGGCCCCGTGAACGGACACGACGTGGGACAGCTCACCAACACGCTCAAATGGGCGAAGGACTTGAACTGTCCGGTGCTCGTGCATGTGCACACGAAAAAGGGCAAGGGCTACCCGCCCGCCGAGCGCGAGCCGGAGCGCTATCACGGTGTCGGCAAATTCGACCCGCGGATGGGCGTGCCGCGCGAGCATAAGCGAGATTTTTCCGCGGTGTTCGGCGACGAACTCTGTAAGCTCGCAAAAAATGACGAAACGATCTGCGCTATCACCGCCGCAATGCGCGACGGTACGGGCCTGCACGATTTTTCCGAGCAGTATCCCGTGCGCTTTTTTGACGTCGGCATCGCCGAGGGACATGCCGTGGCGATGGCCGCGGGCATGGCCAAGCAGGGGCTCACGCCGGTCGTGGCGATCTATTCGAGCTTTTTGCAGCGCGCCTACGACCAGCTCATCCACGACACGGCGCTCTCCGACCTGCATGTTGTCTTCGCGGTCGACCGCGCGGGCATGGTCGGCGCGGACGGAGAGACGCATCACGGCATTTTCGATGCGACATTTCTCTCGGAAATTCCGAATATGACGGTGCTGTGTCCGTCGAACTTTGCAGAGCTGCGCACGATGCTTGACCGTGCGGTGAACGAGATCAAAGGCCCCGTCGCCATCCGCTATCCGCGCGGCGGCGAGGGAAATTATAAGAAAGACAGCGGGCGGCAGAATCTTGTCGTGCTGCGCGAGGGGGCGGACATTACCCTCTGCGCCTACGGCACGATGATCAACAATGTGCTCGACGCGGCGGAAATCCTGCACGAGCAGGGCATCGAGGCACGCGTTGTAAAGATCAACGCCATCTCGCCGCTCTATGACCGCGACATGCGCGAGGTCATCGGCAAAACCAAGGCGATGCTGGTCGCCGAGGAGTGCGCAGGCGTCGGCTGCATGGGCCAGCGCATGGCGGCCATTCTGGGCTGGAACAAAATTTCGCCCGAACGGCTGGAGCTGTGCAACCTCGGCAAGGCGTTTCCCGCGCAGGGAACGGTGGAGGAGCTGTACCGCGAGTTCGGACTGGACGCGGAGTCGCTGGCAAAAAAGGCTGCGGAGGTGCTGCGATGAGCAATAAAACAAGACTGGACGTGCTGCTCGTTGAACGCGGGCTGGAACAGACCCGCCAGCGCGCGCAGGCGATGATCATGAGCGGGCTCGTCTTTGTGGACGGGCAGCGCGTGGATAAGGCGGGCACCGCCGTGCCGAACGACGCGCAGATCGAGGTGCGCGGCAACACGCTCCGATATGTGAGCCGCGGCGGCCTCAAGCTCGAAAAGGCGATGACGACGTTCGGCCTCAAGCTGGACAGCTGTATCTGTGCCGATATCGGCGCTTCGACCGGCGGCTTTACCGACTGTATGCTGCAAAACGGTGCGACAAAGGTCTACGCCGTCGACGTCGGCTACGGACAGCTCGATTGGAAGCTCCGCTCCGACGAGCGCGTTGTGTGCATGGAACGCACGAACGCGCGCTATCTCGACCGCGACCAGATCCCTGACGAGCTGGATTTTGCCAGCATCGACGTGTCGTTTATTTCGCTGAAATTGATCCTGCCTGCGGTGCACCGCGTCTTAAAAGAGGGCGGACATGTTGCCTGCCTCATCAAGCCCCAGTTTGAGGCGGGACGCGAAAAGGTGGGGAAAAAGGGCGTCGTCCGCGACCCGGACGTACACCTTGAGGTGCTGGAAAACTTCCTGACACATGCAAAGGATTCTGGCTTTACAGTGCTTGATATCACATTCTCTCCTATTCGCGGACCCGAGGGAAACATCGAATACCTCGGGTATCTCGAAAGCGGCGATTGGGTGGAGAAGACGTTTGACCTCCAGGGCCTTGTGGAGCAGTCACACGCGGCGCTCGACCACGGGAAGGAGGGCGCGGGATGCTGAGAAAAGTCATCTTATGCCCGAATCCCTACCGCGACGCGCAGCTTCGCGTCGCGAAGGAGGCCAAGCGCGTGCTCGACGAGGTTGGCTGCCCGAATGTTGTGTGCCTGCCGTTTCGCAATCAGGAGCCGCCGGAGGGCTACGGGCTCAACATTGAGCCGCTTCAGCAGGAGATCCGCGGTGCGGACATGATCATCGCGTTTGGCGGCGACGGTACGATCCTGCACCTTTCCAAAACCGCCGCGCACCGCGACATTCCGGTGCTGGGCGTCAACCTCGGCAGCCTCGGCTTCATGGCCGAGCTTGAGAGCAAAGACCTTTTGCGCTTGCGCGACCTGTGTGACGGAAAGTATGAGATCGAGAGCCACATGATGCTCGATGTGAGCGTCCAGCGCGACGGGCGGGTCATCTACTCGAACCTTGCGCTCAACGAAGCGCTCATCGCGCGCGGCAATATCTCGCGCGTGATCCGGCTGCAAATCTTCACCGAGCAGGGAAAGCTCGTGGACGTGGCGGGCGACGGCGTGATCGTCGCGAGCCCGACGGGCTCGACGGCCTACTCGCTCTCGGCGGGCGGCCCTGTGGTCGAGCCGACGGCGCGGAACTTCATTGTTTCGCCCATCTGCGCGCACAGCGTGCATGCCAATGCCTACGTGCTCTCGCCCGAGCGGGTCATCACTGTGCAGACGGAAAAAAACAGCTACAAGCCCGTCCTTTTGAGCGTGGACGGCGGGCGCGCATTCTCACTGCGCAGCGGCGACAGTATTGAAGTGCGCCGCTCGAAATTCGACACCAAGCTCGTTCGACTGAGCAAACGCAGTTTCTGCGAGATCTTACAAAAGAAAATGTTGATGGGAGGAACCAGCAATGAAGAATGAAAGACAGGAAAAGATCCTTGCGATCATTGCCGCTTCGGCGATCGAAACGCAGGAGCAGTTGATCGACAGCCTGCGCAAGGAGGGGATCTCCTGCACGCAGGCGACCATCTCCCGCGATATCAAGCAGCTCCACTTAATTAAGGAGCCGACCGGCAACGGCTCCTACCGCTACGCCGTTTCGACGCAGAAGATGCGCCTGAATCTGGCTGACCGCCTGCAGACCATCCTGCGCGAGAGCATCGTTTCGGTCGACTGCGCGCAGAATCTGGTGCTCATCAAGACGATGGCGGGCCTCGGCCCCGCGGCCGGCGCAGCGTTTGACGGGATGGATATCTCCGCCAAGGTCGGCACCGTCGCGGGTGACGACACGGTGCTGATCGTGATGCGCGAAAACGAGTCCGCCGCCGAGCTCTGCTCGGAGATCGAGGACATGCAGAGACAGCGCCAGACCAAGTAAGAACAAAATTTTGCAGGAGAATGAGCGATGCTTGAGCTTTTGCACATTGAAAATATCGCCATCATTGAGCGGGCGGACATTCTGTTCGGCCGCGGGTTCAACGCGCTCACCGGCGAGACCGGCGCGGGCAAATCCATCGTGATCGACGCGCTCGGCGCGGTGCTCGGCCAGCGCACGTCGCGCGAGCTCATCCGCACGGGCGCGGAGAAGGCGTTTGTCAGCGCGACGTTCAGCGCGGTCCCGGCAGATTTGCCGGGACTCGCCGAAAACGGCTTTACGCCGGAGGAGGACGGAACGCTTTTATTGCAGCGCGAGCTGTACGGTGACGGCAAAAACGTCTGCCGCGTGGGCGGACGGCCAGTGACGGTCGCGCAGCTCAAGCGTATCGGCGCGAGCTTGCTCAATATCCACGGCCAGCACGACGGACAGCAGTTACTCGACGAAGAGCAGCACCTTGTCTACCTCGACCGCTTTGGCCGCGTGGAAAATGAGCTGGCAGCGTACTGTACGCGCTATAACGTGATGAAAGAGACGCGCCGCGCGATCGACGCGCTCAAGATGGACGAGGCCGAAAAAGCGCGCCGCGTCGACATGCTGCACCATCAGATCGGCGAGCTCGAGCGCGCGGACTTGCAGGAGGGGGAGGAGGAGACGCTCCTTGCCCGCCGCAATATTCTGCGCAACGGCGAAAAGTTCATTTCCGCCATCTCCGAGGCGGACGCCTGCCTGAACGGTGGGGACGAGGGCCTTGGCGCGGTGTCCGCTATCAAGGAGGCGGAGGATGCGTTGCGTTCGCTCCGCAGCCTCGGCGATGAATTCATCACGCTCTCGGATCGATTGGAAGCGCTGCGCTGTGAAGCGTATGACCTTGCCGAAACGATCCGCGATAAGAAGGATGAATACGACTTTTCTCCGCAGGAGCTCGACGCCGTGGAGTCGCGCTGCGACCAGCTTTACCGGCTGAAAAAGAAGTACGGCTCAAGCGTCGAGGAGATGCTTGCATATCTTGAAAAATCGCGTGAGGAATTGGACCGCATCGAGTATGCAGACGACCGTGCGCAGCAGCTCGAGCAGACGCTCAAAAAGCAGGAAAAGGCTGCGTGCGAAGCGGCGCAGGCCCTCTCCGACCGCCGTCACGCGGCGGCAAAGGAGCTTGAGGAGCGTATTTCCCGGGAACTGCGCGAGCTCGATATGCCGAAGCTCCGCTTTGCCATCGACTTTCAGGAAAAGGACATGGGCGAGGACGGTGTGGACGCCGTGGCGTTTTTGATGTCCGCCAATGTGGGCGAGGCGCTGCGCCCCATCCAGAAGATCGCGTCCGGCGGCGAGCTGTCGCGCATCATGCTGGCACTCAAAAACGTGCTGGTCGAGCAGGACAGCGTGATGACGATGGTGTTCGACGAGGTCGACACCGGCGTTTCGGGCAGGGCTGCCCAGCGCGTGGCGGAAAAGCTCGCCAAGCTCTCGCGCACACGGCAAGTGCTGTGCGTGACGCATCTGCCGCAGCTCGCGGCGATGGCCGACACGCACTTCGGCGTGGAAAAGGGCGAGGAAAACGGCCGCACGCTCACAAAGGTCGTCGCGCTCGACCGCGCGGCGCGCCGCGGCGAGATCGCCCGCCTAAGCGGGGGAGACCACCCGAGCGAGACGATGCTCTTAGGAGCAGAGGAACTGCTCTGCGCGGCGGAGAACTTTAAAAATCAACTACTGTAAAGCAAAATCACATGTCAGAAAAAAGCGCCGCGATGCGGCGCTTTTTCGAAGAAAGGAACATTAGATGAACGAATTTGCTGAGCGCATCGAGCGGGATTTTCCGGTGCGGCGCAAGGAGAAAGAAAAAGTGGACTTCCGCACCTGGCTTGTCTACACACTCAAGGAGCTCGGCTATTCGCCGAAGCTCGAGAGCGGGACGTCGGCGCTCTCGGCGGGCGGCAATGTGACGAATGTGGTCGTCGGCGACATCGAGAAGGCAAAGATCGTTCTCGCGGCGCACTACGACACCGGCGTGCGCGAGGTCCTGCCGCCGCTCATTTGCCCGACGCGACCGGCGACGTACATGCTCTACGAGGCGCTGATGCCTCTGCTGGCGCTGGCGGTGAGCTTCCTTATTTCGTTCGGCGTGACGTTCGCGCTCAACATGCCGAATATGACGCTGCCTCTCTTTTTGCTGCTGCTGGTCGTGACGCTCTTTTACCCCAAATATGGCAAGAGTGAGACGAACAACAAAAATGCCAATACCTCCGGCGTCGTTGCGTTGCTGGAGGTCGCAAAGGCGCTGACGCCGCGCTACCGCGGCGAGGTGTGCTTTTTGTTCCTTGACGGCGGCACACAGGGGAGCAAGGGCGCCAAGCGCCTGATCCACGCGCACCCCGAGCTCAAAAAGAAGAGCGTCGTCGTGCTCGACTGCGTGGGTGAGGGCGACGAGCTGCTGATCCTGCCGGGGAAAACGAGCCGCTGGAACGACAAGCTGCTCGACACGATCCTTGAGCAGTTCAGCAACAGCGAGAAGAAGACCTGCTTTTTGAAGACCGACGGACTTGTTCACTATCCCTCGGACAACCGCGCGTTCACGGGCGGCACGGTCATCTGCGCATGCAAAAAGGTCAAGGGCTTTGGCCGCTGTATCCTGCCGCGGAAAACAGAGGAGATCGACGAGGAGAACCTGTCGCTCCTGTGCGACGGGCTGTGCAAGCTCGTGATGTATTACAATCCGCAGAATACTTGATACTTGACAAGACCGATTCTTTACGTTACAATATCCGCGTTTACGGTGATGAAGCGGAGAAGTAAGCAGCGATTTCCTGCGCAGAGAGCCTTCGGCCGGTGCAAGAAGGAGAGGAAACGTGCCGAAATACACCGCGGAGCTGGCGCCCGAACGAAAGTTTTCCAGTAGGCGCGCCCCGGGAGCGCCCGTTATCGCGCGGGAGTGTGTCGGCACTCCATGAGGCCGTTTTTGCGAGAAAACGGCGAACCAGAGGTGGTACCGCGAATTTGTTCGCCCTCTGTCCAAACGGACAGAGGGCGTTTTTTGCTATCCGAAAGCGTCTCAAAATGTCCGAAATGAAGTAAAATAGAAATACAGGAGGAATCAACAAATGGAAATTTATGAAGAGCTCAAAGCGCGCGGCCTGATCGCGCAGGTGACGGACGAGGAGCAGATCCGCGACCTCGTCAACAACGGCAAGGCGACGTTCTACATCGGCTTTGACTGCACGGCGGATAGCCTGCACGTCGGCCACTTCATGGCGCTGTGCCTGATGAAAAGACTCCAGATGGCGGGCAACAAGCCCATTGCGCTCATCGGCGGCGGCACGACCATGATCGGAGACCCCTCGGGCCGCAACGACATGCGCAAGATGCTCACCAAGGCCGACATCGACCACAATGCCGAATGTTTCAAGCGCCAGATGGAGCGCTTCATCGACTTCGGCGAGGGCAAGGCCATGATGCTCAACAACGCCGACTGGCTGATGAAGCTCAACTACATCGAGCTGCTGCGCGAGGTGGGCGCGTGCTTCTCTGTGAACAACATGCTGCGCGCCAAGTGCTATGAGCAGCGCATGGAAAAGGGCCTTTCGTTCCTGGAATTCAACTACATGATCATGCAGTCCTACGACTTCTACCACATGTTCCAGGAGTACGGCTGCAACATGCAGTTCGGCGGCGACGACCAGTGGTCCAACATGCTCGGCGGCACGGAGCTCATTCGCCGCAAGCTCGGCAAGGACGCGCAGGCGATGACGATCACGCTGCTTCTTAATTCCGAGGGCAAGAAGATGGGCAAGACCGCGAGCGGCGCGGTGTGGCTCGACCCGAACAAGACCACGCCCTACGACTTCTACCAGTACTGGCGCAACGTGGGCGATCAGGATGTTTTGAAGTGCATCCGTATGCTCACATTCCTGCCGCTCGAGCAGATCGACGAGATGGATAAGTGGGAGGGCAGCCAGCTCAACCGCGCGAAGGAGATCCTCGCCTACGAGCTCACCGCACTCGTCCACGGGGAAGAGGAGGCCAAGAAGGCGGAGGAGTCTGCCAAGGCGCTCTTCGGCGCGGGCGGCAATAACGCCAACATGCCGACGAGCACGCTGACGGATGCCGACTTTGAAAACGGCAACATCAATGTCCTTTCGATGCTGGTCGCGACCGGCCTGTGCCCGTCCCGCGGTGAGGCGCGCCGTTTGGTCCAGCAGGGCGGTGTGACGATCGATGATGTGAAGGTCGCCTCCATCGACGAGAGCCTTGCGCGTGAACGTTTTGAGGGCGAGGGCGTCATCGTCCGCAAGGGTAAGAAGGTCTTCCACCGCGTGAAGGCGTAAGCAAGGCTGATTACAAAACGTAAACGAAAAAGTGAAACAGGGCTCTGCGCGTTTTCAGCGCAGAGTCCTGCTTTTTGACTGAATGCACAAAGCGAAACGGCAGAATGAATACAGTAAACATTTGATGAATACCGCAATGAATGTTACGTGAATACAAAATGAATACACGATGAATATTGCATAAACGAGAAATAAGAATCACTTATACCGAGGCTCGGAACGGCTTTAGCGCACTGGATAGCTGTTCCAAATGACGCTCAGACATGCGGCACAGCGGCAGCCGCAATTCGCCGCTGCACAGGCCCAAGAGCTCCATGGCGGCCTTGACGGGGATGGGGTTGACCTCGCAAAACAGCGCACGGATCAGCTCGTGCAGCTTGAGCTGGAGCGCACCTGCCTCTAAGAAACGGTTTTTCAGGCAGAGCTGTGTCAGCTCGTGCATTTCACGCGGGACGACATTCGCGGCGACGGAGATGACGCCCTTGCCGCCAAGAGCCATGATGGCGGCGGTGGAGCCGTCGTTGCCGCTCCAGACGGTGAAGCCCGGCGGGCATAGGTTGAGGGTGTCCTGAATGAGGTCGAAGTTGTCGCTCGCCTCCTTGACACCGACAATGTTCGGATGCTTGGCAAGCGCTTGATAGGTCTGCGCCGTGCAGCCGACGCCTGTGCGGGAGGGAACGTTGTAGAGGATGACCGGAATGTCGACCGCGTCCGCAATGGCGGAGAAATGCTGCACAAGGCCGCTCTGCGAGGCTTTGTTGTAGTACGGCGTGACGGTGAGCAGCGCGTCGACGCCCGCGCTTTGCGCGGCTTTGGAGAGCGCAATGGAGGACGCGGTGCTGTTTGTGCCGCTGCCCGCGATGACAGGCACGCGGCGGTCGACGGTGCGCACGCAGCGCTCAATGAGCGCCATGCGCTCATTGTAGCTCAGCGTCGCGGCCTCGCCGGTTGTGCCGCAGACGACGATGGCGTCGGTGCCGCCTTGAATCTGGCGCTTGATGAGACGGTCGAAGGCTTCGAGATCGACACCGTCGCCGCAAAACGGTGTGACGATAGCGACGGCGCTGCCGGTAAACACACAGGGTTTCATAAAGGACTCCTTTCCATGACGCTTGACCGCCAAAACGGTAGGGGGGAGCGGCGGCCAAAAAGAGATACAGTTTTGCTTGAAAGCAGAGGGAAACTGTCGTATAATGTAAAATACGATTCATATGGATATGTTCAGCCGGGCGCAGAGCGATCGCTTCTGCAAAACTGGCTGTGGAGGATACTATGAAAAAATGGTGCAGAACGTTCCTGCTTTCCTGTCTGCTGTGCCTTTCACTGTGCACGCTCGCGCAGGCAACGGACGGTGAGACGCTTCGCGTGGGGCTCAAGTACGGCTCGGACGCGATGAGTGCGGCGAACCTTCAGAATTATTCGGCCTTCGGCGGCTACGCGCTGGGGTATTTTGACGCGGACGGCAGCTTTGAAGAGCTGGGTGCGCTGCCGCAGTTGTATGAAAAGATCACGGTGACGACGGATACGACTTATCATGTGCAGCTTTCCGGCACGTTTTACGATTACGACGACGCGTCGCGCACAGCGGCGCAGTACAGCGGCGGCTTCGCTGCCTACGAGAATGGCGCGTTCTATGCGCGCGCTGGCAGTTACACGAGCCTGAGTGCGGCGCGGTCCGCGGCAGCCCAATACGGCGGCACTGCCGTCGGCGGCAGCGGCACGGGCGTGACGGTCATCGTGACGGGAACGGATACGATCCTCTTTGAATTCGACTGCGGTGGGAGCGAAAACCTCGGCATTCTGCCGATCGAGACGCGTGAAAAGACGGTCACATGGTTCCGCGGCTACCGCTACTACGGCGGCTTTGAATACCAGCGCGTGAGCGGCGGGAACATCAATGTCATCAACGTGGTGGATCTCGAGGACTATGTCAAATGCGTCATTCCCTGGGAAATGAGCAAGGACTGGCCGGTCGAGGCGCTCAAGGCGCAGGCGGTCTGTGCGCGCACCTACGCGGTCTGTCAGACGAAGCATCGCGCGCAGGGCTTTGACATCTGCGCGACGACGCACTGTCAGGTCTATCAGGGCACGGCGGCGAGCGGTGCAAATTCCGATGCTGCGGTCGACCAGACGGCGGGGGAGTTCCTCTACTACAGCGGAAGACTCGTGCAGGAGGCTGTGTATTATTCAAGCAACGGCGGCGCGAGCGAGGACAGCCTGAACGTCTGGGGCAATGACGTCGGCTATCTCAAAGGCAAGATCGACCCCTATGAGGGCAAGATCGCCTCGATCATCCCACGGTACAACTGGTCGACGACGTTTACCGCGTCGGAGCTGACGAGCCTTCTCAATAACCGGGGCTACGGCATCGGTACGGTGAAAAACGCCTATGTCTCGGCCTATACCGACACAGGTAACGTCTATTCCGTCACCTTTACCGGTACGAGCGGCAGCAAGACCGTTTCGCGCGAGGCATGCCGGACGCTGCTGAATCTGCGCAGCCAGCGCTTTACGATCGGTGGCGGTACGGGCGAGAATATTTACAGTGTGAATGACACGGGCGAAAGCGTCGCGCTCGGCTCTATGAGCGCGATCGACAGCAGCGGGAAGAGCTCGGCGCTGTCCGGCAACGTGTACGTCATCACGTCGAGCGGCACATCGCAGCTTGTGCAGCGGACGACAACGTCGTCCGGCAGCGGCAGCTTTGTGATCTCCGGCAGCGGTTACGGGCATAATGTCGGCATGAGCCAGTGGGGGGCGTACTCGATGGCAAACCTCGGCTATTCCTACCGCGATATTCTGCAGTTTTACTACACGGATGTCAGCATCCGATGAGGGAAGAGAAACAACATGAAGACAAAAGATTTTGATTATTACCTGCCCGAGGAGCTGATCGCGCAGACGCCGCTCGAAAAGCGCGACGAATCGCGCCTGATGTGCCTTGACAAGGAGACGGGTGAGCTCTCACACCACCATTTTTATGAGCTGCCGGACTTTTTGAACCCCGGCGACTGCCTGATCTTGAACAATTCCCGCGTGCTGCCGGCGCGCCTTTTGGGCCAGCGCCTACCGGGCGGCGGCGCGTGCGAGGTGCTTCTGCTCATCGACCGCGGCGACAAAACATGGGAGTGCATCGTGCGGCCGGGCAAGCACCTGCGCAAGGGCGCAAAGATGCAGTTCGGCAACGGCGAGCTCAAAGCGGAGGTCGTGGACGTGTTACCTGACGGCAACCGCATGGTGAAATTCGACTTTGAGGGTATTTTCCTCGAGGTGCTCGAACACCTTGGCAAGATGCCGCTGCCGCCTTACATCAAGGAGGAATTGCAGGATCAGGAGCGCTACCAGACCGTCTATTCCAAGGTCAACGGCAGCGCCGCCGCGCCGACGGCGGGCCTGCACTTCACGCCAGAGCTGCTGGAAAAAATTCAGGCAAAGGGCGTGAACATCGGCTATGTGACGCTGCATGTCGGCCTCGGTACGTTCCGTCCTGTCAAGGAGGACGACATCGAGCAGCACGATATGCACAGTGAATACTGCGTTATCCCGCCTGAGACGGCGACGCTTATCAACGAGACGAAGGCGCGCGGCGGACGCGTGATCTGCGTCGGTACAACGTCGTGCCGCACGCTCGAGAGCTGGGCACAGGAGGACGGACACATGGAGCCGTCCGCAGGCTGGACGAGCATCTACATCTACCCGGGCTACCGCTTCAAGGTGATGGATGCACTCGTGACGAATTTCCACCTGCCGCAGTCCACGCTCATCATGCTGGTCTCGGCGCTCGCGGGCCGCGAGCACGTACTGCATGCCTACGAAGAGGCGGTAAAAGAAAAATACCGTTTCTTCAGCTTCGGCGATGCAATGTTCATTTCCTGAGGAGGATTCTATGTTCAAAGTCATCAAATATGAAGGCAAGGCCAGACGCGGCAGATTCAAATGCGCGCACGGCGGGGAAGTGCAGACGCCGGTTTTTATGAACGTCGGCACGCAGGCGGCCATTAAGGGCGGCGTGAGCGCGCTGGACTTAAAAGACCTCGGCTGTCAGATCGAGCTTTCCAACACATACCACCTGCATCTGCGCCCCGGCGATGATGTGGTGCGCCAAATGGGCGGCCTCCACAAGTTTATGCACTGGGACGGCCCTATCCTGACCGACAGCGGCGGGTTTCAAGTATTTTCCCTTGCGGGCCTGCGCAAAATCAAAGAAGAGGGCGTGACATTCGCCTCGCACCTCGACGGCCGGCGCATTTTCATGGGGCCGGAGGAGAGCATGTGCATTCAGTCGAATCTTGGCAGCGACATTGCGATGGCCTTCGACGAGTGCGTGGAAAACCCGGCACGCTACGAGTACGCGAAGGCATCTTGCGAGCGCACGCTGCGCTGGCTGGAGCGCTGCAAGATCGAGCATGACAAGCTGAATAACTTGTCAGATACGGTCAACCCGCAGCAGATGTTATTTGGCATCAATCAGGGTGCGACGTTCGAAGATCTTCGCATCTGGCACATGAAGGAGATCGCAAAGCTCGACTGTGACGGCTACGCCATCGGCGGCCTCGCGGTCGGCGAGCCGACGCAGACAATGTACGACATCATCGACGCGGTCGAGCCCTATATGCCGCAGGATAAGCCGCGCTATCTCATGGGCGTCGGTACGCCGTCGAACATCATCGAGGGCGTGGCGCGCGGCGTGGACTTTTTTGACTGTGTGATGCCGGCGCGCAACGCACGCCACGGCAAGCTCTTCACGTGGAGCGGCTCGATCAACCTCAAAAACGAGAAGTACAAGCTCGACGAGCAGCCGATCGACGAGCAGTGCGACTGCCCGACGTGCCGGAATTTCTCACGTGCGTACCTGCGCCACCTCTTTAAGGCGGAGGAGATCCTGGCCCTGCGCCTTGCGGTGATGCACAATCTGTATTTCTACAACAAGCTGACGCAGCGCATCCGCGACGCGCTCGACGCGGGAGAGTTTGCGGCTTTCCGAGCGGAGTACAGCACGAAGCTGTCGGAAAGAGTTTGATTCTTTGGATAAACCCCTTGCACAATGGGGGAATATCCGCTATAATAATAATATCTTTGTGTTGAAAGGAACAACTGTACTATGGATAGCATGATTTTACTGGTCGCAATGATCGCGGTGTTTTACTTCCTCATCATTCGTCCGGAAAACAAGCGCAAAAAGCAGGCAGAAAACATGCGCAACAGCCTCAAGAAGGGCGAGCGCATCACCACCATCGGTGGTCTGGTCGGCCGCATCGTTCAGGTGAACGACGCGACGGTCGTGTTCGAGACCTCTGAGGACCGCGTCCGCATCGAGGTTGCCAAGTGGGGCATCCAGTCTGCGGAGTCGATGGAGCAGGCGGCTGCGCCCAAGGCCAAGAAGGCTGACAAGGCGGAGAAGAAGGCTGAGGAAAAGCCTCAGACCGAGGAAGAGGCCAAGACGGTGGCTCTGCCGGTCGAGGATAAGGCGGAAAAGGCTGAAAAGTCCGAGGATAAGCCCTCTTACGATCCTGAGATCAAGTAAGATCGACAACTGCATAGCATAAACAAACCTCCCCTGACATACGCTCATGTAGGCGAATGCAGGGGAGGTTTTTGCGTGGAAAAGACGGTGAACACCGCGTGGTACGCGAAAAAATGCGCGCTGGGTACGCTTGTGTGCTGCGGCACGGAGCTGGTGCTTTTGATGCTGGTATCGGCGCTGATACTGCGCGGTGCGATCAGCGAGGAGATGGCGAACGGCGCGGTGCTGGTCTGCGCGGCGGTCGCGGCGTTTTTGGGCTGCATGATCGGAGCGAGGAAGACAAGCAAGCGTGCGATGATGACGGCGGGCTGCGCGGCGAGCGCATGGGTCACGATGCAGGTGATCGGCTTTTTTGTTTATGATGGGTTGACACCGGAGCGGTCGCTCGAGCTGGCGGCGGCGATGGCGGTCGGCGCGGTGGCGCTGCTCCTACTACAAAGAAACGGGAAAAAGGGGAGAGGCGCCAAGGCGCGCGCTCGCCGCAAGCGCAGGTGAACATAAAGCAATAGGCGTATTCACACGTTTTTGATCGGCGGTGGAGGAAATGCGGCGCGAAAAGCTGTAACAACTTGCACAAATGGAGCAAGAGCGACGGGAAAATATGACTTTTTCTGACTTGGGTGGTGAAGCGGAGAACTGCTTCCAGATATGGGGAACGGGTACGAAAACCACCCCATATCTTGGTAAAATGCCACCGCTTTTTCAATTTGCTTCAATAGTCTACATAATACACTTTACATAATATTTTGACATAATTAACAAAAATGGGAAAAGTTGGCAATTCCGCTTGCGAAAAGAGTGCAAACGGCCTATATTTATAGGTACGTTCTATCGTTTTGCTCCGTGGGCAGAATGCCGCTTCCCGTCGCGAGGGGTGACATACTTGCTGAGTCGAACGAACAGAAGAGACCGCCGCGGCGCGCTGCCGCAGCGCGTGCCTGTGCCGATGCTGGTGTTATCGGCGTTTATTGTGTTGGGTGTGATCCTTGGGTACGTGTTTGCGCTCCGGTCGCTGCAGAGCGCGGGCGGCGAGCTGAAACAGTATTTCGACGCGTTTTTATCGGGCGGCGTGAACAGGCCGTTTTCGGTACGGGCGCTGGGCGAAACGCTGTTGTGCTATTTCCGCGCGCCGGGTATCGTGTTTTTGCTGGGCTTTGCGTCCATCGGCATTGTGGCGGTACCGCTCGTGTGTGCGTGCCAGGGGTTTCTTCTATCGTACTCGCTGTTCTGCTTTGCGCTCTCGCTCGGGCGGGGGAGCTTTCCGTTGCTGCTGGCGCTGTTCGGCATCCGGCTTTTGGCGGTGCTGCCGTGCACGCTGCTGCTCGGGAACGCGTCGCTTGACAAGTCCCGCGTGCTGCTGTCGCTTTCGCTTGGCGGCGGGGGACGGGGACGCACAGTCAGCTACGGGAGCGCGTACTGGTACCGCTTTGGCATTTGTTGTGTGTGTTTGTTGTTTGCCGCTCTGCTGGAGCTGTGGCTCGTGCCGCAGTTTTTGCTGCTGGCGGCGTCTTGAGCTGTTTTTTAGGAAGGAGGGGTGCGATCATGGCCGACCTTTTGGCGCAATACGAAGAATATCTGGCCACGGAAAAGCACGCCTCCCAGAATACGCTCAGCTCCTATATGCGCGATCTGCACCAGTTCGCCGTGTATTTGGACGAGTTCCACCCCATGCCGCTGCCGCAGGTGACGCAGGAGGTCATCAGCGGCTATGTCGCCTGGATGGGCGGCAAGGGCAAGTCCGCCGCGACGATCACGCGCTCCATCGCGTCGATCAAGTCGCTCTACACCTACCTCCAGATGACCGGAGAGGTCAGCGCGAACCCGGCCAAGGGCGTTGCCGCGGTGAAGGTGGAGCACAAGTTCCCCGAGATCCTCACAGGCAAAGAGGTCGAGCTCTTCCTTGACCAGCCCCAGTGCGTGGACGCTAAGGGCTACCGCGACCACGCGATGCTCGAACTGCTGTACGCCACGGGCATCCGCGTCTCCGAGCTCATTTCGCTCAATGAAGAGGACGTGAGCCTGAGCGCGAGCTTCATCCGCGCGCAGAGCAAGGGCAAAGAGCGTATCATCCCGCTCTATCCCGCCGCCGTCAAGGCACTTTCGCACTACATGAAGGAGGTGCGTCCGCAGCTTTTGGCTGATCCGGAGGAAACGGCGCTGTTCGTCAACATGAACGGCGAGCGCATGAGCCGCCAGGGATTCTGGAAGATCGTCAAGCACTATCAGGAGACCGCCGGCATCTCGAAGGACATCACGCCGCATACGCTGCGCCACTCGTTTGCCGTGCACCTGCTCGAAAACGGTGCGGACCTGCGCTCCATTCAAGAGATGCTGGGCCACGCGGACATTTCCTCGACGCAGATCTACACGCATGTCGTCAAAAAGCACCTCAAGGACGTCTATCAGAAGGCGCATCCGCGGGCATGAAAAGAAAATTGGAAGGCCGCTCTTTGAGCGGCCTTTTTCATGCTGTGATTTCTCGTTGCATTTCGGACAGTTGTTTGATATAATTTCTAAATAAGTATCGTGGGAGGTGATGCGCATGCGGATACTCGGCGTCGATCCGGGCATCGCCATCGTGGGCTTTGGCCTGATCGAAGCGGACCGCGGCAGAACGCAGCTATTGAATTACGGCGCGATCACCACGCCCGCGGGACTGCCGCTGGCGCGCCGCCTTGTGCAGATCGAGCAGGATATGGAAGCGCTCATCGCGCAGCTAAAGCCCGACGCCATCGCGGTCGAAGAACTGTTCTTTTCGAACAACATCACGACCGGCATCGCCGTGGCGCACGGCCGCGGCATCATTCTGTGTACCGCGGAAAAGAGCGGCGTGCCGCTCTACGAATACACACCCATGCAGGTCAAGCAGGCCGTCGTCGGCTATGGCCTTGCTGAAAAAAGACAGGTCATGGACATGGTCAAGCGCCTCTTAAAGCTCAAGGCTGTGCCGCGGCCCGACGATGCTGCCGACGCGCTGGCCATTGCCATCTGCCACGCGCGCAGCGCCACGTCGCTCCTGAGCCGCGTGGGCGGGAACGACGTCAAGCAGACCATTTAAGCAGGAGAGAGGCAGTTTATGTTTTATTATGTCAGCGGAACGGTCGTGCATGTGGAGCCGTACCTCGCCGTGATCGACTGCGGCGGCGTGGGCTACGCCTGCAAGACCACCAGCACGACGATCTCACAGCTGCAAGTGGGTAAAGTAAGCAAGCTTTACACCTATTTGCACGTGGGTGAGGGGATCTTTGACCTTTACGGTTTTGCCACGCAGGGTGAGCTCGGGAGCTTCAAGCAGCTCATCGGCGTCTCGGGCGTGGGGCCGAAGGCGGCGCTCGCGATACTTTCGGTCTGCACGCCGCAGGGGCTTGCGATGGCCGTCATCACGGGCGATGAAAAGGCGCTCATCGCCGCGCCGGGTATCGGCAAGAAGATCGCCCAGCGCATCATCTTAGAGCTCAAGGACAAGCTCACCAAGGAGCAGCAGGAGATCGGTATGCCGACCGCCCCCGGCATCGTTGCGGGTGAGAAGAGCAAGGCCGTCGAGGCCGCCGCCGCGCTCGCGGTGCTCGGCTACACGCAGCAGGACATCGCGGTCGCGATGAAGGGCGTGGACGTGGAAAACTTACCGCTTGAAGAGATCGTGCGCCAGAGCTTAAAGAAAATGGTAAAATAGGAGAAACGATAAATGAACGAAAATACAAAAGAGGCAGCTAAAAAGGGCATTACCTTTGGAAGCTGCCTTGCAATGGTCATCTCTTATGCGAACTGGCATAGCGTTGGTTGGGCGATTGTGCACGGTCTGATGAGCTGGCTGTATGTGATTTATTTTGTGCTTGCGTATTGAGTGTTTTCCCGTTGGACGGAAGAAAAGGGAAGTGAGCTTTTGAGCATTGATTTTGGAACCGATATTTATGAAGAGCCTATCGTGGCCAAGACTTTCCTGAGCGAGGACGCGCAGGAGGGCTCGCTGCGCCCGAAGACGCTCTCGGAATACATCGGGCAGGAGAAGGCGAAGGGCAACCTTGCCGTCTTCATCGCGGCGGCGAAAAAGCGCGGCGAATCGCTCGACCACGTGCTGCTGCACGGCCCTCCGGGCCTCGGCAAGACGACGCTCGCGGGCATTATTGCCCAGGAAATGGGAGTGAACATCCGCATCACGTCCGGCCCCGCCATTGAAAAGGCGGGCGACCTTGCGGCGCTTTTGACGAATCTGAGCGAGGGGGACATCCTGTTCGTCGACGAGATCCACCGCCTGAACCGCAGCGTGGAGGAGATCCTGTACCCCGCGATGGAGGACTACGCCATCGACATCATCGTCGGCAAGGGCCCGAGCGCGAACTCCATCCGCCTCGATCTGCCGCACTTCACGCTTATCGGCGCGACGACGCGCGCGGGCCAGCTGTCCGCGCCGCTGCGCGACCGCTTCGGCGTCACGCTGCGCCTGGAGCTTTACACGCCGCAGGAGCTTTCGAAAATCGTCACGCGCTCGGCGAGCATCCTGAATGTCGACATCGACCCGACGGGCGCGCTCGAGATCGCGCGCCGCTCGCGCGGCACGCCGCGTATCGCGAACCGCATGCTGCGCCGCGTGCGCGACTTTGCGGATGTGCGGGCCGACGGCGTCATCACGAAGGAGGTCGCGGACGAAGCGCTCCGCGCGCTCGAGATCGACGACCTCGGATTAGACCCCATCGACCACCGGATGATGCACGCCATCATCGAAAACTACGGCGGCGGCCCCGTCGGCATCGAGACGCTGGCGGCGACCATCGGCGAGGAAGCCGTCACGCTGCTGGATGTTTACGAGCCGTATCTCATGCAGCTCGGCTTTTTGCAGCGCACGCCTCGCGGGCGCTGCGTCACGCGCAAGGCATATGAGCACTTAGGCATCTCCGTGCCGAAGAGCATGGACGAAGTGCCGGAACAGCTTAGTCTATAAATGCAAACTACTTTACGGCAAAACTTCAAATCTTTTTGAGAAGAGGAATCAAAATCATGGGAAAACTGTTTGGCACCGACGGCATTCGCGGCGTTGTGGGAGAAAATCTCACGGCTGATCTTGCGTTCCGTACGGGCAAGGCCATCGCGGCCGTTTTGAAGGAAGAAAAGGGCAGAAAGCCGGTCATCACCATCGGCAAGGACACGCGCATTTCGTCCGATATGCTCGAAAGCGCTCTGATCGCGGGCATTTGCTCCGTCGGCGGCGACGTGATGCCGTTTGGTGTGCTGCCGACTCCGGCGGTCGCGTACCTGACCGTGCTCAAAGGCGCGGATGCGGGCATCGTGATCTCCGCCTCGCACAACCCCTACGAGCACAACGGCATTAAGGTCTTCAACGAAAAGGGCTACAAGCTGCCCGACGCGATCGAAGAGCAGGTCGAAGAAAAAATTCTCACCGACATCTATCCCGCCGCGACGCACGGCGAGATCGGCGTCCTGCGCCACGGTCTGCGGCAGTCGCGCGAGGCGTATATCGACCATTTAGCTGGCACGATCGAAGGAGACCTGTCCGGCCTGCGCGTGCTGGTCGATTGCTCGAACGGCGCGTCGTCCGCGACGGCACCGGAGCTCTTTGGCCGCTTCCGCTGCTTCTGTGACTTCATCCACCGCGAGCCGGACGGCGTGAACATCAACGACCACTGCGGTTCGACGCATCTCGACGACCTTGCACAAAAGGTCGTCGCGGGCGGCTATGACATCGGCGTCGCGTTCGATGGCGACGCGGACCGCTGCCTGCTCGTCGACGAGCAGGGCGGCGTTATCGACGGCGACAAGGTGCTTGCCGTCTGCGGCTCGGACATGAAGCGCCGCGGGAAGCTCTCGGGCGGCACGATCGTTGCGACGGTGATGTCGAACCTCGGCCTTCACGAGTTCTGCCGCGAAAACGGCGTCGGCCTCGTCTGCACGAGCGTGGGCGACCGCAACGTGCTCGAAAAGATGAATGAGTGCGGCTACAAGCTTGGCGGCGAGCAGTCGGGCCACACGATCTTCACCGACTACGCCACGACCGGCGACGGTCAGCTGACGGCGCTTCAGTTCCTCGACGTGCTCGCGCGCAGCGGGAAGAAGGCCTCTGAGCTTGCGTCCGTCTGCCCGCAGTATCCGCAGGTGTTGCTCAACGTCGCCGTTTCGCATGAGCGCGGCGTCAAGGATGCCATCATGGCGTCCGATGCACTCTCCGCGGCCATCGCGGAGGAGGAGGGGAAGCTCTCCGGCGAGGGACGCGTGCTCGTCCGCCCGAGCGGCACGGAAGCGCTCATCCGCGTCATGGTTGAGGCAAAAACAGAACAAATCGCCCTTCTTGCGGCCGAGAATTTGGTCAATGTGATAAAAATGCTGTAAAATCGTTAGCGCTAATACTGAATTTTCGTAAATACTTGACAAAACCTGAGCACAGAAGGTATAATACATGCAGTATCATCAGAGTGAGAGCCATCATAAAGAGCTTGCAGCCTGCACGGATGAGCAGCTGTGCGCCATGGCCGCCGCGGGCGACAGGGAAGCAGAAGAGCTTCTTGTCACGCGCTATTACGGAATGGTGCGCGCGTGTGCGCGTCCGCTTTTCCTCGCCGGCGGCGACGGGGAGGATCTGATTCAGGAGGGCATGTTCGGTCTCATTCAGGCGATACGGGAGTATGACGCTGACAAGGCGGCGTCGTTTCACACCTATGCAGAGATCTGCATTCGCAACCGCCTGTTCTCCGCGCTCCGTGCCGCCTCCCGCGGCAAGCATTATCCGCTGAACGAATCCATATCCCTTGATACCCCTTCCTTTGACAGTTCTTCTTACACCGCCGGTACTTTAGACCCCAGCCACACAGACCCCGAGCTCCTCATCGCGGAGCGGGACCACGTGGAGAGTCTACTCGAAAGTACCCGCAAGCACTTGTCCGAGTTCGAGGCGAAGATCTTAGGGTACTATTTGGAAGGCCTTTCCTGTCACGAGATCGCAAAGGCCGTGGGCAAGTCTCCGAAGTCGGTGGACAACGCCGTGCAGCGCGTTCGCCGCAAGGCTGCGCAGCACATTTTTTCCGGCGATATCAGCAAACGCTGAACGCATATATTTTTTTCTGATTCAAAGAGAGGGTAAAATCATGTACGAAGACAAGACTTTAGTTTGCAAAGAGTGCGGCAAAGAGTTCGTGTTCACTGCCGGTGAGCAGGAGTTCTACGCGGAGCGCGGCTTCCAGAACGAGCCCCAGCGCTGCAAGGCCTGCCGCGACGCTCGCAAGAACGC
>OLOS01000761.1_pt1 | contig 31391 bp, 25 predicted proteins | sample 1672631 | NCBI WGS metagenome assembly OLOS01 (sample SAMEA3136707, study PRJEB25190) | human gut metagenome | biome: human gut; feature: human-associated habitat; material: faeces | place: Austria | collected 2013 | reverse complement strand
GGCTGTGCGGGAGTGCCCCGGCTTTGACGAGACTGCGCTGCCCATTCAGCACGCAGATGATATGCAGCACGCCGTAGAGTTGGCGCGCGCCGCCGCAAAGCCTGGAGATATCATCATCCTGTCCCCGGCAAGTGCCTCCTTTGACCTGTACCCCAACTTTGAGGTGCGCGGCCGCGCTGTGGGCATGTGTAAGCTCTGTGAAAAGAAAAGAACTCAACAAATGCAAAAAGGAGAGAGGAAATGAAAAAGAAAATACTTGCGGCTTTCATGGCGGCTGTCATGTGCGCTCTTCTCTGCGCCTGCGGAGCAGAAGAGAGCACTGTGAGCAAAGTTAAAGAAACTTCATTGGAAGAAAAAGCAGTTTCAAGTGTGGAAAGTAAGGTGCGCTCAAAGCTAAGCGAAAAATATGATACCTCTGGCGGTGTGCTATGTAGGACAGCAGCAGTCACCGAAGTTAGTGAAACTCGCTTTGAGGTTTCCGGAAAGGTTTTCATAAAGGATAAATACGGAAATCTAACTTCGACAATTTACGATGGTACGGTGTTTTTCAACGATGATGGCACCGTTGATTCTGCCATTGTTAATGTTAGTATACCTCGCTGACCAGAGATACGATTCAAAAAGGAAACACAGGGGTCGTCAAATGTTCACTTCCCCTCTGCCTTGACAAGTATGCAAGCGCAGCGACAATAAAAGCAGGGAGCGTTTCGCTCTCTGCTTTTGCTGCTCCGGCCTCGTGTCAGCCGGCCATGATCTCGAATTTCAGCACGCCCTCTGCTGCGGCGGGGACGAGGGAGTTTTACGCCGCTGCGCGGCGACACCTCATCCGCTCCCAGGTGGAAGGCGTGGGAGGTCAGTCCTCGCCGTTTTCGGCCACCCAGCGGCGGACGTAGTCCACGAAGCGGCGGGTGGAGGCGGATTGGGCCTTTTCATCCTTGACGGCGATGCCGATATTGCGGTAGAAGCGCTCGGGGGCGTGGCAGGCGGCCACGGGATAGGGGCTGCGGCGGACCATCAGCTCCGGCAGGAGGCTGATGCCCAGGCCCTTGGACACCATGGCCAGGATGGTGCGGTCCTCGCGGGCGGTGTATTTCACATTGGGGTGGACGCCCATGGCGTCCAGGGCGGCGGTGAGCTCGTAGTCGCGGCCCTCCTCCAGACGGATGAAGGGCTCGGCGGACAGGGCCGACAGGGGGAAGGCCGCCGCATCCGCCAGCTGGTGGCCGCAGGGGACGACCACCAGCAGCTCATCCCGGTACAGGGGGTGGGCGCAGAGGGATTTGGCTGAGGGCAGGCGCAGAAAGCCGCAGTCTACCTTGCCCTGGAGGATCCACTCCTCGGTCTGGCCGTAGAAATCGGCGTCCACCACCTCGAACTCGATGTTGGGGTAGACGTCGCCGAAGCTTTTGAGGATGGAGGGGAGCCACTGTGCGGAGACGCTGGAGAAGGTGGCCACCTTGACCAGACCGGCGTCCAGCCCCTTCAGGTCCGCCGCGGACTGCATGAGGGCATGGTGGGCGGCGCAGAGGGCCTCGACCCGGGGCAGCAGCGCGCGGCCGTCAGCCGTCAGCACCACGCCGCCGCGGTTGCGGCTGAGCAGCGTGATGCCCAGCTCGTCCTCCAGCGCCTGGACGGCGTGGCTGACGCCGGACTGGGTGAAGTTCAGCTCCTCCGCCGCCCGGGAGAAGCTGCCGCACTCCACGGTCTTGAGGAACATCTGGTATTTGGATACACTCATGGCGGGACCTCCTGTACAGTCGCTGTCGCCATTATATCATACTTTTTCTCATACTTGCAAATACAATTATGCGTTTTACAACTGAAAACTTTTGTGGTAGTATAAGGACAACGAAACAAAACAAGAATATGGAGGTAATACATTATGGCTATCGTATCCAAGACCACCCGCTGCGCCGTTTGCGGCAGCACCGATGTTACGTTTTCCGAGGCGACCAAGCGCTATCACTGCGCGTCCTGCGGCGCCGATGAGGCACACGCCATGAACGCCGCCGATGTGGCGGCCATCAACAGCATCGCCGCACTGGGCGACACCGAAGGCAAGCTGGACGAGCTGCGCCGCCGCTATCCCAACCTGGACATCACCAGCTGGACCCGCGAGAACCGCGTCCAGATGTGATCTTACCCCCTCCTTTCACAAAGCAAAAACCGGCGCCGGGGGGCGCCGGTTTTTGCTTTGTCTTTGTCTTTCACCGCAGCACCGCTGTTACAGGGCGGCGCGGATGGCGGCCAGCAGGTCGCCGTAGTCCTCGAAGGCGGGTAGGTCGGGGTAGTCCTGCTTGATCTTGTCGGGACCGCGGAAGAGAAAGCCGGCCTTGCTGTGGAGGATCATCTCCAAATCGTTATAGCTGTCGCCGCTGGCGATGGTGTCGTAGCCGATGGACTGGAGGGCCTTGACGGTGGTGAGCTTGGAGTGTTCACAGCGCATGAGGTGGCGGGTGATGTAGCCCTCGCCGTCCACCTCGAGGGTGTTGCACAGCAGGGTGGGATAGCCCAGCTTGGCCATGAGGGGCATGGCGAACTGGTCGAAGGTGTCGCTGAGGATGACCACCTGGGTATCCTTACGCAGCGCGTCCAGGAAGTCCTTGGCGCCGGGCAGGGGGTCGATGCGGGAGATAGTCTCCTGAATGGCGCTGAGCTTCAGGCCGCGCTCACGGAGCAGGTCGATGCGCCAGCGCATGAGCTTGTCATAATCCGGCTCGTCGCGGGTGGTGCGGCGCAGCTCGGGAATGCCGCTTTCCTCGGCAAAGGCGATCCAGATCTCGGGGACGAGGACGCCCTCCATGTCCAAACAAACGATATTCATAGGGAATGGTTCCTTTCTTTTATTTCAGCACGTCGGACAGCACATAGTCCAGCATGGCGTCCTTGTCGATGACGTCGGTGTGGAGGACGGGACGACCCTCCAGGCCGCGGAGATTTTTGGGGATGTCCATGCCGGTGAGGGCGTGGAGCTGCTCCATCATGGCGAACTCATCGTCACCGGATGCCTCGCCCAGGGCGTGCAGCACGGCGGCGGGGAACTTGTAGGGCGAGGCGGTGGACAGGACCACCATGGGAACGCCCTCGCGGGTGTGCTTCTCCGCCACGGCCCAGGCAACGGCGGTGTGGGGGTCGCAGAGGTATTTGTGCTCGCGCCACACCCGGCCGATGACCTCCGCCGCGCCGGCATCGTCGCAGCAGCCGCAGCCGAAGACGGCACGGAGCTGCTCCAGCATCCAGCCGCTGACCTGATACCAGCCCTGGGTGTTCAGCTCCCGCATCAGGCGCTCCACACAGCTGGCATCCTGGCTGACCAGATAGAGCAGACGCTCCAGATTGCTGGACACCAGGATATCCATGGAGGGGGAGGTGGTCTTGTAGAAGGGGCGGCGCTTGTCGTAGCGGCCGGTGGTCAGGAACTCGGTGAGCACGTCGTTGGCGTTGCTGGCACAGATCAGGCGGCCCACAGGCAGGCCCATCTGCCTGGCAAAATAGCCGGCCAGAATGTCGCCGAAGTTGCCGGTGGGGACGGTGTAGTCCACCACGTCGCCCAGATGGATGCGGCCGGACTTCGCCAGATCGCCGTAGGCGCGGAAGTAATAGACCACCTGGGGGGCCAGACGGCCGATATTGATGGAGTTGGCGGAGGAGAGCATGGCGCCGTGGAGGTCCTTGTCCTTGCAGGCGGCGAAGATCTCCTTCACGCCGGTCTGGGCATCGTCGAAGTTGCCGCGGACGGCGCAGACGCGGACGTTGGCGCCCTCCTGGGTGGCCATCTGGGCCTGCTGAACGGCGGAGACGCCGCCGTAGGGGTAGAACACGGTGATGCGGGTGCCGGGCACATCGTGGAAGCCCTCCATGGCCGCCTTGCCGGTGTCGCCGGAGGTGGCCGTCAGGATGACCACGTCGCCCTTCATGCCCTCAGCCTTGGCCGCCGCTACGATGAGGCGGGGCAGGACGCTGAGGGCCACATCCTTGAAGGCGGAGGTGGGGCCGTGGTACAGCTCCAGCACGTATTTATCCGCCACGGGGGTCAAGGGCGTCAGGTCGGACGTGGGGAACTTGCCGGCGTAGCTGTCGCGGACAAGCCGGTCCATGTCCTGAAAGTCCGGCAGCAGGGCGTGGAGGATATCCGCCGCCATGGAGAGGGTGTCCTTTTCCAGGGCAGCGCGCCAGTCGAAGCGCAGGGCCGCCGGGTCGCAGATGTACAGGCCGCCGTCCGGGGCGATGCCCTGAAGCACCGCGTGGGTGGAGGAAGCGGTGAGCTGCTCGTTTCTTGTGCTGTGGTAGATCATGGTAAAAAAGCCTCCGGAAAAACTTTTGAAATTGGGTCTTGCATTTCTGATATGGCTATGATACACTGTCCCCATCAAAAAAGCAAGTGTTTTTCTGCTGTGGACAGAAAATATTTTTTTGTCACGCATGAAAAACCCTGCACACAATAACCAAAGCGAAAGAGGCAAGGACTATGTTGAAAGTGTTGAAATTCGGCGGGTCGTCCATGGCGGACGCCCACCAGCTGGAAAAAGTACGCTCCATCGTGGAGGCAGACCCTGCCCGCCGGGTGGTGGTGGTCAGCGCCGCCGGAAAACGGTTCAAGGACGATCACAAGATCACGGACCTGCTGTATCTGTGCCACGCCCACCTGCAGTACGGCGTCAGCTGCGACGGTATATTTGATATGGTACGCAGCCGGTATCTGGAGATTCGGGACGAGCTGGGCCTGTCCACGCCGCTGGAGGCGGAATTCGACGCCCTGCGCGCCAAGATGGACAAGGGCATCTCCGCTGATGAGCTGGTGAGCCGGGGCGAGTATTTCGCCGCCCGGATCATGGCCGACTGCCTGGGCTTTGACTTTCTGGACAGCAGCCTGTGGCTGCACTTCCGCATGGACGGCACGGTGGACCAGGAGGCCAGCTATCAAGCTCTGGTCCATGCGGCCAGCGGGCGGAAGGTGGTCATTCCCGGCTTCTACGGCGTGCTGCCGGACGGCAGCATCCACACCTTCAGCCGGGGCGGCAGCGACATCACCGGTGCGCTGGCGGCGGCGGCGCTGGACGCCGACGTGTATGAGAACTGGACGGACGTGTCCGGCTTCCTGATGGCCGACCCCAAGATCGTACCCGACCCGCGGCCCATCGAGCGCATCACATACGCCGAGCTGCGTGAGTTGAGCTATATCGGCGCGCAGGTGCTGCATGAAGGCACCGTCTCCCCGGTGCGGGAGAAGAACATCCCCCTGAACATCCGCAACACCAACCAGCCGGAGCACCCGGGCACCATGATACGGGAGGCCTTCGACGACACGGCGGCGGAGCTGCAGGAGAGCAGCATGATCACCGGCATCGCCGGAAAGAAGGGCTTTTCCGTCATCACCATGACCAAGAACGGAATGTCCTCGGAGCTGGGCGTTATCCGCCGGGTGCTGGAGATATTGGAGCGCTATCACATCAACGTGGAGTACATCCCCTCCGGTATCGACTCGGTATCGCTGGTGGTGGAGGCGGCCAAGGCCGCGCCGTATCTGTATCAGGCACTGGGCGACATGGAGAAGGAGATCAAGCCCGACAGCCTGCACGTTACCGACGGTATGGCTGTGGTGGCGGCCGTGGGCCGAAAGATGGCCTTCCAGCCCGGTTCCTCCGGCAAGATCTTCGCCAAGCTGGGCGAAAATGGCATCAATATCCGCATGATCACCCAGGGGCCCGAAGAGCTGAACATCATCGTGGGCGTGGACAGCGCCGACTTTGAGAAGGCTATCCGGGTGCTGTACAACAGTTTTGTAAAATAAAGTGCGTCTCCTGCGCCCATACTTCGCCGCAGCGGCTTGCCGTACACAAAGTCGATGCGCCGCATCTGAACGCAGGATACGTCACTTATTCGATATCGAGAAAAGGAGTACATCATATGAAAAAGTATAAAGTTGCTATTCTGGGCGCCACCGGCGCGGTGGGCCGCGAGATGATGAAGGTACTGGCCGAGCGCGATTTCCCCATCGAGGAGCTGCACCCGCTGGCGTCAGCCCGGTCTGTGGGACAGGCCATCCACTGGAAGGGCCACGACATCCCCGTGGAGATGGCCTGTGACGAGGCCTTCAAGGGCATGGACATCGTGCTGGGCGCGGCGGAGAACGACATCGCCAAGCAGTTCGCCCCGGCCATCGTCAAGGCGGGCGCGGTGTTCGTGGATAACTCCAGCGCCTTCCGCATGGACCCGGATGTGCCCCTGATCGTGCCGGAGATCAATCCGGAGGACGTGAAGAAGCACAAGGGCATCATCTCCAACCCCAACTGCACCACCATCGTCTCGCTGGTGGCCATCAACGCCCTGAACCACGACAGCCCCATCGAGAGCATTGTGGCCAGCAGCTACCAGGCGGTGTCCGGCGCCGGCGCCGGCGGCCCCATCGAGCTGATGGACGAGGTGGAGCTGCTGCGGGAGGGCAAGCCGGTGGAGCCCAAGGTGTTCCAGTACCAGATCGCCTACAACGTCATCCCCCAGATCGGCGGTGAAGCCTTTGAGGGCTATACCTCCGAAGAGATGAAGATGCAGAACGAGGGCCGGAAGATCATGCACCTGCCGGAGCTGAAGGTCAGCTGCACCTGCGTCCGCGTTCCCGTGGTGCGGAGCCACAGCGTGTCCATCGTGGTGCGGACCAAGGAGAAGATCAGCGTGGAGCGCGCCCGGGAACTGATCGCCGCAGCCCCCGGCTGCCGGCTGGTGGACGACCTGGCCAACAAGCGCTATCCCATGCCGCTGGAGACCAGCGACCAGGACCTGGTGTTCGTGGGTCGTATCCGGGACGACCTGACCAGCGACAACGGGCTGAACATCTGGTGCTGCGGCGACCAGGTACGCAAAGGCGCGGCCACCAACGCCGTGCAGATCGCCCAGCTGCTGATCGCGGAGTAATTGTAAACAAAGTGAGGCCGCCCGGAGGGCGGCTTTACTTTTGGCGCAAAAGCATATATAATGGGGAAAAGTCTATTCCCGGAGGAAGTCCTATGAAACGATGGAAGCGGGGCGCGGCCATGCTGCTGTGCCTGTGTATGATGACGGCGCTGCTGGCCGGCTGCGGCCGCGGCCGCAGCGGCGAGAGCACCGCGTCGGTGGTGATGACCGGCAGCGTGTCCACAGTAGACCCGGCCTATGCCGCCACACCGGCGGAGCGCACCCTGGTGCTGCACCTGTTCGACAACCTGTACCGCTGGACGGCGGAGGGCGCGGTGCCCGCAGCGGCCCACGCCTACGACTGCACGGACAACGAGGACGGCACACAGACGTACACGTTCCACCTGCGGCGCGACGGCAAGTGGTCCGACGGCAGCGACGTGACGGCGGCGGATTTCGTGTACGCCTGGCGGCGGCTGGTATCGCCGGAGACGGACAGCCCGGAGGCGGAGATCCTGTCCATGGTGGCGGGCTATGAGGACGCCCACGCGGGCGACCCGGAGGCGCTGGGTGTATACGCCGAGGACGAGCACACCTTCGTGGTGACGCTGAGCACGATGTGCCCGTACTTTGTGGACGCGGTGTGCACAGCGGCGGCCACCATGCCGGTGCAGCAGAAGGCTGTGGAAGGCGGCGAGGGCTGGAGCGCCAGCCGGACGTGGTTCGTGGGCAACGGGCCGTACCGCCGCACCGGCGACTGGAGCGACAGTCTCTTCGCCACGCTGGTGAAGCAGGAGGACCACTATAACGCGCGGCAGGTGCGCGCGGACCGGATCGAGATCCGGTTCAAGAGCGCGGCGGAGGCCGCCAAGGACGCGGGCACCGCGGACGCGGTCATCGGCGCGGCAGGAGAGGACGGCACCTACGGCGGCAGCAGCACCGTGGGCGTGCTGCTCATCAACCAGATGGCCACCAACATGGACCGGACGGAGCTGCGGCAGGCCATGAGTCTGGTCATCGACCGGGACGCGGCGGCCGGTGCTCTGGGCACGGACTACGCCGCCGCGGAGGGGCTGGTGCCTCACGGCATACGCACCGCCGGGGGCGAGGAGTTCCGGGCGGTCAACGGCGCGGTGATCGACTGCGAGGCGGATACCTACACGGACCGGTGCAGTCAGGCGCTGGAGCTGATGACGCAGGCGGGCCTGCGGCGGCCGGAGGCGCTGATAAGCCTGGGGACGGTGACGCTGCTGTACCGGAATACGCCGGCGCAGACGGCACTGGCCCAGCGGCTGCAGAAGGTGTGGCAGGAAAAACTGGGACTGAGCGTGACCCTGCAGGGTGAGGATGCGGAGACGTATCAGCAGATGCTCAGCAGCGGCGCGTTCACCCTGGCCCTGACGGAGCTGGACGCGCTGTACAACGATGCATCAGCCTATCTGGACCTGTGGCGCAGCGGCGACACGCGGAACTACGCGCTGATCTACATGAACGCCTATAACATTCTGATGCGGGTGGCGGCGGCCAGCACCTCCGCCGAGGCGCGGGACGCCTATTTGAAGGATGCGGAGTGGCTGCTGCTGGACACGGCCAACGTGATACCGCTGTATGAGAAGGAGCAGGCCTACGCCCTGCGCGGCGACGTGACCGGCGTGGTGTCCGACGGCATGGGTGCGTGGTACTTCGGCGCACTGTGGCGCGTGGAGCAATAAGTGAAAAACGCCCGGACCAACAGGCGTTAAACGCCTGCCCGCTATACTGTACGGAGAAAGCGCATATTTCCGGCCCCACAGCAGAGAGGAGCGATCATACAGATGATAGAAAAAGCTGAGGTCACAGCACTTTTGCAGCAGCTCATCGCCATCAAAAGCGAATATTTCCACGAGGACGAGATCATGGCCTTCGCCAGGGATTGGCTGTGCCGGCAGGAACTGCCCGCACAGCTGCACGAATACCACGATGCCAAGGTCACAGATTTCCATGGAAAAAATGTCATCGCCGTTATCGACGGCGGCAGACCCGGACCGGTCATCTGCCTGAACGGCCATCTGGACACCGTGCAGCTGTGCGGCGGTTGGACCCGCGATCCCTACGGCGAGCTGGACGGCGACAGGCTCTATGGTGTGGGAGCGCTGGACATGAAATCCGGCTGCGCCGCGCTGATGATCACGGCTGCCCGCTTCGCCGCCGCCCACAAGACCTTCGCCGGGAAGATCAAGCTGGCGCTGGTCTCTGACGAGGAGGGCCCCTACGGCCTGGGCACCAATGCCCTCATCGAGGACGGCTATCTCTCTGACGTGGACTTCTCCATCATCACCGAGCCAAGCGCCGGCTTCGACGGCAAGCCCTTCCCCGATGTCTGCCTGGGTGCCCGGGGCGGCTATGGTCTGGAGATCCGCTTCTACGGAAAGTCCGCCCACGCAGCCAACCCGGGAAAGGGCCACAGCGCCCTGCTGGACGCGGCCAAGGTGGCGCAGGCACTGGAGCAGGTGGACTATGTTGAGGACCCGCACCTGGGCAAGGGTACCTGCTGCGTGGTGGGCATCAATGCCGACGGCGGCGCGTGCAGCGTGCCGGACTTCGCCGTGCTCCGCCTGTTCTGGCACATCGTGGTGGGCGAAAGCCCGGACACCATCGTCCGTGAGATCGAAAAGGCCGTGCAGCGCGCCGGTATCACCGGGCGGTATGAGATCTGCTTCCGCGAGGCGCCGTCTGAGGGCTCCCGGGGCTTCATGCCCTACACCGTCCCCCAGGACGACCCCATGACCGTCTCCCTGCTGGAGTCCATCCGCAAGGTCACCGGCAAGGAACCCACCATCTCCTACTTCGCCAGCATCGGCGACTTCAACTACCTGGGCACACGGCTGGGCGCGCCGGCCATCATCTTCGGCGCCGACGGCGAGAACTATCACAGCAGCGACGAATACGTCCTGCTGGACTCCGTCCACCAGACCGCCGAGGCCGTTTACGACTTCCTGGAGAAAACACTGCTGCCCTGAGCAAGCAAAACCACCCCCGGCGAGGAGCCGGGGGTGGTCTGTTTTTCAGAAGGTCATCTCCAGCCCGCATTTCAGCTGGTGCAGTCTGTCGCCCAGGACCGTCTCCATCACGCCGCAGGCCCTCTCCCGGGTGCAGCGTCGGCGCAGGCGTACTGCACGGCCAATTCCACTCTTGCGCTCCGCCATTTTTCACGGTAAAATAGCACCACAAAAAAGGAGGGCAACGATATGATCTATCGTGATTTTCAGGACCTGCACCTGTCCCTGCTGGGCTTCGGCACCATGCGTCTGCCCACCACGGCGGACGGCGCCATCGACGAGGACACCACCCAGGCGATGGTGGACTATGCGCTGGCCCACGGCGTCAATTATTTCGACACCGCCTGGGCCTATATGCAAAATCTGTCCGAGACGGTGGTAGGCCGCTGCCTGAAAAAGCATCCCCGGGACAGCTTTTACCTGGCCACCAAATACCCCGGCCATACGCTCACCTGCGACCCGGACCCGGCGGACACCTTTGCCCAGCAGCTGGAGAAGTGTCAGGTGGACTACTTCGATTTCTACCTGCTGCACAACGTCTATGAAAACGACGTGGATATCTACACCGACCCCCAGTGGGGCATCATCGACTACTTTGTGGAACAGAAGCGCCTGGGCCGTATCAAGCACCTGGGCTTCTCCACCCACGCGGACCTTCCCTGCCTCACCGCTTTTCTGGAGCGCTATGGCAAGGAGATGGAGTTCTGTCAGATCCAGCTGAACTATCTGGACTGGACCATCCAGCGGGCCAGGGAGAAATACGAGCTGCTGGAAAAGCATCATATCCCCGTCTGGGTCATGGAGCCGGTCCGCGGCGGCAAGCTGGCCGCCCTGGATGCCGACAGTGAACAGCAGCTCCACGCCCTTCGCCCCAACGCCAGCATCGCCTCCTTCGGCTTCCGCTGGCTCCAGGGACTGGATAACGTCCACATGGTCCTCTCCGGTATGTCCGACATGGCGCAGATGGCGGATAACGTGGCCACCTTTGAGCGCCTTGACCCCCTCTCCCCCGCTGAGGAGGCGATCCTCTTTGCTGCGGCGGATAAGATGAAGAATTCCATCCCCTGCACTGCCTGCCGCTACTGCTGTGACGGCTGTCCCCAGCAGTTGGATATCCCGGATCTGCTGCACAAGTACAACCAGCTCCGCACCGGCAGCGGCAGCACCATCAAGATGCAGCTGGACGCGGTGCCCGCGAACAAGTGGCCCCACGCCTGTCTGGGCTGCGGCGCCTGCGCCGCTGTCTGTCCCCAGAAGATTGCTATTCCCGACGAACTGGCAGCCTTTGCCGCCGAGCTGGACAAGCTGCCCGACTGGGTGGAGGTCTGCCGCCAGCGGGCGGAGGCCGAGGCGCGGGAGCGCGCCTCCCGCGGGCTGTGAGCGCATAAGAAGAAGTCCCTCCCGGCGGGAGAGACTTCTTTTGTTTACACCTGATATTTCGCCGCGCAGCGTTGGTACTGCTCCCGGAAGTCCGGGTCCCGGCGCCGCGCCGCATCCAGCGTGGCGTGCATATTCAGGTCGTGGTGGGCTGCGTCGATCACGCACCCGGCGATATTGGAGCAGTGGTCCGAGGTACGCTCCAGATCCGTCAGCAGGTCGGACCAGACAAAGCCTGCCTCGATGCTGCACTGGCCTTGCTGCATCCGCAGGATATGTCGGGTACGCAGCTGCTCCTTCAGATCGTCGATGACCTGCTCCAGCGGCTCCACCTGCCGGGCGGCGGTCATATCCTGCTCCCGGAAAGCGTCCAGCGCCCGCATGAGGATATCGTTGACCGCGGCGGACAGCACGCTCAGCTCCCGCTTCGCCTCGTCGCTGAAGGCCAGCCCCTTCTCCCGCAGCTCCTCCGCCGACTCCAGCACGTTCACCGCATGGTCGGAGATACGCTCAAAATCGCCGATGGCCTTCAGCAGCTCCGCGGACTCCTCGCTCTCCTGCTCACCCAGCTTCTGGGCGCTGAGCTTTACCAGATAGGTGCCCAGCACGTCCTCGTAGTGGTCGCAGCGGCTCTCATCCTCCCGGATGGAGGAGGCCAGCGCTTCGGTGTAGTGGTCAAAGCTCCGCAGGGCGTTTTGCAGCGCCCGCACGGCAACCTCCGCCATCTCGCAGGTGACGACCCGGCAGCGCTCCAGCGCCACGGCCGGTGTGGTCAGCAGGCGCTGGTCCAGCTCCACCGTTTTATCGGCCGCGTGGGCCTTATCCGGCACCAGGCGGATAGCCAGCTTCTCCAGCAGGTCGCCGCAGGGCAGCAGTATGGCCGTACACAGGATATTGAACACCGAGTGGGCCACAGCGATACCCGCCATAGACGCCGCCTTGTTCAGCAGTACCGGGGCAAAGATGGCCTTGACGATGCAGAACACCGTCAGCAGCACCGCCACGCCGATCACATTGAACATCAGATGCACCACGGCCGCCCGCTTGGCGTTTTTGTTGGTGCCGACGCAGGAGATCAGCGCCGTGACGCAGGTACCGATGTTCTGGCCCATGATAATGGGCACCGCGGCGGCGTAGCTGACCTGGCCGGTAGAGGCCAGCGCCTGCAAAATACCCACCGAGGCGGAGGACGACTGGATGATCGCCGTCAGTACCGCGCCCACCAGCACGCCCAGCAGCGGGTTTGTAAAGGCCAAAAACAGCTCTGCAAACCCCGGCACGTCCTTCAGCCCTGCCACCGCGGCGCTCATGGTGTCCATGCCGAACATCAGCGTGGCAAAGCCAAGCAGAATGGAGCCAGTCTCCTTTTTCCGGCTGTCCTTGCAGAACATATAGAAAATGATGCCGATCAGCGCCAGCACCGGCGTAAAGGCGGTGGGCTTCAGCAGCTGCAGCCACACGCTGCCGCCGTCGATCCCCGCCAGGCTCAGCAGCCAGGCCGTCACCGTGGTGCCCACGTTGGCGCCCATGATAACATTGATAGCCTGCCGCAGGGTCATCAGCCCGGAGTTCACGAAGCCCACCACCATGACGGTGGTGGCCGATGAGCTCTGAATGATGGCGGTGATGCCCAGTCCGGTCAGGAAACCGGCACCCACGCTGCCGGTCATTTTATCCAGCAGCGTCCGCAGCTTGCCGCCGGCCCGGCGCTCCAGCGCCTGGCCCATGAAATTCATGCCGAACAGAAACAGGCACAGCCCGCCCAGCATGGTCAGCGCATGAAAAATATCCATTTTCTTTCCCTCAACTTTACATTTTCTCAGATGTCACCTTATTGTCCATCTACATTGTACGGTATAAATGTCAAGTTCGCAGGCCATCTTTTGTAAAATCCATGTAAAACAGCGCAAAAAGAAGCACCCGCGCGGGTGCTTCTTTTTTATGCTTTTCTTACCGCTGGCCCTTGTCGTAGGGGATACCCTCCGCCTTGGGTGCGCGGGATTTCTTGGATGTGAAGGCCAGCACCACCAGCGTGATCAGGTACGGCAGCATACGGTACACGTGGGAGCTGATGCCGATCTCCGCCAGCCAATACACGCCGTCGCCGTTGATATCCAGGCTGGAGTACGCCGCGGCGATACACTTGAACAGGCCGAACAGCAGCGACGCCCCGGCGATGTTCAGCGGCTTCCAGTTACCGAAGATCATAACGGCCAGCGCCAGGAAGCCGAAGCCCGCCACATCGCCGTTGGCCGTGCAGTTGGCCGTGGTCAGGGCGTAGACAAAGCCGCCCATGCCGGCCAGCGCGCCGGAGATGGTTGTACCGGCATAGCGCATCTTGTACACGTTGATACCCACGGAGTCCGCCGCCTGGGGATTTTCACCGCAGGAGCGCAGCCGCAGGCCAAACCGGGTCTTGTACAGCAGGATCGACAGCACCACGAAAATGATGATGCAGACATAGGTCGCCAGATACACCTTGTGCAGGAAGGTATTGCCCAGGAAGCCCAGGTCGTCCGTCTTCGCGTAGCCCAGAGTGGTCTTCTTGATCATGAACCAACTGGCCGCATCGCCGGTGGCCATTTGCAGGGTGTTCTGGTTGGCGATGATACGGATGAGGAACAGCACCAGGGCCGGAGCCATCAGGTTCAGCGCCGTACCGCCAATGGTCTGGTCCGCCCGCAGATTTACGGAGGCAAAGCTCAGCAGCAGGGAGAAAATGGCGCCGAATATGGCCGCCACCAGCATAGCCAGCAGCTCAAAGCCCTGCAAAGCCGCCCAGTCGCCGGCAGCCTTGGCCGCGTCGTAGACGTGGTTGGTCTGCATGATGTTCACGAACAGCACGCCGATAAACGCACCCAGGATCATAATACCTTCCAACGCCAGGTTGATGATACCGCTGCGCTCAGCGAACACGCCGGCCAGCGCCACGATCATCAGGGGAACGGCGTAGATCATGGTCTGTTGGATCAGAAATGTCATGCCTGCTCCCCTCCTTCCTCCGGCTGCTCAGGCACCTGCGGTGCTTCCTCCATCGGTATGTCCGGTCTGTCCTCCGGCGGCGCATCCAGTGGCTGTGTCTCCGCCTCTGCCGGTATATCCGCCGTGGTGGTCTTGTTGGCCTCCACGACGAGCTTCTTTTTCCGTCCGGTCAGCATCATCTGGATGAGCAGAGAGAAGGCGGACAGATACACGATGACGGAGATGATCACATCGGTGATGTACTCGTTGTAGGCGGTCAGGTTGGTCAGCTGCAGACCGACGATATCCAGCATGGCCATGAAGATGCCGGTGAAAATGACCGCGATGGGGTTGTTCACCGCCAGCAGTGCCACGGGGATTCCGTTAAAGCCCACGCCGGGCAGGGCCTGATAGGTGTTCCAGTAGAACTCGGTGTTGCCGCTGAGCCAGTACAACGCGGCGCCGGCGCCGGCCAGCGCGCCGGCAATGGCCATGGACAGCACGATGTTGCGCTTATCGGGGATACCGGCGTAGCGGGCCGCATGGCGGTTGGCGCCGCAGGCCTTCAGCTCATAGCCGAACACCGTCTTCTCCATGATAATGTACACCACGATGGCCAGAATGATGGCCACCAGAATACCGGCATTGACCTGGGAGCCGGGAAACAGCTGATCCAGTCCCAGCTTGGGTGTGGCCACACCGTTGAAGGTGGTCTTGTAGATGTAACCGGACTTTGTGCCTTCTGTTACGTTCTTGAAGCTGCTGATATCAAACATCCAGGTGACAAGATTGGCTGCGATCCAGTTGGTCATGATGCAGGCCAGCACCTCGTTGATATTCAGCAGCGCCTTCAGCAATCCGGGGATCGCACCCCACAGGGCGCCAGCCAGCATACCGCCCAGAAAGGCCAGCAGCCAGATGATGCCCACGGGCACGGACTCGGAGGGGATGCCCAGCGCGACGGACAGCGAGACAAGCGTACCCATCAGATACTGGCCGGGTGCGCCGATATTGAACAGGCCCGTCTTGAAGGCCACCGCCACGGAAAGGCCGGTCATGATCAGCGGCATGGCGCGGAAGAGCATATTGCCCACATTCTGGGCGTTAAAGCCCCAGGTCAGCGCGCCCGCAGCGTCGCGGCCTGTGCTGAGGATGCCGGCAAAAATCAGCCGGACGCCCTCCCACATACCGGCAGTGGTGATCTTCTGCTCCGCCAGGCCCACAATAATGACCACGATGCTGCCCAGCAGCAGGCCGGCCAGGATGGACAGCAGAGAGGCCAGGACCTTCTTGGTGCCATTCTTGGCATACAGATCTGTCAGTTTCTGCTTCACGCCGTCTCACCCTCTTTCTTGTCCGCCCGCTTGGCGCCGGCCATATAGAGGCCCAACTCCTGCACGGTGATCTGCTTCGGGTCGAACTCACCCACGATCTCACCCTCGTACATGACCAGGATGCGGTCGGAAAGGCTCATGACCTCGTCCAGCTCCAGGGATACCAGCAGCACTGCCTTGCCGGCGTCACGCTGCTTCACCAGTTCCTTGTGTACGTTTTCGATCGCGCCCACGTCCAGGCCGCGGGTAGGCTGGACCGCCACGATCAGCGGCTTGTTGCGGTCCACCTCGCGGGCGATGATCGCCTTCTGCTGGTTGCCGCCGGACATACTGCGGGCGGTGGTCACGGGGCCCTGTCCGCTGCGGATATCGTATTCCTCGATCAGCCTCTCGGCGTAGGCACGCACCGCGTCCTTTTTGATAAAGCCGCCCTTTTCGAATTCCGGCTCCTTATACCGCTGCAGCACCAGGTTCTGCTCCAGCGTAAAATCCAGCACCAGGCCGTGCTTGTGCCGATCCTCGGGGATGTGGCTCATACACTCTCCACGGCGACGGATGCTGGCGTGGGAGATATCCTTGCCGCACAGCGTCACCGTGCCGCCGTTGCTCTTATCCAGGCCGGTGAGCGCGTGAATGAACTCCGTCTGTCCGTTGCCGTCGATACCGGCGATACAGAGTATCTCGCCGGCGCGTGCATCAAAGCTGACGTGGTCCACGGCATTGCGCTTGTGGGTGTGAGAGGGCACACACAGATCCCGGACCTTCAGCACCACATCCGTGGGCTTGGCCGGCTCCTTTACGACCTCCAGCTGCACCGGGCGGCCCACCATCATGTTGGACAGCTCCTGCTTGTTGGTGTCGCAGGTGTTCACGGTACCCACATAGCGGCCCTTACGCAGAACCGTCACCCGGTCCGCCACCGCCATGATCTCGTTGAGCTTGTGGGAGATGAAGAGGATGGATTTCCCCTCCGCCGTCAGGTTCTTCATAATGGCCATCAGCTCGTCGATCTCCTGGGGCGTCAGCACGGCGGTGGGCTCGTCGAAGATGAGGATCTCGTTGTCGCGGTAGAGCATCTTCAGGATCTCGGTACGCTGCTGCATACCCACAGTGATATCCTCCACCTTGGCGTCCAGGTCCACGTGCAGGCCGTACCGCTTGGAGAGCTCCTCGACCTTCCTCCGCGCTTCCTTTTTCTGCAGGAAGCCGCACTTCGTCGTTTCGGCGCCCAGAATGATGTTGTCCAGCACGGAGAATACCTCCACCAGCTTGAAGTGCTGGTGGACCATGCCGATACCCAGCGCCGTGGCATCGTTGGGGTCGTTGATCTTCACCGTCTGGCCGTTCTTGCGTATCTCACCCGCCTCGGGCTGGTACAGGCCGAACAGCACGCTCATCAGCGTGGATTTGCCGGCGCCGTTTTCGCCCAGCAGCGCGTGGATCTCTCCCTTTTTCAGTTGGAGGGTGATATCGTCGTTGGCCTTGATGCCGGGGAACTCCTTGGTAATGTGAAGCATCTCGATCACATACGAGGGAGTCTTGTCCATGCCGCCACCTACTTTCCTCTATTATTTTGCCTAATGGCGATAAAGGCATAAATTTATTATATAGCATATATGCACAGATTGCAAGAAAAACAGCGGCGTTTTACGCCTCGCATCACGCGCTTGACGCAAAAAAAAGAGACGCCCGTAGGCGTCTCTTTTTTTGTTAAGTACGTTCCGATTACTTGACCAGGTTCAGGGTCAGGCTGTCGGTGCTGTCCAGCTTGGAGTAGTCGTTGTCGACGACCAGAGAACCATCGGCCATCTTGGCCAGCATGGCGTTGTAGTCGTCCACAGTCCACTTGGTCAGGGACCAGGTAGCGGTGGGCAGGCCCACAGCGTTGTCCTTGGCGCCCAGGGTCACGAAGGTGCCGCCGATCTCGTCGAAGGAACCGTCATAGACCTTGCCGCAAGCCCACTGCACGGAGGCGGACAGGCCCTTCATAGCGGAGGTGATAACGGTATCGGACTGGCTGGACTGGTCAACGTCCACGCCCACCACGGCGCCGTCGTTAGCGGCAGCGGCAGCGGCGACAGACTGGAACATATTACCGCCGCAGGCGAAGATGACCTCGGTGCCGTTCTCATACCAGCCGGAAGCCATGGTCTGCAGCTCGGTGGAAGCGGAGAAGGAAGCGCCATACAGCCAGGAGTAGTTCATCTCGACCTTCACGCCCATCTCAGCAGCAGCAGCGGAAGCGCCCTGCACGAAGCCGTAGCCGTAACGGCAGCAAGCGGGGTTGTCGCCGCCGCCACCACCGGTGAAGCCCAGCTTGGTGTAGCCTTCCTTAACAACAGCGTAACCGGCCAGATAGCCGCACTGCTCTTCCTGGAAGCAGATGCCCAGAACGTTCTTCAGGGCGGTGCCGTCCTCGAGGGTCACAGCGCTGTCGCGGTCCACGAACACGAACTTGACATCGGTGAACTCAGCAGCGGCCTTGGTCAGGGCAGTGGCCTGCATAAAGCCGGCAGCCACGATGACCTTGGCGCCGCCCTCGGCAGCAGCCTTCATGGCATCGTAACGGTCGTCATCGGTAGCCTGGTCGCCGTTGGCGGGCTGATAGTACTTGTAGCTCAGGCCGTTGTTGGCAGCGTACAGCTTCACGCCGTCGAAGGTGCCCTGGTTGAAGGACTTATCCTTCAGATGGCCCACGTCGGTGACGAAAGCGATCTCGTACTTGCCATCCTCGGAGGTCATCTCGTCGGCGATCTCGTCGGCGTTGGTGATCTCGGTGACTTCGGGGTTGTCGCCCTGGTTGTCGTCGGTCTTGGGGTCGTCCTTCTTGTCGCCGCAAGCGACCAGGGACAGCGCCATAACCAGAGCCAGGATCATAGCAAGAAACTTCTTCATGGTTATTCTACCTTCCTCAATTTTTTTATTTTCGCGCCTTGCGGCGGGAAAACCATCATTTCGGCACGGGGTCTTCCTCCCTCTGTGCCTTGCGCATTATAGCAGACTTTTTCGCCTTTGGCAAGTGAAAACCGCATTTTGCGGTAGAAATGTAAACAAATGTCATCAAAAATTTACATTTTGTTTGCGCGAAATGCACAAATGTATCACACATAGCGACAGCGCGAGATATCCTCCCGCGCTGTCGTGACCGTTGTTTACTTCTTGGCGGCCATCTTCACGGCCACCTCCAGGGCGATCTTCATCATGTTGGTGAAGGTGGTCTGGCGCTCATCGGCGGACAGCTCGGTGCCGTTGACCAGGTTGTCGGAGATGGAGCAGATGGCCAGCGCCCGCTTGCCGGTATAGGCGGCGGTGCAGTACAGACCGGCGGCCTCCATCTCCACGGCCATGACGCCCATCTTGGCGAAGCGCATGTTGCGCCCGGCGGCGTCATAGAACGTGTCGGAGGAGTACAGGTTGCCCACGGGCATCTTCACGCCCAGCTCCCCGGCGCTCTCTACGGCGGCCATCAGCAGGTCGAAATCGCAGATAGGGGCGAAGGAGCCGCCCAGCTCATACTGGCTGGCAAAGTCGGAATTGGTGCAGGCGCCCTGACCGGCCACCACGCTGCCCAGCTCCAGGTCGGCCCGCATGGCGCCGGCGCTGCCCACGCGGATAATGTTCTCCACATCATACTGGGTGTACAGCTCATAGGAATAGATGCCGATGGACGGGATACCCATGCCGCTGGCCATCACGGACACCGGCACGCCCTTGTAGGTGCCGGTATAGCCCTGCACACCGCGGACGTTGTTCACCAGCTTCGGCTCGGTGAGAAATGTCTCGGCAATGAACTTGGCCCGCAGCGGATCGCCGGGCATGAGAACGGTCTTGGCGAAATCGCCCTTGTTGGCGTTATTGTGGGGAGTCGGCATAGTGGTTCCTCCTTATATTTACTGTTCCATGGCCTTCACGGCCTTGACGATACGGCTGGTGCCCAGACGGTCCGCGCCCAGGGCGATGAAATCTCTGGCGTCGTTCAGATCCGCGATGCCGCCGGCGGCCTTGATCTTCACATGGGGCGCCACGTGGGCCTTGAACAGCGCCACATCCTCCCGGGTAGCGCCGCCCCCGCCGAAGCCGGTGGACGTCTTGATGTAGTCCGCGCCGGACTCGGACACCACGCGGCACAGCTCGATCTTCTCCGCGTCCGTCAGCAGGCACGTCTCGATGATGACCTTCAGCAGTCTGCCGTCACAGTGACCCTTGATGGCCTTGATCTCCTCCAGCACCTTGTCATACAGGCCGTCCTTCACCCAACCGATGTTGATGACCATATCCACCTCGGACGCGCCGTTTTTCACCGCGTCGGCAGCCTCGAAGCACTTGGCGGCGGTGGTGTCGTAGCCGTTGGGAAAACCGATGACGGTGCAGACGGCGATCTTGCCGTCCACATACGCCGCCGCCTGCTTCACATAGCTGGCGGGAATGCACACGCTGGCGCAGCCGTACTTGATACCGTCGTCGCAGATGGCCTTGATCTCATTCCAGGTGGCACCTTGTGCCAGCAGCGTGTGGTCCACGCGGGAGAGGATATTCTTCAACTCTTCGTTCATTATCTTCGCTCCTTTTCGGGATTTTGCGGTTATATATGTATATTCTACCACACACCGCGCGAAATAGCAACCCGCGCGGCCCAACGGCGCCCACCTGCTGCCGTTCCGTAAAAAAACCCGCCTGCTGAAGTGCGCTCTTTTCTCATTTATCGCCGACAGTCACGCTGCCGTCCTCGCCAAGCACGGCGGGCACGATGGTGCTCCGCGTGTTCCGCGCGATGTTGTCCAGCCGCAGCCGGCTGGGGAAGTCGCTGAGCAGCGTGTACGCCACGCCGTGCTTCTTGGCCCGTCCCGTCCGGCCGATGCGGTGGATGTAATACTCGTTCTCCTCCGGCACCTCATAGTTGAACACCGCGTCCACATCGTCCACGTCGATGCCCCGGCTGGCCACGTCCGTAGCCACGAACACCCGCAGCTTTCCGTCCCGGAACCGCTGCATGACCTCCTCCCGCTTCCGCTGGGGGATGTCCCCGTGGATGCACTGGGCGTCCACGCCCCGCATCTGCAAAAACTTTGTCAGCCGTTCCGTGCTGCCCTTGGTGTTGCAGAAGCAGATCACCCGGTCATAGCTTTCATGCGCCAGTATCTTCGCAATGGCGTCCACCTTCCCGTCGGAGGAAACCTCCAGCCGGTACTGCAGAATGTCCGGCTTGTTCTCCTTGGTGGCCTGCACCGTGATCTCCTCCGGGTCCCGCTGGTATACCCACGAGATATCCATCACCTCCCGCGAGATGGTGGCGGAGAACATCCCCAGGTTTTTCCGGCTGGGGATCTTGTCCAGAATACGCGTCACGTCGTGGATAAAGCCCATGTCCAGCATCCGGTCCGCCTCGTCCAGCACCACCGTCTGCACGCTCTTCAAATTCACGGTCCGCCGCTTCATGTGGTCACTCAGCCGCCCCGGCGTGGCTACCACGATCTGGGGCCGCCGCTTCAGCGCGTCGATCTGCTTGCCGATGGGCTGGCCGCCGTACAGACATACCAGCCGAACGCCCTCGTGGCACACGGCGATGTCCCGCATCTCGTCGGTGATCTGCATGGCCAGCTCCCGCGTGGGGGCCAGAATGACCGCCTGCACCTCCTCACTCTCCCGGTCGATGCGCTCGATGATGGGGATGCCGAAGGCCATGGTCTTGCCCGTGCCGGTGGGAGCCTTGGCGATCACGTCCTTCCCCGCCAGCATGGGGGGGATGCACCCGGCCTGCACGGGGGTGCTGACGGTGTAGTGCTTATTTCGTATGGCGCGCATGGTGGCCTCTGACAGGCCAAAGCTCTCAAACGGTGCGCCCTGTGTTACTTCCATAGTCGTTTCCTCATTTTTCCACATAGTATACCAATAAAGAATTATACCATATCTGTCAACGCCTTGCAACCGCGCAAAAAAACCGTCCCCGCCGGCGGGGTAGCTCCGGCAGGGACGGTGCGGGGGAAGCGAATGTGTGCTGGGAAACATGAAGAATGTGAAGAAGATCGTGGTATCCTGGCGGCATAGTGGTCAGTTATGCCGCTGTGCCCGGGCCGGTATCAGCCCCGGTTGCCGAAGAAGTAGTTATAAAACTCCTGCCAGTTCTCGGGGATCTGGCCGCTGTAACCGCCGTTATTACCGCCCTGAGAGGAGGTGTCCTCCTCCGTGTCGGTGCCGGTGATCTGGGGCTGTTGGTCGAAGGTGATGTCGGTGGTGATGTAGCTGCCGTCGCGGAACACGGTCAGGGTGGCGGTGTCGCCGGCGCGGTAGCTCTTCAGCGCCGCGGACAGATCCTGACGGCTGGTCAGCGTGGTGTCGCCCATCTTGGTGATCACGTCGCCCAGGCGCAGGCCGGCCTTGTCACCGGCGCCGCCCTTGACGACGGAGTAGACGAACACGCCCTGATCGATGTCGATGCTGTACTGAGCGGCCATCTGGGAGTTCATGGTGCCCACGGTCACGGCCATGTATGCCTTGCCGGTGACGGCACCGTTCTCCATGATGTCGGTTATGATGGACTTCACATCGTCAATGGGGATGGCGAAGCCCAGACCCTCCACCGTGGTGGAGGAGTAGGTGGAGTACTTGGCGGACACGATGCCCACCACCTCGCCGTACAGGTTCATCAGGGGGCCGCCGGAGTTGCCGGGGTTGATAGAGCAGTCCACCTGGATCATGTTGAAGGGAGTGCCGTCCACGTTGATGGCGCGGTTGCAGCTGGACACATAGCCGCCGCTCATGGAGAACGTCAGCTCGCCCAGGGGATTGCCGATGGCCAGCACGGAGTCGCCCACGTTCACGTCGGCGCTGTTGCCCAATGTCACGGGGGTCAGGCCGGTGGCGTTGATCTTCAGCACCGCCACATCGTAGTCGCTGTCGCCGCCGATGACGGTGGCGTCGTAGGTGTTGCCGTTATACAGCGTCACCTTCACGGAGGAGGCGCCGTTGATCACATGGTAGTTGGTGACGATATAGCCGTCCTCGCTGATGATAAAGCCGCTGCCGCTGGAGGCGGACTGGGTGGTTTGACCGAACACGTTGGTGGTGGAGGAGCAGTTGATGGACACGGTGCTGTTCACCGTGGAGGCATAGACCTCGGCGGGCTGCATCTTCGTCTGTCCGTCCACCTTCTTGACCTGGACGGTCACGGGCTGACGCCCGCTCTCCTGAATGGTGGCCTCGTTATCGGCAGAGCCGCCCTTTGCCAGCACCGCGCCGCCGTAGCCCGCCGCGCCGCCCACAAGGACGCACACCAGCACCAGCGCGGTGAGCTTCACCCACGTTTTGCGGAAAAACCCCTGCTTTTTCGCCGGGGACGCGCCGCCGTTCTCCTGCCGGGGAGCTGGTGCGTAGTCGTCTCTGGGCATCTCCCGGTTGGTGAAGCGGTACATATCGTTTCTGTCAAATTCATCGTTATACATAGCGGATACCTCCTGTGGTACAGTTTCGTATAAGGAACGCCTTCCCGTCTTGCCGCGGCGGGAAAAGCGTGGTATGATGGAGGAAGCAGACAAGAAGAAGCGGTGCCTGCTTCAGAGGGCTTTCGCTCTTTCTGATTTATAGAATACTCGGTTTTCTTAATTCTACCTTTAAGTTTTCCGGTGAAAAAGTGAACTTTTTTTGAACGGAGGAGCCAACGTGCTGCGGATCGACCAGATCAGACTGCTTCCCGGCGACAGTGAGGAGCTGCTGCGGGGCAAATGTGCCAAGCTGCTGCGCGTCCCCGCCGGGGACGTGACATCCTGCACCGTGCTGCGAAAAGCCATCGACGCGCGGGAGGGGCTGACATTCGTATACACCGCCGCCGTGGCGGTGAGGAACGAGGCGCAGGTGCTGCGCCGCTGTCGCGACAGGCGGGTAACGCCCTACGCGCCGGAGGTCTACCGCCTCCCCTCCCCCGTCTCCCCGCCGGAGACGCGCCCCATTGTGGTGGGCGCGGGACCGGCGGGGCTGTTTGCCGCGCTGGTGCTGGCAAAATGCGGCGCACGCCCTATCCTATTAGAGCGGGGGCAGCCCGTAGAACAGCGGCAGGCGGATGTGGAGCGGTTCTGGCGCGGCGGCGCGCTGGACACGGAGAGCAACGTCCAGTTCGGCGAGGGCGGCGCAGGGGCGTTCTCCGACGGTAAGCTGAACACCGGCACCAAGGACGTGCGCCACCGGTTTATTATGGAGACGCTGGTGCGCTGCGGCGCGCCGGACGCTATTCTTACGGACGCCAAGCCCCACGTGGGCACCGACAAGCTCCACATCGCCCTGCAGGAGCTGCGGCGGGAGCTGACGGACAGCGGCGCGGACATCCGCTTCGGTGCGCGGCTGGAGGGCGTCACGGTGGAGGGCGGCGCGGTACGCGCCGTGACGGTGCGGCAGCACGGGCAGGTCTGCACCCTCCCCGCCGGTCAGGTGATCCTGTCGCTGGGACACAGCGCGAGGGACACCTTCGAGATGCTCCACGGCGCGGGACTGTGCATGGAGCAAAAGCCCTTCGCCATGGGCGTCCGCATCGAGCACCGCCAAGCGGCGATCGACGGAGCCCAGTACCGGGCACTGGCGGGGCACCCCTCCCTGCCGCCCAGCACGTACAAGCTGTCGTGCCATCTGGGCAACGGGCGCAGCGCGTTCAGCTTCTGCGTCTGTCCCGGCGGGCAGGTGGTGGCAGCCGCGTCGGAGGCGGGGCGCACCGTCACCAACGGCATGAGCGAATACGCCCGCGACCGGGAGAACATCAACGGCGCGCTGCTGGTGAACGTGACGCCGGAGGACTTCCCCTCCCCGCACCCGCTGGCGGGTATCCAGCTCCAGCGGCAGGTGGAGGAAGCCGCCTTCGCGCTGACCGGCGGGTACAACGCCCCCTGTCAGCGGGTGGAGGACTTTTTGGCGGGGCGTCCCTCTGCGGGACACGGCACCGTCCGCCCCAGCTACCGCCCCGGCGTGGTATACACCGACCTGCACCGGTGCCTGCCGCCCTTCATCGCCGAGACGCTGTCCCTTGCGCTGCCGGTGCTGGGAGAAAAGCTGCGGGGCTACGACGACCCGGACGCGCTGCTCACCGGCGTGGAGACGCGCTCCTCCTCCCCGGTGCGGCTTGTGCGGGACGAACACTATGAGGCAAATATACGGGGCATCTATCCCTGCGGCGAGGGGGCGGGCTATGCCGGAGGCATACTGTCCGCCGCCGCCGACGGGATGCGGTGCGCCGAGAAACTTTTGGAGGTTTACAGATGAAAAAAATCGCGGTCTATGACAATTTTACGGAGGTGAAGCACCGGCAGCAGATCGACGCCACCGCCGCCAAGTACGGCTTCACCGTGGATTACTACGCGGTGCCGGAGACTGTCCCGGCGGAGAAGCGGGACGAGTACGAGGTCATCTACGGTATGCCCAAGCCCGGTGAACTGAAGGGCTTCCGGAACCTGAAGTGGTTCTGCGGCAGCTTCGCCGGTGTGGACGCCTATCTGGACGAGGCACTGTACCCCTCCCCGGAGGTCATGCTGTCCAATTCCTCCGGCTCCTACGGCGTGACCATCGCCGAGCACATCGTCATGGTGACGCTGATGCTGCTGCGCCACGCCCCCACCTACTGCGCCGACCAGACCGCCGGACGCTGGGGCGAGGTGATGCCCATGCGCTCCATCATCGGCAGCACCGTCACGGTCATCGGCACCGGCGACATCGGCACGGAGTTTGCGCGGCGCGCCAAGGCGTTGGGTGCCAAGTCCGTGCGCGGCGTGCGCCGCACTAAGAAAGCCGCCGACCCGGCGTTTGACGAGATACACACCAATGAGGAGCTGGACGCGCTGCTGCCGGACACCGACATTCTCGTGCTGGCTCTCCCCGCCACCAGCGAGACGAAAAATATTCTGTCGGCGGAGCGTATCGCCCTGCTGCCCCGGCGCGCCTATGTGGTCAATGTGGGGCGCGGCAGTGCCATCGACCAGACGGCACTGGTGGACGCGCTGAACGCCGGACGTATCGCCGGCGCGGCACTGGACGTGTTCCAGCGGGAGCCGCTGCCGGAGAACGACCCGGCGTGGACTGCCAAAAATCTGATCGTCACGCCCCACATCTCCGGGCAGATGAGCCTCGGCTACACCCGCGACCGGAACGTGGAGCTGTTCTGTGAGGATCTGGAGCGGTACGGCAAGGGTGAAAAGCCCGTGCGTCTGGTGGATCGTAGGATCGGCTATTAAACGCCAAAGGGGGTGCGCGACATGGCGGAACGGGTGATCCTGCACTGTGATCTGAACTCCTTTTTCGCCTCCGTGGAGCTGCTGGACAAGCCGACGCTGCGAGATGTGCCGGTGGCGGTGTGCGGCGACCCCAAGTCCCGCCACGGCATTATCCTCGCCAAAAACGAACCGGCGAAGAAAATGGGCGTCAAAACCGCCGAGACGCTGTGGCAGGCGCGAAAAAAGTGCCCTGCGCTGGTGCTGCTGCCGCCCCACCACCGTCTGTACGAGGAGTATTCCCGCCGGGTGAACGAGATCTATGACCGCTTCACCGATCTGGTGGAGCCCTTCGGCATCGACGAGAGCTGGCTGGACGTGACCGGCAGCCTCCACCTGTTCGGCGGCGACGGTAAGGCGTTGGCCGACCGTATCCGCGCCACCATCCGGGAGGAGACGGGGCTGACGGTCAGCGTAGGCGTGTCCTTCAACAAGGTGTTCGCCAAGCTGGGCAGCGACATGAAGAAGCCCGACGCCACCACGGTGATCCCGGTGGAGGGCTGGCAGTCTATGGTGTGGCCGCTGCCCTTGGGGGATATGCTCTTTGCCGGACACACCGCCACGGAGACGCTGCGGAAATACGGCGTTGAGACGGTGGGGCAGCTGGCTGCCTGCGACCCCGCCCTGCCGGAGCAGCTGCTGGGCAAGATGGGGCTTCAGCTGTGGCAGTACGCCAACGGCATGGACAAAAGCCCGGTGAAGCCCCGCCACGCGGCGGAGCCGGTGAAATCCGTGGGCAACGGCACCACGTTCCCGCAAAACCTCGTGCGGTGGGAGCAGCTCCGTGCGGGACTGCTGCCCCTGTGCGACAGCGTCGCCACGCGGCTGCGGCAGCAGGGGCTGTACGCCGGGGGCGTCAGCTTGTCCATCAAGGACGCCTCCTTCAAAACCGTCAGCCGCCAGATACGGCTGGACGCTCCCACCCATCTGATGCGGGACATCCACCGCACGGCGATGCAGCTGGCGGGGCAGCTGTGGAAGCCGCCCACGCCGGTGCGCGCCATGACCGTCACCGCCCTGTACGTCACGGAGGGCGGCGACGCCTTCCGGCAGCTGGATCTGCTGGGCGGCGCGGCGCAGGAGCGGAGCCAAAGGCAGGAGAAGCTGGAGGGCACCATGGATGCCATCCGCCGCAAGTACGGCAGAGGTGCCATCGCCTTCGGCGATGGGCAGGAGACCGAGGAGGATCTCCCGGAGCACGAATAACGGACAGCTTGAAATAAACTCCGCCGCGCGTGCAGTCTTTCTTCCTCGCGCTCGAGGGGGCAAAGCCCGCCTCGAATCGGATCAAATGCCGCGCTAAGCCTTGCTCTGCAAGGCGTGCGTGGAGCGAAGCGAGTATTTTCGTGCCGCTTCGCGGCACGAAAATACCGGCATTATTGCAGGCTGTCGAGAAAAGCCAGCGGCTTTTTCGACAGCCTGAAAGAGACGGCGTGCGCCGTCTCTTTTTTCCGCCCGTATACGGACAGTCCCACGCGGCATAGGCTGAAAGCGAAAGGAGCGATGCGTATGCTGTCCGCCGCGCTGCTGCTGTTGTGCAACAGCCTGTTTCTGTCCCTGCGCCTGTCCGGCTCCGCCGGGTCGTTTCCCAAGCCCCTGTCCGCCGAGAAGGAGCGGGAGTATCTGGAGCGGTGCGCCGCCGGTGATCTGGAGGCGCGGAACCTGCTGGTGGAACACAACCTGCGGCTTGTCTCACACATTTTGAAGAAGTATTACACTCAGTCCGCCGATCAGGAGGATCTCATCTCCATCGGCACCATCGGGCTGATCAAGGCGGTGAACACCTTCCGCCCGGACAAGGGCATCAAGCTCGCCACCTATGCCAGCCGGTGCATTGAGAATGAGATCCTCATGTACTTCCGCTCCCAGCGGAAGGTGCAGGGGGAGGTGTCCCTCAGCGACGCGCTGGACATCGGTGCGGAGGGTGACGCCCTGTACCTCAGCGACGTGGTGGGCGAGGAGGACACCATGCTGGAGGAGCTGCAAAGCAAGGATGACCGCCAGCTGCTCCGCCGTCTGGTGGCGGAAAAGCTGACCTCCCGCGAGGCGGACATCGTCCGCCGCCGCTACGGGCTGGACGGGCGGCTGCCCCAGACCCAGAAGCAGGTCGCCGCCCACTACAACATCAGCCGCAGCTACGTATCGCGCCGCCAGTAATGTAAACGATGCCCGGAAAGCCTTGAAAACACAGGCTTGTCCGGGCATCGGGCATGTTAGGGTAGCGCCGCCGTTATTGTAAGCGGTGGCAAAAAATTAAGGTAAGCGGCCATTCATCAAATGTTTGAGATACTTGCCCTACTGACATTAGATATCAACTTGAGACCAAAAGAGAACAATTTATCGTTCAAAGTCGTAATACAAATATTGTAGAGCATTATCAACTGTGATTTCTTCATTCTTTCGATTTTCTAACTTTTCATCCATAATCAATACTGACAACTTATGATTTGTAATTGCATCATATATCGAATCATTATATGGCGAAATTGAAATATGTGTAATTACCTCCGAGAAAAGAGTATCTACATAAGAGTGTAGATTAATCACAAGTCCTTCATTTAACCGATTATTTGAGTTGGCATCATGGATAATATAATTGCGAGCACGATAAATTCGATGTAAATGCCATGTAACGCGTTGAGTATGTGCTTTTATTAAGGATTTAATTTCTTTGCTATTTTGTAGTGAATCAGATAAAGTACAAACACGATACCGCAAGAGCGGATAAGTTTCTGTACTTGCAAATAGACAATCGCGATCTGGTTGTGTAGACTTAAATGCTAAGAACGCAAATGTGTGTTCTAAATCATTTGAACCAAAACCATTATTTGCGATGTGGTTATTGAAAAAATCTATATCCCATCGAATAATATCCGTCATACAGGTTTGAGCAAGTTTTTGAATATGGGTACTCTTTAGATATGGAATAGTATAAGAAATGACATTACCTATCTTGCTACGATCTTTTTTATCCTCGTTTCCTTTATCTATTTGTTTCTCATCTGTATCATTATCCTTATCAACTATAGATTCGAGAATAGACCAGAGTGATAGCAGTGAATCACTTGTATTTTCGGATAATATTGCTGAATTGTGAATTCTTGTAATTCCTGAAAAACTTGATAAATTTTCGAGATTTTTAAAGAGAACTTTTATGAGTGATTCTGCATTTTTTGTTGAGGATTCACGAGATAATGTAGAAACACGATTTTTTAGGAGTTTTTTGGGGGAAATAGTTGTGATTTGATTTTGCGCATCAATAACTTGTCCGTAAGTACGCATTTGATTTGGGTCATGTCTAAAGAATGCATAGGAATTAGCAACACATGAAGAAATTGCATCTGCAATTTCAAATGCCGAGTACATATCATAGCTCTTTATGCACTCAAACTTGAGAATGGTCTTTTGACGCTTGGTCTTGACTCCAATTGGAACAGAAGTTGGATCAACAATGGAGACATTTAAATCTGAAACCTCCATCTTTTCGTACAAAGGCAACAGTGAGGATATATCTTTAGAATATCCTATGAATACGTCGTAACTTTTTTCAGAAAAATCAAATCGGGAAAAAAAGTCATCAAGACTTTCGAGCGAGGAAACTTCCTTGTGGAAGAACACTTCATGAAGCATTTGAAACACATAGTTTTCGTTATAGCCGCAGTCTAAAAGTTCTCTCACAAATGCAGAGGCCTTTACATCAATTTCGCATTTTTGTTTATTTTCATTGATTAGATGTTTAAGGCTTTCAACGATATGGTTATAGTAGGTCTTATTACTTAGTTTCCGCCCAATATATTGCGCATTTTCAAATTGCGTTTTTATGTCCCACGATTTATGGCTTTTGATAAATCGAGAAGAAAATTCTTCCGTTAATATATTCTTGGCAATATCATCATGGTCAAGTCTACCAGATAATTCTTCTATAATATGCTCTAAATTCTTTTTATTTACGGTACCAGTTCTAACATCACTATACACGCTACAATACTCGGCAGCTAAACCCCGTAATGATAAGGAAGGATAGCGATATGTGTCTGTTGTATGGTGAAAAAGAAGTTCGTCTAATCGCTGTGCAAAAAATAAAAGGCAATTCAAAGAAGAGTCATATTTCCACTTTGTAATGTTGTTTTGTCGCATATTAACCTCCTCCTACTAAAAAGTAGTTCCGACCATTAATTCCAGCCTAATAAACCAATTTATATGCCCAATGTCCATTTCTGCTGTATTTCACGAGTTTTCTCTCGGCTGTCAATCCTGCAAGAACCCGATTTGCCGTTGCGGCCGAAACGCCGCACAGCGCACGGACATCTGCGTTCATAATAAACTCATGCGTTTCCAGGAACTTCTCAATCTGCCTCCAGCGAACCGTCGCCTTATCCATCGCTCCATCGCTCATTTCATCACTCGTATTAATGGCAACCATGAGCGATGCTTTGATAGCTGAGAGCATGAACTCGATAAACACCGTAGACTCTCCTGCATTGTTGGAGGCATTGATGGCCTCGTAATACTCCTGCTGGCGGTCATGGATGATAGACTCCACCGGCAGCCAAGCAAAGGCAGGATTCCACTTGGAAAGCAGCAGCGTATGCCACAGGCGTCCGACGCGGCCATTTCCATTGGCAAAGGGGTGGATCAACTCAAACTCATAATGGAACACGCAGCTGCGGATCAGCATATGCACATCGCTGTTCTTGACCCAATCCAGCAGTTCCATGACTAAATTGGGAACATACTGCGGCAGCGTGCCAAAATGTAGGACATGCCCTTCCTGGTCAACGACGCCGACGGGCTTGGAGCGGAACACCCCGGACTCATCCACCAGCCCCCGGGTCATGATGCCGTGAGCGGTCAGCAGGTCATCCACAGAGTAGGGGTCAAGCTCCTCCAATCGCTCATAGATCTCATAGGCATTTTTAACCTCGGCAATATCTTTGGGCGGAGCCAGAACCTGCTTGCCGTTCAGAACTGCGGTGACCTGTTCTAAACTCAAAGTGTTCTGTTCAATGGCCAGAGAGCCGTGGATCGTCCGGATACGGTTTGTCCGCCGTAAAGTTGGGTTCGCAGACAGCTGATTGGTGGAAGTCAGCTTGCCCACCAGTTCGGCGATTTCCGCAATCTCATGGATCATCGTATTTGTAATTTCAAAAGGAGGTTTCTTATTCCTCATAGAAACACCTCATGCAAAAGATTCATTCGACCGTATTATACCACACATCGCTCAGTTCATCAATCATTTTTGGTGACATGATTGAGTGATGGAGCGTATTGCTTATATAAAAATGAGCCCTGAGAGGCAACTCTCCGGGCCGTTTCAATTTAGATGGTTATTCTTCAATTCGAACCCATGCACAGATATCCCAAACTGATTTCGAGTCTTTTCTGCAACTGTGACGGGGATGCCCGTTTTGGGGTCGTTTCTGTAAGCCCCGTACCCGCCGAAAGCCGCTTGAAATCAGGCTTTTTCGCTCGGAAAGCCTTGCGGGACAGGCTTTTTTGAAAGTGGGTTCAAATCGGCATTTTTTCCGATTTTGGAGAGAAATGCGGGA
>OLOS01000749.1_pt1 | contig 31631 bp, 27 predicted proteins | sample 1672631 | NCBI WGS metagenome assembly OLOS01 (sample SAMEA3136707, study PRJEB25190) | human gut metagenome | biome: human gut; feature: human-associated habitat; material: faeces | place: Austria | collected 2013 | reverse complement strand
AAAGGTCGGAGCGAACGATATGCAGTCCGCACACATCGCTCTCCACGCGCCTCGTACAACCCGGCGCATCTCAGATGTGAGCCCAGCGCAAGCGGGTCACAGCTGAAAAGGAGGAGCGACGAAATGAATGAGCTCCGGCCTTGCTGAAAGGTCGGAGCGAACGATATGCAGTCCGCTCCGACGTGGTGCCGGCGGCGGGGATCGAACCCGCACAGTGTTGCCACCGAGGGATTTTAAGTCCCTTGCGTCTGCCTGTTTCGCCACGCCGGCATACCCACCATATCGTACCACCGGCGGCGCGTCCCTGTCAAGGGCAGGAAACACGGCGCACGGCGGCGAAAAATCGCCTCCCGGCAGCGGCAGATAACCAACACGCGCCTCTTGCATCTGCGCAGATATTTTGATAAAATAATAAATTATTGTATATCTGAATTCGAGGCACACAGCGCATATGAAATACCGCAATTGGAAAATTCCATATACCACGCCGCAGCCGCCGGAGGCGCTGCTGCGCGCGGGCTATTCCCCGCTGCTGGCGGTGCTGCTGGCGCTGCGCGGCTATGACGATGCCGGGCAGGCGCGCGATTTTCTCAGCGGCGGCGACCAGAGCGCGTTCGACCCCATGCTTTTGCAGGACATGGACAAGGCCGTCGCGCGCATCCGCGCCGCCATTGAGCGGCGGGAGCACGTGGCCGTCTTTGGCGACTACGACGTCGACGGCATCACGTCGACGTGCGTGCTCACGGACTATCTGCGCCGCCGCGGCGTGCCCGTGCACCCGTACATCCCCGACCGCATCGAGGAGGGCTACGGTCTGAACATGGACGCGATCACGAGCCTCCAGCGCGCCGACGACATCACGCTCATCATCACCGTCGACTGCGGTATCACCGCCATCGACGAGACGAACTACGCCCTACAGCGCGGCATCGACATGGTCATCACCGACCACCACGAGTGCAGCGGGCAGGCGATCCCGAACGCCGTGGCCGTCGTCGACCCGAAGCGCCCCGGCTCGCAGTATCCCAACGGCGGGCTTGCGGGCGTGGGCGTGGCGTTCAAGCTGCTGTGCGCGCTCGAGGGCGACAGCACGCAGGTGCTGCGCGACTACGGCGACCTCGTCGCCATCGGCACGGTGGCCGACGTCATGCCCCTCACGGGCGAAAACCGCTACCTCGTGGCGCAGGGTCTGGCGCAGATCAACACCAACCCGCGCCCCGGCATCCGTGCGCTGCTGCACGAGTGCGGCGCGGAGGGACGGCCTGTCACGGCCACGACCATCGGCTTCACGCTCGCGCCGCGCATCAACGCGGCCGGACGCCTCGGAAAAACGGCCATCGCCGCGCTGCTGCTGCTGACCGATGACAGCGCCGACGCCGACCGCTACGCCGCCGGACTCTGCCAGCTCAACCGCGAGCGGCAGGAGCTCGAGCAGCAGATCTGGGAGGAAGCCTCGGCCATCGCGTGCCGCTATCCGCCGCGCGCGCCGCTCGTGCTCGCAAGCGACACGTGGCATCAGGGCGTGATCGGCATCGCCGCCTCGCGCCTGAGTGAGGAGTTCCACCTGCCGACGATCATGATCTGCTGCGACGGCGAGCGCGGCAAGGGCTCGTGCCGCAGCTTCGGCGGCTTCAACCTGTATAACGCTCTGAGCGCCTGCTCGGAGTATCTCGAGGGCTTCGGCGGTCACGCGCTGGCGGCCGGGCTGACCATCCGGCGCGAGAATATCGACCGCTTCCGCCGCGCGCTCGGCGAGTATTACCGGCAAAACCCGGCCGACGACCTGCCGGAGCTCACGTGCGACCTGCGCGTGGACGATCCGCACCTGCTGACCATGGCGTGCATCGAGTCGCTCGACGCGCTCGAGCCGTGCGGCAACGGCAACCCCAAGCCCCTGCTGTGCATCACCGGTGCGCGGCTGGTCAACGCCGTGCCCATCGGCGGCGGCCGCCATCTGCGGCTGCACTTTGCCAAGGGCGGGTATAATTATGCCGGCATCTTCTTCTCCTGCACCCCGGCGGAGCTCGGCGTGCGCATCGGCCAGTGGGCGGATGTGGCCTTCACGCCGCAGATCAACGAATTCCGCGGCCGCCGCAGCGTGCAGCTGCTCGTGACCGACGTGCGCCCGAGCGACCCGCTGCCGCTGTGCAGCGCGCTGCTCAAAAACCAGTGCGTGCCCGCGTGGGACACGGTGGATCTGTACCCCCTGCGGGCGGATTTCGCCGTGGCGTGGCGCTGGCTGAAGGCGCCGATGGTCTTTTCCCTTTCGGAGCTGCCGGAGCGCGCGCCCATGCGCCCGGAGAAATTCTGCGTGTGCCTGCGCGTCATGGCCGAGATGGGACTCGCCGCCGTCGACTTCGACGGGGAGATGCTGCGCCTGCGCCCGCTGCCGACCAGCGGCAAGGTGGATCTCGGCGCATCCAAGCTGCTGCAGGCGCTGCGCGACCGCCGGCAGAAGCTGCTATGAAACATTATCAGGAAATTCCCATTCCTTTTTGGAAAGGAGCAACCCCCATGTCTGACGCGACCCGCGCCGAAACCGCGGCCTCGGCGCCTTACGACCTCGAGGCGCATTATCAGGAACTGGAACAGAAGATCACCTCCGCCGGCATCCCGGCGGATCTCGGCCGCGTGCGCGCGGCCTTCGAGTGCGCCGACCGCGCGCATTCGGGGCAAAAGCGCCGCGACGGCTCACCCTACGTGTCGCACTGCATCGCCGCCGCCATCATCACGGCGGAGATGGGGCTCGACGAGGACTCCATCATCTCGGCGCTGCTGCACGACACGATCGAGGACACCTCGCTCACGCATGACGACATCGCGCGCAGCTTCGGCAGCTCGGTGGCCGACATCGTTGAGGGCGTCACCAAGCTCACGCGCGTGCAGTACACGAGCGTTGAGGAGCAGCAGATGGAAAATATGCGCAAGATGCTGCTGGCCATGGCCAAGGACATCCGCGTCATCCTCATCAAGATGGCCGACCGTCTGCACAATATGCGCACGATGGCCTATCAGAGCGAGGAGAAGCAGCGCATCAAATCCCTCGAGACGATGGAGATCTACGCCCCCATCGCGCACCGCCTCGGTATGCAGAAGATCAAGTGGGAGCTGGAAGACCTCTCGCTGCTCTACCTCGACCCCGATGGCTACCGCGCCATCACGGACGCGCTCGAGGCGCGTATGCCGACGCTGGAAAAATTCATGGACGAGATGCGCACGCAGATCCGCGAGCGGCTGGAGCTCGACGGCGTGCACGCCACCATCTCGAGCCGCATCAAGCACATCTACAGCATCTACCGCAAGATGTACGCGCAGAAGCTCGACATCAACGGTATTTTTGACCTGTGCGCGTTCCGCGTGATCGTGGACACGATCCCCGACTGCTACAACGTGCTCGGCATCATCCACGATATGTACAAGCCGCTGCCCGGCCGCTTCAAGGACTATATCAGCACACCGAAGCCGAATATGTACCAGAGCGTGCACACGACGGTCATCGGCTCGGAGGGCATCCCGTTCGAGGTGCAGATCCGCACGTGGGAGATGCACATGACGGCGGAATACGGCGTCGCGGCGCACTGGAAATACAAGACCGGCAGCGGTGAGGGCACCAAGGCCGGCGACGAGGAGAAGTTCGCGTGGATCCGCCGCCTGCTCGAGACGCAGCAGGAGTCCGACGCGCAGGACTTTTTCCACAACCTGAAGGTGGATATGTTCGCCGACGAGGTGTTCGTGTTCTCGCCGAAGGGCGACGTGATCAATCTGCCCGCCGGCGCGACGCCGATCGACTTCGCCTACAGCATCCACTCCGCGATCGGCAACAGCATGGTCGGCGCAACGGTCAACGGCCGCATCGTGAACTTCGACTACGTGCTGCAAAACGGCGACATCGTCGACATCCGCACGTCGAAAAACGCGCCCGGTCCGAGCCGCGACTGGCTCAATCTCGCCAAGAGCGGCGCCGCGCGCACAAAGATCAAGCAGTGGTTCAAGCGCGAGCGCCGCGAGGAGAACATCATCCACGGCAAGGAGCAGTTTGAGCGCGAGCTGCGCGCCAACGGCATCGCCCCGGCCGACATCATGGGCGACGAGATCCTGCCGCTGATCCTCAAGCGGCTGGCCTTCACCTCGCTCGACGATCTGTACGCCGCCATCGGCTACGGCGGCGTGACCTCCACGCGCACCGTCAACCGCATCCGCGACGAGATCCTGCGCAGCCAGAAGGCCAACCAGAAAAACGCCATCGACCGCATCAACGAGGCGGCCGAGCGCCGCAGCAAGCGCCCGCGCCACGCCGTGCACGGCATCCTCGTCGAGGGGCTCGATAACTGCCTCATCAAATTCTCCCGCTGCTGCACGCCGGTGCCCGGCGACAGCATCATCGGCTTCATCACGCGCGGCGCGGGCGTGTCCATCCACCGCACGGACTGCGAAAACTACCTCGCCAGCCGCGACAATCCGGAGACCGCCGGCCGCTGGATCCGCGTGAGCTGGGCGGAGAACACCACCGATTCCTACGGCACGACGCTCACGCTGCTCAGCGCACAGCGCTCGGGTCTCGTGATGGACGTGGCCACCGCGCTCAACACGCTCAACGCCAAGGTGCGCACGCTCACCGCGCGCGACGTGGACAGCGGCCGCTCGACCATCACGATCACGGTCGAGGTGCACGATCTGTCCGAGCTGCGCACGATCATCAGCCGCCTGAGCGCCGTCCGCGGCGTCATCCGCATCTCGCGCAGCGGCGCATCCGACACCGCGAAGGCCACCGCGAACACGGCGGAAATGCAGGCCGAGCACGCCAAAAACACCAAGAAATCCAAACAGGAGGGCAAAGCATGAGAGCTGTCATCACCCGTGTGAACGAAGCGTCCGTCACGATCGGCGGACAGGAGACCGCGCGCATCGGCAAGGGGTTTCTCGTGCTGCTGGGCGTGCACGTGTCCGACACAGAGGCCGAGGCCGACCGCATCGTCGACAAGGTCTGCGGTCTGCGCGTGTTTGAAGATGCCAATGGCAAAATGAACGTCAACCCCACCGACGCGGGCGCCGAGCTGCTGATCGTGAGCCAGTTCACGCTCTTTGCCGACTGCCGCTCCCGCCGCCCCGGCTTCACGGCCGCCGCCCGCCCGGATACCGCCGTGCCGCTCTATGAGCGCGTGATCGCCGGCTGTCAGGCCCGCGGCTTCACCGTGCGCACGGGCAAATTTGGCGCGGATATGCTCGTCTCCTCCGTCAACGACGGACCTGTCACCATTCTGCTCGATACCGATCAATTATAAGGAGGTCACCCTATGCTCATCAAATGTCTGCCCGTCGGGCACCTCATGACCAACTGCTACATCGTCACCGACGAGACCACGCTCGAGTGCGCCGTCATCGATCCGGGCGACGAGTCCAACACCATCCTCTACTACCTGGAGGACAACCACCTCACCTGCCGCGCCATCCTGCTCACGCACGGTCACTATGACCACACCGGCGCTGTCTACGCCGTGCACGAGGAGACCGGCGCACCCGTGTATATGCACGCGCTCGACGCGGGCACGGCCGTCGCGTTCGACAGCTTCTCGTTCGTCCCGCCCAAGGGCACGATCTTTTATAAGGAGGGCGATGAGGTCAAGGTCGGCAGCCTGACCTTCCGCGTCATGGAGACACCCGGCCACACCCCCGGCGGCGTGACGCTCATCTGCGGCGATGCGCTCTTCACCGGCGACACGCTCTTCAACGGCTCGTGCGGCCGCACGGATTTCGAGGGCGGCAGCATGGATGTCGAGCTGCAGTCGCTGGCAAGGATCGCGGCGCTGCCCGGCGATTACGAGGTCTATCCCGGCCATATGGACTGCACCACGCTCGAGACCGAGCGCCGCTTCAACCCCTACCTGACCGCGCTGCAGCACCGCGGACAGTAAAACTGCACAAACACGACCGGCAGAAGTTCGCTTCTGCCGGTTTTTTGCGCGCGCAAAGGTTCTTTGCGTGACAAATCGCGCCCGCGCATGGTATGCTTTGGGCGAGGTGAACACCATGCGCGACATTGGAGCCAACATCCGCCGCGCCCGCGTGCGCCGGAAGCTGACGCAGGACGATCTGGCGCAGACCGTGCACACGACGCGGCAGACCATATCGAATTACGAGACCGGCCGCTCCCGCCCGGACGTGGAGACGCTGCAGCGGCTCGCAGACGCGCTCGGCGTCGAGCTCACGGAGCTGCTGGACGGGGCGCCATCCGCCGATGCCCGCCGGGCAGCGCTGCGCAGGGTGTGCATCATGGGGGCCGTCACGCTCATACTGGCCGGGCTGTGGGCATACCTGCACGCGGTCTGTCTCCGGCAGTACCAGCGCGGGGGCATGGCGCCGTTGACAGCCATGCTCATAACCGAGCCGCTGCTGCTGTGCGCGCTGGCGTGGACGCTGCTGCAGGCGCTGCACATGGTCACGCGTCTGCGGCCGCGGCGCTGTGCGCCCTGGGTGCACCCGCTCGTCCGGGTGCTGTTCGGCCTGTGTCTGGCAATTCTGGTCGCCAGCGTTGTTCTGCCCGCCCACGGCGTGATATTTCCGCGGCTGTATGGCGGCCGCGCTGCCACGGCAGCGCTGTTTTTCCTCCTCGGCGCGCTGCTCTGGCTGACGCAGCCGGACACCGGACAGTAAAACTGCACAAACACGACCGGCAGAAGTTCGCTTCTGCCGGTTTTTTGCCGTTTTCGGCGCAAAAATGCCATGCAGCCTTGCATTTTATAGACAGGCGTGGTATATTGTTCTCGCTCGAAAAACATATGTCCGCCAAACGCGGTCAATTTTCATCGGATCTAAAGTGAGGGAACATCATGAACATCGGACTTCTTGGTTTTGGCGTTGTCGGCAGAGGCGTTTACGATATGCTCGCCGACCGGGACGATATCCGCGCAGCGTGGGTGCTGTGCCGGCGCGATCTCGGCGAGCTGACCGCCAAGACCACGTATGATATCCAGGACATTCTCAGCGACCCCGCGGTGGACACCGTCGTGGAGGTCATGGGCGGTCTGCACCCGGCGTATGAATACGTGGCGGCTGCGCTGCGCGCCGGAAAGAACGTGGTGTCCTCGAACAAATACCTCATGTGCCGCTGCTATGACGAGCTCAACGCGCTCGCCAGGGAGCACGGTGCGGCGCTGCGGTGCACGGCGGCGGTCGGCGGCGGCATCCCGTGGCTCACGAACCTTGAAAAGGCCGCGCGCGCCAACCATATTTCCCGCGTCTGGGGCATCCTCAACGGCACGACCAACTACATCATGGACGCGATGCACCACAGCGACGTGGACTTTGCCGACGTGCTCGCGCAGGCGCAGGCGCTCGGCTATGCCGAGGCCGACCCCTCGGCCGACATCGACGGGCTGGACATCCAGCACAAGCTGATCCTGTCCGCAAACGTCGCCTTCGGCGTGTCGCTGCGCGAGGCGGACGTGCCGGTGTCCGGCATCCGCAACGTGCGCAAGGCGGACATCGCGCGCTTTCAGGCGCACGGCTGCACGTGCAAGCTGATCGCCGCCGCCGAACAGCGCGGCGGCAGCATCAGCGCCTACGTCGAGCCGACGCTGTTCGGCAGCGATGCGCTCGAGGCCGCCGTGCCCGCGAACTTCAACCTCATCAGCATGGACGGCGAGCGTATGGGCGTGCAGAGCTTCTTCGGTCAGGGCGCGGGGCGCTACCCGACTGCCTACAACGTCGTGCAGGATCTGGTGGACATCACGCGCGGCGTGCACGCCTTCTACACCGATTCCTTCGTTCCGGCCGTGCCGGACAATGCCGGCGTGCAGCACCGCTACTATGTGCGCACGCGCGCCGCGCTGCCGGAGCTGGCCGCCCTCGCCGAGGGCGACTGGGAAGGCGCGGTCATCACGCAGCCCATTCCCGTGAGCCGGATGCACGCGCTCATGGCGCAGGCGCTCGAGCAGGACGGTGAGAGCTTCTTTGCCGCGCTGCAATAAGGAGGACGCCATGCTCAAGGTTGCAAAATTCGGCGGCTCGTCGATGGCGGACGCCAAGCAGTTTGAAAAGGTGCGCGACATCGTGCGCGCCGATCCCGCGCGCAGGGTCATCGTCGTGTCCGCCGCCGGAAAGCGCAGCGCGGACGACCACAAGCTCACAGACCTCCTTTACCTCTGCCACGCGCATTTGCAGTACGGCGTGAGCTGCGAGAGCATCTTTCAGATGATCTGCGAGCGCTACATCGCCATCCGCGATGAATGCGGGCTGAGCGTCGACATCGAGGCCGAGCTCGACGTGCTGCGCCAGCAGCTGCGCAGCGGCATCTCGGAGGAGGAGCTCGTGTCGCGCGGCGAATATTTCTCCGCCCTGCTCATGGCGGACTACCTCGGCTACTCGTTTCTCGACGCGGAGCTGTGGGTGCGCTTCCGCTTTGACGGCACGATCGACAAGGAGGCGTCCTACGCCGCGCTGCAGCGGCTGGCCGAGGGGCGCAGCGTCGTCATCCCCGGCTTTTACGGCGTGACGCCTGACGGCAAGATCCGCACCTTCTCCCGCGGCGGCAGCGACATCACCGGCGCGCTCGCGGCGGCGGCGCTCAATGCCGACGTGTATGAAAACTGGACGGACGTGTCCGGCATCCTCATGGCAGACCCGCGCATCGTGCCCGACCCCCTGCCGATCGAGCGCATCACGTATAACGAGCTGCGCGAGCTGAGCTTCGTCGGCGCGCAGGTGCTGCACGAGGGGACGGTGTTCCCCGTGCGCGAGAAGAACATCCCGCTCAACATCCGCAACACCAACGACCCCGACCACCCCGGCACGCTCATCATGGAGTCGTTTGACGACGTGGATGACGGGCGGCTCATCACCGGCATCGCGGGCAAGAAAAACTACTCCATCATCACCATCGCCAAGACCGGTATGTCCTCGAGCGTGGGCGCGTTCCGGCAGGTGTTCGAGGTGTTCGAGCGCAACGGCGTGAGCATCGAGTATGCCCCCAGCGGTATCGACTGCCTGTCGCTGGTCGTGCCGAGCGAGAAGATCGCCCCGTGCCTGTATTCCGTGCTCGGCGAGCTGGAAAAGCAGCTCAAGCCGGATCACCTGCACGTGACGGAGAACATCTCCATCGTCGCGGCCGTCGGCCGGAAGATGGTGTTCCGTCCCGGCACGTCGGGCCGCATCTTCGCCGCCCTCGGCGAGCACGGCATCAACATCCGCATGATCTCGCAGGGACCGGACGAGCTCAACATCATCGTCGGCGTGGACACAAAGGATTTTGCCCCCGCCATTCAGGTCCTGTATAACAGCTTTGTGAAGTAAGAAAGGAAGTTTTCAGATATGAAGCAGTATCGTGTTGCCATCCTCGGCGCAAGCGGCGCCGTGGGTCAGGAAATGATGAAGATCCTCGCCGAGCGCAGCTTCCCCGTCGGGGAGCTGCACCTGCTCGCAAGCGCCCGCTCGGCCGGCAAGGTCGTGTCGTGGCAGGGGCGGGACATCGTCGTCGAGGAGGCGACGGACGCCGCCTTCGCCGGCATGGACATCGTCCTCGGCGCGGCGGAAAACGACATCGCCGAGCGCTTTGCCCCCGCGATCGTGCGCTCCGGCGCCGTGTTCGTGGATAACTCCTCGGCCTTCCGTCTCGACCCGAACGTGCCGCTCGTCGTGCCGGAGATCAACCCCGGCGACGTGAAGCTGCACCACGGCATCATCGCAAACCCCAACTGCTCGACCACCATCACGCTGACCGCCATCAACGCGCTGCGCAAGCTCTCGCCCATCCACAGCATGGTCGTCTCGACATATCAGGCCGTGTCCGGCGCGGGCGCCGGCGGCCCGGTCGAGCTGCAAAACGAGGTCGACGCCCTGCGCGACGGCAAGGCCTACGCGCCGAAGGTGTTCGCGCACCAGATCGCCTACAACGTCATCCCGCAGATCGGCGGCGAGCAGTGCGACGGCTACACCTCTGAGGAGATGAAGCTCCAGAACGAGGGCCGCAAGATCCTGCACCTGCCGGACATGAACGTGGCGTGCACCTGTGTGCGCGTGCCCGTCGTGCGCAGCCACTCCATCTCCGCCGCCGTGCACTTTGCGCACCACATCTCCGTGGACGAGGCGCGCGCGGCCATCGCCGCCGCCCCCGGCTGCCGCCTTGTGGACGATCTCGACGCGCTGCAGTATCCCATGCCGCTCGACACGTCGGATCAGGATCTCGTGTTCGTCGGCCGCATCCGTCCCGACCTGACCGATCCCAACGGTCTGTGTCTCTGGTGCTGCGGCGATCAGGTGCGCAAGGGCGCAGCCACCAACTGCGTGCAGATCGCAGAGCTGCTGATCCAGAACGCCTGAACGAAAACCGTATAAAAACGCTCCGGCGGCTCAAAAACAGAGCCGTCGGAGTTTTTTGTGCGCCGTCCGCTTGCGCAAGCGTTGCGGGTGTGGTATCCTATGGGCTATTCTCATCCGAAAGCAGGCGCATCCTATGCATTTTGAACGCATCCGCTCCACCAATGACCCGCGCTTTGTCGCCGCCATGGCGCTCTACCGCGGCAGCTTCCCCGCGCACGAGCTGCGCACTGCCGCATCGCAGGCGCGCGCCCTTGCGCAGGACGCCTACCAGTTCAGGCTCGTTTTCGACGGAGACACCTGGGTCGGTCTGCTGCTGTGCTGGGACGCGGGCGGCTTCTTCTACATCGAGCACTTCTGCACCCGTCCCGAGCTGCGCGGGCATGGCTGCGGGCAGGCGGCGCTCGCGCTGCTGGCCGCGGAGGGCAAGCCCGTCATCCTCGAGATCGACCCGCCGGTGGACGACATCTCCCGCCGCCGTCAGGGCTTTTACGAGCGCGCGGGCTACCACGCAAACGCCTACGCGCACATCCACCCGCCGTACCACGCGGCAAACCGCGGCCACGCGCTCGTCGTCATGTCCTGCCCCGACGCGCTGAGCGCGGACACCTACGCCGCCTTTGCCGGCTATCTGCAGCACACGGTCATGGCCGGTGAGCCGGACGACTGAAAAAGGAAAAACGCCGCGGAAGCTTCCGCGGCGTTTTTTGTTATCCCTTGAGCATCTGCTCGTATTCCTCCTGCGGGCGCAGGCGGCCGACCGCCGAAAACGACATACGGTCAAAATCCAGCGTCTCACGCGCGAGACCGAGGATGTCCTCGCAGGTGACGGCATCGTAGCGCGCGAGCACCTCATCCGCCGAGAGCACCCGGCCGAGGTAGAGCTCGGAGTAACCGAGCTTATTCATGCGCGCGGCGGTGGATTCCTCCGCCATGAGCACGCTCGCGTGCACCTGTTCGCGCGCACGGTCGAGCTCCGTCTGCGTGACGCCGTCATTGCGCAAGCGCACGAGCTCGTCGCGGATGAGCGCAAGGGCGCGCTGCTCCGTCTCGCGGCCGACGGCAGTGGAGACGGCAAACATACCGCAGTCGAGAAAGCCCGCCGTGTAGCTGTACACGGCGTAGCAGAGACCGTTTTTCTCGCGCACGGTCTGAAACAGGCGCGAGGACATATTGCCGCCGAGGATGGACGAGAGCAGCGCCATGGTAAAGCGCGCCTCCGACCCCGTCGGCAGTCCGGGAAAGCCGATGCTGATCTGATTTTGCTCGATGGCCTTGCGCTTGAGCGTGAAGGCCGGGGTGTAGCTGCCGCGGCGCATCGTGAGATCCGGCCGCGCGGGTAGCCACGAAAAGTGCGCCGCCAGATGCGCAAGGTTCTCTTCCGTAAAGCTGCCGGACACGGCCACGACGATGCGCGGCGCGATGTAGTGCGCAAGCTGAAACGCGCGCAGCTGCGCCCCCGTCAGCCGCTCGATCGTGGCCGGACGGCCGAGCACCGGACGCCCGAGCGTGCCGGGAAAGGCCGCGCCGATGAGCCGCTCCGTGACCAGATCCTCCGGCGTGTCGGCATACATATCCATTTCCTCGCGGATGACGCCGCGCTCGTTTGCCACGTCCGCCTCGGCAAAGTTCGAGGTGAAGAGCATCTCGGCCAGCAGGTCGCCCGCGCGGTCAAGGTGCTCGTCGAGCACGCGCGCATAGTAGCACGTGCCCTCGCGCGTGGTGTAGGCGTTTACCTGACCGCCGATGGCGTCCATGCGCTCTGCCAGCTCCGAGGCGGTGTGCTGCGCCGTCCCCTTGAAGAGCATATGCTCGATGAAGTGCGCGCTGCCGGCATTGCTCGGCGATTCGTAGCGCGAGCCGACGCCGATCCACACGCCGATGGCCGCCGAGCGCACGTGCGGCATATGCTCATAGACCATGCGCACGCCGTTCGGCAGCGTTCGTTTTTCGTACATAGTGTGCTGTGCCCCCCTGAAAAAATGGGCGGAGTGTCTTGCACCCCGCCCACACAGTTGTGCTGATATCGAGATTACATGAGACCCTTCTCGCGCATCGCGTCCTTACGGGACAGGTCGATGCGGCCGCGGTCGTCAACGTTCATGACCTTGACCCAGGTCATGTCGCCGATCTTGAGCACGTCCTCGACCTTCTCGGTGCGCTTGAACTCAAGATCCTTGATCTTGACGAGACCGTCCTTGCCCGGAGCCAGCTCGACCCATGCGCCGAACTCGCTGCGGATGTTGGAGACCTTGCCGTAGTACAGCTCGCCGACCTCGGGCTCAAAGACGATGTTCTCGATGGTCTGGCGCGCGGCGCGGCAGGCCTCGATGTCCTCGGAGGCGATGAAGATGGAGCCGTCGTCCTCGATGTCGATCTTGCAGCCGGTGTCGGCGCAGATCTTCTGGATGACCTTGCCGCCGGAGCCGATGACCTCGCGGATCTTGTCGGGGTTGATCTTCATCTGGATCATCTTCGGGGCGGAATCCGCCAGCTCCTTGCGCGGCTCGGCGATCGCCTTGAGCATGATCTCGTCGAGGATCTGGAAGCGCGCCTCGCGCGTCATGCGGAACGCCTCCTTGACGATCTCGTGCTTGAGGCCGTCGTTCTTCAGATCCATCTGGATGGCGGTGATGCCCTGCTTCGTGCCGGCGACCTTGAAGTCCATCTCGCCGTGGAAGTCCTCAACGCCCTGAATGTCGATGAAGGTGGTGAAGTCGTCGCCGTCCTGGATCAGGCCGCAGGAGATGCCGGCGACCGGCGCCTTGATGGGCACGCCGGCGTCCATGAGCGCGAGCGTGGAGCCGCAGATGGAGCCCTGCGACGTCGAGCCGTTGGACGAGAGCACCTCGGACACCACGCGGATGGCGTACGGGAACTCCTCGACCGGCGGAATGACGCACTGCAGCGCCTTCTCAACGAGCGCGCCGTGGCCGTACTCGCGGCGGTTGGTGCTGCGGGCGGCGCGGGCGTCGCCGGTGGAGTACGGCGGCATATTGTAGTGGTGCATGAAGCGCTTTTCTTCCTCTTCCCAGATGGTGTCGAGCTTCTGCGCCATGGACAGCGTGGCAAGCGTGGCGATGGACAGCACCTGCGTCTGGCCGCGGGTGAACAGGCCCGAGCCGTGCACGCGCGGGATCACGCCGACCTCGGCATCGAGCGGGCGGATCTCGTTCATCTTGCGGCCGTCGACACGGTGACCGGCGAGCAGCCACTTCTTGACGATCTTCTTCTGCATCTTGTAGAGGATCTCGTCCATGAACTGCATCATGTCCGGATGCTCGTCAAGATACTTCTCCTGCACGGCGGCGATCCACTCGTTCACGCGCGCCTCGCGCACGTTCTTGTCGTCGGTGTCCATGCAGTACTCCATGGCCTCCATCTCGTTGGCGCACAGGAGGTCGAACAGCTCCTCGTCAAAGGAGGCGTGCTCGTACTCGAACTTCGGCTTGCCGATCTCGCTGACCATCTTGTCGATGAGGCCGAGCACGGGCTGCAGATGCGCATGCGCCTGCACGATGCCCTCGTACATGACATCGTCCGGCACCTGATCGGCCTCGGACTCGATCATGACGATCTTCTTGTGGGTGGCGGCGATGGTGGTGATCATGCGGTTGGTCTTGCGCTGTTCCTGCGTGGGGTTGAAGAGGTACTTCTCCCCGTCCCAGCCGAGGACGATGCCGGCGATGGGGCCGTTGAACGGCACGTCGGAAATGCTCACCGCGGCGCTCGCGCCGATCATGGCGGTGATCTCCGGGCTGCAGTCACGGTCGACGGACAGCACCTCGCAGGCGATGATGACGTCGTTGCGCAGGTCGCTCGGGAAGAGCGGGCGCATCGGGCGGTCGATCAGGCGGCTGGCCAGCACGGCGGGCAGGCTGGGCTTGCCCTCGCGGCGCATGAAGCTGCCGGGGATGCGGCCGACGGCGTAGAGCTTCTCATTGAAGTCCACAGACAGCGGGAAGTAATCCACACCGTCCTTCGGGCGGGCGGAAGCCGTGCAGGTGACGAGCACGGTCGTCTCGCCGTAGCTGACGAGGACGGCGGAGTTGCACAGCTCGGCGAGCTTGCCGGTCTCCATCACGAGGGGACGGCCTTCGTACTCGATCTCGTAGCGCTTGTAGTTGGGGAACTGCTTGTGCGTGGTGATGATCATGGTTCTGGTGCTCCTTTCTTTTGTCAGCGGAAACGCCAGAGCCAGCACTTGCATCCGCGTCCCATACGCGATGGGGCGCAGATTCAAATACTGGGCAGCGGCGCTCCCGAAAGATGAACATTCGGGCGCGGACGAAAAAAGCAGGGGGACAATATGAAATTATCCCCCTGCTTTCAAACGTTCATACCCTTCGGAAAAGCCGAACTTACTTGCGGATGTTCAGCTTTGCAATGATCGCACGATAACGCTCGATGTCCTTCTTGGCGAGGTAGTCGAGCAGACGGCGGCGCTTACCGACCATCTTGTACATACCCAGACGGCTGTGCTTGTCGTTCGGGTGCACCTTCAGGTGCTCGGTGAGCTGACGGATGCGCTCGGTGAGGATGGCGATCTGGACCTCCGGCGAGCCGGTGTCGCCCTCGTGCGTCTTGTTGGCTTCGATGACTGCGGTCTTTTCGGTCTTGGTGATCATGGTGATACATTCCTTTCTTTATTTCGTATCCGCTGGCGCAGAACCGGGCGGAAAGGAACCGCTGCAAAGCGGCCAGACCCCGGATCCGGGCACATGGACTGTTTTACAATAACACATCGCGGCGCGCTTGTAAAGATTTATTTTGCGCCCTTGCCGTGCGCGGCCTTCATGCGGCGCTCATGGTCGAGGATGCGCTTGCGGATGCGCAGGCTCTTGGGCGTGACCTCGAGCAGCTCGTCGTCCGCAAGGAACTCCAGACTCTGCTCCAGGCTCAGCTTGCGCGGCGGCACGAGGCGCAGCGCATCGTCAGAGCCGGCGGCACGGGTGTTCGTCAGCTGCTTTTTCTTGCAGACGTTGACGGTGATATCCTCCTGCTTCGGCGACACGCCGACGACCATGCCGGCATACACGGGCACGCCCGCGCCGATGAACAGCTGGCCGCGCTCCTGCGCGTTGAACAGGCCGTAGGTAATGCTCTCACCGGTCTCGAACGAGACGAGCGAGCCGGTATTGCGGCGGCTGAGGTCGCCCTTGTACGGGGCGTAGCTGTCAAAGACGGAGGCCATGATGCCCTCGCCCTTTGTATCGGTCATGAACTCGTTGCGGTAGCCGAACAGGCCGCGCGCCGGCACGAGAAACTCCAGCCGCGTGCGCTTGCCGATGGGCTCCATCTGCTGCAGCTCACCCTTGCGGGCGCTGAGCTTTTCGATCACGGAGCCGACCGCATCGGTCGGGACGTCCGCGACGAGGCGCTCGATGGGCTCGCACTTCTGGCCGTTGATCGTCTGATAGAGCACGCGCGGGGGCGAGACCTGGAACTCATACCCTTCGCGGCGCATGGTCTCGATGAGGATGGACAGCGACATCTCGCCGCGGCCGGCGACGTTGAACGAATCCGTCGCGCCCTCGAGATCGGTCACGCGCAGAGACACGTCCTTGAGCGTCTCGCGGTAGAGCCGCTCGCGGATCTGGCGGCTGGTGACGAACTTGCCCTCGCGGCCGGCAAACGGGCCGTCGTTGACGGAGAAGGTCATCTCCATCGTGGGCGCGGAGATCTTGACAAACTCGATCGGCTCGACGCAGCTCGGCGCGCAGATCGTGTCGCCGATGGTGATGTCGCCGATGCCGGACATGGCGATGATGCTGCCGGCCTCCGCCTCCGTGACGGGCACGCGCTGCAGGCCCTCGAACTCATACATGGACACGGCCTTGGCCTTCTTGGCCGGCGCATCCGGCTGGTGGTAGTTGCACACGGCGATCTCCTCGTTCTGGCGGATGACGCCGCGCTCGATGCGGCCGATGGCGATGCGGCCGACAAACTCGTTGTAGTCGATGGACGACACAAGCATCTGGAACGGCGCGTCGACATTCTGTTCCGGAGCGGGGATGTACTCGAGGATCGTCTCGAACAGCGGGCGCAGATCCTTGCCCGGCACATCCGGAGAGTAGGACGCGGTGCCCTGACGGCCGGAGCAGAAGAGCATGGGCGAGTCAAGCTGCTCGTCGGTGGCGTTGAGGTCCATGAGCAGCTCGAGCACCTCGTCGATGACCTCGTGGATGCGCTGGTCGGGGCGGTCGATCTTGTTGATGACGACGATGACGCGGTGGCCGAGCTCGAGCGCCTTGCTGAGCACGAAGCGCGTCTGCGGCATGGGACCCTCGGCGGCGTCCACGAGCAGGATGACGCCGTTGACCATCTTCAGGACACGCTCGACCTCGCCGCCGAAATCGGCGTGACCCGGCGTGTCGACAATGTTGATCTTCGTGTCGCCGTAGCGCACGGCGGTGTTCTTGGCCAGGATCGTGATGCCGCGCTCACGCTCCAGATCGTTGGAGTCCATGACGCGCTCGACGACTTCCTGATGTTCGCGGTACGCACCGCCCTGCTTGAGCATTTCGTCGACCAGCGTGGTCTTGCCGTGGTCAACGTGGGCGATGATGGCGATGTTTCTCAATTTCTCCATTTTGCACACTTCCTCAAAGAGAATCACATATTTTTAGATATTTCTGTTTGCACAAATTTGCATTTTAGCATGGAAAACCTGATATTGCAACACTTTTTCGTGTTTACATTCCCCGAATGGCATGATAAAATGTGCCCAGATTGTAAATTTTCCGTTTTGAGGGGAGCAAACGATGGATTCCAACTTCTTTGCGCTCATTTCGCGTATGCGCTATATCGCGCGCTGGGGGCTGATGCGCAACGCCCTGCCCGAGAACATTCAGGAGCACAGCCACATGGTCGCGGTGCTCGCGCACGCGCTCGGCGTGATCCGGCGCGACATCTTCCGCAAGCCGTGCGACGTCAACGCCCTTGCGACGGCGGCGCTGTATCACGACGCGTCCGAGATCCTCACGGGCGACCTGCCGACACCGATCAAGTATCACAACGCGGAGATCATGTCGGCCTACCACGCGGTGGAGGATCTGGCCGTGCAGAAGCTGCTCGATATGCTGCCGCCGGAGCTGCGCGCGACCTATGCCGATGTGCTCAGCGAGGACAAGGACGGCGACATTTACCCGCTCGTGAAGGCGGCCGACAAGCTCTCGGCCTACATCAAGTGCATCGAGGAGCGCAAGGCCGGCAACAACGAGTTTCTCTCCGCCGAGGCGCAGACACGCGCGGCGCTTGATGCCTCTCCCCTGCCGGAGGTGCAGTATTTTCTGCAGCATTTCATTCCCGCGTTCGAGCGCGATCTGGACGAGCTCGGCGCGATCGGTCAATAAGGAGGAACACTTATGCGTGCAATCGTAACCGTGATCGGAAAAGACCGCGTCGGCATCATCGCCGATGTGACCGCCCTGCTGGCGCAGTACGGCGTGAACGTGCTGGACATCAGCCAGACGGTGCTGCAGGAGTATTTCACGATGATCATGCTCGTGGACGCGTCGCAGTGCACCGTCCCGTTTGCAGACCTCGCCCGCGCGCTCGACGAGGCCGGCGCGCAGCGCAGCCTGCAGATCCGCGCCCAGCGCGAGGACATCTTCAACGCCATGCACCGCATCTGAGAGGATACAGCCATGATCAACCGCAGTGAAATTTTGCAGACGATCGCCATGATCGACCAGCAGCATCTCGACATCCGCACCATTACCATGGGCATCTCCCTGCTCGACTGCGCGGACACGGACATCGCGCGCAGCTGCACGAAGGTGTACGACAAGATCTGCCGCCTCGCGGGGCGGCTCGTGCGCACGGGCGAGGATATCGAGGCCGAGTTCGGCATCCCGATCGTGAATAAGCGCGTGTCCGTCACGCCCATCTCGCTCGTCGCGGCGGGCTCGGGCGCGCAGTCCTATGTGCCGTATGCGCAGGCGCTCGACCGCGCCGCGCATGAGATCGGCGTCAACTTCCTCGGCGGCTTTTCCGCGCTCGTGCAAAAGGGCATGACGGACTCTGACCGCGTGCTCATCGCCTCCATTCCGGAGGCGCTGGCCGGGACGGAGCTGGTGTGCGCGAGCGTGAACGTCGGCTCGACGCGCGCAGGCATCAACATGGACGCCGTGGCCGAGATGGGGCGCACCGTCAAGCGCGCCGCCGCGCTCACCGCCGCGCAGGGCGGCATGGCCTGCGCCAAGCTCGTCGTCTTTGCCAACGCCGTGGAGGATAACCCCTTCATGGCGGGTTCCACGGCGTGGGCGAGCCGGAGTGCGAGGTGCACGTCGGCGTGTCCGGTCCGGGCGTCGTGCAGCACGCGCTCAGGAGCGTGCACGGTCAGCCGTTCGACGTCGTGGCCGAGACGGTGAAAAAGACGGCCTTCCGCATCACGCGCATGGGTCAGCTCGTGGCGCAGGAGGCATCCGCGCGGCTGGGCGTGCCGTTCGGCATCGTGGACCTGTCGCTCGCGCCGACGCCCGCCGTCGGTGACAGCGTGGCCGCCGTGCTCGAGGAGATGGGGCTGGAATCCGTCGGTGCACCCGGCACGACGGCGGCGCTCGCGCTGCTCAACGACGCGGTGAAAAAGGGCGGCGTCATGGCCTCGTCCCACGTCGGCGGGCTCTCGGGCGCGTTCATCCCCGTGTCGGAGGACGCCGGCATGATCGCCGCGGCCGAGGCCGGACGCCTGACGATCGAGAAGCTCGAGGCGATGACGTGCGTGTGCTCGGTCGGTCTGGACATGATCGCCGTGCCCGGCGACACCACGGCCGAGACCATCTCCGCCATCATCGCAGACGAGGCCGCCATCGGCATGGTCAACAACAAGACCACCGCCGTGCGCATCATCCCCGCGCCCGGCAAGCACGTGGGCGACACGGTGGCGTTCGGCGGGCTGCTCGGCAGCGCACCGGTCATGCCGGTCAACCGCTGCAGCGCGGCCGAGTTCATCGCCCGCGGCGGGCGCATCCCCGCCCCGCTGCACAGCCTGAAAAACTGAGAGGAGAAGAAGCCTTGACACAGGAAAAGATGGATCGCATCAGCGAGCTGACGCGCATCGCGCGCGAGCGCGAGCTCACGCCCGACGAACAGGCCGAGCGCAAGGCGCTGCGCGAGGAATACATCGCCGACTGGCGGCGCAGCACGATCGACGTGCTTGAAAACACGTACATCGACCACGGCGACGGCCGCGTCACGAAGCTGTCGAAAAAGCGCACCTGAGCGGTGCGTGCGACAAGTGCGGCACTTCGTCCCTTGACAAGTGCGGCAGTTCGTGTTATACAAGATATCAGAGCCCCCATCGAAGGGGCATTACCGGAAGGAGCCTGAGCAATGCGTCTTTGCAGCTGCAACAGCATCCCGGCCGCGGTCTGTCCGACGGCCTGTTGTTGTCGTGCGCAAAACTGCGTCGCTTTCTGCCGGTAGCATTACGGCCGCGGGATCGCGCCCGTATGGTATCCACATGGTTTTTACGCAGGAAGCAGCGCGCTTCCTGCGTTTTTTGTTTGCTGCCTGTGGAAAAAAAGTAGAGTAGATTTGAAAAGGAGAGTGCCCATCATGACGCAAAAAAGTCTGCTGCACGCCGTCGCCGCGCAGATCGCCAACGGCTACGAGACCGCCGAGGTGCCTATGTACAGCGAGCACCTGCGTATGCCCGACCGCAAGGTCATCATCAAGATCATCGAGAACCTGCAAAAGGTGTTCTTCCCGGCGTATTTCGCGGGCGCCACAGTGTCGCACGTCTCGGCCGAGACGTTTGCGGAGTTCCTGCTCGGCGAGATCTATACCGACCTGCGCGAGCAGGTGCATCTGGCCTTTTCCAACACGATCGCGGACGAGAGCGAGCTGCGCGAGCGCACAAACGCCGTCTGCGACCGCTTCCTGTGCCGCCTGCCGCAGATCCAGGCCATCCTCATGAAGGACGTGACCGCAAACTTCGACGGCGATCCCGCCGCCGGCAGCAAGGAGGAGGTCATCTTCTCCTACCCCGGTCTGTACGCCATCTTCGTCTACCGCGTCGCGCACGAGCTGTATGAGAGCGGCGTGCCGCTCATCCCGCGCATCATGAGCGAATACGCCCACGGCGCGACCGGCATCGACATCAACCCCGGCGCAAAGATCGGCGAATACTTCTTCATCGACCACGGCACGGGCATCGTCGTCGGCGAGACGACGGTCATCGGCGACCACGTCAAGCTCTATCAGGGCGTGACGCTCGGCGCGCTCAGCCCGCGCCACGGTCACGCCGTGACCGGCAAGCGCCACCCGACCGTCGGCGACAACGCCACGATCTACTCCGGCGCGTCCATCCTCGGCGGCAAGACCGTCATCGGCGCAAACTCCGTCATCGGCGGCAACTCGTTCATCACCGAGTCCATCGCCCCGAACACGAAGGCCAGCACCGAGACCCCGCGCATGATCTTCCGCGTCGCAAAGCCGCAGCCCGGCGGCGAATAAGCCCCGCTGACAAAAACCTCGCAGCCTTTGCGTCCTTTGTCAAAAAGCATCCCTTTTTGGCAGCATCGAAAAAAACACCGCAGACCGGTTGGTCTGCGGTGTTTTCGGTTTGGTTTTGCGCGCTCACAAAATGCCGATGCCGATGCTCAGCACCGCGCCGGCGAGCACGATGCCGATACCGGCCAGACACAGCACCACCACGACGGCGGTGCGCATCTGCCGGCGCGAGGCGATCGCCCCGACGGTGAGACCGAGCCCCATCAGCATGGACACCGCGAGCACGAGCCACGCCCCGCCCTTCATTTGCAGAGGGCGACGGCGGTCTTTGCCGCGACGCGGGCATTGTTGAGCACGAGCTGGATGTTGCTCTCAAGGCTGTCGCCGCCGGTGAGCTCCGCCACGCGCGCGAGCAAAAACGGCGTGGTCTCCTTGCCGTGGATGCCCTGTGCATGGCTCTCGGCGAGCGCCTGATCGATGGCCTTGTCGATGACGGTCTTGTCCATGGCGTACTGCTCCGGGATCGGGTTCGTGACGAGCATACCGGTCTTGAGACCGAGCGCGCGCTGCGCCTGGAAGATAGCAGCCAGATCCTCCGGCGTGTCGACGCGCGCGTCGACGCCGAGCCCGCTCTCGCGGGTGTAGAACGCAGGCAGCTCGTCCGTGCCGTAGCCGAGCACGGGCACACCCTTCGTCTCGAGATACTCCAGCGTCAGACCGAGGTCGAGAATGGCCTTCGCGCCCGCGCACACGACCATGACCGGCGTCTGCGCCAGCTCCTCAAGGTCGGCAGAGATGTCCATGGTCGTCTCGGCACCGCGATGCACGCCGCCGATGCCGCCGGTGGCAAAGACGGAGATGCCCGCCATGTGGGCGATCATCATCGTCGTGGTGACGGTGGTCGCACCGTCCATGCCGCGCGCGCAGATGACCGGCAGGTCGCGGCGCGAGACCTTGGCGACGCCGCGCCCGGTCTTGCCGAGGTAGGTGATCTCCTCCTTGGACAGACCCGCCTTCAGGCGGCCGCCGAGGATGGCGATGGTGGCGGGCACTGCGCCGTTGTCGCGCAGGGTCTGCTCAACGAGCAGCGCCGTCTCCACATTTTTCGGATAGGGCATTCCGTGCGAGATGATCGTGCTCTCGAGCGCGACGACCGGGCGGCCGTCCGTGAGCGCCTGCTGCACCTCGGGTGCGATGTCCAGATATTTGTTCAGATTCATATCAAAAGCCTCCTTGTTGACTCTTCAGATCGGTTCGCCTTTATTGTAAAAGCTTTTCCGGAATTGTCAAGCACGAGCATGCGGCGCAGCCCGCGCAAACTGCGCAAAAAGGAGACCGCCGAAGCGGTCTCTTCATAGACATTGCGCACAAAGACCCGGTCAGGCCGCCATCGGCGTCGGTTCCGGCGTCGGAACCGGCGTCTCGGGCTCGCCCGGCTGGCTGGGCATTGCCGCCGTGAGCTGCTCGAGCGCGAAGCTCAGCTCCGTCGTGTAGAGGGTGCAGAACACCTGCGCGAGCTCTGCACGGGTAAGCCCTGCGTCCGGTCTGAAGCAGCCGTTATTATCGCCGACCATGAGTCTGCTGATGCGGCAGACGGCGACCGCCTCACGCGCCCAGGAGGCGATCTGATCGCCGTCCGCAAAAGTGCCGAGGGCGAGCTTGATGTCGTCCTCGGTGAGGATGGAATCATCGCCGAAGAGCATGCCGCAGATCATGACCGCCAGCTCCTGACGGCTGATGACGTTATTGGGGCGGAACGTGTTGTCTTCAAAGCCCGTGGTCACGCCGTGGTTATAACCCCAGATGACGGCATCGCGATACCATGCGCCCGGCGCGATATCGGTCAGCGGGCAGTCCTCGCCTTCCACGCTCGGCTTGTCCGCAAACGCATAGAGCACCTGCACGACCATGGCGCGGGTCGTCACGGTGTCGGGGGCGAACCGGTTGCCGCCCACGCCGACCATCAGCTCGGACGCCTGTGCGAAGTCGACGGCGGACTTATACCAGCCGCTCTTGGCATCGGCAAACGTGTTGCCGGCGATCTCCAGACCGGCGACCGCGTCATGCAGCTCGGTGCACAGCGCCACGCGCTCAGCCTCGGTCTTGGCAGCGGCCAGCTTGGTCTCGACAGCGGCATAGGCCTTGTAGCTCTCGGCCGTGTAGGAAGCCTCACCCATGACCAGGCTCTGCACATCGGCGATCGCCGGGCCGACACCCTGATCGACCACGATGCGTCCGGCGGGCTCGGCATAGTCCTCGCCGATCACGCCCTTGAGCTCCTTCGTGATGTATTCCATGACCACTTCGTCCAGCGGCAGGCCGGTGTCGAACTGGCTGGTGGCTGCGGCAAACGCGTGGTACGTGTCACCGCCGCCGGCTGCGAAGTTGTTCGTGACGACGGCATAGGTGGCCTCGGGGTCAAAGTCCTTGCCGTTGATCGAGCCGATGCTCACGCGGTTGATGGTCTTCGGACCGTAGTACGTAGAGCCCGGATAAGGCTCGGTGTTCGCGTCGTACTTCTCATACGTCGTGACCTTGAACTGCATACCCGCCACCTGCGGGAAGCCGCCGATGGACTTCGGCGTGCAGAACGTGCTGGCCTCGAGCGCCTCAAGCAGCTCCGCGCCCTTCACGTAGACCACGGCGAGCGTGTTGCCGAACGGCAGCACGGTGTTGATGTTCTTCTTCGTGACGTCGCCCACGCCGATGCTCGCGCGGATGCCGCCGCCATTGGTGAGCGCGACCACATTTTCCGCCGGAACGGTGAGCTCCGTATCCTTCAGGACCTTCCAGAGCATGGCGTCCGTGATCAGGTCGCCGAGGTTGGTCTCGGAGTCACGGTTGCCGTCGGGCGCCTTCGTGCCGTTGAGCTCCACTTCGCTCTCGGCGAACTTCTCGCCGTAGGCCTTGTCGATGGGCTCCATGATGGCCTTGGCGGCCGCAGCGACGGTCTCGTCGCGCTTTTCGTAACCGGAAACCTTGATCAGGTCGTTGCCCAGAATCTTCTTCGTAGCATTGTCAATGGTGATGACACCGATATTCTTAAAGGACGAGCCGGTGGACTGGCAGGCCTCACCGTGCGGGCCTTCGGTCATGACGGTGTGGGAGTGGCCGTCGATGATGAAGTCGATGCCCTTCACGTTCTTGGCCAGATCATAGGAGGTGTAGGGCTCGGAGCTTTCGTCGATGCCCAGATGCGCGAGGCAGACGACGAGATCGGCGCCCTTCGCCTTCAGGTCTGCGACCTGCGCGGCCGCGCAGTCATAGAGCTCCTTGCCGTCCGCTCCGGCGAGGAACTTCAGCCCCTGAATGAGCTTGGGGTTGGCCTTGGTCTGCGCCTCGGGAGTCTCGAGACCGAAGAAGCCGATCTTCACGCCGCCCTTTTCGATGATGGTGTTGGCGTCAAAGATGGTCTTGCCGTCGGTATCGAGCACATCCGCGCACAGGACGTGGAACTTGGCAGCCTTCATGTTCTCCATCAGCTGCGCATAGCCGTAGTCAAACTCATGGTTGCCGAGCGTGGCAACGTCGTAGCCGGCAGCGTTCATCATGGTCACCGCGTCCGCGCCCTTGTTGACGCTGACATAGACGGTGCCCTGACTGTAGTCGCCGGCATCGGCAAGAATGACTTCCGCGCCCTGCGCTTCATAGTCCGCCTTCATGGCTGCCATGGCCGCATACAGATCGATCGCACCGTGCACGTCGTTCGAGTGCAGGATGACGGTCTTTCCGTCCAGCGGCTTTGCCGCCTCGGCCGCAAATGCCGTGCAGCTCAGGCTCAGCACCAGGCAAAGCACCAGCAGCAGCGAAAGCAATTTCTTCATGTGCTTCATGTGATATCCTCCGTTTCATATTTTGGGGTATCGCTCCTTTGATTATAGCATCGAATGATAAAAAATGGGACGGTTTGTGCGCAAAAAACACGTCAAATCCCCGGGGCATTTTGACTAAATTTACCCAACATTTTTAGTCCTTTCGTCAAATAACCGCTGTTCGGCTCGTTTTCGCCTTTCTCCATTTACAACCCCGCCGTCCGTGTGATAAACTATAGTGTCATTGCTTTTTTGAAAGGAGCCGAATCATGAGCTACGCAGACGAGGTGTTCATCCGCAACTGCCGCGATATATTGGAAAACGGCGTCTGGGATACCGACCAGACCGTGCGCCCCCACTGGGAGGACGACGGCGCTCCGGCGCACACGGTCAAGAAGTTCGGCATCGTCAACCGCTACGACCTGTCCAAGGAGTTTCCGCTGCTGACGCTGCGGCGCACCTATTGGAAGACCGCCGTGGACGAGCTGCTGTGGATCTGGCAGCAGAAATCGAACAACATCCACGACCTGCGCGGCCATATCTGGGATCAGTGGGCAGACGAGACCGGCTCGATCGGCAAGGCCTACGGCTATCAGCTCGGCGTCAAGCACCAATATCCCGAGGGCGAATTTGACCAGGTGGACCGCGTGCTCTATGACCTGAAGCACAACCCCGCCTCCCGCCGCATCCTGACGAATATCTACACGTTCGAGGATCTGCACGAGATGGCGCTCTACCCCTGCGCATATTCGATGACCTTCAACGTCTCGGGCAACACCCTCAACGCCATCCTCAACCAGCGCAGTCAGGATATGCTCGCGGCGAACAACTGGAACGTCGTGCAGTACGCCGTACTCGTGCATATGTTTGCGCAGGTGTCCGGCCTGCAGGTGGGCGAGCTGGTGCACGTCATTGCCGACGCGCACATCTACGACCGCCATGTGCCGGTCATCGAGCAGATCATCCAAAACGAACCCAAGGCCGCGCCGAAGTTTCTCATCGACCCGTCCGTCAACGATTTTTATGCCTTCACCCGCGACAGCTTCCAGGTCGAGGGCTACGAATACAGCGAGTTCACGGGGAAGATCCCCATCGCGGTGTAAGGAGGGCCTGCCATGGATGCGATCGTTGCCGTCTATGCCGACTGGGGCATCGGAGCCAAGGGCACACAGCCGCTCGTGATCCCCGCCGACCGCCGCCGCTTCCGCGAGCTGACGATGGGCGCCGCCGTGATCGTCGGGCGGCGCACGCTGGAGGATTTCCCGGGCGGGAAGCCGCTGCCCGGCCGCGAAAACTTTGTGCTCTCGCGCCGGAACATCACGATCGAGGGCGCGCAGGTGGTGCATTCCCCGGACGAGGCCGTGGCCGCCGCCGCGCAGCACGCGCGCTGCTTCGTCATCGGCGGAGACAGCGTGTTTCGGCAGATGTTCCCCCACATGACGCGCGTATACGTCACGAAGATCGACGCCGCGCCCCACTCGGACGTGTTTTTCCCGGATCTGGACGCTGACCCCGCGTGGCGCTGCGTGTCTGCCGAGCCGCGTGCCGAGCACGACGGCGTGGGCTATCAGTTTTGCGTGTACGAGAGAATCGAAGCATAAAAGAACCGCCGCTTTCCGGGCACGGAAAGCGGCGGTTCTTCTTTTTGCGTTACGCGCCCACCAGCGTGAGCGACATGGCGTTGATGAACATATGGAAAAACACCGGCGGCCAGATCGAGCGCGTCTGCTCATAGCAGAACGCGAGCGCGGCCGACACCGGCACATACCGCAGCGCCGAGAGCAGCAGCCGCGCGTCCTGATACATAAGCGCATACTGCCAGACGTGGTAGAGCGCGAAGAGCGCGATCGACACCACATACGCCCAGAAGCGACTGCGCGGCCGGATCGCCCCGAAGAGCACGCCGCGAAACAGACACTCCTCCACGAGCGGCGCCATGAGCACCGCAACGGCGATCATGCGCTTATGGTCCGCCGCGGCAAGGCGCGTCACGGCGTCGTTATTCGGCGAGGGCAGCTCCCCGATGAACCCCGCGCCGAGCTGCAGCACGAGCGAGAGCAGCACATCGAGCCCATAGGCCGCGAAGAGGATGCCGATGCAGCGCAGGATGCTGCCGGAGAGCGTATCATAGCTGCGGCGCAAAAGCCCCCACATGGCAATGAACGTGAACACGAGCCCGATGAGATAATACCAGACGTTGCACGTCACGTCCGACGGCAGCTCGCCGCGCACCGCCGCAAGCGCCGCGCCGAGCGTCAGCGGCAGCACGAACACGTGCACGGGAAGATACACCCAGCCCGCGATGCGCGCGCCGCGGGGCATGGGATCGCTCCACTCTGCTTTGGCTCTGCGCATATCAGCCCCTCGCTTTCTGCTGCAGCTCAAAGAGCAGGCGCATGGCCTCAAGCGGCGTGATGGTGTTGAGGTCGATGGCGCGCAGCTGCTCGGCAATGACGTCTCCGGCGGCGTCGCCGAGCGTCATCTGCGCATCGTCCTGCGCCGTGTGCGCAGGGGCAGCGGGCTGTGCCGCGCCGGACTCCAGCTCGCGCAGGTAGGTCTTGGCCTTCGTGATGATCGCGTCCGGCACGCCGGCAAGCTTTGCGACCTCGATGCCGTAGCTGTCGTCGGCCGCGCCCGCGACGATCTTGCGCAGGAACAGCAGCGTGCCGCCCTGCTTTTTGGCCGTGATGTTGTAGTTGCGCACACCGGGCAGCGTCTGCTCGAGCGCGGTCAGCTCATGGTAGTGCGTGGCGAACATGGTCTTGGCGCCGAGACGGCGGGGATCTGCACAGTATTCGAGCACCGCGCGCGCGATGGCCATGCCGTCATACGTCGACGTGCCGCGGCCGATCTCATCCAAAATGAGCAGGCTCTGCGCCGTGGCGTGGCGGAGGATGTTGGCCATCTCGCTCATCTCGACCATGAACGTGCTCTGTCCGGCGGCCAGGTCGTCGGACGCGCCGATGCGCGTGAACACGCGGTCGACCACGCCGATGACGGCGCTTTTCGCCGGGACGAACGAGCCCATCTGCGCCATGAGCACGATGAGCGCGGTCTGGCGCATATAGGTGGATTTGCCGGCCATGTTCGGTCCGGTCACGATGGCGACGCGGTCATCGGCATCGTTGAGAAACGTATCGTTCGGGACAAAGAGGCTGTCCTTTTGCGCCTGCTCGACGACGGGGTGACGCCCCTCGCGGATGTCGAGCGTGCGCGACAGGTCCACCTCGGGGCAGACGTAATTGTTCTTCACGGCGGTCTCGGCCAGCGAGCACAGCGCGTCGAGCCGCGCCACGGCGTCCGCCGCCGCCTGCACGCGCGCGACCTCGTCGGCGACGAGCTGGCGCACCTCGCTGAAGAGCTGGTATTCCAGCTCCGCGATGCGCTCGCGCGCCGTCAGGAGCGTGTTTTCAAGCTCCTTGAGCTCGTGCGTGAAATACCGCTCGCTCGAGACCAGCGTCTGCTTGCGGATATAGTCCTCCGGCAGCTCGGTGATGCCCGCGCTGTTGGGAATGTCGATGTAATAGCCGAAGACCTTGTTGTAGCCGACCTTGAGCTTTTTTGCGCCCGTGCGCTCACGCTCGCGCTGCTCGAGCTCGGCAACGGTCTGCGCGCCGTGGTCGCGCACGTTGCGCAGGCGGTCGACCTCCTCGCTGTAGCCGGAGCGGAGGATGCCGCCCTCGCGCACGGAAAACGGCGGCTCGTCACAGATCGCGCGGTCGATGCGCGCGCAGAGATCGGCGAGCGTGTCCATCTGCGCAATGTCGCGCAGCGCCGCACTGTGCACGTTTTGCAGCAGCGCCGTCAGCTGCGGCAGCTGCGCGCAGCAGAGCACCAGCGCGTGCAGGTCGCGCCCGTTGGCCGAGCCGTACACCGCGCGCGAGACAAGGCGCTGCATATCGCCGATCTCCCGCAGGCAGCAGATCAGTTCGCTGCGCAGCACGCTCTCGCCCACCAGCTCCTCCACCGCGCCGAGGCGGCGGCGGATCTGCACGGGGCTCAGCAGCGGGCGCTCGACCCAGGTGCGCAGCAGGCGGCCGCCCATGGGCGTTTTCGTCTTGTCGAGCACCCAGAGGAGGCTGCCGCGCTTTTCGCCGGAGCGGAGGTTTTCCGTCAGCTCCAGATTGCGGCGCGTGGTGTAGTCGAGCTCCATGTAGTGGTCGTCGCCCAGCAGCTCCAGCCGCCGGATGTGACCGAGGTCGCACTTTTGCGTCTCGTGCAGGTAGGCCAGCAGCGCGCCGGCCGCGCACACGGCCGCCGGTGCCTCGCCGAGGCCGAGCTCGTCCGTGCTCTGCACGTCAAACTGCTCGCACACGCGCGCAGCCGCCGCCATGTATTCAAACCGGTCACCGCCCGCCTCGACCAGACTGCCGAGGCGCTTGGTGAGGAAGATGCGGATGTCGTCATTTTCCGCCGCCGCGTCGGCGCATACGGCCTCGCGCGGGGCAAAGCGCCCGAGCTCATTGAGGATGTGGCTCACGGCGTCGGCCGGGTAGCTCGCAGCGCAGAATTCCCCCGTCGAGAGGTCGCAGAACGCCGTGCCGCCGGACTGCGCGCTCAGATACACCGCGCCGAGATAGTTCGACTTGTTCTCCTCGAGCATCGAGGACTCCGTGACCGTGCCGGGCGTGATGATGCGGATGATGTCCCGCTCGACCAGCCCCTTGGCAAGCGCGGGATCCTCCATCTGCTCGCAGATGGCCACCTTGTAGCCCTTGGCGATCAGGCGGCCGATGTACGCCTCGGCCGAGTGGTACGGCACGCCGCACATGGGCGTGCGCTCGGCGGGGTCTTCGACGTTGCGGTCGCGCGTCGTGAGCGTGAGGTCGAGCTCACGCGCGGCCAGGCGCGCATCGTCGTCGAACATCTCATAAAAATCGCCCAGCCGGAAAAACAGCAGGCAGTCGGGATTGCGCTGCTTGATCTCGTAATATTGCCGCTTCATCGGCGTCAGTTCCGCCATGTCACGCCTCCTCGCCGTAGAGCGCCCAGGTGTTGCTGCCGGTGATCTTCACATCCACGAACTGCCCGACGAGCGCCTCGCCGCCGCGCATATGCACCAGCCGTCCGCCCTTCGTGCGCGCCGTGAGCGGATAGTCGCCCCGGCCGTCCGCCCCGTCGACGAGCACGCGCTGCACGCTGCCCTCATAGGCGCGGTGCTTTTGCTCGGAGATGGCGTTGGCCGACGCGACGAGCGCGTCAAAGCGCACCTGCTTCTGCGCGCGGGTGTAGGGGTCGGGCATCTTTGCCGCCGGTGTGCCGACGCGCGGCGAATAGATGAAGGTGAACATCGCGTCATAGCGCACGGTCTCGACGAGCGAGAGCGTGTCCTGAAACTCTTCGTCCGTCTCGCCGGGAAAGCCCACGATGATGTCCGTCGTGAGCACGAGGTCGGGCATATACTGCCGTGCAAGCGCCACCTGCGCCAGATATTTCTCGCGCGTGTAGCCGCGGTTCATCGCGTGCAGGACGCGGTCGTTGCCGCTCTGCACGGGCAGGTGCATCTGGTGCGCGCACTTTTCGCACTCGGCCATGGCGCGAAAGAGCTTTTCCGTCGCGTCCTTCGGGTGGCTGCTCATGAAGCGGATGACAAAGTCGCCCGGGATGGCGTTGATGCTGCGGATGAGGTCGGCAAAGTCCACGTCCTCATCGAGGTCGCGGCCGTAGGAATCGACATTCTGCCCCAGCAGCGTGATGTCCTTGTAGCCCGCCGCAACGAGCTCGCGCGCCTCGCGCACGATCTCCTCCGGGTGGCGGGAGCGCTCGCGCCCGCGCACATACGGCACGATGCAGTAGGTGCAGAAGTTGTTGCACCCGTACATGATCGACAGCCACGCCTTGACGCTGCCGTCGCGCTGCTGCGGGATGCCCTCGGCGACGCTGCCGTCCGCCGGGTCGATGGCGAACACGCGCCGGTGCTCGGTGCAGACGCTGCGCAGCAGCTCCGGGAAGCGCCACAGCTCGTGCGGTCCGAAGACGAGGTCAACGATGCGGTAGGACTTTTTGAGCTTCTCGGCCACGTGCGCCTGCTGCGCCATGCAGCCGCAGACCGCGATGATCTGCTCGGGATTGCGTGCCTTCGTGTGCGTCAGCGCGCCGACGTTGCCGAACACGCGCGTCTCGGCGTGCTCGCGCACGGCGCAGGTGTTCATGACGACGACGTCGGCCGCGAATTCGTCCTGCGTGAAATCAAAGCCCATGGCGCGCAGATAGCCGCGCAGCTTTTCGCTGTCGGCCTCGTTCTGCTGGCAGCCGTAGGTGTCGACCATGGCCAGCGGCTGACGGCCGCCGGCGGAAAAATGCGCGCGCAGCTGCGCGCAGATGTCCAGCTGGTGCTGGATGTCCGATTCGGGGATCTCTACTCTCTGATAGCTCATGCAATGCTCCTGCCTGTCCGCCGGATATATCCGGGTAAAATTTGAAGTGTGATAGAATATTGTAGCATTTCGCGGTGGAATTTTCAATGCCAATCCTTTATAATATACGCGCGGGAAGCTCGCTTCCCGCGGACTGTGCACAAAGGAGGGCAAACCATGCCCGATATTCAAATTCTCTCTCCGCACCTTGCGGATCTGATCGCCGCGGGCGAGGTCGTCGAGCGTCCCGCCTCCGTGGTCAAGGAGCTGGTGGAAAATGCGTTCGACGCCGGGGCCCGCACCGTGACGGTGGAGCTGCGCGGCGGCGGCGCGACCTACCTGCGCGTGACCGACGACGGCTGCGGCATGACGCCCGAGGACGCGGGCATCGCGTTTTTGCGCCACGCGACGAGCAAGCTGCACGATGCGCAGGGGCTCGAGGCCATCGGTACGATGGGCTTTCGCGGCGAGGCGCTGGCCGCCATCAGCGCCGTGTCGCACATCACGCTCACGACGCGGCGGCAGGGTGCGCCGGGCGGCACGCACATGACGCTCGACGCGGGCGAGATCCAGGATATGTACGAGACCGGCTGCCCCGAGGGCACGACGATGATCGTGCGCGACCTGTTTTACAACACGCCCGCCCGGCGCAAGTTTCTCAAGACCGACCGCGCGGAGGGCGCCGCCTGCGCCG
>OLOS01000744.1_pt1 | contig 31736 bp, 36 predicted proteins | sample 1672631 | NCBI WGS metagenome assembly OLOS01 (sample SAMEA3136707, study PRJEB25190) | human gut metagenome | biome: human gut; feature: human-associated habitat; material: faeces | place: Austria | collected 2013 | reverse complement strand
CGAAGCAGTGACGCGGTGACGCGGCAGCGGCAGAGCACGCGGCAGGCGGTGCGCCCCCGATGATACGGGCGCGGTGCGGCAGGAACCGTCTGGTGATGGGCGGCCATGCCGGGTACGGAGAGCACGGAAAGGACATCGTATGCGCGGCGGCATCCGCGCTGGTGTACGCGCTGGCGGAGGTACTGCGGGAGACGGGAAGGCTGGCGGAGGCGGTCATGGAGCCGGGCCGGGCGGAGGTGACGGGCAGAGGGGAGTGCTGCCGGGAATTCGCCATGGTGCGGTGCGGGCTGGAGATGCTGGCGAGGCAGTATCCGGAGAGCGTGGAATTGGGTCGTGACCTACCACGGGAAGGAGGCTCGGAATGGACGAGCGGGAGATGACCACGCAGGAGAACGCGGAGGAGAGAACGGGCGGTACGGCTCCCGACGCCGGGGAGCAGGAGAAGGACGCCGAGGAGGGCTTCGAGGCACTGATACGCGGCAAGTACAAGGAGGAGTTTGACGCGAGGGTGCGGAGGATCTTAGACGGAAGGCTGCGGGGACTGCGGCAGGAGAACGAGAGGCTGCGGCAGGCTGCGGCAGAGGCGGAGATCGTGGGGCGGCGGCAGCAGGAGGAGCAGCTGCGGTGCGCCATGGAGTTCGCGGTGCGCCGTGCGCGACAGCAGCTGGTGCAGTCCATCGCCAGCGGCGGCAGCCGTGTGGCGGAGAACGCCGGACGGCGCAGGAGCGTCAGCCGGTGGGACCCCAGAGGGTTGAGCGGCGAGGAGCTGGCCGCCATACGGAAGCGGGTGCAGAGCGGGGAGAAGATCCGATTTTGAGAAAGACCCCGCGAAAGCGGCGCGGCGGCCTGCCGGCGGCGCAGGAGGAGCACTTGAAAATGCGAAAGGAGAAAGGAATATGGAGATGAATTTGCAGATGTTTGCGGAGAACACCCAGACGACCGGTGGTCTCAGCGCGGAGATGAAAACCTATTACGGCATGGAGCTGCTGGAGAACGCCAAGCCCCAGCTGGTGCACAACCAGTTTGCCGCCACGAAGGGGCTGCCTACCGGCGGCGGCAAGACCGTGGAGTGGCGTAAGTTCGGCGCATTCGACAAGGCGTTGAAGCCCCTGTCCGAAGGCGTGACACCCGACGGCAGCGGGATCTCCGTCAGCTATATCACCAAGGAGCTGGCGCAGTACGGCGACTACACCACCGTGTCGGATATGCTGGATCTGACCGCCATCGACGATGTGGTGCTGGAGATCACCGACCGCCACGGCAGCAACATGGGGCTGACGCTGGATACGGTGACGCGCAACGAGATCCAGCAGGGCAAGCAGGTGATCTACGCGCCCAAGCTGGGCAGCGACGGCACCAAGACCGAGGTGACGAGCCGCAGTGCGCTGGACAAGGACTGCCGCATGACCAGCGAGCTGGTGGCGAAGGCCGCCACCCAGCTGAAGAAGATGAACGCGCCCACCTTCGAGGGGAAGTACGTGTGCATCATCCACCCCAGCGTGGCGTTTGATCTGCGGCAGGACGAGGCGTGGATCGCGGCACATCAGTATGCCGGGGCAACGGAGCTGTTCTCCGGCGAGATCGGTGAGCTGCATGGCGTGCGCTTCGTGGAGACCACCGAGGCGAAGATCTATCGCGGGGAGCCTCTGGCGGCGAACAGCCGCACCCTGAAGGTGAAGTCCGGTGTGATGGACTCCACGGAGGTCACCTTTGAGGGCGGCACCGTGGCGGCGGACGCACTGGCGGGACGCTATGTGGTCATCGGCGGTACCCGCTGCAAAGTGGTCAGCAACACCGCCGCAAAGCTGGTACTCAGCGAGGCGGTGAGCGCGTCCGCCGGTGACGAGATCGCGCCCGGTGAGGGCGGCAAGGACGGCTGCGCCGTGTATGGCTGTCTGTTCCTGGGCAAAGGCGCATACGGCGTGGTGGATCTCAGTGAGGGCACGGAGGTCATCGTGAAGCCCCGCGGCTCCTCCGGCACCGCCGATCCGCTGGATCAGCGTTCCAGTGTGGGCTGGAAGGGCGTGCACGCCGCCGCGATCCTGTATGATGAGTACATGGTGCGCGTGGAGTGCGGCAGCAGCTATTCTGAGGAGGACAAGTCCAACTGACGAAAGACGGCGGGAGGGGGCGCACCCCTCCCGCCGGGAGGCGGAACGGCGAAAGGAGAGAGGCTGGTATGAAGGAAAAAATGGTGACGGTGACGCTGCCGCGCGGCAGAAAGCAGGAGGAGAACTTCGTGATCGTGTCGGTCAACGGCAGAAGCTGGAAGATCATGCGCGGCGTGGAGGTGAAGGTGCCCCGCTGTGTGGCGGAGGTGCTGGAGAACGCGCAGATGATGGCCGAGGAGGCCAGACGCTACGTGGACGAGAGAGCGTCCTGAGGTGGCGGAGATGGCAAAGACGACGGCGGGGCAGGTGCTGCAACGCGTGGACGCGCTGCTGCCCAACAGCTGCGAGAAGGCGGAGAAGCTGCGCTGGCTGGCGCAGGCGGAGGGGTTCGTGCTGCGGGAGATCTGCCGGGAGACGGGGGACCTGCCGGAGATGACCGAGGGCACGGCACTGACGGCGGAGCCGCCCTTCGACGAGATGTACCGCCATTACGTGGAGTCGCAGATCCACTATGCCAACGGGGAGACAGGGCGGTACAACAGTGCCGCCAGCCTGTGGAACAACGGATTTCTGACGTACCGGGACTACCGTGCCCGCAGGGAGGTGCCCGAGGGCGGCGCGGCGGTGCTGCGCCTGTGCTGAGAGGAGGCGGGGAGGATGTATTTTCCGAAGCTGAAGGCGGCGGCGCAGCAGCACGCGGCGGTGGAGCGGTTCGGCGGACTGGATCGCAGGCCGGGGAGCGGCGCGGCGTGTCCGGCGGAGATGGAGAACCTGTGGAGCGGAGGATACCCGGCGTTGGAGACGCGCCCCCGGCGGAGCACGGCAGGGCTGCTGACGAAGCCCTACGGCGTGGCGGAGAAGGACGGGCTTTTCTGGGTGGACGGCAACGCCATGTACGCCAACGGCGTGAAAACGGGGTTGGTGCTGACGGAGGGGGACAAGCAGCTGGTGAGCATGGGGGCGTACCTGCTGGTGTTTCCGGATAAGAAGTACATCAACACCCAGAGGCTGACGGAGTTCGGCAGCATGGAGAACGTGCGGGAGAGCGAGGGCACGGTGACCTTTTCCCTGTGCGACGGGAAGGGGCGCGCGCTGGGCAGCTACTCCGTGGGGACGGAGGCCCCCACGGAGGCCACGGCGGGAGAGCTGTGGCTGGACACGGGGCTGTCGGTCAGCGTGATGCGGCAGTACGACGGCAGCACGTGGGCGGAGATGACGGACGTGTGCACGAGGATCGCCGCCACCGGCATCGGCAAGGGGTTCGCCGTGGGGGACGGCGTGACGGTGGCCGGGTGCGGCACGGTGGAGCTGAACGGGCTGCACAGCATTCGCGCCGTGGGGGACAATTTCCTGGTGGTGCCGGCTCTGTGCAGGACGCTGGACAGCCAGACGGCGACGGTGACGGTGATACGGAGCATCCCGGACATGGACTTCGTGGTGGAGCAGGGAAACCGGCTGTGGGGCTGCAAGTACGGCATCGTGAACGGGCAGGCGGTGAACGAGGTGTACGCCTGCGCGCTGGGGGATTTCCGCAACTGGAACAGCTTTCAGGGGCTGAGCACGGACAGCTATGCGGCGGCGAGAGGCTCGGACGGTGCGTTCACCGGGGCGGCCGCCTGCATGGGCGGCGTGGTGTTCTTCAAGGAGGACTGCATGGAGCGGGTGTATCCCGCTGCCGGAGGCGGGCACCAGATCGTGACGGTGGCGTGCACCGGCGTGCGAAAGGGCGCGGGTCGCACCGTCGCCGTGGCGGACGGCGTGGTGTACTACCTGGGAAACGACGGGGTGTATGCCTTTGACGGCAGTATGCCGGTGTGCGTATCCCGCGCGCTAGGGGAGAACCGGTACGTGGGCGGCACAGGCGGCGGCGAGAGCGGGCGGTACTGGCTGTCCGCCAAGGACGCAGAGGGGGACTTCGAGCTGCTGGTATACGACACCCAGAGGAAGCTGTGGCACCGGCAGGACGCCACGGAGGTGGTGGGCTTTGCACGGAAGAACGGGCACATGCTGCTGCTGCGCCGGGACGGTATGCTGCTGGACAGCAGCGGGAGCGTGGGGCAGAAGGAGAGTGCCGTTGCGTGGAGCGTGCAGAGCGGAGAGCTGGGAATGTATACGCCGGAGCACAAGTACCTTGTGCGGCTGGAGCTGCGGCTGCGCTTGGAGACGGGTGCGGCGGTGAAGGCGTATATCAGCTACGACGGCGGCGCGTGGGAGCAGGTGGGCAGCGTGACGGGGACGGAGGAGCAGACCCGCGGCGCGGTGCTGTATCTGCGTCCCCACCGATGCGGACAGCTGCGGCTGAAGCTGACGGGCAAGGGCGGCTGCCGCCTGTACAGCGCGGCGGCGGTGTATGAGAAGGGAAGTGAGAGGCTGTGAGTACACTTCCCATGCCCATGGCACCGGCGGGGTCGGTGCAGGAGCAGGTGACGCAGCAGTATCTCTATCTGGTGCAGATGAGCCAGCAGCTGAATCTGGCGTTGGGACAGCTGGAGGAGCTGGGCGGCGGCGCGGGGACCGCCTCCGCCCAGCGGCAGGCGGGACGGTACACCGGGAACAGGGACACCGCGGCGGCGCAGGAGCAGTACGACACGCTGCGGAGCATGATCGTCAAGACGGCGGAGCAGGTGAAGAAGGTCACGGAGGAGCTGACGGCGAGGCTGGAGGAGGAGTACGTGGCAAGCTCCGATTTCGGCAGCTACGTGGCGAGGCTGAGTGCGTATCTGGAGGCGAATCCGGAGGCGGTGACGCAGTATTACAGCTTTTTCTCCGACCTGCGCGCCGACGTGGAGGCGGTGGACGCCGCCTTTGCCCACTACAAGGTGGACACGGAGGGGTACATCCGCACGGGTATCGTGTACTACGACAACGACATGCCGGTGTACGGCGTGGCGGTGGGACAGGGGCTTATGTGCCGGGAGGTGGACGGACAGAAGGTGGTGGAGCAGAGCAACTTCCGGGCGGTGTTCACCGCCACGCGGCTGTCCTTCTGGCAGGACGCCACGGAGGTGGCGTATGTGTCCAACAACCAGCTGTACATCACCGACATCACGGTACTGGGCACCGTCTGTATCGGCGAGTGGAGCGTGGAGGCGGCGGAGGGCGGACTGGCCTTCCGGTGGATCGGAGGGTGAGTAAGTGAGCTATACGGCATTGGACAGCATCCAGTGGGGCGGAACGCCGCGGATCGGAGTGCGGTTCGGCTACGATAGCCGCCGCAGCGGGAGTGCCATGCAGTACCGGATCTATGTGACGGTGGAGCCGCTGACGGGGGCTTCGTACTTCGGATACCCTATCTATCTGTCGGTGTATGTGGACGGGAGCTGCGTCAGCAGCGGGTACACGCTGAAGGCGGCGTCGCCCAACCGGTGGAGCAGCAGCATCGAGTACGACAGCGGCTGGGTGACGGCGGCGGGGGCGTCCGGCTCCGCGCCGCTGACCATACGGCTGTACAGCGGCTCCGGCTCCACCCGCGACGACAGCTACGGCTACGCGCTGCCGGTGGAGCGGGCGGAGTCCATCGGGGATTTCTCCCTGACGGCGGGAGATGCGGTGGTGGGTCAGACGGGGACGCTGACCATCACAAGACCGGGGTACGGGTACAGCTTCGTGTGTACCTACGCGCTGGGCACCGCCTCCGGGAGCATCGGCGATCTGCGGACGGTGAGCAGCAGCAGCGGGCGCGTGGTGTACCAGTGGACGGTGCCGGAGAGCCTGGCGCATCAGATCACGGCGTCCACATGGGCGAGCGGCACCGTGACGGTGAAGGTGTACAGCGGCGGGACGCTGGTGGGCACGCTCCGTGCGCCGTTTACCGCCTATGTGCCGGAGAGTATGCGCCCCGTGGCGACCTTGCAGGTGTCGGTGGTCAACGACGACGCGGCGGTGCGGGACTGGGGACTGTGCATACAGGGCGTGAGCCGGCTGGAGTACACGGTCACCGCCAGCGGGCAGGGCGGTGCGTCCATCCGCACGTGCCGGTTCCGCTTCGGCGGGCAGGAGCTTGCCGGGAGCAGCGGCACCACGGGGCTTATCGGCGTCAGCGGCATACTGGTGCCCACGGTGACGGTGACGGACAGCCGCGGGAGGTCGGTGACGGTGCAGGGCGAGGCGGTGACGGTGTGGGAGTACCATCCACCGGTCATCACTGCCTCGGCGGTGGTGCGGTGCGGCATTGATGGCACGCCGCAGGACGACGGAGCCTATTTGAAGGTGAAGTGCGCCGCCGCGTGCTCGCAGATACAGACGCGGAACAGCGTGCAGATCCGGGCGCGATTCCGCCCCATGGGGGGCGCGTGGAGCGGCTATACGGAGCTGCTGGGCGGCTTGGAGCAGCTGCTGGGCGGCGGGCTGAGCCCCACGACCTCCTACGAGGTGGAGCTGAGTGCCAGAGACACGGTGGGGCATATACGCACGGTGCGCTACACCGCCTCCACCAGTCAGGTGACACTGCACCTGCACAGCGGTGGAAAGGGCGCGGCCTTCGGCAAGTACAGCGAGACGGCGGGGCTGGAGTGCGCGTGGCCGGCGGTGTTTTACGGCGATGTGGCGGTATCCGGCGGGCTGACGGTGAACGGACAGCCCTTGGAGGCGGCGGTGTTCCCGGTGGGCAGCGTGCGTCTGACGGACAGCGCGGCTCCGCCGGACATCGGCACCACCTCATGGCAGAGCGTGGAGACGGGGATCGCCGGTGTGTACGGCTGGCGGCGCGTGACATAAGATAAGGGGAGGACGAGAGATGGCATCGACATACACGATGGTGGCTTACGGCTCGCAGGGCAGCGCGGTGCGGCAGCTGCAAAATGAGCTGAACAAGCGAGGGTACGGTCTTGCCGAGGACGGTATCTTCGGCAAAAAGACGAGAAGTGCCGTGCGGGACTATCAGAAGAAAAACGGACTGACCATGGTGGACGGCATCGCCGGTGACGAGACGTGGGGCAGCCTGCTGTCCGCGGCGGCGGTGCAGGAGCCGCAGCTTACGCCGACGGCGCAGGGCACCTTCGTGACGGCGGCGGAGAGCACGCCCCGCGCAGAGGTGACGGCGGGCACGGCGCGGCGGCTGCGGGAGCTGGAGCAGGGCTATACGCCCTCGGACGAGGTGACGGCGGCGCGGGCGTACCGGGACAGCGTGGCCGCCATGGAGCCGGGGGCGTACCAGTCCCGGTTCGAGGAGAAGCTGCAGGAGCTGTACGACCAGATCGCGGGACGTGAGGCGTTCGACTACGACCCGGAGGAGGACGAGGCGTACCGCCGGTACGCAAAGCTGTACGCCGCAAAGGGCGCGGCGGCTATGGAGGACACGTTGGGGAAGGCGGCATCCCTCACCGGCGGGTACGGCTCCAGCTATGCCCAGAGCGCGGGACAGCAGGCGTACAATGGCTATTTGCAGGAGCTGGCGGCTCTTGTGCCGGAGCTGCGGCAGGCGGCGTTGGCGGAGTACCGGCAGGAGGGGCAGGCGTTGGCGGATCAGTACAGTATGCTGTCCCAGCGGGAGAAGAACGACTACGCCCGCTATCAGAACGAGCGCGCCGACTGGCAGAAGCTGCTGGCGGCGGCGCAGGACGAGTACGAGAGCGCGGACAGCGGCGACAGAAAGCTGTACCAGACGCTGCTGAATCATTTTTCCGACAAGGCGGAGCAGGAGAGGAAACTTTCCGCCTCCGGCGCACGTCTTACAGACAGCGGGGACGGCACCAGCGGCGGTGAGAGCCTTAGCTCCACGGCGGCAGACAGTTTGCAGCGCGCAGTGCAGAACTATCTGAAGCGCGGGAACGGGGATCTGGCGCAAAGCCTGGCGTCGCGGTACACCGCACGTATGACACCCGCCCAGCGGCAGCGGTTCGAGAGACTGTTCAGCGGGTACGGCATGACCCTTGCCTGAGGGCGCGGGGAAAAGTGCTTGCATTGAGGGGCGGCGTGTGGTATCATACGGAGGGAAAATTGCGAAGCGGCGGAAACGCCGCAGCGGCTCGCTGACAGAGGGAGCCGTGGGAAAGGAGAAGCAATGGAGAAGATAAAGAGACACCTTTTGCGCCGCCTTGCGCTGGTAATGGCTCTGCTGACGCTGTGCTCCGCCGTGCTGGTGGGCTGCGGCGATAAGAAGGAGCAGGACGATGATACCAATGAGGACGGGGTCATCGTGCAGCCGGAGCCTATTGAGCTGCCGGAGGGGATCAGCTTTGACGAGAAGAAGTACCCGGATGTGATCGGGTTCATTCAGGTGCCCAACGCGACCCAGTGCGCTATCAGCAAGGGTCACTATCTGGCGCAGAGCCCCAAATCCACCAAGAGCAACACCGGGTATGACGACGACTATTATCTGAATCGCGATCTGGACGGCGTGACCAACAAGGCGGGCTCCCTGTATATCCAGGCGTACTACAACAAGTCCGACCTCAGCGATCCCGTGACGATCATCTACGGGCACAACATGGCGAACCGCTCCATGTTCGGCGGTTTGCAGAGCTACGGCGAGACGCTGAAGTTCGACGACAACGCCATCATGTACATCTATCAGCCGGGCCGTCAGGTGACGTACAGGTTCTTCGCCTGCATCCCCTACGACACCAGCCACATCCTGTACTACCACGACTTCACGGACGACAAGGTGTTCAACGCGTTCTTTGAGGCTCTCGGCAAGGCCGCCGGTGACCCCAAGTACAAGAGCGATACGGAGCAGAACGCCTTTTACAGTGCCGAGGGCTGCGTGAACGTGGACAAGAAGAACCTGCCCACCGCCGGTGACAAGGTGATGGTGCTTTCCGTGTGTAAGAACGGCGACGACTACCACCGCTATCTGCTGATGGCGAAGATGGTGGAGGACACCGCCGCCCCCGTCGTTATGACGAAGGAGGAGGCGGAGGCCGCCGGTGTGACGCCGGATCGTATTCTGGACAAGGATGCGGTGACGGGCACCACCGTGACGAACAAGACCGACGGCACCGACAGCAAGACCGATAGTGCCAAGACGGATACCTCCAAGCCCGACAGCGGCAAGAAGGACAACAAGCAGAGCTGAAGTGCGGCGCATAAAAAACTCCCGAACCAAATGGTTCGGGAGTTTTCATTGGGGGTCAGATCTTCTCGCCGCCGGTCTGCGCCAGCAGGTCGGACAGGGACACGCCGTCCAGATAGTCGTTGATGATGCCGTTCAGCTTTTCCCACATGGGGAGGGTGGTGCACTGCCCGGCACGGGGGCAGGTGTTCTCCTCGCCCTCCAAGCACGTGACGGGAGCCAGCGAGCCCTCCGTCAGCCGCAGGATCTCGCCCACGGAGTAGTCCGCCGCCGGGCGGTTCAGCCGGTAGCCGCCGCCCTTGCCCCGCAGCCCGTCCACAAGACCGGCACGGGACAGCACGGCGATGATGCTCTCGGAGTATTTCTCGGAGATACCCTGCTTTTCGGCGATCACGGGCAGAGCCAAATACGTGTTGGGGTCGCTCTGCGCCAGCTCCAGCATGACGCGGAGGGCGTAGCGGCCTTTGGTAGAAACAAGCATAAGGGGACTTCCTTTCCTGCGCTTTGATAAACATAGTATACCACTGTGTTTATGAGATTGCAAGCATAAAGAAAAAAGACACACGAGCGTGTGTCTTTTTTGTGGTGACCCGTACCGGATTCGAACCGATGTTAAAGGCGTGAGAGGCCTCTGTCTTAACCACTTGACCAACGGGCCGCATTTTTCTTCTATTTCATCGGCAAACGCCGTTGAAATCATGGTACACCTTCAGGGACTCGAACCCTGGACACCCTGATTAAGAGTCAGGTGCTCTACCAGCTGAGCTAAAGGTGCATACCTGTCAACGGGGATATTATAGTCGATGTTTGCGGAGATTGCAAGAGTTTTTTTGCGGAAATGGGAAGAAAAATGAGGACGGGGGACGCCCTGACGGCGTCCCCCGTCCCCTTTGGGAAAGGGAGAAAGAGAATAGGGTGTCGTTTTTCAGCCCTTCCACTCCACGTACAGCTCCCGAACGCCGGTGCCGGCGGTCTTGGCGGGAGCGGCAGGCGCAGCGGCGGGCGCAGTCTTGGGAGCGTCGCGCTTTTCGATGAATTTGGGAGCCACCTGCGGGAACAGGGCAAGGCTCAGCACGTCCTCGTCGGACTTGGCAAGACCCTTGAACTCCTCCCGGTACTTCTCCAGCTCCGGCTCCAGCAGGTCGGCGGGACGGCAGGTGATAACGTCCTCCGGGGCGATGCCCGCCTTGGCGCGGACATCCTCGCTGACCGCACCGGGCAGCTTGCCGTACTCGCCCTTCAGCATGGCGCGGGACTCCTTGGGGAACGTCTTGTACCGCTCGCCCATGATGACGTTCATCACCGCCTGGGTGCCCACGATCTGGGAGGAGGGGGTGACCAGCGGCGGATAACCGAAGTCCTTGCGGACGCGAGGGATCTCCGATAGCACGTCGTAGTATTTGTCCTCCTTGCCCGCCTGCTTCAGCTGGGAGATCAGGTTGGACAGCATACCGCCGGGAACTTGGTACAGCAGGGTGTTGGTGTCCACCCGGAGTACCTTGGGGTCGAGATAGCCGTCATCCTGCAGCCGCTGCGCCACCTTGCGGAAGTGGGCGGCGGCGGTGGACAGCTCCTCCAAGTGCAGCCCGGTGTCCCGGACGGTGCCCTGCAGCGTCGCCACAAGGGACTCGGTGGCGGGCTGGCTGGTGCCGTTTGCCATGGGGGAGAGGGCGGTGTCCACAATGTCCACACCGGCGTAGGCCGCCATCAGCAGCGTCATGTCGCCGGTGCCGGAGGTGTTGTGGGTGTGCAGATGGATGGGGACGGAGACGGTCTCCTTCAATGCTTTCACAAGGGAGTACGCCTCCATGGGCAGCAGCAGGTTCGCCATGTCCTTGATGCAGATGGCGTCCGCGCCCATCTCCTCCAGCTCTTTCGCCAGACGGACGAAGTACGCCTCGTTGTGAATGGGGGAGATGGTGTAGCTGAGGGCGGCCTCCACCTGACCGCCGTATTTCTTGGTGGATCGGATGGTCTGCTCCAGATTGCGGACGTCGTTCAGCGCGTCGAAGATCCGGATGATGTCGATGCCGTTTTCGATGGATTTGGCGCAGAAGGCGTCCACCACGTCGTCGGCGTAGTGCTTGTAGCCCAGAATGTTCTGCCCGCGGAACAGCATTTGCAGCTTCGTGTGCTTCACGTGCTTGCGGATGGTACGCAGACGCTCCCACGGATCCTCGTCCAGAAAGCGCATACAGGCGTCGAACGTTGCGCCGCCCCAGCACTCCAGCGAGTAGTAGCCGACGCTGTCCAGCTGCTCCAGTGCCGGGAGCATATCCTCGATGGTCATGCGCGTGGCGGCTTGGGACTGGGGAGCGTCGCGGAGGATGGTATCGGTGATAAGCAGCGGCTTATTAGAGAGAAATTCCATAGACATTGACAGTACCTCCAATCAACCGAACAGGGAGATCAGCACACCGGCGGCGATCGCCGAGCCGATGACGCCCGCCACGTTGGGACCCATGGCGTGCATCAGCAGGAAGTTGCCGGGGTTTGCCTCCTGTCCGACCTTCTGGCTGACACGGGCGGCCATGGGCACGGCGGACACACCGGCGGAGCCGATGAGGGGGTTGATCTTCTCCTTCAGGAACAGGTTCATAAACTTCGCCAGCAGCACGCCTCCGGCGGTGCCGCAGCCGAACGCCACCACGCCCATGCCCAGAATGGCGAGGGTCTTGGGGCTGAGGAACGTGGCACCGGTGGCGGTAGCACCGACGCTGACGCCGAGGAAGATGGTGACGGTGTTCATCAGCTCATTTTGCATGGTCTTGCTGAGACGCTCCAGCACGCCGCATTCCTTCGCCAGATTGCCCAGCATCAGGCAGGCGACCAGCGGCGTGGCGGAGGGCACCAGCAGTGCCACGAACAGCGTGACCACCACGGGGAAGAAGATCTTCTCCTTCCGGCTGACTTCCCGCAGGGGACGCATGACGATCTGACGCTCCGCCTCCGTGGTCAGAGCCTTCATAATGGGCGGCTGGATCACGGGCACCAGTGCCATATACGAGTACGCCGACACGGCGATGGGACCCAGCAGTGCCGGTGCCAGCATAGCCGTGACGAAGATCGCCGTGGGGCCGTCGGCGCCGCCGATAATACCCACGGAGCTGGCCTCCGCAGCGGTGAAGCCCATCAGGCGGCAGCCCACAAACGTCAGAAAAATGCCCAGCTGCGCGGCTGCGCCCAGCAGCAGGCTCTTGGGATTGGCGATCAGGAGCCCGAAATCGGTCATGGCACCCACGCCCATAAAGATCAGACAGGGGTAGATCCCCAGCTTGATGCCCAGATACAGCACGTCCAGCAGCCCCACGGATACGCTCTGCCCCACCGCCACGGAGGAGAGCACCGCCTCGCTCACACCGGTACTCTGCAGCTCCGCGAGGAGCTCCGCCGTGACGGGGCTTCCGCCGAACAGCTCCCAGTGGACGTGCCCTCCGGCGAACAGGATCTCGTGGAACATATTCGCTCCGGGCAGGTTCGTCACCAGCATACCGATGGCGATAGGCACCAGCAGCAGCGGCTCGAACTTCTTCACAATGCCCAGAAACAGCAGCAACACGGCGATGACCAGCATAATGGCGCACTTCCAGTTATCGCCCTGAAACAGCTGGTAAAAGCCCGTGCTCACAAAGAAATTGGCAATCGCTTCCATGTGCAGCCCTCCGGCGTCAGCCGATGGTACACAGCAGCGCGCCGGACTCCACGGAGGAGCCCTTGACGGCGGCAACGGAGGTAACGGTGCCGTCGCAGGGAGCCATGATCTCATTCTCCATCTTCATGGCCTCCAGGATCATCAGCACCTGCCCCTTCTTCACCGCGTCGCCGGCGGCGACGTTCACGCTGAGGATATTTCCGGGCATGGGAGCGCAGATCCTCTCGCCTCCGGCAGCAGCCGTCCTTGCCGCAGCCGCGGCAGGCGCAGCAGGCGCGGCGGCGGGAGCACTTCCGGTGATCTCCTCCAGCTCCACCTCATACACGGTGCCGTTGACGTTGACTCTGTACTTTTTCATGGTGAGATCCTCCTTCACACATTACACTTTCTTCATGGATACGATGCGGATGGCGGAGACATCCGTCCCCATGTCCTCGGCGATGGCGGCACTGACGGCGGCGATCATCGCGGGGGTAACGCCGCCTGAACCGCCGTTGACGGCGGGGACGGCGGCAGGGGCAGGGGCGGCAGTCTTCGGCGCGGTACGGCTGCACAGCCAGCTCATCACCGAGATCAGCAGGATGATGCACAGCAGTCCGGCGAACACCGTCCCCAGACCCAACAGCACCACGAACAGGTCGGAATATTCAGGCATGGATCAGATTCCCTCCCATACTAAGTTTTATTGCCCATATTGTACCAAACATTTGGTAGGATTGCAACGGAAAAAACGTCGAAACCTATAAATTCGTAAGAATACCTAAAAAATTTTTAGCTTACTTGACGAACTGCACAAACTATAACGAAACAAGATTTCCTATAAGGAAAACACCTTGCAAATTCTCATTATTGTGCTATACTGATTCCCGATTCTGCACGGGGAAGGGAGGGCACGCCATGGAATACAGGGACGTGGTGCGCGGCCGCTTTCTCTCGCGCCCCAACCGCTTCATCGCGCTGGTGGAGCTGGACGGCGCGGAGACGGTATGCCACGTGAAAAACACTGGCCGCTGCCGCGAGCTGCTGATCCCCGGCGCGTGGGTGTACCTGACCCCCGGCACCGCGCCGGGGCGCAAGACCGCCTACGACCTCATCGCCGTGGAGAAGGGCAGCCGCCTCATCAACATGGACGCCCAGGCACCCAACCGCGTCTTTGGGGAGTTCGCCCGCACCTTCGACCCCCAGGCACTCTCCGTCCGCCCGGAATACCGCTTCGGCGCGTCCCGGCTGGACTTCTGTCTGGAGCGTCCCGACGGGCTGCATCTGGTGGAGGTCAAGGGCGTCACGCTGGAGGAGGGCGGTCACGCCCGGTTCCCCGACGCCCCTACGGAGCGGGGCGTGAAGCACCTCCGGGAGCTGATCTCCGCCGTGGAGCAGGGACACCGCGCCACGGCGTTTTTCCTCATTCAGATGGCGAACGTTACGGACTTCGCTCCCAATGACGACACCCACCCCGCCTTCGGCGCGACGCTGCGCCGCGCCGCTGCCGCCGGGGTGCAGATCGCCGCCTACGACTGCCGCGTTACCCCCGATTCGCTGACCGTGGGCAGTCCCGTGCCGGTGCGGCTGTAGATTTCCCCGGCGGGAGGAAGAAGGAAGAGAGACTATGACGTTACTGGAGATATTCCTCATCGGCATCGGCTTGAGCATGGATGCCTTCGCCGTGGCGATCTGCAAGGGGCTGGCTATGCCCGATAGAGTGCATAAAAAAAGCGCGCTCCTTATCGCGCTGTACTTCGGCGTATTTCAGGCGGCAATGCCTGCCCTCGGCTGGCTCCTGGGCTCCCAGTTCGCCCGGTACGTGACGCGCTTTGCGCCGTGGATCGCCTTCGCGCTGCTGTCTTGGATCGGCGGCAGCATGATCCGCGAGAGCCGCGCCCCGGAGGGGGAGGAGCAGCCCTCCGACGGGCAGGTGCGCCACCGGGAGCTTTTCGTGCTGGCGATAGCCACCAGCATCGACGCGCTGGCGGTGGGCGTCACCTTCTCCATGGTGGAGCTGTCCGTCTCCGTCTGGCTGGCGGTGACGCTGATCGGCTGCACCACGTTCCTTATCTCCCTGTGCGGCGTGTTCGTGGGGAACGTGTTCGGCGCGAGGTATAAGAACAAGGCGGAGTTCGTGGGCGGCGTCATACTGCTGCTGATCGGCGTGAAGCTCCTGCTGGAGCACCTCGGCGTCTTATAAGCAAAGAAAAAGACCGGCACCGCCGGTCTTTTTGCGTGTCGATACCCCCTCTGTATGTGCAGTCTTTCTGTCTCGCAGGAGGAGCTCGAGGGGGCAAAGCCCGCCTCGAATCGGATCAAATGCCGCGCTAAGCCTTGCTCTGCAAGGCGTGCGTGGAGCGAAAGCGAGTATTTTCGTGCCGCGAAGCGGCACGAGAATAACGGCATTATTTCAGGCAGTCGAGAAAAGCCAGCGGCTTTTTTCGACTGCCTGAAAGACCGGCACTGCCGGTCTTTTTTCTATCTGAAAGCGTAAAAACATACATCATAAACGTAGTGCCCCCTCCGCCTGGAAAGGCGGAGGGGTGGTTTATTCCGGATCAACGCGCGAGAGTATGAGCGTTTCGGGCAGAATTGCGGTTGATTGCTGATCAATGGGAAATAGCTTCAGTGTGTGTTTGTTAGGCATATCGTATTTGCAAGATACGGTTTCTATGATGATTCCCTCGCTGTCGTGCAAACACAGATCGACGTGATGCGGGGAACGGCCGTCCCTGATCAGCGGTATGTATCCAGTACTATCAAATCCAAAAGACACTGAGTACCGTTCTCCGCTCCACATAATATACGCCTCGTATGCGTATCGTTGAATACGACCATCCATTGAAGTCGTCGCTTCATCAGACACAGCAATAGTAAAGGCTCCGTCAGGACTGCTCCAAAACGTATTTTGCTGGTTATAGGGAAAGTATTTTGCTTTGAAGCCACTTTCGATCTGCTCAAAAACAACGAATAGGAGTATTGCTGAAACAAGAACCAACAAGAAACCAATAAGAAATCTTTTTGAGAACCTATTCATTAACGCCTCTGCTATCTCTATAAACCGCATATCCAACAATAAATTTGCTTGTAAAGTTTACTCCAAAGTTATCTCATGGAGCGGCGCAGGTCACTCCGCCAGCGATTCCCGAACCGCCGCCACGGAGGCTTCGTACTGCTGGTACAGGGACTCCGACGCAAACAGCCGCAGCGACACGATGTTGACAGCGTTCGAGGTGAGCCGCCCCGCCGTCATGGGGTTCGAGGAGGTCACCATGAGATACGCGCCGCCTGGCACCTCCCCTTGCCACAGGGTCAGCTCGTCCCGCGGCATCTCCGTACCACTGACGGCGTCGAACAGCACATCGTTCTCCGGGAACCCGCCGTACAGCTTCTCCGCCAGCGTAAAGAGGTATTTATAGTCCGCCCATTCCGGAGCCTTTGTCTGCTCCGCCGTCCGGTCCGGCCAGCCCGGATCCGATTCCAGCTTCCGGATCAGCAGCGTCCGCCCCGTTTCCGGCAGATCGTAGCTGTTGACGACAATGCCGTTCAGATTGGTCTCCGCGCCCTCCGGACGCAGCATGTATGTCACCACGCCGTCAACGTCGTGCTCCAGCGTCTGCGAGATCTCCCAACCGGGCAGAGCGGCCTCCACGACCTCTGGCGACAGGGGGAATGTGGGCTGCGCCGTCTTTGTCCCGGACTCCGTCTCCGCTTTCGCCCCGCACCCGCACAGGAGCAGCACCCCGCACAGGATGACCACTAAGAATAAGTGTTTTCGCATGGCTGTTCCTCCTATTTTTTGTTATTGTATACCGCAAGTATAAGGCATATTCCACAAAAAAGCGTTACAAAAAGGTGACAAAACGCCGCCGTCCCACGGGACAGCGGCGTATTTTCGCATTTTTACAACTTTTCCAGCACAGCCATGGTGATCCGCGCCGTAATGCCCCACAGGGGGTGGGGCAGCCCCCGGAATACCGGCACCTCCAGCCGGTAGGGACGCCACGGATAGTCCGCCGTCACCCCGGCGTCCCCGTAGGGGAAGTCGGGAGCCTCCACCGCCAGCTGCCGCACATAGACCTCCGGCGCGTGCTGCCGCAGTACCCGCAGGGGCAGCAGGAACGTGTCCGCCACCTCCGCCGCCTCCGGCCGCATCGTCTCCAACGACGAGGGGTCAAGCTCCCCCAGCACGGGGCGCAGCAGGCTGCCCGCCCGGATGTGGATAAAGTCCATCTCCCCGATGACCGTCACCGCGCTCTCCGGAATGGACAGCTCCTCCCGCGTCTCCCGCAGCGCGCATTGGACGGCGTCCTCCCCCGGCTCCCGTTTGCCGCCGGGAAAGCACACCTCCCCCGGCTGATGCACGGCGGCGGAGCGTATCTCGTAAAGCAGACAGTATTCTCCGTTTTGACGAACCAGCGGCACCAGCACCGCCGACCCGCCTCCCTCGCCCATCAGCGTGGGCACGTGACCGGTGTAGTAATTACGCAGCGCGGAAATATCCATGTGTAACCCTCGTTTCCAACTTGAACATCAATAGCTTGTACAGGTATGATTTCTACTGGACACGGCGCAGGAACGATGACACGGCGAAGCTCCCCCGCCGTGGGGCGGGGGAGCGGCTTATGCGCGATAAATCGTCAGCAGCCGCAGCCGCAACCACCGTTACTGCCGCCGCAGCTGTTGTTGCACCCGCAGCCGTTGCCGCAGAACAGGAACAGCAGGATGATGGCAATGATGATCCAGCAGCAGCTGTTACCGCCAAAGCAAGAATTCTGATTACACATACCGTAACCTCCTATGAAAATTTGACCGCCTTGTGGGTCTCATTCTCATAGTATGCTGCTGGCGGAAAAGTGTTCCATCAGGGCTGAGAAATGCGATAGCTAAGTGTCAATAAAGTGTCAACAAAGTGAATATCTTCGAAGAAAACGCCATCTTCTTTCGTAGAAAGTTCCACATTTGTGAAATTCCAGAATCCGCGCACGCCCAGCGCGATCAGCCGGTCGGCAAGGGGCTGCGCCACATTCTGCGGAACGGTCAGAACCGCCACATTCGGGCGATAATTCGCCACGTATTCCTCCAATTCATCCATAGAATGAACGGTAACGCCGCGAATTTCTGTGCCAACTAACGAGGGGGATACGTCGAAAGCGGAGTCAATACGGAAGCCCACCTTCTCGAAATCAAAGTTTTGCAGCAGCGCGTGCCCCAAATGTCCCACTCCGATGACAATGATCCTGTGTCCGCTGTCGATTCCGAGGATATGACCGATCTCCGCACGCAGCTCTGCCACGTTATACCCGTAGCCTTGCTGTCCAAATTCGCCGAAACAGCTGAGATCCTGGCGAATTTGGGAGGCGGTGATGTCCATTTTTGCACCCAGCGAGTTGGAGCTGATTCGCACCACACCCTTGTTGTAAAGGTCGTCCAGATAACGGTAGTAGCGGGGGAGTCGGTGTATCACAGCATCGGAAATTTTCTGCTTTTTCATAAACATTCCTTCTTTTGCGTGGTATACGGCGTGTCAGCCTTGGCTATTGTGCTTATTTTACAACAAGTTCGCGGAGTTGTCAACTTTTTTAACAATCTTAATCTGAAAAAATTGTCTTTACTTTGCTTCTATTTAGTGGTATAGTATTAAAGCTGTCATCAGTGACGACTCACAACCCAATACGCGCCCGTAGCTCAGTTGGATAGAGTGACAGACTCCGACATTTCAGGCATCTCCAGTTGAGATATGGCGCAAAGCCTTGCCGCACCTGCGTTTGCGGGAACGGCAGAGAAAAAATGCGTGGTCGTTGACTACTATTTGACGACTATCGCAGAAACCCACAACCAAATATGCGCCCGTAGCTCAGATGGATAGAGCGTTAGACTCCGACGGAGAGCGAAAAAATTGTAAAAATCCTTATATATCAACACTTTTCGGCATTTTCAAAATCAAATTGTTAGCGAAAGGAAGCGTTTTGATAGCGAAACACCCCTTTTTACCCCTATAAATCACTTTCACACTTTAGTCGGATAAACCAAATATTGTTTTATATGCGCCCGTAGCTCAGATGGATAGAGTATGTGACTCCGACTCACAGGGCCGCTGGTTCGAGTCCAGTCGGGCGTACCAAAGCCTACCGCTTTTGTTAGCGGTAGGCTTTGTTTTATACTGTTTTTGCAACAAAAAAGGGTGCTGACTTTTCTAATCAGCACCCCTCTTTTTTCTTATGCCTTCCGTTTTTTTCCGTTTCGCCCGTTTGGTTCTTCGATAGTACCTAATTTTTTTGCTTCTGCTATCAACTCGGCAAGGAACGCATCCATGATACCAACCGCAGTGTCAGCCATTTCTTTTGTAACAGAGGTGTAAACATCTTCCGTGATGTTTCCTTTCATGCTATGACCCATCCACGATTTTATCACGAACGACTCAACGCCGTTTGATTTCGCCCACGTCGCGTAAGAATGACGGAACATGTGAAATGTGATGGGCCTGTCTATAAACTCACGCCGTGCGAAATGATTACGGAAGTTGTTCCGCAAATAATCCACGTTCGCAAGCTGACCGTGTGCATCTAAAAAGAGATAGTCGGCATTTCCTGTTCTTAGTGCCTTTTTGTATTCTGCCGATGCCTCAACCTCGTTTTTCCATGCAAGCAACTGCTGTTTTAGTGTCTCTCCGAAGTAGAGGACACGCACGCTTGATTTCGTCTTGACCTGACCGATGCCGCGCTCCCACTTTTTACCGCCGTCCTCATCCTTGCGGTGCTGACGCACAGACGCCTGAGAAACGGAAATAGATTTCGCGTCAAAGTCGATGTCAGACCACTTCAAGGCAAGGAACTCTTCACCGCGCATACCTGTTGCAAGGGCAAGCGCGGCAATCGTCATGTACTTATTGTGTGTCATACAGGCACGAAAGATATTGACAAGCTCTTCACGGGTAAACACTCTGTCATCCTTACTGCTTGTTGCTCCGTTCGGGATTTTCACGCCATAAGTGGGAGCGTTGTCAATATACGGACGTTTTTTCTTTGCCGCATAAAAGAATATCGACTTTAACATAGTGTAGGTGTTCTTAATGCTGGCGTGGCTTCTAAGAGTTCCGTTACTCATTACAGAGTACTTATCAAGGAAATCCTGAACATTGGTATATTCAATGTCGTCGATGTTCATATCGCCAAAGTAGGGCAGGATAGCCTTAAGCATACTCTCCTTGCCGCTGTACGTTGTGTCCGAGACAGACTTGCGGTTCATTCGCATGTATTCTTCCGCCACAACAGAGAATTTAATAACAGGTCTGACGTTCTGAGGAACAACGGGGGCAGTCTGAGCGTAATATACGCTCTGTGCAGGTGCGGCAGGGCGGCTAACCGTACCCTTTACCATCACCATTTTGCCGATAGCTTCAGCTTTCGTCTTACCGCTCACGATCTTACGCACCTTTGTTCCGTCAGGCTGCGTAATGTAAAATGCTGCTTGGTAGCAATTGCGACGCTTATTCTCATAAACTGAACCGTCACCGTAGTTAATATCAACCACCTCATTCTCCTTGTTTGTAGTCTCAACAGGAGCACAGGCATCCGTTTCATTATCAATGCCGAGGAAACGGTCAAGGTCGCACTTCCTGACAAGCGCCTTTTCCGAGCCAACAGCGACAAGGTCGCCGCAGGAAATGAAGTCCTTGACGGTCTCAACGTCAACGCCAATCAGGGAGGCAGCCTCGCTCAAGTTTAACAGGTTCTTACTCATGATAAATTTCTCCTTATTAAAAAATTTACCATCTAATACAGAACTGCTTCCATTCACGCACTGAAAATTTCAACTAGCCTGCGCCACGCATAAAGTCCTTTAACAGAAGTAGTCAGCCTGAAAAATCAAGCTGACTACTCTTTATCATGTGTTATTTTTCCATTTGAAGCTCAAAGTAATAGAGCAAATGACGAAACAGCTTAACCAGCACATACAAGGAAATCAAACCGCACATAAACAGACAGCCAAGCACAAAGGCCAGTAGGAATGTAAGAGAGGGTGACATCATACGTCACCCCCATTCTTGCCCTTAGAAACGCCCTGTGGCTTGTTTTGAGCCACTTTAAGGTTCTCCGCGACCACGACCCCATCACAGGCTTTCAGTTTGTCTCCGTCCATGTAAACGCCACCCTGAATACAGCCAAACTCACAGAGCATTTTCACCTTACCTTCAGGCAGTTCCACCCGAGCATAGCGGCTGTTGACGGCTTCATATATGATTTCGTTTTGCTCCTTACGAGCGCCGACCACGACATAGAAGATGTTCGCGGCACAGTCCGTTTCCACGGCAGGAGTAAGGCTGTTGATACCCGAACGCACCATGTAATTGTTCGTGTGCCATCCGTCCTTGTCCATGCTGATTTCACCGTCTGCGTTTAGCACCAGCCCATAGAGCCGTTCACCCTTACCCAAGGTGTCCTTGATTTGCTTTTCCGTCAGACCGATAAACCCCTTGCTGTCGCCATCATAGAAGATATAGCCGGTCACACGCTTACCCAAGTCCTCACGATTTACCAAGTACTTCATACACATTTTTAAGTCCTCCACTTTTTTATTCAGGTTATCTCTCTTAACCTTGTACCCACTATAACGCTGAACAACAGGCGGTGACTATTGATGATTTAGCCGGAGTTTTATCCTTGCGATTAGTGACATCGTCGCAAGCGTGGCAGATAGCATAAACAGCACAACGCCGTAATACAAGACAAAATACAGAAATCGCACTGTAGCTCTGCGCCGTATCTAACTGTGTCAAATCACGCAGCCAAAATGAAACTTTTTTACATTCTTACTTTTCACACATTCTGATTTTCTAAACTTTTCTCCTACGGTAAACACCCCCAAAATCCAGCAAAATCAACACCGAAAACCTCTTTCCCGCCAAAATCATTCTTAACCAAGAAAAAATATCAAAGAAAACCAACTTCAATCAGAGAAAATCACAGTTGACTAGTAATTTCTAAAACGGGAGATTTCTGCAACCGATTTGAAAAGAGAAAAGAAACCAACTTTTTGAACAGCGAGTGTCCTTTTCATCTCTCAACTAGCTATAAAAGAGCCGTTAATTTTTCTGCATATTTGACACGGTAAACAATCCTGCTGTCCGTTTTCATTCTCAACTAGCCCAAAACCTGATTAAAAAGTACTGTAGGGCTAAACGGCAAAAAGAAAGGGACAGACCGTTACGGCCTGTCCCGTCCTGCAGGAGCTCAATTCCCATTCGTGGGGATATTCCAACGCTTTGTCAGCGCACGACCGATAGCGGTGATGCACTGGACATCACGAATGTACTGCCCGTCATACCCAGTAAAGATTTGAGCAATCTGAATGCCCTGCTGAGTGTAGATGTAGTACATCTGCCCCTGTTGCTTTACTATTAACTTTTCCATAGACTCACCTCCTCATTATCTTGTCCTGTTGTGTCATCAAAAGCATAAATACGGTAAGCAAACGCGCCACAGTTAAACGTGCCAGCCTGAGAGCCACCGCCATCATTACCTTGGCTACCTTGCCCGCTCGCTGTCTGTCCTGCAAATGAAACTGTTACAAGTGACATTGCAGTGACTAAAGCAAGCAGTAGTGCTGTAGCCCGCTTGAAAAACCTATGCCTCATAAGCCTCGCCTCCTATGCAGAAATAAACATAAAATAAAAGAAATTTATCTTTCTGTTATACTGAGGATTATTAGGAAGACTACTTTACAATTATAAATGCTTAGAAGAATAGGGTGGCTCGCACTTACTTTAGAGCCACCCTATTCTTCTAAGCATTTATACAAGTACCTTAACTATGATGCTCCGTATCCACGCTTAACTGTTGTGTCTGGTGTAGTCATTTCTCCAGAATCAACTACATCCGGCTTGCTGGGACTATAGTCATCCGGATACCAAGGCTCTCCTGAACTACCGGAGGTACCAGAGTTATTGTTTGAAGATCCGTTTGAGTTTGAGGTGTTACCCGATTGTTTCTGCTGACCTTGACTCTGGTTTGTATTGTTTTTACCTGTACTTGGTGTTTCAGATGGCTGAGTGGTGTCTGGAGTGACTAGCTTGGAGTTAGATAAACCTTGATCAGACTCATAACGCTTACGCCAATCGATAAACTGCTGGAAGCCATCTGATGGATAGGTGAAGCTAGTGACATATTGACTACAAGCTATCTCTGCTGAGGAAACTGCCTCACCGTAAGCAAATAAGTCAAATGCTTGAGCATCGGAATATGTAAGACCAAGTTTCTCCGCATTTTCCTTTGCCTTTGATTTCAATGAGGGCACAGAATTCTGCGCCATCAGGCTTGCACCCATATAACCATACTCATATTCTTTAGAGATTTCTTCATTCGTTAACGCGTAAGTACCATTATCTGAGGTTTTGCCAGTGATGTCGTAGGTGCTGCCGCCAGCAGCAACATTGTCCAAATCAGGCTCTTCTATGACTACGGTAACATCATCCGAGTTTTCAACGCCCTTGTCGGGTGCTACTGCCGCACAGCCTGACAGCTGAGTTAATACAACTGTTGAGGTCAAGAAAATAACTGCTGCTTGTCGTAGCTGCATAAACGCCCTCCTGTCTGTCCGCATATAAAAAGCGGCTTATTTCGTACTCAACGGTACTAGCCCATAGGGTGGGGTGTCCACCCTATGAGCTTTCCCGCCGAGATAAATATTGCGGCGCAGGATAAAGTACCCCACACCGCAAACATACAGACACAAACTCACTATGAACGCTTGAAAAAAATCCAAACATCCGTTATAATGAGCGTGGCGTAGCTAATGCTATTGTGTAGGTGGCCCTAACACCTGCATAGGGGCGCGGGGAGGTGCGAACTCCTCGCGTCCTGCCTATATTTATCTCGCACCCACATTTTACCGCAAGTTCCCGCACAATGCAAGTAGTTTTCTAACGGTCCGCAATAGCAGGCTGTTTTTTTCTTGTACCGCTGTTGTTCTCACAGATTATTTTTTGAGAGTGTTTTTGTGTGTTCACTTTCACCGAGTTGCTATAGTTAGTACATATACGGCGGGGCGGTTAGACCACATCGGAGAAATTTCTGCTCCTGACGATTTTTGCGGAGAACAGAAAAACGGCAAACAAAGAGGGAAAAATGAAGCTGTGCTACAGCTCCGTGCAAATAGCGTTTTCCCCATTTTGCTATATTAGTTTCATCATCCTTAGTTTGTTCAGTCGATTTCTAACAGTGCTGGGGGAGCAGCCTAATTGCTCTGCGATTTTTGCAAGAGACCATCCCGCCCGCCGCAACCGCACGATTTCGCTATTCAAGAGTTCTTCACGGTACGCATGAGTGTGCTTTCCTTTCTTGAAGTTGGTCTTTTGTAACTCCTCTGCTTCCCGTTCCTCTAATAGTCGTTCGAGCCACTCGTCATTGTCATCATAGTTAGAAAGACCATCCATACCATAAAATGCTATTTTGTTATTCATGCTTCTTTACTCCTTGTCTATGTACCCCTTGAATTTGTACGCTTATCATATCTCCTCAAAAAACCAAAAAATAATCACCAACATAAACCGTTTTGACTGCTCACCTTGAAAACCCCTACTGTGTACGCCGATTTTTTCAAAAGACAGGCGGGAAAACCCCGTTTTTCCATTCGACTACTTTTCCTCCAGCAACGGCAGCCAATTTAACAAAACTGCTGACGTAACAAAGCTACCTCAAAAAACACCCCTATGCTATTTGATTTTTACACATCAAAATATCAACTAGTCGTAAAACGGCTCTCGCCAAAAGCAAGAGCCGTTTTTTTCAATAATTGTACCAAATGACTTCGACACGCTTGTTATTTGATTTGCCGCCGACAGAAGTAGAAGTAAGGTACTCCTCTCTGCGCCAGCCAGTACTTGAATTGAGGTACTTATTATATAGAGCCAAGTCATAGTTGGACACCATGATTTTATACTGTGCATTTTGAATACACTGTAAAAAACTCTCCTGCTCCTCGTACCCAAAAGAACGGGAGTAAACCGTACCAAGGTTCTTTGGCAGTTTCTTGTGCGCACTCATAATAGCGGCAGACACGTTACTGACACTGTTTATATTGATACCGTTGAGCAGCTTTGCCTCATGCTCAGGTTTAATATAGCTGGGGTCGCAGTACATCATTACATGAGGATTGTTAATCCATTCGTTTATGATACGTTTTGAAGCAGGGTACGCGTCAAAGGGTACACTCTTACTAAAGAAAGGCCACCGCCTGAAAAAGTCCATCGCATCGATTTGACAAACAGCAACACCCTCTAACCGCTCTGCACATTCATACAGCTTTACGACCTGTGACAAATATTGGTCTGCCGTTTTGAACTTTGCCGCGCTGAACACCTTGCCCATACCGTCGCGGCTCATTTTGAATGTTACATAGGTGGAAATCGCTAAGTCCATTTCAGAGATTTCAACGCCCATGTCAGCAGGACGGGGGAGATACCCGTCTGCATCTTTTTGACGGTCAAGCTCAATCCAGTTTTCAAGCAGGTGTTGAAATTTTGCCCGAAAGACCTCATCGGTCTTTAGCTTTCTCCTCAAATTATTACGGCCTTCTTCTACCGCTGGGAGGGCTCTACGCAGTTGTATCTTTCCCATTCGTTCAGGGTCGAGAGATACCGAACCCAGTGTGTAGGCAAACCAAAGGATTTCATCCATGAGCTTGTTTGATACGATCGGAAGTACAACCTGCTCGTCCACAAGCAACCGACGCAGTTCCTCACGCGTCTGCTGTTCCAAGTCCGAGTCCGCGCTATCATAGACCGCTTTATGCTTCAAAAAACACTCCTCTGTAGCCTCCGTTTCTGCACAGAGCCGATGAATAAACTCGTCTGCTTTATCGGGAACAGAAAGAACGGACATTAAGGCACACAGGCCAGTATTATAGTCGTTGTAAATCTCCGTGCGGTGGCGTGGTTTGTTCAACAGCTCCCGACACATACCGCCAAAAGGAGTCACAAAGACATCACAATCATAATTGAGCCGTTCCGCTATGAAGTGTGCCATGCGCCCCTTGCCGCCGTAGTAGCTGGAGATAGACAGAGTTTCATTATTTTTCATCCGTGCTGCTTTCCTTGCCGCGAGTAGCTTTCTTCTCAGGCACGGGTACATTCAGCTTGTTCTGATTGAAAGCAACTGTCCGTTCGACCTTACCACTGATACGGTGCAGAACCGTATAGCGTCCATTGTTCTCACGAATGTAGCCGTTATTTGCAAGGACGGAACGCAGAGTCCTCATCTCATAAGGAAGATAGCCGCAGTCCTCGGCAAGCTCATTGAACCGACTAACGGGAACATAGCAAAACGACTTGTCGATTAAATCGCCGTTACCGCTGACAAACTCTTTGACAAAGTCAATCAAGTCAATAATACGAGCATCACCCGTTAAATTGATGGCCTGTACTGGAATATCAAAGTAGTTTTTCTCAATATCCTGACGCAGATTACAGAAGTCAATGACCGAGAACATAACACCAAAACGCTTCAAAGTCGAAAGGTCACGCTCCAGCTTGTCGGGAGTTGTAATGATAGAGCCGTTATCAACGTAGTTGTTATTGCTATCAAGTACTAACGACTCGATTTTAAGGCTCTCCTCATGGTTGCTACTGTCTTTATAACGGGTAGCCCGAAACTTGAACTGAGTTTTATCCTGCCGAGAAAATTCGCTGGTTGTACTATCAAAATCCCACTGTTTATTGCTCACCAATATGTCCTCCTTATTGTTACTATGATAGGCCGGTTGTTCACCAAAAGCCCATTAAAAACAAAAAAGTGCTTCACCCACAAATAGGCAAGCACAATAAATGAATAGTTTGATTTTACATTGGTTACGGCGGTTACACTGGTTACATCTGTTACAAGTGCTGTTTGTCCTAACCTACGCATATAGGATAAACTAAATTGTCGAATTTGTCAAGAAAAAGTAGTTGACATCGGCTCAAATGCCCAATATCATAATAAGCAAGGATAGCGTTCAAAGCAAAGTGCTAACAGGTCAGCACTTTTGTATGTAAATAGTAAACACAAAACAATCCGAAAACAGCTCGATTTTCCACAAAAATAAACATTTTTCTAACATTCTGGATAGGGCTCAAGACTCCGACTCTAAAGGCCGCTGGTTCGAATCCAGTCGGGCGTACCATAAAGAGTTACCGGTATAGATGCGTCTGGCGCAAAGCCAGGCGCATCAACCGTTTCCGTTCATAGGGAAGTATTTTCTTATGAGAGATTGGTCGCAACCTCTGTTATGGAGGCTGCGGCCTTTTCTCTTTCTGTGGTAGATCACAGCCTTGATGATTCTGCGATAGTAAGCATCTCCTTTATGGTTGCAAGGTCTACAAGTCCGACACCGGTAAAGTGGATGTCAATGCCCACCCGCTTATACCCGTTCACCGTTTCACTGTTGTGAACCTCGATTCGCTTGATGATCTTATTGACCACCTCCGGCGTGAGCGTTTCCATACTGGAATATTCCCTGAGTCCTGTCAGCAATAGCCGAATATCCATGCTCTCCCGTTCGAGTTCGACCAGCTCTTTTTCCTTCGTGCTGATGGATTGCAGTATTGCAATCTGTGAGAAATTAGGAAAATCTTAATGTTTTCTCATGAAATAATAAGGATGTGCTGTGTTTGACTTTGATAATATAATAATATATACTCTTTGAAGGGAGAGTGACTTCATGTCTAATAAAATATTAGTAGTCGATGACGAAACAGAAATTGCGGATTTAATAGAAGTCTATTTGAAAAACGAAAACTACACTGTATTCAAATTTTATACGGCCAAAGAAGCCCTTAACTGCATTGAAACAACCCCCATTGATCTTGCAATTTTGGATATTATGCTTCCTGACATAGATGGATTCACTCTATGCAAGAAAATCAGGGAACATCATACCTACCCCATCATCATGCTGACAGCCAAAGATGCTGAGACTGATAAAATTACCGGCCTTACTCTTGGAGCGGATGATTACATTACAAAGCCGTTTCGCCCTCTGGAGATGATTGCACGGGTAAAGTCTCAGCTTCGCCGGTATCAAAAGTACAATCCTGCTCATTCTGATACCGGTGAAACCTCGTCTGCCGCATCAGAAGATAATCTTGTTTGTGGTTCCTTGACAATGAATATCAAGGCACATACCTGCTTTTTGGGGGAAACGCCCTTGGTGCTGACACCTACAGAGTTTTCGATCCTGCGTATTCTTCTGGAAAATACCGGGAATGTAGTCAGTTCAGAAGATTTGTTTCACAAAATCTGGCAGGACGAGTATTACAGCAAATCCAACAACACCATCACCGTTCATATCCGCCACCTGCGGGAGAAAATGGGAGATAGCATGGACAAGCCCAGATTCATTAAGACGATATGGGGGGTAGGATATAAAATTGAAAGTTGATAAAAAAGACGAATACTTTGCTTTTCAATCCAAATTCATTCGACGAGTTTGCATGAATGTCATTACCTCTATCGTTGTGGTGGTGGGGCTGTATCTTTTCATCTGGAAACAGCGAATTGGCGATCTGATTGTATGGATTCTGGAAACCGTATTCGACATGAAGCATGAAGCAGCATTTTATTATTACAGTGACCATTTTCGAGGTAATAAAGAAATTTTTTTCGCTGTGGCCGTTCTTCTAATATTTACAGTCCTCATGGTACGAATTTTCCGGTGGGTTACCGGCTATTTCAGAGAGGTCAATCAAGGGATAGAGTCATTGCTGGCAGACGATGAAAAGCAAATCCAGTTGTCACCGGAAATGCTGCCATTTGAGCGGAAGCTAAACTCTGTAAAAGAAACTTTAGCAGAACGAAAAATGGAAACCGCTTTGGCTGAACAGCGGAAAGACGAATTGGTTATGTACCTGGCCCATGATATTCGGACCCCACTCACATCTGTAATTGGATACCTCAATCTGTTGGAGGAAGATCCAAATATGCCCCCTGAGCAGAGGGCTGCGCGGATTCATATCGTGTTGGAAAAAGCCTACCGACTGGAGACGATGGTAAATGAATTCTTTGAGATCACAAAATATAAATCTCAGGAAATCACCTTGTCCAAGGAAACCATCGACCTTTATTATATGCTGGTCCAACTATCGGATGAATTGTCTCCTGTTTTGGCTCCCAGGGGAAACACTGTTACCCTGCATCTTGACGAGAACTTGACCATCGAAGCCGATCCGGAAAAGCTGGCACGGGTATTCAACAACATTCTGAAAAATGCTGCATCATATAGCTTCCCACATACCGAGATTGTGATCTCCGCAGAAAAATTGGAACATGAAGTCATCATTCGGTTTCAGAACAGCGGCGAAGATATTCCAAATGAGGCATTGGCGTCTCTTTTCAATAAATTCTACCGGGTAGATCAGTCTCGTTCCTCTGATACAGGCGGCACAGGGCTTGGATTAGCCATAGCAAAGGAGATCGTCACGCTGCATGGCGGGGCAATCAGCGCATCCAGCAAAAATCATGTGGTTACATTTACAGTCTCTTTGCCGTTGTCAAATTAGCAATTTCTTTGCATTTTCTTAGGAATCAATCAACTTCTTATTAAAACAATCCATGCTCTTGTCCAGTAGAATGATACTGACAGGAGCATGGATTTGCTCTTTTATGAAACAAATCACCGAAAGGAGCGAAATGATGGGAAGGATACTCCGCTGACTGTTACAGAACAGCATACACATGGAATCGACCTTCACCGCAATACGCCCGGCATTCCCCAAGGAATTGACGCGGCGGTGGCGGAAGGCCGGCTGGATTTGAAGGTCAAAAACAACACCGCCTACACATTTCAAATCCAGATTTCTGTTGACAAATATCATATGAGAGGGAAAGTGTTGTCCGATGCAAAGCTGCGGACCGTCGCTGGATAGAACATAAGTAAAATCTCCCCCTTACATTAGGATTTTCTTAGGAAATAAACAACTTCATATTAAAGTTCCAAGCGTCGCTGTTCAGTACAATAAATGCTGACAGGGGTGCTTTTGTTCCCCTTCAGAAAGGAGGCTTTATATGATGGAAGAAAAAATGCTGCCTGTTCCCAATGAAGGTCATCGCCGGAGGCAAAAGCAGCGGCGGAGGTGCTTTCCTTGGGGAAGTATTGCCACAGTCATTCTGGTCGTGGCTGTTTGTGTATATGCGTTCACATTGTTTGGAGATAAAGAATCGCCTGAAAACTACCAAGAAAACGACACCACAACGCAGGGGCCTGATGATGTGCAAGGTGGCCTTTTGGATGAAAGCTCACCCAAAAACACGCAGACAGAAAATGATGACACCGACTGGAACTTGGTGGTGGTAAACTATGAAAATGCGATCCCCGAAAACTATGAGCCAAAACTGGTAGAGGTGCCCGGCGGTGAGAAAGTAGACGAACGCATCTATGATCCTCTCATGGAGATGTTGGAAGCAGCAAAGGAAGGAAATTGGGATCAACTGCCTATGGTCGTATCCGGTTACCGCACGCAGAAAAAGCAGCAGCAGCTCTATGACGACAAAGTGGCTGGATACCGCAAAGAGGGAAATTCCCAGAGCGAAGCGGAGGAACTGGCAAAGCAATGGGTATCTGTTCCCGGATACAGTGAACATCAAATTGGTTTAGCCGTGGACATCAACGGAGCCACCTATGATCTTTATTTCTGGCTGCAAGAAAACAGCTACAAATACGGTTTTATCTTCCGTTACCCTGGAGATAAAACCGACATCACGGGCGTTGCCGAGGAAGTATGGCATTATCGGTATGTTGGCGTTGAGGCCGCCACAGAGATGTATGAAAAAGGGCTGTGCTTGGAGGAATATTTGGCAGAAAGGCAGGCAGAGCAATAAAAATATCAAAAATGACACTTGGTTTGACCCGGAAATCTGCACTCCCGCCGTGGTGTTGCCGAACCGAAGCGAATCGGCTCTCCTGGTATTTGGACAGGGGGCTATGCAGAAGATTCGTCTGGACGCCGCCTTTCCCGTCCTTCATGGTCAGAATGGGGAGGATGGGACGGTGCAGGGCCTTTTTGAATTGGCGGGCATTCCTCTTGTGGGGTGCGGCGTACTGGCGTCTGCTCTGTGCATGGACAAAGACCGCGCTCACAAGCTGGTGCAGGCTGCTGGGGTGGCAATACCACATTCTATTGTTCTGGAGCGTCAGATAAATCTCAACATCGTGCGGGCGAAAGCAGATGCACTTGGATTAGACTTCCATGTGCAATTATTGTTTGCTGCTTCGGGATTGTGTGCTGTGTACTGATTCTCCTGTTCCCCATCGGGCTTCGGTGCTTCCGCTGTGCTTGGAATATTCTTACATAATTGCTGCGAATACAAGAAAAGGCGGCAGAGAGTTGGTACTCCCTGCCGCCCTTGGTCATATATCCTTATGCGAAAATCAGTTCTGCATTTACGATCTCCATAGCTCGGTTTCGGATGCTGTTCATTTGTCTGACCCATTCCATTTGGTCGCTGGCTTTCAGTTTTTCCGTAATTCCCTCTGCTTCTGCCATTTGTTTTGCAAGCCGAAGAAAAAGTTCCTCTGCCTGTCGGTCAATATCTGCAAGATATTCGGGTAGCTTGCCGCTTGTCAGCAAATTTGCATAGATTACCTTGTGGTGGCGTTTCAAATGGCGTAAATGCCGTTGTCCCCATACCCCGATTGGCTGATCTTCCTCCGGCTCATCATCTCCGACAAACAGGTAATAGTCACCGACCAATTCATATTTCAGCCCTGTGCGTTCATCGGTACTGTTATTTTTCCAATGCTCATATCTCCAACATTCCCTGCAATCCCGCGCTGGCGGCCTTTTTGTTCTTGTCGAAAGCATGGGTGTAGATGTCCAGCGTGGTGGAGGGCTGGCTGTGGCCGAGGATGCCCGCTACCGTGGCCACATCCGTGCCGCCCGCGATCATCAGACTGGCGGCGGTGTGCCGGAGGGAATGGACGTTCAGCTCCTGCGGCAGGCCGTTCT
>OLOS01000735.1_pt1 | contig 32071 bp, 24 predicted proteins | sample 1672631 | NCBI WGS metagenome assembly OLOS01 (sample SAMEA3136707, study PRJEB25190) | human gut metagenome | biome: human gut; feature: human-associated habitat; material: faeces | place: Austria | collected 2013 | reverse complement strand
TCTGAGACATTTTCATATGTGGTATACTAGGACATTATCATAAATGGCTTATAAATAGGTTCATAAAAGTCGAAAAAGTGATTGACAGACAGCCTTTTTTATGATATTATTTCTAACTGTAGCAGCGAATTATCGCAGCAGGCTGATGTGGCACAGGTGGTAGCGCACCTCATTGGTAGTGAGGAGGTCACGGGTCCGAGTCCCGTCATCAGCTTTACCGTATAAATGCCGGAAACCCGAATAAATAAAGGGTTTCCGGTGTTTTTTATGCGTTTTCGGGTGGTTCTGAAATCGTTTAAAATGGTCTGAAACTGGTTGAAACTGACTGAAAAAGTAGTCAAGAAGTTGTCAGCGAAAAGTCAGTTGTTTTCCACATTTTTCAAGGGTTTCCGACCATTTTTTACGAATTTCTTCAACTTCTCAAATGTCATCTATGTAAATCCGTCGTTACTATTCACACGTCAGCCGATTCGAGGTGTTTTCTGTGAGTGTAGCGAAGCGAAAGTCACAAAAAACCGAGAGTAACAATCCGTCTCCTGTTGGTAGCAGGGGGGCGTCTTTTTTGTTGTTTGGCTACCGGACTTTTTTTAAACCATGCAGCAGTCAGGCCTTCGGCAGCCGGAACCAGAATTCCACACCTTTTCGGCAGTTAAACACACCGCAGGAGCCATGGTGCAGGCTGATGATGTCCTTCACGATAAACAGACCAAGACCGATTTCGGTGGATTTTTGTTTTTCGCTTCCTGTATCCGCCTGATAGAAGCTTTTCCAGATACGTCCCTGTTCCTCTTCTGGAATCCGGTTTCCCTCATTATAAACCGAACAGTAGATACTTTCCTCATCCTGTCGCAGAGTCAGGATGATCTGGCCGCCGGGCAGTGTGTGTCCACAGGCATTCATGGTGTAATTATTGATCGCCTGTTCGATCTGCAGGGCATCAAAGATGGCGAAGCAGTCCTCCTGGACAGAAGAGGTGAAATGAATACCGGCTGATGACATCCAGATACTGTATTTGGGAATCAGGGTCTCCACCAGTGTTGACAGGTTATCTCTGATCATCAGATTATCGGGAAGTGATTCATCGGCAAAGGAATTGTTCAGGATATTGCTGATCAGTCCGCTCATTTTGTCGATCTCCTCCATAATGGAGGAGAAATAATAATCTTTCTTCGAATCATCATACTCATACTGGAGCATTTCTACCTGGCTGGAGATGATCGCAAGGGGTGTCTTCAACTCATGTGTCACTTTGCTGACGATTTTTTTTCGTACATTATCAAATTCTGCCATATTCCGGTTCTGGCGCAGCAACAGATAGTTATAATTGTTCAAGTCGTTCATGTCACGCTGGATTTTGTCTGCCATCTGGTTAATGTTTTTTGCGAGCTGCTGCAGTTCACAGGTGTGAACAGACTCATTGGCCCGGACAGAAAAGTTGTTTTCTGCAATCTTCTCTGCAACATTGCTGATATTCTGCACAGGTTTTACGATGACTGTGCAGATCAGCCAGGCAAAGCATGCTCCCAGAATCGTGGAAAACACCAGGATATTACGGAGAAACCGGTTGGCATAATCAATGCTGCGGCGTATGATCGTGGTGTATTCGTAAAGGTAGATATAATAGGTCTGCCCGTTTTGCCTCACCAGTCCGTAGAGAGAGATCGGTTTGCGGGGGCTGTGTTTATCATAGACAGCCCTTGCATTTTCTGAAAACAGGTACTTTGAAGGCAGCATTTTTTCGGTAATCTGATAATCTGTATTAAAGGTCTTGGAGGAATAGAGCGGCTGAAAATCTTCATCGCAAATGATAAGGGAAAAGCTTTCTTCCTCCAGTGCGGTGATCGAAGGATTTGCTCTATAAGAGCTCCTGTCCAGATCCAGCTGACAGATGTTTTGATAGGCCGTATCCATCAGCGACATCTTTTTGGTAATATAGTATTTTTCAGCAAAGATAAAGTAAAAGATACTGGCTCCCCCGATGACCAGTATCAGAAAAAGGCAGAAGGCAATGACGGCCTGAGTACGAAGCTTATTCATGGACAGTCACCTCAAAACGATATCCAACGCCGTAGATTGACTGGATATAGGGGTACTGCTCCGTCATCTTCCGGCGCAGCTGCTTTACAACGGTATCTACTGTGCGGATGCCTCCGTCATAGTCAAACCCCCACACGGCATCCAGAATGGCCTCCCGGGTGAGTACCACATTTTCATTCTGGATAAAATACAGGAGCAGATCATACTCTTTCGGCGTGGTATTGAAAAGTCTGTCGTCCAGATAAGCCTTGCGGGAGTCCCGGTCGATCCGGAGCCCTCCTTTCTGAAGTGTTTCGGAGCTACCCGACATGGTACGCTTTAAAAGTACTTCGATATGTGCTTTCAGCACACGCAGCAGGAAGGGCTTGGTGATATAATTATCGGCACCGTTTTCCAGCCCCATGAGCTGATCTTCCTCAGACTCTCTGGCGGTCAGCATGATGATGGGTACCGGGGAGTATTCACGGATGCTTCTAAGTACATCATATCCGTCCACTTTTGGAAGCATTCCGTCCAGAAGGATCAGATCGATTCTGTGATTGTTTGCAAAATACAGATCGAGCGCTTCCTGACCATCCCTGGCACTCAAGGTCTGATAACCGTTCGCATGGAGAAAATCCTCCAATGTCTGACGCAGCTTATTATCATCCTCTACAATGAAAATTCTTTTCCTGATCGTTTCCGTATTCTCCATAATCATAACCCTTCCTTCTCGATAGCATAAATGATCCTGCTGAAGCAGATTTTGCGAATGGACTCTGAATAGTTACCAATTTTCAAGGAAATGTCCTTACTTTTTATCGGAAAGCATGTTCTGGTGTTCATCCAGCATGTTCTGAATGATTTTCTGGGTATAGGCCCCCAGGAACTTGCGCTCCTCCCTGGACAGTTCTTTGATGTAAATGGGCTCTCCGTATTCCAGAATGACATTGGCGGGACGGATGTACGGGAAATGATTCTCAAAAATGTCAGCCGTGTTTGTCAGTGCCATCGGGATGATCGGACACCCGGTCTTCTCGGCCATCTTCAGGCTTCCCTCCTTAAAAGGGAGCATCGGGGCATCGGGAACCTTGTTTCTGGTACCTTCCGGGAAAATGCACATGGAAATCCCGCCCTTGATCTGTTCGATGCCTTTGAGGATGGTTTTCATTCCCTCACGGATGTCTGTTCTGTTCAGAAACAGGCAATAGAGCCGTTTCATCCAGGTGGAGAGCAGAGGAATCTTCTCCATACCATCCTTTGCCACATATCCGGTAAGTCCCGGACAACGTGAATAGGTCAGTACGATATCAAAGAAGCTCCGGTGGTTTCCGATATAGAGTACAGGAATATCCTTCGGAACATGTTCCTCACCGATGATAGTTACCCTGCTCCCGGTGACCTTCATGATCAGCTTAAACATAAACTGAACGATACGCAGAGAGGAAAGATCTCTCACATGCGGTGCGAACTTTCCGATGATCCATTCTGCAATCAGAACAGGGATCGAGAGAATCAGAAAGCCCACGACTAAAATTACAACAATAATAAATCGTATCATGATATATTTCCTTTTCCTGTAACTGTTCAGAGCCATGCAGATTTTATAAATCTATAGGGCTCTGAACAGTTACATCTCTTCTAAAACAGGTCAGCGGCCATACAGCTTTGTGGTCTGCAAAAGCCATGCGGCACGGTCGGCTGTAAGGTCTGTGGATTCATAACGGAAGGTCCAGTTGGCGGCAGCTACGCCCGGGGTGTTCATGCGGGACTCACTTCCCAGCATCAGCAGATCCTGAATCGGGAAAATCGCATAGCGTGCAATGCTTCCCATACACATGCGGATGAAATCCAGACTGATGACTCCGCCGTCTGTGTTGGCATAGCGGCGGATCTTGTCGCGGCATTCCTCCGGAAGCGCTTCGTACCAGCCGGCAGTGGTGTTATTGTCATGGGTTCCGGTATAGCAGAGGCAGTTGGTAGTTGTAAAGTTATGAGGCAGATAGTCACTCTCGCCAAGACCTTCAAACGCAAACTGCAGGACACGCATGCCGGCAAAATGGAACATATCCCTCAGCCATTCTACCTCAGGGGTAATGATGCCCAGATCCTCGGCGAAGATCGGAAGATCATCCCCGAGCTCCTTCTGAATAGCCAGAAACAGTTCCTCGTTCGGCCCTTTTACCCACTTTCCGTTGAGGGCTGTTTCCTCACCGGCAGGGACCGCCCAGTAGGCTTCAAAGCCACGGAAGTGGTCGATGCGCAGGTAATCTGTCATGCTGATCTGATGTCTGATCCTGCTGATCCACCAGGAATAACCGTCCTTTTTATGTGCATCCCAGTCGTAGAGAGGATTTCCCCAGAGCTGGCCGGTGGCACTGAAGTAATCTGGCGGAACACCGGCTACGCTGGTGGGATATCCCTTTGTATCAAGCTGGAACAGCTCTTTGTGTGCCCAGACATCTACGCTGTCCAGGGATACGAAGATGGGGATATCACCAATGATCTCAATCCCCCGTTCGTTGGCATACTCTTTCAGAGCGTTCCACTGGCGGAAGAACAGGAACTGCAGAAATTTATAGTATTCGATGGCTTCCGAAAGCTTGTCTTCCCATTTTTTTCGTGAGATGGCATCCGGTGTTCTGAGATCATCCTCCCACTCAAGCCAGCAGCGTCCCTCATGCGCATCCTTTCCTGCCATGAACAGGGCGTAGTCAGAAAGCCAGGAATCCTGTATGCGGCAGAAGGCTTCAAATTCCTCCAGAAGCATCTTATCCGGCGTGTGCTGGAAGGTATCAAATGCCCTGTGGTACAGGCCGGTCTTGAAGTTCAGGACCTCGCCGTAGTCTACGCATTTCGGATCCCATTCCGGCATATCAGCAAAATCAGCATCTGTCAGAAGACCCAGTTCTTTGAGATTTGCCGGACTGATGATCAGCGGCTGGCCTGCAAAGGCTGAAAATCCCTGATAAGGGGAGTCGCCAAAGCCGGTGGGTCCCAGTGGAAGTACCTGCCAGAGATGCTGACCGGATGCCTCCAGAAAATCAATAAAGTCATAGGCGCCCTGTCCAAGATCTCCGATTCCGTAGGGGGAAGGGAAAGAGGTGGGATGCACCAGAATGCCGGAGAGGCGTGTGGGTTTTTTGATGGGTTCTGTCGTACTCATTTGTCTTGTGTCTCCTCTGTTTTCGATATTTAATGTCTGTCAGAGCAAAGTGTGTTATATCTTTTTCCGTGCATACCGGTTCCATGCATATCGGAAGCGGTAATCTTACATCTTACCAGCTGTGGACCGACAGACAAAACTATGACTCAATTATAAAGGATTTAGCCTTCAGATTCAAGAAAAACAAAAAACAGTAACGGGACGGTCATAAGCGTATTTTATAAAAAAGGTTGAGAAAAATCCGATTGTAAGATACACTGTAACTGTTCAGAGTCATGCAGATTTATAAATATTTGCCGTGGGGAGCTTGCTCACCAGAGGCAAATTTTATAAATCTATAGGGCGAGAGCCCTACATGAGCAAAAGGAAAGCCTCGTAGAGGCGATTTTGCGAATGGACTCTGAACAGTTACGATAAACAGAAAACAAAATAACGGCAAGGATACGGACCCGTACGAATGAGGTCGGGATAACGACTATGCTGAAAAATGGAATGCCGGAAGCATATTTGTGCAAAGGGCAGCAGTGGAAAGTGAGGAAGGGTCTATGTATTTTATGCTGGATAATTATGATTCGTTTGTTTACAATCTGTCAGCTTATTTTCAGGAGCTGGGACAGGAGATTCTGGTGAAGCGTGAACATGAGATCACGCTTTCTGACATTGAGGCGATGCACCCGGAGGGGATCATTCTTTCACCGGGACCGAGGAAACCGTCTGATTCGGCAGGTTCCCTGCAGATTCTGGAAAAATTCAGGGGAAAAGTACCGGTTCTGGGCGTATGTCTGGGGCATCAGGTGATCGGGCATTACTTTGGGGCGCAGGTCCGCAAGGGGAATCGCCCCATGCACGGGAAGGTGACGTCCATCCGTCATAACGGGACAGGTCTGTTTGCGGATCTGCCTAAGGAATACCGGGTGACGAGATATCACTCGCTGGTGGTAGAAGGTGAGGATTTCCCGAAGGAGCTTCAGGTGGATGCAGTATCTGAGGAAGGAGCCGTGATGGGGATTTCCCACAGAAGCTGGCCGGTATATGGTGTGCAGTTTCATCCGGAGGCGGTGCTGACAGAGCATGGTCTTGCACTGCTGGATAATTTCCGGAAAATCTGTGTGGAATGGAGGGGAAGCGTATGCGTACAATAGAAGTACTTGAAACGTACCCGCCGATCCACCGGATCTTTGATCTGTTTGCAGAAGAGGAGATGGCGGTTTTTCTTGACTCCTCTCTGCAAAACGAACTGGGACAGTACTCGATCATCGGAGTTTCCCCCTATCTGACACTGATAAACGGGGATAAGTTTACGGTAAACGGCGCGGAGTGTGGGCAAAGCTTCGAATCTTATGTAAAGGAATATCTGAAGGATCATCGGGAAGAAAATCCTACAGGGCTTCCGATCGTGTCAGGTGCCATCGGATATTTTTCCTATGATTATGGAAGGAAAAAGGAAGGCGTGGAAAGCAGGCATGAAAAGACGGTGGATATTCCGGAATGTGTGCTGTGTTTTTATGATGTATTTCTGGTGGAGGATCACAGGGCGCACCGGCTGTATCTGATCGCAAACGGAAAGCTTAGGGAAAGCCGGGATACGATCCGCACTCTGAAGAGCAGGATCCTTGAAATTCTGACGGAAACCGGAGAGGAAGGCCGGAACGATACAGGAGAGGCATATGACATCGAGGTAGAGGCAAACTTTGAGAAGAAGGCATATTTAAAAGCAGTGGATGATGTGATATACAATATCACGGAAGGTGATATTTACATCATGAATATGACACAGCAGCTGATGATACGAAGTGAGAAGAAGCCCTATCAGGTCTTTCGGAAGCTTCGGACGAACAATCCCTCACCTTTTGGAGGATATTTTAATTATGGTGATTTTCAGGTGGTGTGTGCTTCACCGGAGCGTTTCCTCCGGATGAAGAATGGCCATGTAATGACCCGCCCGATCAAGGGCACAAGGAAGCGCGGGGAGACGCCGGAGGAGGACGAGGCTATGCGCAGGGAGCTGGCAGCGTCTGAAAAGGATCAGAGTGAGCTGCTGATGATCGTGGATCTGGAGAGAAATGATCTGAACCGCGTATGTGTGCCGGGCAGCGTGAAAGTGACAGAACTGTTTGAGGTGGAGGAATATGCTACGGTGTTCCATCTGGTCTCCAATGTGGAGGGGGATCTGGAGGAAGGGAAAACCGTCATGGATCTGATGGAGGCGGCTTTCCCAGGAGGATCGATCACGGGAGCACCCAAGCTTTCTGCCATGCAGATCATTGATGAGCTGGAGCATGGAAGGAGAAATCTCTATACCGGCTCCATAGGATATCTGACACTGGACGGTGACTGTGACTTTAATATTGTCATACGGACGGCACTCTATCAGGGCGGTGCTTACCATCTGGGAGTGGGGGGCGGCATTACCTGTGAATCCGACCTGGAGTTTGAATATGAAGAAACCTTGCAGAAGGCAAAGGCGATACTGGAGGCATTGAAATGAAAAAGAAATACTTGTTATTTGATCTTGACGGAACCTTGACCGATTCCATGGAGGGCATTACGAATTCTGTAAAATATGCGCTGGAGTCCTATGGCATTTATGAGAGGGACATGGAGAAGCTTGTAAGCTTTATCGGGCCGCCTCTCGTGGAATCCTTTATGGCCCACTATGGATTTGAACGGGAAAAGGCTGAGGAGGCCGTCTGGAAATACAGGGAATATTTTGAAAAGAAGGGAATGTACGAAAATGCGGTTTATGAGGGGATTCCGGCACTTCTTGAGAAGCTGAAGAAGGAGGGCAGAACGCTGATCGTGGCCACATCCAAGCCTACGGGTTATTCAAAGCAGATCCTGGCATATTTCGATCTGGAAAAGTATTTTGATGATGTGCAGGGAAGTTCCATGGATGGGACGCGGGTGCGAAAAGAGGATGTGATCCGGTATACGCTGGATGTAAACGGGATCGCCAATACCGGGCAGGCGGTCATGATCGGTGACAGGAAGCACGACATTCTGGGAGGACGGGCATGCGGCCTGGATACGATCGGTGTGCTCTACGGCTTTGGAAGCCGCGAAGAGCTGGAGGCGGCAGGCGCCGGACGGATCGCATCGGATGTAGAGGAGCTTGGCAGACTGCTGGAAGTGGTATAGTCGCAGGAAAGGATCTGTATAGTAACAGGGAGGCAGTAGCATGGAGATTCAACTGGACGGGGGATTTCAGTTTGGGCTGGGCGCCTTTGAGACGATAGCGGTGGTGGAAAACCATCCTGTTTTTCTTAGAGAACACCTGAAACGGCTGGAGGGGGCACAGCGTTTCCTGGGCATCTCACAGCCGGTGTCAGAGACAGAGGTGTATGCGTGGATTTCGGCGCATCCGATGGATAATGGGGCACTGAAAATCGCAGTATCAAAAGAAAACAGACTGTTTCTGCCACGTGAAAATCATTACACGGAAGAGATGTACGATAAAGGATTTACTGCCGGATTTGCGGAGACGCGGAGAAATGAGACGTCTCCTCTTACCGGCTATAAAACGATGAATTACGGTGACTGTATCCTGGAAAAGAGACGGGCGTCGGGCCTGGGATGGGATGAGGCCGTATTTTTAAATATCAGAGGAGAGATCTGTGAGGGAACCGTGTCGAATATTTTCTTTGTAAAAGACGGAAATATTTATACACCGGAAAAATGCTGCGGCATCCTGCCGGGGATTATGAGAGGTTATCTGATGGAAAACTATACGGTGGAAGAGGGTGTGTTTTTCCCGGAGGATCTGGGACAGTTTAGCGAGTGCTTTGTCACGAATTCTCTGATGGGTGTGATGCCTGTGATGCAGCTGGGAGAAAGAGTGTTTGAAAGACGAGGGATGGCGGACTGCCTGAGAAAGGAGTATCGAAGAGAGGTTCAGAGGATAATCCTGTCCTGAAATCGGTGTGTCGGATCAAGAGCAGGAATAAAGCATCTGCCCCGCGAATAGGATAAATGCAAAAAGGGCTGGTGTGGATATGAAGAGAGAACTGCAGATCCTGGCAATCTGGTGTCTGAGCCTGCTCATCTTTCTGACAGGATGTGAGATGAAGCGGGTGGAGAATATGCAAAAGAATCCGGTCGAATTTACCGTGGTGGAGCCGGATCAGGTTCCGGAGGAGCTCATGAAGATCATCGAGGAGAATAAACAGGGTGAGATGAAGCTGACCTATGAGGATCAGGGATATACCTGGCTGGTGAGAGGATACGGACAGCAGAAAACAGGAGGCTACAGCATCGCCGTAAACAGTGTCTATCTTGCAGAGGACGGGCTGCATGTGGACACCAGCCTCATCGGTCCTCCCTATGATCAGAAAATTCAGGATGAAGCCTCCTATCCTTATCTGGTCCTGAAGCTTGAAAAACAGGAGGCAGAGATTTATTTTGATTAAACGCTGTGAGCCAGTTGCGAATGTTTTCGTCGATTCTGAGAGTGCGAAGCACGGAAAAATCAACGTCAGGATTATATGTCCACTTTGCAAAGTGCAGGCATGAACAGACCGCCTTCCGCATAAATTGATAAGAGATTATGCGGGAGGTCTTTTTATGGAATTACTGAAAAAAAATATTCGTATGAATCGCCAGAAAAGCAGAGCAGTCAATCAGATTACGCTTGAAGAGGACATGAATGTGCCGGACAACCGGCCGGATGTCGGAAGCATTGTCCAGGAGGAGGGGCATCTGAGGATCGATGAGACAAAGATCCTGGAAAATCAGATCCTGCTGAGCGGAAGCCTGGAGGTAAAGATCCTTTATATTCCGGATGAAGGGGAACGGCAGGTACATAGGCTGGATACCGGTATTCCCTTTGAAGAAAAGCTGAACCTGGAGGGAGTACAGACAGGGGACAATATCCGTGTGAAATGGGACATGGAGGATCTGAACGTACATCTGATCAATTCCAGAAAGCTAAGCATCCGCGCACTGGTCACTTTCGCTGCAGCCATTGAGGAGCTTTATGATACGCAGGCGGCTGTCGAGCTGCGCGGGATCGACGAGGTCAGCGTCAGGACAAAGGAACTTCATCCTCTTTCTTTAGCTGTCCAGAAACGTGATATCCTGCGCATCCGGGAGGAGGTGGCGCTGGCTTCGAATAAACCGAATATCGGGGAACTTCTCTGGGAAAGTGTCCAGCTGCGGGGGACAGATGTGAGAGTCTCTGATGGACAGCTGGATATACGCGGAGAGCTGTTTATCTTCGTGCTCTATGCAGGAGATGATGAGAATGGAACGAAACAGTGGATGGAAACCGCCCTTCCCTTTTCGGGAAGTGTGGAATGTACGGAATGCAGAGCCGGTATGGTTCCGGATGTAGAGATCACGCTGGCGGAAAGTAATCTGGAGGTACGTCCCGATTATGACGGGGAGGAGCGTCTGGTTCAGGTGGAGGCGACGCTGGATCTGGATATTAAGCTTTACGAAGAAGAGCAGGTGGAGATTCTGGCGGATGTGTACACGCCTGTGCGCGAGCTCATCCCTGTTACCAGCAGGGAGACCTATGAAAGTCTTGTCGTAAGGAACTTTTCAAAATGCAGAGCAAATGAGCGCATCCGCATGGAACAGAATCAGCCCCGTATGCTTCAGCTGTGCCATGTAAGAGGTGAGATCAAAATTGATGACACAAGGATCACTGACCGGGGGGTTCAGGTGGATGGTGCAGTCTTTGTCAGCATTCTCTATATTACGGCAGATGATGCACTCCCCTTTGCCGCTATGAACGGCATGGTTCCTTTCCAGCATACGATCGAGGTGGAGGGGATGGATTCCGGCTGCCGTTATACACTCAGAACAGAGCTGGAGCAGCTGTCTGCCATGATGATCGACAGTGAGGAGCTCGAAGTGAAGGCGGCTGTAAATCTCGGGGTGCTGATCGTCCGCGTTCATGAAGAGGAATGTATGATCGATGTGGAAGAGAAGGAGCTGGATCTGAAAAAGCTTCAGGAGCTTCCGGGAATCGTGGGATATATCGTCCAGCCGGGGGACAGTCTGTGGAATATTGCAAAAACATATTACACGACACCGGCACGCATCTGTGAACTGAACGGACTGGAAAGTGAGGATGTCCGGCCGGGAAGACAGCTGCTTCTGTTAAAAGAACTTCCCGGGTACCGGGCCGGTGTTAAGGAAATATAAAAAATTAATGCAAAATATACACACCAGGGGTTGAAACAGGACAAAATTTCCATTAAAATGATACTACAGACAGATACAGTTGTGCAAACTGTATCTTTTGATGCCAGGGTCAAAAGATCATGATTTTTATTCTTGCATGAAAAATCATGACGCCTTGACCAAATACTTTTGACCCCGACATCAAATGTTGAGTTGCCCGACAAATGAGCCTGACATCGATTTTTCCGTGCTTCGCACGCTCAAAATCGACGAAAACATTTGCAATCCGCTCATTTTTCTTTGAAAAATGGCTGCTTGCTCATGTTTTGCGGGTCTGCTTTCCCGATAGCACAGGTGTAAAAGCCTCAGCGTAGCCCGCTGCGCCTGCGTTTTTACACCTGCACTCTCGAAAAAGCATCCCCATCGAAACAGTAAGGTATTTCATGTGGGTTATACTAGACAGTTACTACATTTTTAAAGAAAGAAGGAGATAAAGTATGAAAAAACAGAAGAAACTCTCAATCCACGGCTTTGGGAAACGCTGTCTTAGTGCCGTTGTTTCGCTGGCATTGACCGTGTCCATTCTTCCGGCGTTTCCGGCACGTGCGGAAGAACCTGCGCTTCTGAAAGCAGGAGCGATCAATACCTCTGAGGATCATGTGACAAGGAATCAGCCATTTTCCTCAGGGACGGCAGGGAGTACCTATTTTCGGATTCCGGCGTTTATTGTAACTAAAAACGGAAATCTGCTGGCAGCGGCTGATGCCAGATATTCCACAGGAGGAGACGGCGGCGGACTCGATACGATCGCGTCGGTGTCCATGGACGGAGGAAAGACCTGGAAGTACAGCTTTCCTTTATATTTTCCGGACAGTAACGGCTATGCGGGGAATACGGCAACCACCATTATTGACCCGGTTCTGGTGCAGGATGCTGCCGGCACCATATACTGCATGGCAGATGTGAATCCCACAGGTGTTACAACGATGGGAGGCTACATCCAGCCGGGAGTAGGAACGGGATATATCACGGTTGACGGTCAGGAACGCCTGGCACTGACATCCGACTATTCTAATGTAAATACCCTTCCGACGGATGATAACAAGACGGTTTATGAGTACTATGTAGGAGACTGGAATGAGGCAGGTTATGCACCTGTTATCAGCCGTGAGGACGGAGCAGCCAGCACCTATGCAGTGGATAAGTGGTACAATCTGTACACAGTAAGAAACGATGAATATGTGGCAGATCTGACCCAGAAGCAGGTAAACAGTGATACGGACATTCAGCAGAATGTGTTCTATAAGGACTCTGTGCTTCATGTGTATAATACAGGCTATATCATGTACGCAAAATCAACAGATGACGGCCTTACCTGGAGCGATCCGGAGATTCTGAATCCGCAGATCAAGAGAGAGAATGGAACAGAGAAGGCCCTCCTTGTATCTCCCGGAAACGGAACGCTGACTTCTAATAATACCATCGTCATTCCATTTTATGACCATGGAGACGGCGAAGAGAACGCAAGTATCATCTGGTCAGAAGACAATGGTGCCACATGGAAGCGTTCCGGAGACGTTCCGGGAGCATCCGCAGGCGGATGGTGGTCCTCTGAGAGTGAAGTGGTAGAGTTAGAGGATGGTACGCTGCGTATGTTCTTCCGAAGCGGACAGGGAACCGTATGTTATGCAGATGCCACAAAGGGTTCCAATGGAGAATACAGCTTCTCGGCTCCGGTCAGTACGGGAGTATCCTGTACCTCCACCTGTAATGTAACAGCACTCAGCTATTCGAAGAAGATTGATGGAAAGCAGGCGATCCTGGTAGGCGCACCGGGAGGAGGGGGACGTTCCAACGGTAAGATTTTCTGCTTCCTGGTAGACGAAGAAGATAAATCCCTTACCCTGAAGCATACCTATTCGGTTCCGAACAGCAGCAGTACTTATGCATATTCCTGTATGGCAGAGCTGAACGACGGTACGATCGGCCTTCTGTGGGAAAATGCCGGCGCGGCGATCCGCTATGACCAGTTTAATATCCTGGAGCTTGTGCCAAATGGCTATATCGAAGGTGCAGAGATCGATCTTCAGCTGTATGCAAATGAGACTTATTCAAGAGAATATACGGTAGAAAATCAGTATATGACAGGGATTACGGTACAGCCGAATGCAGCAGTTGCCACAGCAGAACTTGTGCGGGGAACTTCTCATGAGGAGACGATCATTCCTATGTATGCTCACATTGCCAATCAAGAATCAAGCCTGGAAAGCTTTTCAACCAGTGCAGATCCGGGATTGAAGATCGCCGATGCCGAATTCACGATTACATCTACAGGCACAGACAAGATCTATACGATCTATAATGAGAGTAAAAGGGTATATCTGACGCATTTGAACTATGCAGATAATTATTTTTCATCCACCGCAGGCAACATGAAGATTGAAAATGTAGGTGGTGGCTCTACCGTCAGGATCTGTAAAGAAAACGGAGAACGGTATATCATCTTCTTCTTTAAAGAAATGAACTTTAATGGAAATGGCGGCGGTTATACCGAAGATGCAAGATGGAGCGGTGAGATGACACTCCTTGAAAAGAAGGATACGGCAGGGGCTGACGATCTGATTCCGGGATATCAGGCGGTATCACAGGTTACTTCGGGAAAGAAGTATCTGATCACCTATCTTTATAATAACAGGGTCATTGTTCTCTATCCGACAAACGGAAAAACGAACCAGACCAAACTGGTGGGTACAGCCGATACGAAAACTACCTATGAGCCAAGTACTGTCACGATTACCGGAAAGGGTGAAGGAACAACCAAGGCGGTGATCGACGGCATGACCTACAATATCACATGCCTTGGAAACCGGAAACTTCATCTGGCAGCAGGACAGAACTATTTTATAGCAGGAGCGGAGAATTTCACTTCTGCAGATACCAGTGTTGCAACAGTGGAGAAAGGAAAAGAGACAAGGAAGGCATTGTTTGACTGTCTGCAGGAATCGAATAATAATCTGGACGGATATTCCCAAACACCGAACTGGGATATCAATATGTCAGGTGCTGAATTTACGATAGAAAGTTCCGGTGACCTTTACACCATTTACAGCCCGACCGAAGAGGTGTATCTGGTAAACTCGAATGCAGCCTCTTACTTTGCAGGTACAGCGGTTACCCAGAGTCTTACACCTGTCGAAAACAGTGACGGAACCACTTCCTTTGAAATCCGCCGTGTAAGCAATGATGATAAGAATAACCGGTATGTTTATTTCTTCTATGAGAAGATGGGATTTGACGCAGTATCGGCCAAATCTGGTTTTGAGGCAAGGGGAGATTTTGGATTTGAGTTTCTGGAGAAGCAGGAGACCACGACAAACCTGGATCCGATACCGGGTTACCGTCGTGTAAGTTCGATCACACCGGGAAAATCTTATCTGATTACAGAATATTACGATGACGGTATCATCGTGCTTTATCCGAGAAACGGCATCGTAAATCAGTCGAAGCTGTATCAGGCCGTTGAGGTTGAGGGAGTATTCGTCACTGCAAAAATACCAGGAAGATCTACGACAGTCACAATCGACGGAGTACTCTATGAGATAACCATTGAACAGTGCCGGCATGATGGTGAGAAGTCCACACAGAATATGCGTGAGGCCGGATGCGAGGAGAAGGGATATACCGGTGATACCTACTGCTCCATCTGTAACGAAAAGATTGCGGATGGTCAGGAGATACCGTCTCTTGGACATAGCTGGAATGAAGGCGTGATTACCAAAGAGGTTACACTTGAAGAAGATGGCGAAAAAACCTACACCTGCCAGCGGGATGCAGCTCATACACGCACGGAGGCTATTTCCTCTCTGGACTATGCAAAGACGACACTTCAGACCAGAATCACAGAGGCACAGGCAGAAGCTGCAAAGACAGAGGTTTATACAGAAGCTTCTCTGACAGCACTTGGTACGGCGATCAAGGATGCCAATGATGTTGCAGGAAAGACAGATGCCGCAAAGCAGGAGATTCTTAGTGCACTCAGCAGTCTGGAGACGGCAGTCAGAGCACTGACAACAAAAGCGGTACAGGAAAAGATTGATGAACTGACAGAACTTCTTTCCGGTAAAGAAGAAAATCTTGATCTTTATACAGAGGCTTCACGAAATGCGCTGACAGCTGCATATAAAAAAGGACAGGATCTGATCGATGCAGGAAGTGAGGATACAGTTGCCCTTGCCAATGCCATTCAGGAAATCAGGGATGCAAAGAATGGACTGGTAACAAAAGATGTGCAGGGGAAGGTAGATGATCTTACACAGCTTCTTGAAAAGAAGGAAGAAAATCTGGACGGTTACACAGAAGCATCGAGAAATGCACTGACAGCTGCCTATGCAAAAGCGCAGGCATTGATTGACAATGGCAGCAGGGATGCAGATGCGCTTGCTCAGGCGATCCGGGAGATTGAAGCAGCTCTTAACAATCTGCGCACACCGGCACAGGAGGCGAGAGCAGAAGCCGTTACTAAGCTTGATTCTCAGCTCTCAGTGTCCGAAGGATACCTGGCAAAGAAAGACAGCTATACAGCAGAATCTCTGGCAGCTCTTCAGAGTGCCATTGACAAAGCGAAAGCAGTAAAAAATGACGCAACGAAGGATGCAGCAGCTGTGAAGGCGGCAGAAGAAGCGCTGAAAACAGCAATTGCCGGACTTGTCCCGAAGAAGACCGATCAGAATCCGGGAAATACAGAAACCCCAGTTTTGGCGGTCGGCAGTACCTTTACTTATAAGAATGCGGTTTATAAGGTCACGGAATCAAAAGCAGGATCCGGTACAGTTTCCTTTGTAAAACCATCCAAAAAGACAAATAAGAAGTTTACGATTCCGGCAGTTGTCAAGAAGGACGGCATCAGTTTTAAAGTGACAGCGATTGAAAAGAATGCATTTAAGGCAAATAAGAAGCTGACACAGGTTGTGATCGGCAAGAATGTGAAGAACATCGGAGCAAATGCGTTTAGCGGTGACAGCCGATTAAAGAAAATCACGATCAAGTCAACGGTGCTCGCTAAGGCAGGAAAAAATGCACTGAAGGGTGTAAATGCAGCTTGTAAGATCAAAGTGCCGAAGTCAAAGCGTACTTCTTATACGAAGATCTTGAAAAAGAAGGGACAGAAGTCCACGGTTAAAATTGTATGATATGATGATGCCAGGGTCAAAAGGTCATGATTTTCATGCTTGCATGAAAAATCATGACATTGGGACCCGCTAAACATGAGAAAGTAGCCATTTTTCGAAGAAAAATGAGCGGATTTCGAATGTTTTCGGATTTTGGGAGCGCGGTAGCGCGGAAAAATCCGAAGGCATCATGTGATGTAAGAAAAAGGGGGAGCAAAGGCTCCCCCTTTTCCCTGTGTGCACCCGGCGGCGCACGTTTCCGGATAGTTATGCTTGACTTTTTGTCCTGACATGATATGATATAAAAAGAATTTTGTATACAAAGTACAATGTAAATGAGCCAAGGGGCAAATGGACATAAAAATACATGCTTGCAGGTATTTTTATGTCTATGGGTCCCGTCAGGCTCATTTGTCGGGTAACTCATGTGAATATCCGCTTTACAACAGGAACTGACGAGGCTGCAATTACACGCAAAGGAGAAAGAGTATGAAGGAGATCAGGCTGAAGGCGCTGGCAAAGATTAATCTGGGGCTGGACGTGGTACGCAAGAGAGAGGACGGGTATCATGAGGTGCGCATGATTATGCAGACAGTCCGGTTATATGATCAGATTGAGATTCATCAGACGGATAAACCGGGTATCCGGGTAAGGACGAATCTGTCCTATCTTCCGGTGAATGAGAACAATCTGGTTTATAAAGCTGCAAAGCTGTTGATGGATGAGTTTGGAATCGAAAAAGGTGTATCGATCCGTCTGAAGAAGGTCATTCCCGTGGCAGCAGGCATGGCGGGAGGAAGTTCGGATGCAGCGGCCGTGCTGGTGGGAATCAACCGCATGTTCCAGCTGAACCTCACAAAGCAGGAACTGATGGAACGGGGGGTAAAGATCGGTGCGGATGTGCCCTACTGTGTGATGCGTGGAACGGCACTGGCAGAAGGAATCGGTGAGCGTCTGACGAAGCTTCCGCCTGTGCCCGGCTGTTATGTGGTGATCGCCAAGCCGGATGCGCATGTCTCTACAAAATTTGTCTACACAAATCTTCATGCGAATGAGCTGAAATTCCATCCGGATATTGATGCACAGGTGGAGGCGATCCGAAACGGTAATCTGGAGGGGATGGCTGCCCGGATGGGCAATGTACTGGAGACCGTCACGATCCCGGCATATCCGGTGATCGGACAGATCAAGGAGAAAATGCTGAAGTATGGAGCCATCAATGCCATGATGAGCGGCAGTGGTCCTACGGTATTCGGTCTGTTTGATACGAAGGAAAAGGCGAAATACGCTTATGAAAAACTGCACAGAGATCCGGTGGCAAAGCAGGTGTTCCTGACACAGATTTTTAATAAAGCATTTAAAGAATCTTCTGACTCTACAGGTGGCAGGACGAATTAGTACAGGAAACGGAATGCGGAATGCGAATGTCCGATCTACATAATCATGGAGGAACTACAAATGACAGGTGATTTTCAGATTCAGATGAATGAGTATCTGCCACTTCGCGATGTGGTATTCAACACTTTACGTCAGGCAATTCTAAAGGGGGAGCTTAAACCCGGTGAGCGGCTGATGGAAATACAGCTTGCCAACAGGCTCGGGGTGAGCCGGACACCTGTGCGCGAAGCCATACGAAAACTGGAGCTGGAGGGACTGGTGTTGATGATCCCGCGAAAAGGCGCAGAGGTGGCTGAGATTACCATCAAGGATCTGGAGGATGTACTGGAGGTGCGTGCCGCTCTGGAGGAACTGGCCGTAAAGGATGCCTGTCTGAATATTACGGAAGAACAGCTTCAGGAGCTTAGAAAGGCAAACATGGATTTTAAGAAGTCTATGGAGGGAGATGATCTCATTTCGCGCGTACAGGCAGACATGAGATTTCACGAAATCATCTACGATGCAACGAATAACCGCAGACTGGTGCAGATCCTGAATAATCTGAGGGAACAGATGTATCGTTACCGGATGGAATATCTGAAGGACAGGAGTATGTATCAGGTTCTTCTCAATGAACATGAGGATATCCTGCAGGGACTGGAGCAGCATGATCTGGAGAAAGCAGGCGAGGCGATCTGTATTCATATTGAAAACCAGAAAGAGTCCATCATAAACAGTATCCGGGAAAAAGAATAAGACCGGGAAAGTGTATTCAGGATAAGACCGGAAAAAGTATAAAACAGGCAGAACTGTATAAACTATCGAAAAGAAGGATAAGAGAAATCTTATCCTTTTTTTCGATACAGTAAATTCCTTCGAATTAGAGGCAGTTTTGCGAAGGGGCTCTGAATCGTTGACATAAAGAAAAGAAAATCGTGGGGTGACTGGTACATGGACAGGATATCTGTAGATCTGAAAAATAACCAGGCAGCAGTAGAGGAAATGATCCGGGACTGTAATGATATCCTTTTCCGGCCGATGAAGCTGGGCAAAGGACAGAAAGTGGACTGTTTCCTGATTTATATAGAGGCTGCCACCAGCAATATGATGCTGGAGGATTCGGTCATAGGAAAGATGCTGAATCATCTGTGGGACATGGATGAAAAGGAAATCCGTGCAGCCATAGGAAAGAACAGTCTTGGCGTTTCCGACACGAAAGAACTTTCAACAATGAAGGAAGCCATGGCAGCCATGCTTGCAGGCAATGCCGTGCTGTTTGTGGATCATTTTGATAAGGCGATCAAAATAGGCAGTAAAGGATATCCGGGAATCGGTGTGATGAAAGCGGAATCGGAAAAGGTATTGCGTGGAAGCAGGGAAGCATTTTCTGAATCGGTGAAGATCAACACAGCACTCATCCGGAAGCGTGTAAGAAGTACCGATATGAAGGTAAAGGAGAAAGCCCTGGGAAGATACTCCGAAACAATGACAGCTATGGTATATGTGGAGGGGCTGGTCTATCCGCCGATTCTGGAGAGTCTGGAAAAAAGACTTTCGTCCTTCGATATCGACGGAGTGCCGGATGGAGGTATCATTGAGCAGCTGACAGCAGATGAGAAGCTGTCTCCGTTTCCTCAGTATCAGACAACAGAGCGTCCTGACCGTGCAGCAATGGCAGTGCTGGAGGGGAGAGTCGTTCTTGTATGTGACAACTCTCCGGAAGCATTGATTCTGCCGACAACTTTTAACACACTGTTTCAGACAAGTGATGATTACTACCGCCATTTTGCCATTGTATCTTTTTTACGTGTCATCCGTTATCTGGCGGCATTTCTGGCAGTGTCTCTGCCGGGACTGTATCTTGCGGCAGTAAACTTCCATACCCAGCTGCTGCCCACAAATCTGATCTTTTCGCTGGCTAAGGCCAGAGAAGGCGTACCGTTCCCGGCATTGGTGGAGATCCTGCTTCTGGAGCTGGCCTTTGAACTTCTGCGGGAAGCAGGGCTTCGTATGCCCGGACCGATCGGAAATACCATCGGTATCGTAGGGGGATTGATCATCGGACAGGCTGCGGTGAGTGCCAATATCGTCAGCCCTGTAGTAGTGATCATCGTAGCATTGACGGCGCTGGGATCCTTTTCTGTTCCGAATGAGGAATTATCAGAGGCATTCCGTCTGGTCAAGTATCTGATGATAGCTCTGTGCGCGGGTTTCGGAATTCTGGGAATTGTATTTGGATGGGTCCTGGTACTGACCCATCTGGCCGGGCTTAAGAGCTTTGGAATCCCGTATCTGATGCCTTTTACAGGGAAAAATGTGAATGTGAAAGGTGACAGCCGGGATGCGCTCTTTCGTTATCCACTGTACAAAATGTGGAAGCGCCCTGTGTTCGCACGCAGACAGAATCGCAGAAGAATGAGGGTAAAGCTATGATTTCTGACAATCTTAAAATATCAACCAGACAGTTTGGACGGCTGGTCGTGCTGGACTGGCTGGCGAAGGCGGTTCTTCTCCTGCCGGGGTTTGCGGGTGATCTGAGCAGCCGCAGTTTCCTTTTAAGCCTTTTCGGAGGTGTATTGTCTGCATTTGTCTATGCATGGCTGGTGGGGAAGATGGCATGTCAGGTGCGAGGGAGCTTTCACACCTATGTATGTGAAAGCATGGGCAGGGGATTTGCGCGTTTTCTTGCCCTGCTCTACGTTTGTTATGCTTTTTTGAACACGGTGCTTCTGGTTCGTTTGTTCGGCATGATCGCAGTTACTTTTGTCCTGCCGGAAGCGTCACAGGAAATTTTGATGGCAGCAGTGCTTCTGGGCGGTGTTTATATCCTGTCCGGAGGTCTGGAGGTGCGTGCCAGAGTCGGAGAGGTATTCTACACGGTGGTGCTCTATCCTCTGGTTTTCCTGCTGGTCTGTATCGCATTTTCCCTTGATTCCGGCTATTTATCCCCGGGCAATGCCGAACTTAGCCTGCGGATGGCCGGACACGGAATGAAGGCGTTTACCGTTTTTGGGGGTATGGGGATCTTTCTGTATCTGATCCCGCATCTGAACAGCAGGCAGGCTGCAGGGCATACGCTAAAGAGAGCTGTGGCGGTGACGGGAGCCGTGGTATGCAGCCTGTTTCTGGCTTCGATCGGGGCATTCGGCGGATCGGGGATGCGTGCTCTGGCATGGCCCGTTGTGACACTGATGAGCAGTGCTGAGATTCCGGGAGGCTTTCTGCAGCGCTGGGATGTCATCTTTACAGGACTTCTGCTGGCATCCTTTTTTCCGGCAGTCAGTGCAGGAATGTTCTATATGCAGACGCTGACAGTGGAAATATTTGAAAGAAAGACGCGCCCCCGCGGGGCGTTGATCGCACTGGCGGTTTTCGCGGCAGCACTCTGGTGCGGATCCTATGGTACAGCTGTCAGAGTATATACCATTGTGAACGGATACCTGTGTGTGCCCCTTGCGGTGATGTGTACGGTGATTCTTGGAGTCGTAGAATTTGTAAAAAGGAGAAAAGGGACATGAGAAAATGGATAAGGATAGGGTTCGTTCTGATGTCTGGCATTCTTCTGGGAGGATGCGGCAGACGGGAGCTGGAAGACCGGGAATTTCCCACGGTTCTTGTGGTGGACTCGGCAGATCTTTCTGCCAGGAGAAAAGCGCTTCAGGAAAGGAGCAGCAAATATATTGATTACGGGCATGTCAAAGCAGTGATCCTTTCTGAAGACGAGATCTATGAACCGGAGAGCCTGCGGGAAATTCTTGATTATCTGGAAGGAAATCCGGCCTTTGCCAGAAATATTCTGATGTTTGCCGGGGATGAAGAGGTATTGGCTCTTGCAGAGAAGAACGAAGACGATACCGGACTTTATCTGGAGGATTTAGCAAAGAACCGTCCGGGAAAAGAAGAGGAGGGGCTGATGCTGAAAGATCTGCTGAATTATCTGCATAACAGTGAAGCATCGATCGAGATACCGGGACTGGTGGTGGAGGGTGGGGCGCTTCTGCCGGGCGAAAGCTTTGTGATTACCCGGGATGCAGTGACGGCAGGAAATATTCCGGTGCCAAAGAGAGTGGATTAGCTGAATAATTCTCTGAAAGACGGGCATCCTTTCGATATTGGAGGATGCATGAAAAGAGGCAGGAGAATGAAAAGGAAAATGAGGGAAACATGCAGAGATTTTTTATGGTTTTACAGAAGACAGCTCATGATTTTGTGCATGATCATTACAGCGGCCGGGCTTCTGGCTGCAGCGGGAATGGCTGTAAAGGGACATGGAAAAGCAGAGACTGCCGGGCTGCAGCAGGGGATCGCGCGGGAGATCCTGCGGTTTCATGTGATCGCTAACAGTGACAGCAGGGAGGATCAGGCATTAAAACTCACGGTAAGGGATGCCGTCATTGAATATATGAAGCCGGTGCTTTACGGCGCCGGGAGTATAGAAGAGACAAAGAAAAGAGTTGAGGGTCATATCGAAGAAATCGGGATGGCTGCACGGGAGGCGATAGAAAGGGAGGGATATACATATTCTGCAGGAGTCACGCTGTCGGAATGTTATTTTCCCAGAAAATCTTACGGGGACTGTACCTTTCCGGCAGGATGTTATCAGGCGCTGCGGATATGTATCGGAGAGGCGCAGGGAAAAAACTGGTGGTGTGTCCTGTTCCCGAATCTGTGTTTCGTTGATTCTGTCCATGCAGTCGTGCCGGAGGAGGAAAAGCAGGAATTGAAAAATGTGCTCACAGAGGAAGAGTACGAAAGTCTCTTTGACTGGAAGCACAGTAAGTATAAAATTACCTGCCGTCTGTTTGAACTTCTGCATTTTGAGGACCTGTTCTGAACAGTCCATATAGGAAGTCCCCGGCAGGACATGGTAAGAGGTATTTCCATGTCCTGCCGGGGACTGTAAAGGTTTACTGTTTATTGATCTTAGAGCGCTTGCGCAGTGTCGGATCCAGGATCTTCTTGCGGATACGCAGGTTTTCCGGCGTTACCTCCAGCAGCTCGTCGGTATCGATGAACTCCAGCGCTTCTTCAAGGCTTAAGATCTTAGGAGGTGTCAGCTTCAGTGCCTCGTCAGCGGAGGAGGAGCGGGTGTTTGTCAGATGTTTTGTCTTGCACACATTCAGCTCAATATCTTCTGTCTTTCCGCTCTGTCCGATGACCATGCCGGAGTAAACCTTTTCTCCCGGTCCGATGAAGAGTGTTCCTCTCTCCTGGGCATTGAACAGACCGTAGGTTACGGACTCACCGGCCTCAAAGGCTATAAGGGAGCCCTGTTTCCGGTACTGGATATCTCCTTTATAAGGAGCATAGCCATCGAAGATGGTATTTAAGATTCCGTTTCCTTTTGTGTCGGTCAGAAATTCGCCTCTGTATCCGATCAGACCTCTGGACGGAATGGAGAATTCCAGCCTTGTATAGCCGCCGCCAATGATGCTCATGCCCTGCAGCTCGCCCTTTCTGAGGCTCAGCTTCTGGATGACCGTGCCGGAGAATTCTTCCGGTACATCCACATATGCCAGTTCCATTGGCTCCAGCTTCCTTCCGCGTTCGTCTGTGTGGTAGAGCACCTCCGCCTTGCTTACTGCGAACTCGTAACCCTCACGGCGCATGTTTTCGATCAGGACAGACAGATGAAGCTCCCCACGTCCGGAAACCTTGTAGGCCTCCGTGGTATCGGTCTCTTCCACTCGAAGGCTGACATCGGTATTCAGCTCGCGGAACAGGCGGTCACGCAGATGGCGGGAGGTAACGTATTTACCGTCCTGTCCGGCCAGAGGGCTGTCGTTGACCATAAAGTGCATGGCGATGGTGGGTTCGGAGATCTTCTGAAACGGAATCGCCTCCACATGATCCGGAGAACACAGAGTGTCACCGATATGAAGATCTGCAATACCGGAAATAGCAACGATAGAACCTACCGTAGCTTCCGTAACCTCGACCTTGTTCAGACCGTCAAATTCATAAAGCTTGCTGATCTTAACCCTCTTCTGTTTATCGGGATCATGGTGATTGACCATGACACAGTCCTGATTTACCCGGATCGTGCCATTGTCCACCTTTCCGACACCGATTCGGCCTACGTATTCATTGTAATCAATGGTGCTGATCAGCACCTGGGTTCCGGCTGTCTCATCACCTTCGGGAGCCGGGATCGAATCCAGGATCGCTTCAAAGAGAGGAGTCATATCCTTTGGCTCATCGGACAGGTCACGTACAGCATAGCCGGCTTTTGCAGAAGCGTATAAAAACGGACAGTCCAGCTGCTCATCGGATGCATCCAGATCCATCAGAAGCTCCAGAACTTCATCCACGACCTCTTCCGGACGTGCTTCCGGACGGTCGATCTTATTGATGCATACAATAACAGAAAGATCCAGTTCGAGGGCTTTTCTGAGAACGAATTTGGTCTGGGGCATGGGACCTTCAAAGGCATCTACCAGCAGAATGACACCGTTTACCATTTTCAGTACACGTTCCACTTCGCCGCCAAAGTCGGCATGCCCCGGAGTATCTACAATGTTAATTTTTGTATCTTTATAAAAAACAGCAGTATTTTTGGACAAAATCGTAATCCCGCGTTCACGCTCCAGATCATTGGAATCCATGACGCGTTCAGTGACCGCCTGATTGGCACGGAAGACTCCGCTTCCTTTGAGCAGTTCATCAACGAGTGTCGTTTTGCCATGGTCAACATGGGCGATAATTGCCACATTACGGACATTTTCTCTTTTCATAGATCAAATTTCTCTCTTTCTTGTGTTCTTCCAATTCACAGGCGGCGATTTCAAAGAGCCTGACATGGGCAGCCTGCCGTCTGCACGACTTTAACAGTTTATCACATTTTTCGCGGATTACAAGGATTTCATAAAAAAAAGATAAGGACTATAAAATAAATTATTAAATTTCCTGTTTTTGGAATATGGTAAAATTTGCCTTTACACATTCAGCTTCATTTTTTATGTTATTTCCTACTTTTTATATGCATTTTTGGTTTATTAAATGTCAAAAGTCCGAAGGCATCATTGGGTCAGATACTTTTGACCCTGGCATCATCATTTTTGTTAAGAAAACGTATATAAAAAGTAGGAAATGCATGGAAAAGTTCTAAGGATGACAAGTGGTACATAAATATTATTGTACAAAATACAGAGCGGATGCCCGGAAGGATATGGCAGTCCGTCAGAGAAGAAGAAGGGAGAACATTTATATTATGGCAGATAAGGTTATTGAAAACAATCAGGTATCGATTATGGGACAGATTGCATCTAAATTTGTATTCAGTCACGAGGTATTCGGAGAAGGATTCTATATGCTGGATATTCTGGTGAAACGTCTGAGTAATTCCTGCGACCGGATCCCGGTCATGATATCCGAAAGGCTGCTTGATATTACACAGGATTACCAGGGAGAGTACATACAGATCTCAGGACAGTTCCGTTCCTATAACAGGCATGAAGAGAAGAAGAACAGGCTGGTATTATCCGTATTTGCAAGGGAGATCAGCTTCGTAGAGGAAGAAAATGACAAAATGAAGACAAACCAGATTTTTCTGGATGGATATATCTGTAAAATGCCCGTTTATCGTAAGACGCCTCTGGGAAGAGAAATTGCCGATATGCTGGTAGCGGTGAACAGGCCTTACGGAAAATCAGATTATATTCCGTGCATCTGCTGGGGAAGAAATGCAAGATTTTCATCGACCTTTGAAGTAGGAGGACATGTACAGGTCTGGGGAAGGATCCAGAGCCGGGATTACATGAAGAAGCTGGACGGAGATATTACAGAGAGGCGCACAGCCTATGAAGTTTCTGTGAGCAAACTGGAGTACATGTAATGTTACAGTTCACACGTCTGCCAGTTCGAGGTGTTTTCTGTGAGTGTAGCGTAGCGAAAGTCACAGAAAATCCGAGAGTAGTAGCGCGATATGATGCAGAATGCATCATATCTGTGCATCGCGAAGCGTGTTACTGGTCACGGAGTGAACAGTAACAATGTATTTAGCGGATAATCGAACAAAGGATTGCATTCTTTCATGATTTGTAGTATGATTTAGCCTGATTGTTTGAGTTAACGTTCACTCTTCGGCAAATCTGAAAATGTCAGAGACCGCAGAGTGAACCGTAACGGCTGAGCTCACCCTGTATCAGGGGTGATATAAAGAATGAGGTGCAGGATGGAGAAAGGTTTCGTACATATCATTTGCGGAGAAGGTTATGGAAAAACTACGGTTGCAGTCGGACAGGGAATCCGTTCCGCCAGCGAAGGAAAGTCCGTGATCATTATTCAGTTTCTCAAGGAGAAGCAGAGGGACGAGATTGGTTTTATTAAACGGCTGGAACCGGAGATTAAAGTGTTCCGTTTTGAAAAGTCAGAGAAGTCGTTCGAAGAACTCTCAGAGGAAGAGCAGATTGAGGAGCGTCAGAATCTGATCAATGGAGTGAATTTTGCCAGAAAGGTTCTTGTGACGGAGGAATGCGATGTTCTTATCCTGGATGAAGTTCTGGGACTGATTGAGTATGGAATTGTATCGGCTGACGAAATCCGGGCACTGATCCAGGCGAAGAATGATGAGACGGACCTGATTCTTACAGGTATTTCTCAGAGCAGAGAGCTGTGGGATCTGGCGGATGCAGTGACGGAAATGGTGAGCAGAAAGAAAGAGGAAGGCTAATGGGAACTGCTGTGAAATGCACATCTGCCGGGAAAAGGCAGCAGATGCATTTTGCAGCTTCTTTTATTGTACCCTATAATAGAATGAGTTGCCCGACAAATGAGCCTGACGTCGATTTTTCCGTCCATTTGTCCCTTGGCTCATAGAAGATGAGTTACCCGACAAATGAGCCTGACGTCGATTTTTCCGTGCTTCGCACTCTCAAAATCGACGAAAACATTCGCAATCCGCTCATTTTTCTTCGAAAAATGGCTACTTGCTCATGTTTTGCGGGACCCATAGACATAAAAATACATGCAAGCATGTATTTTATGTCCATTTGTCCCTTGGCTCATAGAATATGATTCAGGAGGAGATTTATGTTGCTTTTACAACAAATGATGATTTTGTTTTTTTTAATGATGATCGGTTATATGCTTAAAAGAAAAGGGATTATTGATACGGATACCTGTAAGAAGCTTTCATGGATTGTTGTACATATTGCGAATCCGGCATTGATTCTGTCGGGAAGCATCGAACGAAGTGAACCTGTGCAGCTTCAGGTGCTGTGTCTTTGTATGGGGATTGCTGTGGTGATGTTCGGCGGACTGATCGTGGCAGGATATATTGTTGCAGGAATTCTGCATGTTCCGGAAAAGAGCAGAGGTGTCTTTCGGATCATGATGGTCTTTTCTAATATTGGTTTTATGGGTTTTCCGGTCATCCGGGCGGTGTATGGAAGTGATGCACTGATTTACGCCTCACTGTTTCTGATTCCCTATAATATCCTGCTCTATACATATGGGATCCGGGATATGAAAGGAAAAGACAGAAATGAGGAGGGGGTCTTATGGAGGAAGATTCTGAATGCGGGAGTTGTCAGCAGTCTACTGTCTCTGATGATTGCAGTTTTTCAGATACAGGTTCCACAGTTTGCGGCAGGCACGGTATCTTCCCTGAGTAATCTGGCGGCGCCGCTCAGTATGATCGTAATCGGTGCATCCATGACGGAAATCAGGGTATGCGGGCTTTTTACAGATTGGAAGCTTCTGTTGTTTTCGGCAATCAAGCTTCTGGCAGTTCCGGCAGCCGGAATGCTTCTGCTCTCGCTTTTTGTGTCGGACAGGATGCTTCTTGGAGTATGTCTGGTCATGCTGTCCACTCCTGTGGGAAGTATGACTGCCATGCTGGCCCAGCAGTACGGAGGAGACTATGAGCTGGATGCCCGGGGTGTGGCACTTACGACTCTGCTTTCCGTAGGAACCATGCCGCTGGTGTCGCTGATGACATCCATAAAATAATATCGCGCTGCTGATCTTGTGTTTTACGTAACTTCTACCTTACTCCTCTTTCGAAGCATTTCAAATGGACGGATGTGTGAAACATAACTGTACACATCCGCATAAGGAAATCTTAACGGAATATTAACTGCTTTCTTGTAGAAAAAAGTAGAAAAAAGCATTATAATATAGACCGCAGTAGTAGGGATTTTCAAGTGAAAACCCTTTATGTAAATACATTTAGAGGGAAAGGAGGGGTGAGGACTCGGGAAGCTTGTCAGAGCCAAAAGGTAAACTGACAAAATATTTGACAGGCAGGTATAGGTTACTCTTGGAAGGTATGCGGGGGAACCTGCGGAAAGATAATAAGGAAAAAGATAAAGGAGAAAAAGAAAAAATGAAAGGTAGAAGATTTTTAGCGTCTGTACTGGCAGGCCTGATGGCTGTAACAAGTGTACCGGTTATGGGATTTGATCTGATTACAGTAATGGCTGCGGATAGAGAAGCTAGGGTGGCGTCACCATCGCTGGCAGATGTGGCAGAAAATCCGGTTACGATGAGATTAAAGGATGGTTCATCGCTTAATGTAGTTAAGGACGAAACAGTAGGTACTGCTTTTTCCGGACAGTTTGAAGCGACCGGCGATCATGTGAGCAAGCTGAATTTCAAAGACACGACGAGATTTGCGATACGTTTTCAGGTAAAAGCGGATGATAATAATGCCATGAACTCCGTGATCGGGAAGATGAATAATCAGTATGGTGTTCAGATCGACGGCGGAGAGAATGAGCGTCTCATATTTTACGCACAAGCTCATAATACAGAAACAAATAATACAAACTGGGTAGAAACAGCAATCTCACTTACAAGTGATTTCTGGGGAAAATGGCATGAGGTCATTGCTTATTATGATGGAACAAAACTCAGGCTTGCGCTTGATGATAATATGACATCCACAGATAAGAGAAATCAGGGAGTTTCACTGGTAGAGAATACTTCTAATAAATTTACGGTTGGTTACAGCTCGACAGATGGCGCAAATACATTTCCCGGACAGTTGGCAAATGTAAGGATTTATTCTGGTGAGGAAGTTCCGGCGGCATCTGAAACCATAACAGCAGAGAGCCTGAAGACGTCTCTTGATGCGCTTACTCCTGTATTTAAACTTCAGCCTTCATCCGGAGAAGAGACACAGCAGCCGGAAGAGGTTGTAACGGCAATGAATGAGCTGCAGACAACGCTTGAACGCGAAACAGATAAAAAATATATTGCTGATAATTACTCAAAGGAAAGCTGGAAGGCTTACTGGGATAAGTTCACAGCGGCTGCGAGACTGCTGGGCAGAGCACAGGATGGAGATCCGGATGTGACTGCTGAGATGCTGACTACAGCAAAGACGAACGTTATAGAAGCTTCCGCTATCTTATCAAGAGTTGCTGCAAGATTCGAGAATCCGGAAAACGGCGTGATCACACCGACGGAAGAGGATCTCAATCTGATCAATACGACAAAGAATTTCGTCGTAAACGTTGTTTTTAAGTATAATAAAGCGAATCCGCAGAAAGGGATCTACGCACCATTATTAACATTAACAGGATCAGAGAACAGATATTTTACGGCATGGCATAATCCTAAACGTGATACAGCAGGTACATATGGAACGCAGGGCACGGTTGCGTATGATATGACAGGTAATGAGTCAGGATTTCAGTTTTCGTATGGATCAAGCTACATTACAGATACAAAATGGCATAAGTTAAGTCTTACGATCAGCACGGACGATGAGGGAAAGGCGCAGCAGATTTTCGGTGTTATGGATGGACAGCATACCATCTATTCGGGTCAGGTGCAGGGATATACAATCAGCGGCACCAAATTTGCCGATTCGATTAATGGCTTTTTGAATGGCCGTACAGGAGACTGGAAGATCACCGGTGTACAGATCGGTACGGTGCCTTCGGGGCTGTCATATCAGCATTCGCTGACCCCTCTTGACGGAGTTGTAAAATATGCGGAAGTAAGCAATAGCGAGTGTAAGACAGCAGAAGAGGCAGTTGCAGAAAATGCAAGAGTCGGTATGGCTGTAAAAGAGAAATATGATACCCTTCTGGAGACATGCGGTAATCTTGTTGAGAGCGAATATACAGCAGATTCCTGGACAGCTTTCCAGACAGCGCTGGCAGCAAACACCGGAAAGACAACAGAGTGGGAGATCTACAATGCAATCGATGCTCTGGAAGCAGCAAAGACAGCACTGGTAAAGGATACACCGGCAGCAGAGTGTACCTGCCAGATCGGTGACATCAGCTTTGCGAATGCAACGATTGATATGGGTACTGCAGCAACTAAGACCTATAATCTGAACGCAACCGCGCCGGTGACCGGAAACTGCAGTGTTGTGGGACATGGAACTGCTGCTTTTACCTATACGATCACAGAAGGATCCAATATTGCAGGCATCCAGGGAAATGTGCTGACAGTAACCGGCGCAGGAACTGTAAAGGTAAAAGCTGTCGCTGCTGCGGGCAGTGCAACAAAGGAAAAAGTGGCAACTTTCACAGTGACCAAGAATGCACCCGTAGTGGAATGTACCTGCCAGATCGGCGATATCACTTTTGCAGATGCTTCCATCGATATGGGAACAGCGGCAAGCAAGACATACAACCTGAATGCAACCGCACCAGTGAGCGGAGACTGTAAGGTGTCCGGACACGGAACGGCTTCTGTTACCTATACAGTTACTGCAGGTGCTGATATTGCGAGCATCCGTGGAAATGTACTGACAGTAACCGGTGCAGGAACCGTAAAAGTAAAAGCAGCGGTGACAGCAGGTAATGCAAAGAAAGAAAAGGAAGCATCCTTTACTGTATCATCTGACAGAGCAGATGCAGAAGCTGTGAATGCTCTTAAGGATTTGGTCAAAGAAATAAAAGAAAAATATCAGAAAGATAACTATACAGCAGAGAGCTATCTGACACTGGAAAATGCAATAAAGGATGCTGAAACAGCAGCAAATGCCACGGAGCCGTCAAAGTCTGCGATTGAGTCAGCAAGACAGGGGCTGGAGCAGGCGGTTTCGGGTCTGAAAGCGGTTGAGAAAGATGACGATAGAGAGCCGGCAGAGGTGACAGCGGCAAAGGCGGCAGTAAGAAACGCGCTGGCAGCAGCAAAGCCTGTTTATGATGCAGGACAGAAGGATTACACGGATACTACCTGGAAGGCATTTGCAGATGCATACAAGGCGGCACAGAATCCGGCAGCAAATGCAGATGCTGCAGCACTGAATGCACTGGCAGCAGCATTGACAAAAGCACAGACAGGTCTGATAAGAGCGGCAGCTCCTGTTGTTCCTGTGGAACCTGGTAAGGTATATGACAGCGGAAACTACAGCTACAAGGTATTAAGTGTGGCAGACCTGACAGTTGAGGTGACGGCACTGAAGAATGCGGCACTTACATCCATCAAGATCTACAATACTGTTACACTTGGAGGAAAGAGCTTCAGAGTTACATCAGTGGCTCCATCCGTGTTCAAGAATAACAAGAAGATTAAAACGGTAGTAATCGGCAAGAATGTAACAAAAATAGGAAAAGATGCATTCTCCGGATGTACGGGTCTGAAGAAACTGACACTGGGAGTAAATGTAAAAACGATTGATAAGAACAGCTTCAAAAACTGTAAGAAGTTAAGCAGCATCGTTGTAAAAGGAAAGACGATCAAGACAATCAAATCCGGTGCATTCAAGAAGACTGCAGCGAAGATGACGGTTAAGGTGCCGAAGAAGCTGACCAAAAAGCAGCGCACAGTGCTTATGAAGAAATTCACAAAGGCGGGCGTGACGAAAAAAGCAAAGATGAAATAAGGTTCCTTCTTACGGGGCAGGTGGTTTTCACCTGCCTCTTTGCTGTTACACAAAAAACATTGGGTTTTCTGTGGCTCTCGCCCTATAGATTTACAAAATTTGCCTCTGGTAAGAGGGCTCCCCAAGGCAATTATTTATAAATCTTCATGACTCTGAATAATTACCACCCCACGCCCCTGACATCATAAAAATGTGTAGATTCTGTTGAAAATAACAAAAAAGAGTGCTATAATTTTTATAATTATGAGAAGGTTTCACAATATGTGCCTTGTCATGGAAGCAAATATCGAAAGAAAGGTGGGGAGAAACAGGGAACTGTCCGTTCCCGTCAGGAGGAGTATATTCGGAAATTGCCTGACGGAAAGACAGAAGAAACTGGAAAATGCGCAGAGATATCAGCACAGAGAGTACATGAAAAGGAGAAGA
>OLOS01000733.1_pt1 | contig 32090 bp, 32 predicted proteins | sample 1672631 | NCBI WGS metagenome assembly OLOS01 (sample SAMEA3136707, study PRJEB25190) | human gut metagenome | biome: human gut; feature: human-associated habitat; material: faeces | place: Austria | collected 2013 | reverse complement strand
CCCACTGCTGCCTCCCGTAGGAGTTTGGGCCGTGTCTCAGTCCCAATGTGGCCGTCCACCCTCTCAGGCCGGCTATGGATCGTCGCCTTGGTAGGCCTTTACCCTGCCAACTAGCTAATCCAACGCGGGCCCATCCCATACCACCGGAGTTTTTCACACTGTACCATGCGGTACCGTGCGCTTATGCGGTATTAGCAGCCGTTTCCGGCTGTTATCCCCCGGTATGGGGCAGGTTGCCCACGCGTTACTCACCCGTCCGCCGCTAAGTCATAAAACCTTCATCCCGAAGGAATCCACTTAAATGCTTCGCTCGACTTGCATGTGTTAAGCACGCCGCCAGCGTTCATCCTGAGCCAGGATCAAACTCTCATAAAAAGTGTTTGTAATCCAGTTCAAAATCATTGCTGACTTATCCCTTGTTTTACTGTTTTAAGGTTGATGCTTTCGCATCTGTTCTTTGAATTTTCTCAATAGAACTTTCAAGGTTGTTTCACTGTTCAGTTATCAATGTTCTTTGTTGTCTTGTTTTCGACAGCTCATTCATTCTATCAGAACTTTTCAGGCTTGTCAAGAACTTTTTTCAACTTTTTGTTTCTTTTTGTTTCTTTTTGCTTTTCTGTTTTTGTCGCCTCACCGAAGCGACTCCCATATACTATCACCTGTTTCGAGCTTTGTCAACAGTATTTTTCAATTTTTTTGAATTTTTTCTTCTTTTTGAAAAATTCCGTAAATTACATGCATTTGTCGCTTTTGGACGGACAAATGCATGTAATAGATATATCCACATGACCTTTTTGACCCTGACATCAACAGATGAGTTGCCCGACAAATGAGCCTGACGTCGATTTTTCAAAGTCAGATATACTGCACGGCTTCCTTAAGATTCCTAACCCCTATGATACGTATTCCTTCTGTCTGTCCGGCGGTTTTTACAGAAACCTGCGGCATCATGACTGTCGTGAACCCAAGCTTTTTCGCTTCCGCAACTCTCTGCTGTGCCATACTGACCGCACGTACTTCCCCGCTGAGCCCTACTTCCCCGAAAGCTATGATCTTATCGTCCATCGCTCTGTCCCTATAGCTCGAAACCAGCGACAGCACAATCGCCAGATCAATGGCAGGCTCATTCATCCGTATTCCTCCCGCAATATTTACATAGGCATCACAGGAAGACAGGTGCAGTCCCAGTCTTTTCTCGAGGACCGCCATCAGCAGATTTACACGGTTATAATCCGTGCCTACGGCCGTTCTTCTTGGCATCGCCATATTGCTTCTACATACCAGTGCCTGGATTTCGATCAGAATCGGACGTGTCCCTTCCATTGAACATGCTACAATAGAGCCTGACGCACCCTCAGGCTTCCCGTCCAGCATAAATTCCGACGGATTCTGCACTTCGATAAGCCCGGACTCTCGCATCTCAAATACGCCGATCTCATTGGTAGATCCAAAACGGTTCTTCACACCCCGCAGGATGCGGTAGGAGGCATGCCTGTCCCCTTCAAAGTAAAGCACAGTATCCACCATATGCTCCAGTACTCTCGGACCGGCCACCACGCCCTCTTTCGTCACATGCCCGACGATAAATACTGTAATATCCATACCTTTTGCGATCTGCATCAGGACAGAGGTAGACTCCCGTACCTGGGAAACGCTGCCCGGCGCAGAGCTGACATCCTCATGGTACATGGTCTGGATCGAGTCAATGACCACGATCTCAGGGTTTACCTTCTGTATTGCAGTCTTGATAACTTCAAGACTGGTCTCACACAGAAGCAGCATATCTTCACCGATCTCACCGATCCGTTCTGCCCGCATCTTGATCTGCTGCATGGATTCCTCTCCTGAAATATACAAAACTCTCCTTCCCCGGTCTGTCAGATTCTTACATACCTGAAGGAGCAGCGTGGACTTTCCGATTCCCGGATCGCCTCCGACCAGAACCAGCGACCCCTGCACAATACCTCCCCCCAGGACTCTGTCAAGTTCGGGGCTTCCTGAAGATATCCTGCTCTCCTCACCGCTCTGGATACTGGAAAGCTTCACAGGCTCTGATGCTGATGCATGATCTGCTGCTTTGACTCCTGTCTTTTTTTCTATGACCTCTTCTGTGAACGTATTCCACTCTCTGCACGCCGGACACTGCCCCATCCATTTTCCCGACTCATATCCACAGTTCTGGCAGAAAAATACGGTCTTTTTTCCTTTTCCCATATGTCCTCCTTCTATTTATCAGTATGAACTTCTCCTGCTATTTCAATAAACGAAAGGATCTGTAACCGGAGGGTTTTGTGATATAGGAAATTCGAAGGAATCTTCTATATCACAAAAAACCGTACCCGGAACACCGTTTCCGGTATCCGAGTACGGATCTCACATCACTGGCTATCATTCCTGCAGCCATATGTTACTTATACTTTTTCAATTCTGACCTGAGCTTTCTCCTTCTCCGCACTGTCCAGTTCCACACTGAGCACCAGCTTTCCTCCAAGGTTCGTCTTCATCTCACCGACTTCTCTGTCGTCTACGAATACCTGGTAAGCAGTATCTTCCTCCAGCTCCACAGTAATCTGTACATCCGTAGGCGCCTCCACCTCGAAGGTCAGTCCCGATTCTGAAGCCTTCAGATTTCTTACCGCCGTTCCCGGCACGGATTCGTATACGAACATACCGTTTCGCTCCAGTTTCGTGATCTCTTTAAATGTCTTTACTTTATACAAATCTCCATTGAATTCAAAGTCTGACCGCTTTGATTTCTGGCTAAGCTCATAGTTTCCAAAACTGATGGTTCCATCTGCCTCTGTGCGTATTAATTCGCTGATTACTGACATCTTTATGCCCTCCTGGTCCTCTCTTGATGTAATGAATCTCCGGTTTCCTATTCTTCAAATGCCCCGGCTTACAATCCGGAAGTTACTGTCTATTCCGTAAGCAGTAACATTCAGAAGCTTCATTCGAAAAATAACAAAACACCTTTCGTTTATACGCTAAATTCTATCATATTTTCACAAAATATGCTAGTCATTTCTCAAGGAATGACAAATAAAAAGTCTATTTGAGTTACTTTTCACACGTCAGCCAGTTCGAGGTGTTCTTGCGTGTTACTGGTCACAGAGTGAACAGTAACCTATTTGACAGTAAACCGTATCTTCCTATCACGCACCCCCACAGAAACCGTATCACCTCTTTTGATCTTTCCTTCCAGAATCTCTTCCGCCAGTGCATCTTCGATCTGATTCTGGATCGCACGCTTCAGCGGACGTGCCCCGTACTTCTGGTCAAAGCCTGCTTCCGCAATCAGATCCTTTGCCGTATTCTGCACCTTCAGGGTAATCGCCATCTGCTCCTTGCACCGCTTCGCAAAACCATTCAACAGAATATTCACGATGCTGCGGATATGTTCCTTTTCGAGTGAATGGAATACAATAATCTCATCGATACGGTTGAGGAATTCCGGTCGGAACAGGCGTTTCACCTCTTCCATAACGCCGCTCTTCATCCTCTCGTAATCCCGCTTTGCATCGTCCACCGTTGCAAATCCCAGCTTCTTCGGTGTCACGATCGACTGTGCACCGGCATTGGAAGTCATGATCAGGATCGTATTCTTAAAATCCACCTTCCTTCCCTGGGAATCCGTGATGTGGCCGTCATCCAGCACCTGAAGCAGGATGTTAAAGACGTCCGGATGTGCTTTCTCTATTTCATCAAACAGAATCACGGAATACGGATTTCTTCTGACCTTTTCACTGAGCTGACCGCCTTCATCATATCCCACATAACCGGGCGGTGACCCCACCAGCTTTGATACGCTGTGCTTCTCCATATATTCCGACATATCGACACGGATCATAGCCTGTTCACTGCCAAATACCGTCTCTGCCAGAGCCTTGGAAAGCTCGGTCTTTCCCACTCCGGTAGGTCCAAGGAACAGGAAAGAACCGATCGGGCGGTTTGGATCCTTCAGACCCACACGTCCTCTCTTCACTGCCTTCGCAACCGCTTTCACAGCTTCCTCCTGCCCGACCACACGTTTATGGAGGATCTTTTCCATCTTCAGCAGCCGCTGGGATTCCTTTTCGGCAAGACGCTGCACCGGAATCCTGGTCCATCCGGATACGACCTCGGCGATGTCCTCCTCCGTAACGGCCAGCTCTTTTGCTGCATGTTTCTTTTCCATATTCTTTTTCTGATTCTCCAGCTTCTTCTCCTGCTCTTCCTGCAGTCTTCGGATACGTCCCGCTTCTTCAAAGTCACCGTTTCTGATCGCCTCTTCCTTCTCTTCGCGCAGGCGCACGATTTCCTTCTGCATGTTCTCCAGACTTTCCGGAATACGGTAGCCTTTCAGCTGCTTTCTTGATGCCGCCTCATCCATGAGGTCGATCGCTTTGTCCGGCAGGAACCGGTCACTGATGTAACGCTTCGACAGTTCTGCCGCTGCCATCAGTGCCTCATCTGTGATCTTCACACGATGATATTTCTCATAATTCGGCCGAAGCCCCTTCAGGATCTCCACGGTCTCCTCTTCCGAAGGTTCCTCTACCGTCACCGGCTGAAATCTCCGCTCCAGTGCCGGATCCTTTTCAATATGCTTCCGGTATTCCCCGATGGTGGTGGCACCGATGACCTGGATCTCTCCTCTGGAAAGCGCAGGTTTCATGATATTAGAGGCATCCATCGCCCCCTCGGCACCTCCGGCGCCTATGATCGTATGAAGCTCATCAATGAACAGCAGTACATCCCTGCTCTCCGACGCTTCTGCCAGTACGCTCTTAATACGCTCCTCGAACTCACCTCTGTACTTGGAACCTGCCACCATACTGGCCATATCCAGGCTTACCACACGTCTGCCCTTTACCTGCTCGGGCACCGCTCCCGTCACGATACGCTGTGCGAGTCCTTCGACCACAGCCGTCTTTCCAACGCCCGGCTCTCCGATCAGACATGGATTATTCTTCGTGCGCCGGCTCAGGATCTGTAAGATTCGCTCAATCTCTGCCTCCCTCCCGATCACGGGATCCATCTCTCCCTGTGCGGCCATCTGTGTCAGATCCCGGCTGTACTGGTCCAGGATCGGAGTACTGCTCACACCCTGCCCGTTTTTCCCGCCGGCGCCGGGCATCATTTCTTTATAAGTCTCCTCATCGACTCCCATACTGTCCAGGATCGACTTATAGAGTTTCTGAAGATTGACGCCCATCGTATGGAGAAGCCTGGTACCCACGCACTCTGCATCCTTGATCATGGCAATCAGAATGTGCTCTGTGCCTGCCTGCTCCAACTCCAGTCCCGCTGCCTCACGCACGCTGTTTGCAAGAATCCGTTCCGCTCTCGGTGTATATCCTTTTCCTTTCGCATCCTTTGGCTCTCCTTCCGGTACGATCAGCTTAGCAATCAGTTCGCGCAGCTTCGAAGATTCTACTCCCGCTTCCCGCAGCAGGATCCCCGCCGTACCCTGAGATTCCTCCAGAACTCCCAGCAGCAGATGCTCAGAGCCCACATATCCTGTCCCGTATTCTTTCGCTCTTTCTTCTGCCAGATCCAGAGCTCTGTTCGCATATTCTGTAAACTGCTCCCGCATGTTATATCCTCCAAATTTCTTTTTTACTGTGTGTATCTGAAATAATCCATTCCTGGTTTTCCTGCCCCGGCCTGACCCAGTTCTGCCTCAGACCTGCTGCGCATAATCTGCGTAGATCTCATCCACCAGTTCATGAACCTCTTCACAGGAAATATTCTTACAGATTCCCTTTGCCAGAAGCACACGGAGACTCTTCTCCATCTCCTGCAATGCCTGCAGTTTATCTGCATCCAGTGCGATCACTGCACCGCGCCTTCTGTCAATGGTCAGAAAACCCTCCTGGCGCAGCACGGCATAAGCCTTATTTACCGTGTGCATATTAATACCAATATCCTCCGCCAGCTGTCTTACTGAGGGAAGCGCATCCCCCTCTTGTATCCGGGATGTGGCAATTCCCAGAATAATCTGATTCCGAAGCTGGATGTACAAGGCCTCCTCACTCTGAAAATCAATCTTAATGACCATAGCTTCACCTTCTCATCGTGTTCTGTCAGACACTCAGGTCCTCCGTATATGGTCCCTGAGCCGCTGATTTTTCGCTTTTTGTTATACTTATATTAGCATAGATAGAACTCATCGTCAATAAACAATCCCCAGTTCACAGATCCGGTCACACAGTCCAAGAAAATCCTCCCATGTATCAGGCATCTCCAGACCACTCTCTTCAAAATAAGTCTTATTATACAGAATGCCCTCATAGTCAACGCTCCATGTGTTAAAACCGATCACCTTACCTCATACTAATACAGCAAAAAGAGCCACAACAATTGTGATAACAAAAGAAGTGACTCTTTTTATGATGTTGGGGTCAACGGATCAGAGCTCTACCATCGTAATATTCACATCCGCATTCCCGGGTTCTTCTGCAGACAGTATCTGCCCCTGCTGCATTTCCGGAACCTGCTGCCCCATTGCTTCCATCCGGGCTTCTGCTGTCGGCTGCTGCGCAGCTGTCACCGGAACTTCAGGAACTGACGGCTGCGGTGATACTTCCTCCGTGATCGGACGATTCGGCGGCACATCCTCCGGCTGCATTCCCTGGTAACCTCCCTGTGCCACCCTGGTTCCGAAAGCTTCCTCTACCGCCGGTGCACTGTGCTGCGATGGTGTATAAACAGGAGTCTGAACTGACTCTGGGATGTTCTGTACACCAGTAACAGGTGCTGTTCCCGGCTGCATCACTGCTCCCGGTGGATTCGGCGCATAATAGTTATCCGTTACCATCATGCGTTCCTTTCTGGCAAATTCATTTGTCTGATATACCAGCTGATCCTGTGCATCCTTCAAATCATCCTTCAGATCATGGTTTTTCAGGATCAGATTGATGATACAGAATAAAAGGATCACGCACAATGCGATCATTCCATAAAGAATCTTCATCATCAGATCGGAGTTCGACTTCAGTTTTGCCACCTGATCCTGCAGGGCATTGGTAGCCACTGCTTCCTCTTCTGTTTCTGTCTGTACCTCTGTGACCGCCGTCTCTGCCTGGGTCTCAGGCGATTGCGTTTCAGGAGCCTCCGTCTCAGGTGCTTCTGTCTCTGCCACTGCCTCCCCGGATTCCTTCACATGCAGTGTGTAAGTCATCGGAACTCCGCTCTCTGACACTGTATTGATGAGGACAGTCGCTTCCCCGTCCTGCAGTATGGTTCCTGTGATGGAAGTAACGCTGGCATTTGGATCCGAAGTCTGCGGTTCAAGAAACAGTTCTGTGGTTCCCGGTTCTACCGTAACATCATATTCCCAGATATCATACTGAAAATCCCTGGACAGTGTACCATTATGTATATTCAGCGATGACAGGGAATTATCATCAGAAGCAGCCAGCACAGGCAGACACATGCCAAGCATCAGTACAAGTGCCAGTAATGGTGCAAGCCTCCATGATTTCTTTCTTACTTTCATAATATACCTCTCTTATCCTAAGCTTTCAGACTCCCGAATCCATGGTTTCTGTCACAGAAGCGGATTCCTGAATCTGCTGTCATCCTATTGACGATCATGCCTCGTCAATGGCTTTTCCGATATCATGGCGATAATATTTATTGTCAAAGTCCACCAGATCGACCGCCTTGTAGGCATTCGCTCTCGCTTCTTTCAGGTCACTGCCCTTCGCCGTCACTCCCAGCACCCGACCGCCGTTTGTAACGATTCCCGCATCCGTCTTCTTCGTCCCTGCATGGAATACATAATATCCGTCCCTGTCCTTAAAGTTTTCAAGACCGCTGATTACGAATCCCTTTTCATAGCTTACCGGATATCCTTCAGAAGCCAGTACCACACAGACTGCCGCATTGTCTTCAAACTGAAGGTCAATCTGATCGAGTGTTCCGTCAATGCACGCTTCAAATACATCAACAATGTCATTCTTCATCCTTGGCAGGACAACCTGTGCTTCCGGATCTCCGAAACGTGCATTGTACTCCAGAACCTTTGGTCCTTCTTCCGTGAGCATCAGTCCAAAGAAAATGATTCCCTTAAACTCTCTGCCCTCTGCTGCCATGGCATCCACTGTGGCCTGATAGATATATTGATTGCAAAAATCATCCACTTCTTTTGTATAGAACGGACTGGGTGAGAAGGTTCCCATACCGCCGGTATTCAGCCCGGTATCTCCGTCGCCTGCACGCTTGTGATCCTGCGCGCTGGTCATGGTCTTGATGGTCTTCCCATCTACATAAGTAAGAACAGAAACCTCCCGGCCTGTCATAAATTCCTCGATGACCATACGGTTTCCGGCCGTTCCGAATTTCTTATCCATCATGATGGAACGGACGCCATCCCTGGCCTCCTCCAGTGTATTGCAGATCAGCACACCTTTTCCGAGCGCCAGTCCGTCAGCCTTGAGCACGATGGGGAATTTTGCTGTTTCCAGATAGGCAAGTGCATCCTCTGCATTGTCAAAATTCTCATATGCTGCTGTAGGGATCTGATACTTCTTCATCAGGTCTTTCGAAAATGCTTTGGAGCCCTCCAGAATGGCTGCATTCTTTCTCGGTCCGAACACACGCAGTCCCTCTGCTTCAAAGGCATCCACCACACCGCCTACCAGCGGGTCGTCCATACCGATGACCGTCAGGTCGATCTCTTTTTCCTTCGCAAATGCCACCAGCTTCTCAAACTCCATGGCTCCGATATCCACACACTCTGCAAACTCTTCAATTCCCGCATTCCCCGGCGCACAGTAGATCTTGTCCACTCTGTCACTCTGTGCCACCTTCCATGCGATGGCATGCTCTCTTCCGCCGCTGCCGACTATTAATACTTTCATCTCTTTACCTCTTTTAATCAATCACTTTTTGTAACTGTTCAAAGCCTGTCCTCTAAACTGTCTCTTCAGGGCTTTCCTTTTGATGAAATATGCTCCGAACAATTACCACATTTTTCAAAACACATGGCTTCTGAATGTCCTTCGTCTTTTCTGTCAGTCAATGATCACATGATTTTCTTCGTTTACACGTACCCTTCCGTTGGCGATCAGATCAATGGCCTCCGGCATGATCTTCCACTCTGCCTCTTCCATGACACGCTGCTGCAGCACTTTCGGTGTATCACCCTGGTGCACCTCTACCGCCTTCTGCAGAATGATCGGACCGGTATCTGTCCCTTCATCCACAAAATGAACCGTAGCACCTGTCACCTTCACACCCCGGGCAAGCACATGCTCATGAACCTTCAGCCCATAGCAGCCTGTACCGCAGAAGGAAGGAATCAGAGATGGATGAATATTGATGATCTTATTCGGGTATGCCTTTACCATGATCTCCGGGATCACCACCAGGCAGCCTGCGAGAACCACCAGATCCACTCCATAGGATTGAATCTTTGCAAGCAGTGCCTCATTAAACGCATCACGAGTCTTATAATCCTTCGGAGAAACACACACAGCATCAATCCCACTGTTTTTCGCCCTTTCCAGTGCATAGGCATTTTTATTATTGCTGATGACCACAGAAATTTCCGTATTGGTGATACTGCCATCAGCAATACCGTCTATGATCGCCTGGAGGTTGGTACCGCCTCCGGAAACCAGAACTGCCAGTTTTAGCATAATGTAACTCCTTTTTCTCCGTCTTCTACCTGTCCGATCACATAGGGTGTCTCACCGGCTGCACGGATCGCTTCCATCGCTTTATCCACATCCGAAGGATCGAGTGCCAGCACCATTCCGATTCCCATATTGTAGGTATTGTACATCATCTCTTCCGCTACATCACCTTCTCTTGCCATCATACGGAAAATGGCCGGAACTTCATAGCTGTCCTTTTTGATGACTGCACGGACTCCGTCCGGAAGCATTCTCGGAATATTCTCATAGAAACCGCCGCCGGTCACATGGCTGCAGCCCTCGATGCGGACACCTGCCTCTTTTACGCTTCTCAATGCCTTTACATAGATCTTTGTCGGCGCGATCAGGGCCTCGCCCAGCGTCTTTCCAAGCTCCTCATGATAAGTATTCAGTGTTTCTTTATCCATCTTAAAGATCTTTCTCACCAGTGAGAATCCGTTGCTGTGTACACCCGAGGATGCGATTCCCACCAGCGTATCACCTGCCTTGATATCCTTTCCGGTGATCAGATCCTTCTCATCCACCACGCCTACGGCAAAGCCTGCAAGGTCATACTCGTCCTCCGGATAGAACCCCGGCATTTCCGCTGTCTCGCCTCCGATCAGCGCTGCGTCTGACTGGGCACATCCATCTGCCACACCGCTTACGATCGTAGCGATCTTCTCAGGAATATTCTTTCCACATGCGATGTAGTCCAGGAAGAATAACGGCTCTCCCCCTGCACATGCGATATCGTTCACGCACATGGCTACACAGTCGATTCCCACGGTATCATGCTTATCCAGAAGAAATGCCAGCTTCAGCTTTGTTCCCACTCCGTCTGTGCCGGAAACCAGCGTCGGCTTTTCCATCTTTTTAAATGCTTCCATTGAAAATGCACCGGAAAATCCGCCGATGTTTGTCAGCACCTCCGGTCTCATCGTCTTTTTGATATGCTCCTTCATCAGTTCCACTGACTTATAGCCTGCCTCAATATCCACGCCTGCGTTCTTGTAATCCATTTCTCTTCCTCCTGGTACTTTTACCTTATTTGTTTTCGCAGATATCCATGCCATCCCGTCATGATCTATCTGCGATTCTATGTTCCACTGCCCGCAAGAGAGCACTACTTCTGCTGCATGTACTCTTTATATCCGACCTTCTGAAGTCTGGCATCCTTTGCCACTACCTGCTCCTTCAGGTCTGCGGAATAATTTTTCAGTCTTTCGAGCAGCTCAGGATCTGATGTTGCCAGAATCTTCGCTGCCAGGATGCCAGCATTGGCTCCGCCATTGATCGCCACTGTGGCTACCGGAATACCGGATGGCATCTGTACGATGGAATAAAGGGAATCTCTTCCGCCCAGTGAAGTGGTGTGCATCGGGATACCAATGACCGGCATCGGGAAAATCGCCGCACACATGCCCGGCAGATGTGCTGCCATACCTGCACCCGCGATGATGACCTTGAAGCCCTTCGCCTCTGCTGTCTTCGCATACTCAAAAAATACGTCCGGTTCCCTGTGTGCAGAGATGATCGTCATCTCATAATCCACGCCCAGCTGCTCCAGAATATCTGCCGCCTTTGCCATAACCGGCATATCCGAATCACTACCCATTACAATTCCTACTTTTGCCATGGTACAATCTCCTTTTCTAAAATCGATGAACAGGTAAATTACTTCTTTCCTAGTTCCCTATTCTACTAATTTCGCCGGGAATTGTCAACGAAAAGACTCTTTCAGCCATTCAATACTCTCTTTTTTATGAATACACCACCGTAATTCCTCTTCCATCGCAGACAGAAGCTTGATGAAAAATCAAAACAACCCCAGCGCCATACACTACAGCACCAGGGTTTTTATCCTTATTCTCAATTCTCTCTTTAGAAGCAAATGTCTCTACTCTTTTTCCTCCAGCGGACGGTTCAGCTCCTCTGTTCCCTTTAGCACAAACCTGCCATTTTCAATGATTGAAATCCTTCTTCCATCCTTGCAGATTACCTCGATCTTCCCCAGCTCGTCATAGGGAATCGTGATATCCGTGTGGCATCCCAGATAGGCTTTGCTGATATCGCTCTTTCTCTGAATCGACACTTCATTATCCCGGGCAATGATTTCCTTCCCATCCGGATTGAACACCGCCGTATCCTCCGCCCAGCTGTAGCAGGTATCGCCCACCGCGAAGTGCGGCCCCATCTTCTCCGCGATCAGGATCGGGAGCCGTCCTGCAATATCATATTTCTTTGCCACTGCATAAGCCGTGGTATTTGTTCCGATCGCAAACTCGCCCAGGGGCAGCGCGTCATGATGATACAGCACATTTTCTCTGATGTAGCGTTGATTCTCTTCCTCAGAATCAAAATTTCCACAGGTGTACGCCTTCACCATACCATCTTCAAACTCCATATGGAGGTTCTCATAGCGCAGTTCATTCAGATAAACCTCGCTCACCTCCAGCACACCATTCGTACCTTTCAGCACCGGCGAGGTAAATACCTCTCCCACCGGAATATTCACATCCGCCACACAGTTTTCGAAGTTTGTCTGCTTCTCCGGCTGCTCCAGTCTGTGAAGCTGCACCGTCAGATCCGTATGGTTCTCTCCACATCCCAGGATGTGTACCGCCTCTCCCTGATCCAGGGTATCAATGATCGACTGCTGAATATCCCGGTAAAGCGTATAATCCAGGGTATTGATCTTTATCACTTCGTCAAAAATCGCCGGGAAATCCTCACCGATCTCCGGCACCGGAAATGCGATAATCGTAAAACTGCGTTCCTCACCCTTAATATAGCAATTGGTAATTCTGGAGGCCTCATTGTCCAGATTTACCTGAATCTGCTGCTGTTTTTCCGACAGATGATATGCCTCCGGCTGATTCACCGGCACAAAGGGATCCTCTCCAAAGGTCTCTACGCATGCCGGACCCGCATGAACATAAGCAAGCTCCTTATACTCTTCATAAGCTGTCCGCATGACACCGGCCTTACGCTCGGCAAACATTTTATCCAGATAGATCGCACTATCCGCACGATGGTCATAATCATACTGCTTATTGGGAATCGCTCCAAAATACCCGATGCGGTGCTGCCCCCTCCGGTTCACACTTGCGACAGCCGCACGGTAGATGACAGGCTTCAATCCCATCTTTTCAAAATTCCGTACCGCCGCACGGATCATCCTCTCAAACCCCAAGTTATAACGGATATTTACCGTCTTTTTCTTTGACAGATCCTTATTGCCCAGCACGAACCCGATCCGGTACCCTTCCGTATAGGTATCTGCCATCAGATCGATGGTCTCCTGTGGCAGGGAATTCAGATGTCTGGCTGTCTGAATCTCATTTTCAGTAATATATTCTCCATATCGATACAGATAACGCAGATCCGTCAGATCCTCTTCCATGATGATCCTCGTGGCAAAATCAAGAGACGGATCCACCGCCTCCCGGATCCGGCGGCTTACTGTCAGATCGCTGTAATCACTGACCCACCAGTAAACAATCTGCTGGATCTCCCGGTAGGCAGGAAGCTCTTCCTCTTCAAAACAGTTATAGATTTCGATAAACAGCTCATGCAGGATCGTAATCTCCTCTAAGCGATCCTCAAATTTATAAACAATAATTCCCCGAAGCTCAGAATAGAGAAAGCTCAAGATCCGCCCGTGAACTTCACCCAGCTTCTCTACAGAAAAGGCAGGATTCCCATAGCTGCTTCCATAGTTTTCCGGCAGGATATCTTCGTAAAGCTGTCTGTTGAACGCCTGCCATTCCTCCAGCGACCGCTCCTTATGCACATCCGCGTGATGAAGCATAAGAAGAAAAGATGCTGTTTTCCCAAAAAAATCATCAAACGGCTCCGGAACCGTATGCTCCTGAGGGATAGCGGCAATGCGCTCAACCGTCAAATCATAGCGCTCCTGTATCAAATTATAATCTTCTGACATGAAATCCTCCTTGAATCATTTATTTTATTGGTAACTGTCCAGAAATCATTCGAAAATAAGATTTTCGTAACTATTCAGAGTCCATTCGCAAAATCGCCTCTACGAGGCTTCCCTTTTACTCATGTATGGCTTTCGCCATATTGATTTATAAAATATGCCTCTGATGAGCAACCTCCTTAAAACACATATTTATAAATTTGCATTCCTCTGAACAGTTACCATTTATTTTTACTGTTTCCAAGACACAGCAGGTTAGTGCTTACCATATCACAGTAGCAAACATTTCAGGGGCGTTTTTAATGGAGGTGAAATCCACTGCTTACGTAGACTTAGGCGTGACGGCTCTTCCGGAGCGTCTTAGTCGAAGTTAGCAGTTAGTTCACCGGAATGTTGCCCCCGTTTGCGTGTGATATGGTAAGCACTAACCTGCGTCCGGGAATCCATCTCCGGGAATCCATCTCCGAGAATCCATCTCCGGAAATCCATCTCTGACTCCTTTAACGGCCATCCTTTATATTTCCATTCTCCACATTTTTATCGATCAGCTCTTTTGCATACTCCCACAGCTCGACTGACCCTTCCGGTGTATGTTCATTCCGCTTCAGGATCTGACTGACCTCCACCCCATGCTCCCTCCAGGACTTCCCTCCGGAAGCATCATTCAGAAGTACCGGCTGAATCTTATCCAGTGCAATCGCAAACTTCGCTTCCGGAGTGAACCCCTCTTCGAATTCATCCCACAGCCCGCGCAGCCACAGAGCCTGATCCGGAGGCAGGAGCTGAAAGATCCTTTCTGCCGCCCGAACCTCACGTTCCCGCTTTGTCTCATTCCCCTCCGTGTCGTAGGCATAGGTGTCCCCTGCATCAATTTCTACAATATCATGGATCAGCACCATCGTCATCGTCTTTAACACATCGATCTTCTCATTAGAGTGCTCGGCAAGAAGGGCACACATCAATGCCAGATGCCAGGAGTGCTCCGTATCGTTTTCTTTTCTCTCACCGGACGAGAGATATGTCTGTCTTGTAATATTCTTCAGTTTATCCACTTCAAGGATAAACTCCATCTGCTGCTGCAGCCTGTCCATAATCATCCTCCCCACTCTTCCTGCATCCGTGCAGGCCTGTACCTGTTCCCGCATCAGCCGGTTCGAGGTGTTATTTATGATCTCTCAGTCGGCTGATTCCGTTCAAAGTGCTTCTTTGAACTGCCAGGCAGCCAATCCCGTCAGATCCCGATCAGAATGACAAAAATCCATACGGCAAGGATACATCCACAGAGGATCGTCCCCAGCTTTGAGAAAAAGTACAGTGTATCCTGCTCTCCAAAGCTGATCAGTCCAAGGATGAGTCCCATAAGGGAAAACACCGCTCCTGTCAGTCCGATCGCTCCAAGATATGCTCCGCCCTGTCCATCCAGATAATAGGCAATCCAGGCAAGTACCACAAAAATAATCACTGAAATTCCTCCCAGGATCGTGGACACCAGCCCTCTTTGAGAGTGTTTCTTTTCCGCAAAGGAATACATTCGTTTTCTAGCCATACAGTTTTCTCCTAACGTAATCACAAAACGCAAAAAACAGATACCCCAGGATTCCTCCCAGCGTATTTAAGATCAGATCATCCACATCAAAACTGCCCACTCTCGAAACCAGCTGAATGGTTTCCACAAGCAGGCTGAATTCAAATGTGAACAATGTCATACGGAACAGTCCTTTTGAAAAACGGTTCAATATCGGAAGAAAGAAGCCAAAGGGTACAAAGGCCAGGACATTTCCCGCAATGTTGATAAATACGGCAAAATTCCCAAGCAGGCTCCTGTTCTGCCAGAAGCGTTTGATTTCCAGGAACGGAACCAGATTGTAGGTGTATTCCCTGTCCATCAAATTTCTTCCATAGCTTTCTGCAAAAAACAGAAAATACGTCAGACCGAGCAGATAGCAGATAAACAGAATCAGCCCGGCAATCCGTATTCTCTTCTTGGTTTCATGTCTCATATCATCTTAACTCTCAGTCAGTAGTTGTTTTATCCGTGTGAATCGTAACCTGTCCGTTCATCCCGCCACCAGCCAGTATCGCGTCCGACAAGTAACGGAACCAGCCGCGCAGGATGTTTTAGATTACTACGTTCTTCCTGCTGCCCAGTAATCTTGCACCGTGTACGATCATCAGAATTCCTGATACGATTCCGGACACAAGTACGATCACTCCCACCGCAATATTGGCCGCACCTGCACCGCCCACAATCTTATAGACTTTTTCATTCATCAAAAGACCTCCTTTTCCTCACAAAATTATCAAAGAGCTTCATATGACGAACGCTTTATTAGCATTTTGCTCCATACTGTTCATAATATGCATCGATGGCTGCCTTCATCGTGTCGTCGATGACTACTTTTCCATTATATTCTTTACCGTACAGATGCTCTACCACTTCTGCCATGCTTACGATAGCATTTGCCGGAAAACCGTATTTTTCCTGGATCTCCTTCAGGGCACTCTGCTCTCCCTTGCCCCGCTCCATGCGATTTAAGGATACGATCAGGCCTTTGATCTCCACATTTCCCTGAGCCTTCAGGATCGGGAAGGTTTCTTCGATGGATTTTCCGGATGTGGTCACATCTTCAATGATCACCACTCTGTCACCGTCTTTGATCGGACTGCCAAGAAGGATTCCCGCATCGCCGTGGTCTTTTTCCTCTTTTCTGTTGGAGCAGTAACGGATATCTTTTCCATACAGTTCACTGATCGCCATCGTGGTGGCTACGCTTAACGGGATCCCTTTATATGCCGGTCCGAACAGCACATCAAAATCAAGCCCGTAATTGTCATGGATCGCCCTTGCATAATACTCTCCCAGACGGCGAAGCTGTGTACCTGTCACATAGGCCCCCGCATTCATGAAAAACGGAGACTTTCTTCCGCTCTTCAAGGTAAACTCACCAAATTTCAGGACATCACTGTCCACCATAAAGTTAATAAACTCCTGCTTGTACTGTTCCATTTCTAACCTCCTGTTTTCATGGCTTTTCGCCCGTAGTTTTCCACTAATCTTTCCTTTTTGCTCACACAGCACTCCGAACAGTTATTCAATATCTTTAAATATATCCTTTAATACAATCGCTACCGCAGGCATCGCCTTTAACGTCAGCACAGCTTCTGCGTTGTAATTCTTATCCTCCACATCTTCCACCAGAATATAGGAGGAAACCAGATGATACTGCTTTTCTTCCAGATAGTAAACCTCAACCGCCCGTTCCTTCGGTGATACGATCCAGTATTCGTCAATTCCCAGCAGTGCATATTTTTCTTTCTTTACCGTCCTGTCCTTTAAGGCAGTAGCAGGACTTAATGTTTCCACTACAAATCTCGGAACTCCGCGATACTTATCCTTTTTAATCTGATTCCTGTCACAGATCAGCATGATGTCCGGAATCACATACTCATCCTCCGAGAGGTACAGGTCAAGATTCTCTACGGAAACCGCACACACACTTGTTTTCAGCTGACTCCTGAGGATATGATAAATGTTTCCGTTGATCTGACTGTGAAGAAACCCGCCGGACGGCGACATATTATAAATCACGCCATTTATTTTTTCCGTCTTTACATAATGATCTTTTAATAATGCCATGACATTTCTCCCGGCTCTTAAAGACTGACGCTCTCGGATTTTCTGTGACTTTCGCTACGCTACACTCACAGAAAACACCTCGAACTGGCAGACGTGTGAACTGTAACGAGTCTTTTACAACTATGCTATCGGGAAAGCAGATCAGCTTTGATGCTGCTTCCTCATCGTTATCTCACTGCCCCGATCAGCTCTGTCACTGTTTCTACCTGATATTTCTTCATATAATCTTCAATTCCTTTTACCACATCCAGCGTCGCTGTGGGGTTAAAGAAGTTGGCGGTTCCTATAGAAACTGCCGTAGCACCTGCGAGGATGAATTCCAGTGCATCCTCTGCTGTGGCGATTCCTCCCATGCCGATGATCGGAAGCTTCACGGCATTTGCCACCTGATAGACCATGCGCACTGCCACAGGCTTTACCGCCGGGCCTGACAGACCACCTGTCCTGTTCGCCAGTGCAAACGTACGCCTGTTGATGTCGATCTTCATGCCTGTCAGTGTATTGATCATGGAGATGGCATCGGCCCCTCCGGCCTCCACGGCCTTCGCCATCTCTGTGATGTCCGTCACATTCGGGCTCAGCTTCATAATGACCGGCTGCTTCGCTACCTTTTTTACAGCCTTTGTGATCGCCTCTGCCGATGCGGGAATCTGGCCAAAGGCAATCCCTCCCTCCTTGACATTCGGGCAGGAGATATTGATTTCCAGAAGATCCACCGGCTCGTCTGCCAGTCTTTCCACAACCTCACAGTAATCTTCCGTGCTTTTTCCACATACATTCACAATAATCTTCGTATCATACTGCTTTAAAAAGGGGATATCTCTTTCTGTAAACACGTCAATGCCCGGGTTCTGAAGCCCGATGGCATTTAACATCCCGCCGTAAACCTCTGCCACTCTCGGAGTCGGGTTTCCCGGCCACGGCACGTTTGCCACACCCTTCGTCACCACAGCCCCCAGCCGGTTCAGATCCACAAATTCACTGTATTCCTGTCCGGAGCCAAAGGTTCCGGAGGCTGTCATCACCGGATTTTTCAATTCCACGCCTGCGATGTTCACTCTTGTATCGATCATAACTCCACCTCCGTAGACAGGAATACGGGACCTTCCTTGCACACCCGCTTGTTATGTACATGGGAATGGTCGTCCACTTCCTTTGACTGGCACACGCAGGCAAGGCATGCACCGATGCCGCAGGCCATGCGCTCTTCAAGAGACAGCCAGCACTCGATGCCCTTTTCCTCTGCATAGGCTTTCAATGCCCGAAGCATCGGTGTCGGACCACAGGCATAGATGATGTCCGCCTGGATCTCCTGTTCCCGGATCGCATCCAGCACATTGCCCCTGGTTCCTTCACTGCCATCCTCTGTCGCTATGTGAATGTGACCGTTCTTTTCCAGTTCCTCTCTTAGAAACAGCTCGTCACGGTATCCCACAACGATCTGTTTTTCGCCATCAAGCTGCTTTGCCAGTTCCACGATCGGTGGTACACCGATCCCTCCGCCTATGAGCATGGCTGTATTTTTCCCTTCCATGCGTGAAAGCGGGAAACCGTTCCCGAGAGGTCCCAGGATCTTTAGTTCCTCTCCCACATCCATCTGTGAAAATTCTTCGGTTCCTTTTCCTGCGACCCGGTATACGATGCGCAGCTGTTTCATTTCTTTATCGATTTCACAGATACTGATCGGTCTCGGAAGCAGACGGCTTCCATCCCTGCTGTACACAGAAATAAACTGTCCCGGCATGGCGTGTTCCGCAATCTCCTCCGTCTGAAGCCACATGCTGTAAATGCCCTTTCCGATTCTGTTCTGTCCTACGATCCTGCTGGTTTCCTTCCATTTTGTCGGCATATCGTTCTCCCTTATCCTGTCTGTTCCTGCTCACTCCGTGACAGGTAATACGCTTTTCCTATCTCGTCTCCAGCGCCTGGCTAATATCCGCCACCATATCTTCTACAGCTGCTCTGGATGCCTCACCGAAATTCTCTGCACCAAATTTTGCATATTTTTCCTGTTTGTAGGCGGCAATGATACCTCTTGAGGAATTGACGATAGCACCCAGTCCGTCTTCATTGAAGAAATGAACCAGATCCTTGCCCTGTCCGCCCTGTGCACCGTATCCCGGCACCAGGATAAAGGATTTCGGCATGATCTTACGCAGTGCCTTTCCCATCTCAGGATAGGTAGCGCCTACGACTGCACCCACATAGCTGTAGGTATCACCCATGCATTCCTCTCCCCATTTTGCCACATACTCACCAACCAGCTCATACAGCGGTTTTCCGTCGATGAGCTGATCCTGAAACTCTCCGCTGGACGGGTTGGATGTCTTCACCAGAATAAAGATTCCCTTCTTCTCCTCCCGGCACACATCAACAAACGGTTTGACGCCGTCACTTCCCAGATAAGGATTTACCGTAGCAAAATCCTCATCAAAAGCAGCATAGGTCTTACTGCCGACCTGAACCTTTCCCAGATGTGCAGTGGCATATGCGGCAGAGGTGGATCCGATATCTCCCCTCTTGACATCTCCGATGACTACCAGACCTTTTTCCTTACAATAGTCTACAGTCCTTTTATAAGCCTTGATTCCCTCAATACCAAACTGCTCATACATAGCGATCTGCGGCTTTACCGCCGGAATCAGATCCCAGGTATGGTCAACGATTTCTTTATTATACAGCCAGATCGCCTCTGCTGCACCCTCCAAGGTCTCTCCGTATTCGGCAAATGCCTTCTTCTGGATATGCTCCGGGATGTAATTCATCATAGGATCCAGTCCTACTACGATTGGTGCATTGGTTTTCCGGATATTATTTATCAGTTTCTGGATCATGTACTAGTCCTCCTTAATTACGCTATTATTGTTCCTCCATCTTGAAAAGACGAAACCTCGAGCCGGCTAACGTGTGGAAAGTTACAGGATATCATCTGACTCCTGCATTATGCCATATACTCATATACGATATTTCCATCACAGACCGTAGCCATGACTCTGCCCTTTACTTTTCTTCCGTCAAATGGTGTATTTTTTCCTTTTGATGCAAACTTTTTCGCATCGATCGTATATTCTGCCTCCGGATCGATCACCGTCACATCGGCAGGCTTTCCTTCCGCCAGCGATCCGCGGTCCAGTCCAAGGATCTTTGCCGGGTTGTAGCTCATCTTCTCTGCCATCTGCATCGGCGTAAGGATTCCGGTATCTACCAGCTCTGTAATCGTCAGCGGCACCGATGTCTCCAGTCCCACGATTCCAAAGGGTGCCTTCTCAATAGGCAGCCTCTTCTCCTCCTCACTGTGAGGTGCATGGTCGGTAGAGATCACATCCATGATTCCTTCCTTCAGTCCCTCCTTCAGTGCTTCCACATCCTCTTTTGTTCTGAGAGGAGGATTCATCTTGTAATTGGGATCTGCTGTCCTGATATCATCGGTAGACAGGGTAAAGTGATGGGGACATACCTCCGCTGAGATCGAAACACCCTGCTCTCTCGCCAGCTTCACCATCTCCACACTGCCCTTCGTGGAGCAGTGACACAGATGCAGATGTACGCCTGTCTCCTTTGCCAGCAGGATATCCCTTGCCACGATGATATCCTCTACCGCGTTGCTGATGCCCTTTAAGCCAAGAGCCTCCATGTTTGCATCTGCATTGACTACACCGCCCTGGACCAGATTGATATCCTCACAGTGGGCAAGTACAGGAATCCCAAGCCTTGCCGCTTCCTTCATCGCTTCCCGGTAAACCCCGGAATTCATCACGGACTTTCCATCCTCGGTGATCGCAGGCGCACCTGCTTTGACCATTCCCTCAATGTCAGTCACTTCATTTCCCGCCATTCCTCTGGTAATGGCTCCTGTCTGCAGTACATGGATGGGTGCAACCATTTTTCCTTTATGCATCACATAGGCCACCCGGTCCCTGTCATCCGTTACCGGCTTTGTATTCGGCATGGCTACGACTGTGGTAATGCCGCCTCTGGCTGCCGCCTGTGAGCCGGTCTCCACAGCTTCTTTATAAGTAAGTCCCGGATCCCGCAGATGCACATGCATATCGATCAATCCCGGCATAACATAACAGCCCGTGGCATCAATGACCTCATCTGCCTGCTCCTCTATCTCTTTTTCAACCTTCTGAATCTTGCCTTCATCAATGAAAATATCATATTTTCCGTCTTTCTTGGTATCCGGATCGATCACTCTTCCATTCTTAATCAATATACTCATCTTTACGGCTCCTTTCTCATTTTCGAATTTCCGGTATCTGTCTGCTATACAAAATCGGTATGACACCGCCTGCTGTCTGCAGCGCAGCTGTCTGTTCTGCTCCGCTTTGTGCTATTTTACCATAACCGACGCATTGCCGCAATTTATTTCTCTAAAAATGATTCAGGTGTTCTTCTTACCCCGAAGTTTTTTCACCGCCGGATGATTCAGGCTCTTTTTCAATGACATCCCGATATAGACAATAACGATCACCGCCTGGATCCCCAGTATAAGTTTTTCTCTGTCTTCTTTTCTGATTTCCATCTGCACCACCCTTTCCAGCATTCTAATACGCTTTCTAATACTCTTTCCTGATCGAATCGATGCCATACATTTCCATAAACTGTTTCAGATCCTCATCCTTCCGGATCAGCATCACTTCCTCAAATTTCCCTGTACGCATATCTTTAAACCCGGCCGCCGTTTCTCCTGTACAGATACTGCAGTGCAGCACCGGCTGCTGATTCTCTCTGTCATATGTCTTTTTTTCCTGCTTTTTTCTGAACAATCTTCTCATGCTCATGGTTCCATTCCCTGTTACTTTCTTTATAAAATGTTGGGATCAAAAGCATTTGACCCCATGATGCCTTCGGATTTTCCGCGCTTCGCGCTCCCAAAATCCGAAAACATTCGAAATCCGCTCATTTTTCTTCTAAAAAATGGCTACTCTCTCATGTTTATCGAGTCCCAAAGTCATGATTTTTCATGCAAGCATGAAAATCATGACCTTTTGACCCTGACATCATCAGTATAACATCATGATTCGCAAATGGAAATACTTATCTTCTGCTTCGCCGCTCGCGAATCTCCTGTCAGCCTTGAATTTCATTTTCCAAAATGGTATGATGATGCTATCAGGTGCGAAATGGCTCTGCCTTTTTTGCACCATTCCATAAAACGTAACAAACAGGTGAATCAATATGAACATGTGGGGTGAGAAACCGTATCGTTCTCTGGACTATCACCTCCGGGAAAGATACGGTGAGAAAATTTACAAGCTCTCTTTGAACGGAGGCATGACCTGCCCGAACAGGGACAGTACACTGGGAAGCCGCGGCTGTATCTTCTGCAGTGCCGGCGGCTCCGGTGATTTTGCCGGTGACGCTTCCCTTTCGATCACAGAACAGATCGAACGACAGAAGGAAGGCATCCGCCGGAAATTCCCGGCGAAGCATTTTATTGCTTATTTCCAGGCGTACACAAATACTTATGCACCGGCAGATGTTCTGGAACGCATCTTTACAGAAGCTCTCGCACACCCCGAGATCGTGGGACTTTCCATCGGAACCAGACCGGACTGCCTGCCGGAGGACGTTCTGGAGCTTCTTTCCGTGCTGAACCGCAGAAAGCCCGTCAGTGTAGAACTGGGACTGCAGACCATCCATGAACGGACTGCCTCCTATATCCGGAGGGGATATCCTCTTTCCTGCTTCGACACGGCTGTTTCAGAGCTTCGGAAACGCAGGCTGGAGGTGATCGTCCACACCATCCTCGGGCTGCCGGGCGAATCACGTGCAGATATCATTCAGACTATGGAGTATCTGAATCTCTCAGATATTCAGGGAATCAAGCTGCAGCTGCTGCATGTTCTGAAGGGAACCGATCTGGCGGCTGATTATCTGAACGGACTTTTTACCGTCATGTCCCTGGAAGAATACACGGATCTGGTGATTTCCTGCATCGAGCGGCTGCGCCCGGATATTACCATCCATCGTCTGACAGGCGACGGTCCCAGGGAGCTTCTGATTGCTCCGCTCTGGAGCACCCGCAAGACATCCGTACTGAATCAGATTCACCATGAAATGAAAATCAGACAAACGTGGCAGGGCCGCTGCTGCGAAGAAAAGGAGGCGTGAAAAGTGGCTGAACCCCATACCCTGTATAAACTGATCATCCTGTATATGCTGAAGAAGGTGGATTTTCCACTTACCAGCACACAGATTTCCGACTTTGTACTGAATCAGGGATACACCACCTACTTTACCCTTCAGGAGACGATCCATGAGCTGCTGGACTCCGGGCTCATCCGCCGGGAACCTGTCCGGAATACCTCACAGTACTACATCACGGATGCCGGTGAGGAAACACTTAAATATTTTGGAAACAAGATTTCCCGTGCGATCCAGAATGATATTGACCAGTACTTAAAGAAAAACCGTTTCCAGCTGCGCAATGAAGTCTCCATCATTGCCGATTATTACAAGACAACTGAAGGGGAATATACGGCTGAATGTGCCGTAAAAGAAAAAAATGCAGATCTGATCCGTCTTTCTCTGACGGTTCCCTCAAAAGAACAGGCTGTTTCCATCTGTGATCACTGGAACGAAAAATGCCAGTCTGTTTATGCCTGGCTGATGAAAGAACTGATGTAATCATTCAGGCTGATGAAGGAACTGATGTAGTCATTCTTGACAATTCCTTCTTTTTGCGTTATAATCATGCACATCCGCAATTTAAACTGTTAAAGTTTAACTGGATAAAGTAATTGTTATAGGAAAAGGAGAATGCTTACATCATGAAAGAAATAGCAAAGCTGATGGACTACCGTCCGGAAATCAAGGTTGTAGATGCGACATTACGTGATGGAGGTCTGGTGAATGACTTCTATTTTTCAGATAAATTTGTTCAGGACTTATATCTGGCTAACTTAAGAGCCGGTGTGGATTATATGGAATTCGGCTACAGGGCTTCCCGTGAAATGTTTGATGAGTCCAAATTCGGAAAATGGAAATTCTGTAAGGATGAAGACATCCGTGCGATCGTTGGTGAGAATAATACCGATCTGAAGATCGCCGTTATGGCGGACGTGGGACGCTGCGATTATAAACAGGATATTCACGACCGTGCGGACAGCCCTGTTGACCTGATCCGTGTTGCCACCTATATCAACACGATTCCTGCTGCCATTGACATGATCGAGGATGCACACGCAAAGGGTTATGAAACGACCTGTAATATCATGGCACTTTCCAATACCCAGGAGAAGGATCTGGAGGTTGCGCTGAATCTGGTAGGAAAGAGCCATGTCGATGCCATCTATATCGTGGACAGCTATGGTGCCCTCTATCCGGAACAGATCGCCCGTGTCTCCCAGACCTTTCTGGATATCTGCGGCAGCTATGGAAAAGAAGTCGGTATCCATGCCCACAACAACCAGCAGCTGGCTTTTGCGAACACCATCGAGGCTGTCGGTGACGGTGTGAATTACCTGGATGCCACCTACAATGGAATGGGAAGAGGCTGCGGGAACTGTATGATGGAGCTCCTTCTCGGGTTCCTGAAGAATCCGAAATACAATCTCTATCCCGTTATTCAGTTTATCGAGAAGCACATGAATAAGCTGAAAGAGGAAGGGGTCATCTGGGGCTATGATTTTCCTTACATGCTCACCGGAATCCTGAACCAGCATCCGCGCAGTGCCATCCAGTTTATGAAAAACGGACGGAAGGATTACACAGAGTTTTATAAAGAACTGCTCGACAGAGATTAAGCCAAGCTAAAAACATTCGAAATCCGCTCATTTTTCTTCGAAAAATGGCTACTTTCTCATGTTTAGCGGGTCCCAATGTCATGATTTTTCATGCAAGCATGAAAATCATGACCTTTTGACCCTGGCATCATCATATCTTTGTCATCCGGTATCCCACACCCACATGTGTCTGGATATACTGGACGGAACCGGAGTTTTTTTCCAGTTTCTTGCGCAGTGTTGCCATAAACACCCGCAGGGAAGCCACATCGTTATCCCAGCTGTGTCCCCAGATATTCTGTGTCAGAAAGGTATGCGTCAGCACCTTTCCCGCATTCTGGGAAAGCAGACACAGCAGGCGGTATTCGATGGGTGTCAGATGAAGTTCTTCCTCCTCAAGATAAGCACATCCCGCAGAATAGTCTATCCGAAGCTTCCCGTTCACGAATACAGAGGCGGCTTTCGTCTCTCCACCTGCTGCTGCCAGCCTTCTCTCTGTGACTCTCAGCCTTGCCAGAAGCTCTTCTACCGAAAATGGTTTGGTCAGATAATCATCTGCTCCCGCATCCAGCGCCTCCACCTTGTCCGTGTCCTCACTCCGTGCACTGATAATGATGATTGGAACGTTTGACCATGACCGTACCTTCCGGATGACCTCGATTCCATCCATATCCGGAAGCCCAAGATCCAGCAGAATAATATCCGGATTGTGAGACGATGCCTCCAGCAGTGCCGTCTCTCCGGTTGTGGCCGTCAGATATCGGTAATCATGGGCTTTCAGGGTCGTTACCATCAGGTTCTGAATCGGTCTGTCATCCTCTACCACCAGAATCAATGTCTTATTCATGTAAATCTACCTCCTCTATGGGCAGTGTAAATGTAAATACAGCACCATGCGGTACATGGTCGGAAAGCTTCAGCTCCCCTCCATGTGCGGAAATGATCGATCTGCAGAGTGCCAGTCCCAGTCCCAGGCTCCTCCTGCTGTCCGCGATATTCTTAGCACCGCTGTAAAACATATCAAAGACCTGCTCCTTCTTCTCATCCGAAATGCCGGGTCCGTTATCTGCAATACGTACGACCGCTTTATCCAGCTGCTTTTCCGTTGTGATAACGATCTTTGATCCCTTCTGTGTGTATTTAATCGCATTATCCACGATATTGATGATCACCTGCATGATCAGCCTGGTATCCACTTTTACAAAAATAAAATCATCCGGTGTTTCTACCAGAATCGTATGTTCAATCTTCTTCCTGCTGATATGCTGCAGCGCTTCTGTGATGATTTCATCCAGAAGCTCCGTTGACAGACGGATATTCAGCTTATCTTCTTCAAGCTTGGTCACGGAGAGAATATTTTCCACAAGATTGATCAGCCACATGGAATCCTCATAGATATCGGAATACAGCTGCATTTTCGTCTCTTCATCAAACCGCTCTCCATTCGACAGCAGATTACTTGCATTGCCGGATATGGATGTCAGCGGTGTGCGAAGATCATGAGAGATCGAGCGAAGAAGATTTGCCCTCATCTGCTCCTTCTGTGCCACAAGGGCCGCCTCTGCTGACTGCCTGATCTGACTTTTTAACTGAATGGCCAGAGAGCCTGTCATAAAAGCTGCCACAAACATCGTAATAAAGGTCACTGGATAATCCTTTTCATAGGCCAGCAGGGTATATCTGGGCTCTGTGAAAAGAAAATTAAACACAAACACACTGATCATCGAGGAAATCAGACTATAGATCTGACGCGTTGTAATCACGGATGTGATCATCACACAAAGAATATAAACCATGATGATATTCGCTTCGCTGAACCCCAGTTTCCAGAACCCAAAGCCTATAACAGACGCCAGGACGATCATTGCCATGCTTTTCAGAATATTCAAAGCGTTCAGCGGCAATCCGGCACCACTCCTGTTCTTCAGGAAGCCTTCCATGCTTCCTTCTCCCTGAGGCTCACCGGAATCCCCGCTGCTGTTCTCTTCTGTAAACATGTCCAGTCTTTTCATAAACCACATGCCCACAGCTCCGATGACCAGAAATCCCAAAAGTAACAGAACTGTTTCCATCATATCACCTCCGGGTTCTTCTAAATATGAAAGCATTTCTGTATATCTTTATTCTTTCCCAGTACCAGCAATGCCTCATCCTTCGTTAAGCAGGTATCCGGAGTTATGGTAAGTTCTCTTTTCCCATCTCTTTTCAGTGCCATAATGTTTATATTATACTTCTGACGGATGTTGATCTCCCCGACCGTCCTTCCAACCCAGGCATCCGGCACTTCAACCTCAAAGATTGCACAATCATCATCCAGTTCAATATAATCAAAAATATGATCCGAAGTGTACCGGATGGCCGTCCATGTAGCCAGCTGCTTTTCCGGATACACGATCTTATCGGCACCGTTGCGGAGCAGAAACTTTGCATGTACATCTCTGGCCGCTCTTGAGACCACCATCTTTGCACCCAGCTCCTTCAGAAGGGAGGTCGTTTCCAGAGAACTCTGAAAGTCATTTCCGATGGCCACGATACAGACATCATAGTTCCCCACTCCCAGAGACCGGAGAAATGCCTCATTCATACTGTCACCGATCTGTGCATTCGTGACATACGGAAGTGCCTCCTCCACTCTCTCCTCCCGTTTGTCAATCGCCATGACCTCATGCTTCAATTCATGCAGCTTCACTGCAATATTTTTTCCGAATCTTCCCAGTCCAATCAGTAAAATTGACTTTACCATAATACCATCCTTTCTGTATACCGTCTAGTATGATTCACCCTAAATACCTTACTGTTTCAATGAGGATGGTGAATCATACCAGCTTAACCCACTGTAATTTTCTCTTTTGGATATTTTGACAGGTTTCTCTGTGTACCGGAAAACGCCGCAAATACCAGCGTGAGACCTCCCACTCTTCCCAGGAACATCAGAATGATCAGAATCATCCTTGATATGGCACCTAATTGTGGCGTGATTCCCAGTGTCAGCCCTACGGTACCAATTGCGGAAGCTGTTTCAAACAGACAGGTAAGCACCGGCAGGCCCTCGATGGTACTGATCAGGATTCCCCCCGTCAGAAACAGCGTAAGGTACATCAGCAGAATGGCCGCTGCGAATTTTATGGTGCCATCTTCGATTCTTCTTCTGAAACACACGGTATCTTCCTTTCTTTGAAATACGGAAAACAGTGACATAAAGAGAACTGCGATGGTCGTTGTCTTCATACCTCCCGCAGTCGATCCCGGTGAACCGCCGATCAGCATCAGAATGATGATGACCATCTGTCCTGATTCACTGAAGCGCGTAAGATCCACCGTGTTGAATCCGGCTGTTCTTGGCGTGACAGCCTGAAACAGGGCTGCCCATACCTTCTCCCCCGTTGACATACCATTCCATACCCCACGGCTAAATTCACCAAAAAAGAAAATCAGGAAGGAGAAAACAATCAGTACGGCTGCCATAAGCAGGGTAACTTTACTTTGCATGCGATATTTCCGAATGTGCAGTTTCTTACTCTTTACATCATCCCAGGTGAGAAATCCGATGCCACCCACAACGATCAGTCCGATAATCACGACATTGATCAGACCATTTCCTGCGTATCCTGTCAGAGAAGAAAAGGGGGCTTTCTTTCCCATCAGGTCAAATCCCGCATTACAAAATGCGGATATGGAGTGAAAGATCGAATTCCATAATCCCCTCCACAGTCCAAAATCCCTGCAAAAAACAGGAAACATCAGGCAGGCACCTGTCAGTTCGATCAGAAAGGTGGATTTTAAAATAAATCCTGTCAGCCGGACGATCCCGCCGACGCTTGGGGCGGCAATTGCCTCCTTCATGGTACTTCTCTGCATCAGACTGATCTTTCTGCCGGAAATCGCTGCCGCTGATACGGCAATCGTCACGACTCCCATTCCTCCTGTCTGAATCAGCAGCAAAATAACTGCCTGTCCAAACACAGACCAGTAGGTGACCGTATCTTTCACCACCAGTCCCGTCACGCAGGTCGCTGAGGTCGCTGTAAACAAAGCATCAAAAAAAGGCGTTATCCTGCCACTTTTTGAGGAGACAGGAAGCATCAGCAAAAGGCTTCCAATCAGTATGGCGCAGAAAAAGCCGACTATGATAATCTGAAAAGACGTCAGCCGCTTTTTTTTATAGAATAAATATTTCATCTCTCTACCAGCCCGATTTTATTATTATTATGAGTTGCCCGACAAATGAGCCTTTCGTCGATTTTTCCGTGCTTCGCACTCCCAAAATCGACGAAAACATTCGCAATCCGCTCATTATTATTATCTCTGATTTTATTTAAAGTTTGTATAAGAATATTCCAGATGATATTAAGATGGTATAAAGAATGTTTCATCCGAAATCCGCCCTGTCCGGACTGAGATCCTGAAGACATGATTTTATAAGATGGCTGCCCTCGATAAGGACAGCCATATAGAAGTAAATTCACTATTTATTTTTGTTTAAACAGGCTTTTTCATTCCACAGACGGCAACCGCCCTTATTTTCACGCTTGACGCGGTACAGAGCCTGGTCAGCACACTGAATCAGCCTTGCAAGATTCTTCTCATCCGTTCCGCACAGGGCAATGCCTGCGGAGCAGGAGGCATGAAATGTGCGGCAGATGTCCGACCCTTTTTTTACAGCAGCCGCCCCATCGTTCAAATGCTTCAGAACGACCAGGAATTCATCTCCACCGTAACGGCAGAGAATATCCTTCGCCCTGGTCTTACGCCGGAGCAAATCTGCAAAGGACTGAATAAGCCTGTCACCCTCTTCGTGACCGCACGTATCATTGACTTTCTTCAGATCATCCAGATCAAACAGGCATACTGCCAACGGCAGATCCTCCTTCCGCAAAGAATCCATGGCTGCCTGAAGCCCCCGCCGGTTGAGTAATCCCGTCAGATAGTCCCTGCTGGCTTCATCGCGCAAAATGATCTCACGCTCATGAGCCGCCGCAATTCCCATCAGCCGCTCGACCCGTCTGATCAGATCACGCTGTGGATGACATTTACAGAGAAAATCATCTGTTTCCAGTGCAAGCGGATACTCTTCCATCATTTCACACCCGGGTACGGTGGACAGTACGGGAATTCTCCAAAACAGAGGATTCTGCCTCAAAGCTTTCAGAAGTGAAGCTGCACCGTCTTGTGGCAGTGTCATGCTCAGGAGCACGACAGAAACAGCGTCACCCCCGCACTCTGCAATACAGTCAAGTGCACTTTTCAAATCGGAGGCTTCCATAACCTGATATTGTCCCCCGAAAAGCCGGCGGATCTTTTCCCTGTATCTGACATCCTCATCTACGACCAGCAGGCTCCGCATACTGTTTTCCCTGTTCGGCGCTTTCGCCGTTGGAACCGGATTGCGGAAAGTCTGATTCTTCAGTAACTCTTCATATTCTGTGACAGGCATGGGCTTCGCAAAATAATACCCCTGGACGTAATCGCATCCAATGTCTCGCAGGCGATCCAGCTGCTCCCCGGTCTCCACGCCCTCTGCCACCACGCTCAGTCCGATTCCATGAGACATATTAATAACATAACTCAGAATACTCTGATCCGCAGGTTTAGCCATTTCATTCTGGATAAACTTCATATCGAGCTTTAAAATATCCATCTTCATCTGGTTGAGCATATTTAATGAGGAATAACCGCTGCCGAAATCATCCATCTCAATGATGAAGCCCAGCTCCCGCAGCTGATTCACCGTATTGATGATCTGTACAGGATTTTCTGCATACGCACTTTCTGTAATCTCCAGGTGCAGATACAAAGGATCTATGCCATACTTTTCTGTGATTTTCGTAAGAGTGTTCACCAGATCTATCTGATAGATGTCTGTCCTGGATACATTGACGGATACGGGAAGAAGCGGGTATCCCTTTTCCTTCCATTCCCTGAGTCGGACGCATACCTGTTCCCAGATATACTGATCCAGATTGGAAATGAAACCATTCTTCTCAAACAGAGGTATAAACTCGCCCGGCGACATAAATCCCCACTCGGGGTGGATCCAGCGCACAAGGGATTCTGCACCGGCCATACATTCCTCATTCAGGCTGTATTTGGGCTGGAGATATACGATAAACTGTTTTTCAGCCAATGCAGTCTCCATCGCATCCGTGATGGCTTGCTCTCTCAGCAGTTTTCCCCGGAGAGCATCGTCGTAAACGGCAATGTGCTGATTATACTGCCCTTTGATACTGTTCATTGCCAGCAGCGCCCGGTCACACATCTGCTCCACCGGCACCGTGCGGTCAATAATCTCATAAATCCCCCATTTCATGACCACATTACTTCTTCCGGAGACGTATTCCTCCGAAAAACTGATCCTGTCTTTCTTTTCCTGTTCCCGTTCCTGCAGACACAGGAATCTGTCAGCGGCAAAACGTCCACAGATCGCGTTCTCGCCGCTCCTCTCCCTGAGCATATGAGCTATTTTCTTCAGAAGGATATCCCCGGCTGCAACGCCAAAGTTATCGTTGTATAATTTAAAGTTCTCAATGTTGACACCGACAACTGTAAACTCCTGCTCAGGCTCTCTCAGCAGCCGTTCACGCACCTTCTGATAAAAGAACTCCTTACTGTACAGTCCTGTAAGACGGTCATACTGGAGAAGGTTCACAATTGCAGCAGTTTCCCGCAGCTTGATAATACTTGCAATCCGGTGCAGAATTACCTGTGGCCGGTAGGGTTTTGGAACAAAGTCTGTAGCGCCGTGAGCCAGAGCTGACACTTCATCCTCCTCACTGTCGTTCTGAGTCATAACAATGACAGGAATCAGTGACAACTCAGCGTCATCCTTTATCCTGTCCAGGAAGGTGTATCCATCCAGCACCGGCATCCTGACATCCAGAAGGATCAAAGCGACGCTGTCCTTGTCCTGTTCCAGAATATGCAGCGCTTCCTGTCCGTTTTCAGCTTCCAGAACACTGTAATCATTTGACAGAATCTCACTGAGCATCTCCCGGTTAAGTTCATTATCTTCAACAATTAAAATTCTCTTTTGTGTTATCATTATCCATTTTCTCTTTTTCTTTTGTATTTCAACTGTTCAGAACAGTCTTCACTTTCTTTCTTAATATGAGCCAAGGGACAAATGGACATAAAATACATGCTTGCATGTATTTTTA